>Ga0206129_10000066_pt1 | contig 166624 bp, 153 predicted proteins | sample Helgoland_Spring_8_FD_148616 | JGI IMG/M metagenome (GOLD analysis project Ga0206129, IMG submission 148616) | Pelagic subsurface seawater microbial communities from Kabeltonne, Helgoland, North Sea - Helgoland_Spring_Bloom_20160502_2 | ecosystem: Environmental > Aquatic > Marine > Epipelagic...
CTCATAACAATAATCGCCAAGATATTATTTATAAGAGGAATCAGAGTATGAAGACCAGAGCCGCCGTTGCATTTGGAGCAGGAAAGCCCTTAGAAATTGTGGAGGTCGATCTCGATGGCCCAAGAGCCGGAGAAGTCTTGGTTGAAATCAAAGCCACCGGCGTCTGCCATACGGATGCCTTTACCTTATCGGGCGATGACCCCGAGGGTGCATTCCCGGCGATTCTGGGCCATGAGGGCGCAGGTGTAGTGGTCGATGTAGGGCCGGGCGTTAAAAATCTGAAGCCTGGCGACCATGTAATCCCGCTGTATACAGCGGAATGTCGTGAATGTGATTTCTGCCTCAACCCCAAAACCAACCTCTGTCAGGCAGTTCGCGCCACTCAGGGGCAGGGCGTAATGCCCGACGGCACCAGCAGATTCTCTTTTGAAGGCAAGCCCATACTGCACTATATGGGTTGCTCCACGTTCTCCAACTACACAGTGTTGCCAGAGATCAGTCTGGCCAAGGTGCGCGAAGATGCGCCCTTCGACAAGATTTGCTATATCGGCTGTGGTGTAACCACTGGCATTGGCGCAGTTGCCTTCACCATGAAGGTAGAGGCCGGTTCCACAGTGGCTGTATTTGGTCTGGGTGGTATTGGTCTCAATGTAATTCAGGGCGCTAAAATGGTGGGCGCCACGCGCATTATTGGTATCGACCTCAACCCAGCCCGCGCCGCGCTGGGCAAACAGTTTGGCATGACCGACTTTATCAACCCGCGAGAAGTGGACAATGTGGTCGACCATATTATTCACATGACCGGCGGCGGTGTGGATTACAGCTTTGAATGCATTGGCAATGTAGATGTTATGCGTCAGGCACTGGAATGCTGTCACAAAGGCTGGGGCGAGAGCTGTATTGTGGGAGTGGCCGGCGCTGGCAAAGAAATTGCCACCAGACCATTCCAGCTAGTGACAGGCCGTTCCTGGCGCGGTACCGCCTTTGGTGGCGCCCGCGGCCGCACCGATGTCCCCAAGATTGTTGACTGGTATATGGATGGCAAGATCAATATTGATGACCTAATTACCCATAAGATGCCCCTGGAAGATATCAACAAGGCCTTTGACTTAATGCATGCGGGCGAAAGTATTCGTTCCGTTGTTGAATTTTAAAGGGGAGTTTTAAATGGCCCATCAAGCCCCAGAGCAGATAGGCGCCAACCAGAGTTTTGGTGGCCAACAGCTGCGCTATAAGCATCAGTCTGCGGTGCTTAACTGCGAGATGACATTCTCAATTTACCTGCCACCTCAGGCCAGCCAGGGTCCAGTGCCTGTGCTGTACTGGCTATCTGGCCTAACCTGCACCGACGAAAACTTTGTGCAAAAAGCCGGTGCTCAGCAGCATGCCGCTGAGCATGGCATTGCCTTAGTCTGCCCAGATACCAGTCCCAGAGGTGAGGGCGTGGCGGATGACCCGGATGCTGCCTACGATATGGGTCTGGGCGCCGGGTTCTATGTCAATGCCACCCAGCAGCCCTGGGCCGAGCATTATCAGATGTATTCCTATGTGGTGGATGAGTTGCCGGCGTTGATTAATGCCCAGTTCCCCGTGGATGGCCAGCGCGCAGCTGTCTCCGGACACAGCATGGGAGGCCATGGGGCCCTGAGCATTGCTTTAAAAAACCCGGGCCAGTTTAAATCTGTGTCAGCCTTCTCGCCGATCTGTTCGCCATTAAATTGCCCCTGGGGGCATAAAACCCTGGGCAACTATCTGGGTGCAGACAGAGATAGCTGGGCCCAGTACGACACCGTGGCTCTGGTTGCTGAGGCCTCAGAGCATCTGCCGGTGCTGGTAGACCAGGGTGAGGCAGATAACTTTCTTGACGAGCAACTTAAGACCCCGCTGCTAATAGAAGCTGCAAAACGCGCCGGCTTCCCCATGGATATTCGTATGCAACCAGAATACGACCACAGTTACTTTTTTATTGCTACGTTTATAGAGGAACATATGGCGTTTCATGCCCGCGCACTGGGGGCTAGCAAGGCATAGAGTAGTGGTCCTTATTAGATAAATAAGAGTCGCTTAGGGCCCGAAATCAGTGGGTTTAAGGTGATAGACTGCGCCGCTACTGGAGTTGGCTTTGCGTCCTTAGGGGTAGGGTAGTAGAGTCGCTCAGCAATAGGAGTTAAATAGACGTGGAAACAAGCGCTCAAAATATCGCTGACATCAGTCATCTTGTGACCCAATATCAAGCCGTGCCCGGCGGACTTTTACCGTTATTGCATGCCATTCAGGGGGAGTTGGGCTATGTTCCAGAGTCCACAGTGCCTGCAATTGCCACTGGCCTGAATCTCTCCCGCGCCGAAGTTCACGGCGTTATCAGTTTTTACCACGATTTTAAAACCCATTCTGTAGGCCGCAATACAGTGCAGATCTGCCGTGCTGAAGCCTGTCAGTCTATGGGGTCGCGCCAGCTTGAAGCCCATGCTAAACAGGCCCTGGGCATCGACTACCACGAGACTACCGCCGATGGCAGCATCACTCTAGAGCCGGTTTACTGTCTGGGCAACTGTGCCTGTTCACCCTCAGTGCGAATCAATGACGATATTGTGGCGCGGGTAGATGCCGCACGCTTTGATGAGCTGGTAGCTAAGCTGGGGGCCTCGCAATGAAATTTTATATTCCCCAAGACACCACTGCACTGGCCTGTGGCGCCGAAGCTGCAGCCCATGCACTGCAGGCCACTGGCATAGAGCCGGTGCGCAATGGTTCCCGCGGCATGTTCTGGTTGGAGCCGTTGCTGGAAGTGGATACAGATGCAGGTCGTATAGGTTTTGGCCCGGTATCCAGCAAAGATATCCCGAGCATTCTAGATGCTCTCGAGGCCGATGCCAGCAGCCATGATCTGTATCTGGGTCAGGTTGAGCAAATTGACTATCTAGCCAGCCAACAGCGCCTGACCTATGCCCGTGCCGGGCTGGGTGATCCAGTCTGTCTCGATAACTATCAGGCCCTTAATGGCTTTAAAGGCTTAAAAACTGCCCTGGCCATGACCGGTCAGCAGATTGTAGATCAGGTAAAAGACTCTGGCCTGCGCGGCCGCGGTGGCGCAGCATTTCCCGCCGGTATCAAATGGCAGACTGTGCATGATGCTGGGGGCAGCGCTGCGGCAGATAAAGAGCCCTGTCAAAAATACATTGTCTGCAATGCAGATGAAGGCGATTCCGGCACCTTTGCCGACCGTCTGGTGATGGAATCTGATCCTTACCAGCTGATCGAAGGCATGGCTATCGCTGGTTTGGCCGTGGGTGCCACTCAGGGTTATATCTATCTGCGTTCAGAGTATCCAGTGGCCCATAAGCTGTTAGATATTGCGATTGAACGAGCGGAAGCAGCCAATTTCTTGGGCGACAATATTCAGGGTTCCGGCAAAGCCTTCCATTTGGAAGTGCGCCTAGGTGCCGGTGCCTATATCTGCGGAGAAGAGACCTCATTGCTAGAGAGCCTTGAGGGCAAGCGTGGCATGGTTCGCGCCAAGCCTCCGCTGCCTGCAATCGAAGGCCTCTTTGGCAAGCCCACCGTGGTCAACAATGTACTGACCCTGGCAGCCATCTCAACTATTTTGGAGCAGGGCGCAGAGACCTATCAAAACTTTGGCATGGGTCGCTCTCGCGGCACATTAGCCATTCAGCTGGCGGGCAATATTAAACGTGGCGGCCTAATTGAGTTAGCCTTTGGTGTAACACTGCGCGAAGTGGTGGAAGAGTACGGGCAGGGCACCTACAGCGGTCGTCCCATTCGCGCCATTCAGGTGGGTGGGCCCTTGGGGGCATTCTTGCCTGAATCCCAATGGGATACACCTATGGATTACGAGGCCTTTGCTGCAATAAAAGCCATGATTGGTCATGGCGGTATAGTGGTGTTTGATGACACCGCCGATATGGCTGCCCAGGCCCGCTTTGCCATGGAGTTCTGCGTAGTGGAATCCTGCGGTAAATGCACACCTTGCAGAATCGGCTCGGTGCGCGGCGTCGAAGTGATCGACCGAATTGTGGCCAATGAAAATCGCGAGAATAATTTAATTTTGTTGCATGAGCTTTGCGACACCATGGAAATGGGCTCTCTCTGCGCCATGGGCGGCATGACACCATTCCCAGTGCGCAGTGCACTGGCACATTTTCCGAGTGACTTTACCCGCCAAGGTAGAGGAGATAACTGATATGTTGGAATTCTACGAACCCCAAGCAGATTACGGTACCCCAAAAAGCACCAGCACCGAGCTGGTAACCCTGAGTGTTGATGGCGTTGAAGTCACAGTGCCAGAGGGCACCTCGGTGATGCGCGCCGCCGCCGAGAGCGGTGTCAAAATTCCACGCCTCTGTGCCACAGATCAGCTTAAATCCTTTGGCTCTTGCCGAGTCTGTCTGGTTGAGATTGAAGGCCGTCGCGGTTTCCCCGCCTCCTGCACTACCACCGTAGAAGCGGGCATGGAAGTCAAAACCCAGTCCGATGAAATTGCCAAGCTGCGCCGTAATGTGATGGAGCTGTATATCTCCGATCATCCGCTGGACTGTCTGACCTGCCCAACCAATGGCGACTGCGAACTGCAGGACACCGCCGGTGAGCTGGGCCTGCGCTCAGTGCGCTACGGCTTTGAAGGCGAGAACCATCTGGTGGCTGAGAAAGACGAGTCCAACCCCTATTTTACCTTTGACCCCTCCAAGTGCATTGTTTGCTCACGCTGCGTGCGCGCCTGTGAAGAAGTACAGGGCACCTTTGCCCTGACCATTGATGGCCGCGGTTTTGAATCCAAAGTCAGCGCCAGTCAGGCCGAAGACTTTATGGATTCCGAATGTGTCTCCTGTGGTGCCTGTGTCAATGCCTGCCCAACGGCAACCCTCACTGAAAAGAGCATTATCGAAGCTGGTAAACCTGAGCACTCTGTTACCACTACCTGTGCCTACTGTGGTGTTGGCTGTTCATTTAAAGCAGAAATGAAGGGCAACCAGGTAGTGCGCATGACACCTTACAAAGACGGCAAGGCCAACGAAGGCCACGCCTGTGTTAAGGGCCGCTTTGCCTTTGGTTACGCCACTCATAAAGACCGTATTACAGTACCCATGATTCGCGACAGTATCGACGACCCATGGAAAGAAGTGTCCTGGGAAGAGGCGGTGACTTATACCGCTAAACGTTTTAAAGATATTCAGGCGCAATATGGCCGCACCAGTATAGGTGCTATCTCTTCAAGCCGCTGCACCAACGAAGAAGTCTATTTAGTGCAAAAAATGGTTCGTGCCGGCTTTGGCAATAACAACGTAGATACCTGCGCTCGGGTTTGCCATTCCCCCACTGGTTTTGGTTTAAAAACCACCCTGGGTGAATCTGCCGGTACCCAAACCTTTGCCTCAGTGGCCGATGCCGATGTGGTTGTAGTGATGGGGGCCAACCCCACCGAAGCCCACCCGGTATTTGGTTCGCGACTTAAGCGTCGCCTCCGTGAAGGTGCCAAATTAATTGTGATTGATCCGCGCAAAATTGAGCTGGTTAGCTCCCCCCATATTACCGCCGACTATCATCTGCCAGTTCGCCCCGGCACCAATGTCACTGTGCTAAATGCCTTAGCCCATGTTGTTGTAAACGAGGGGCTGGAAGCGCGTGACTATATTGAAGAGCGTTGCGACGTACCCGAATTTGAAAAGTGGTTGGCCTTTATTGGTGACGAGCGCCATTCTCCAGAGAATACCGAGAGCATCACAGGCGTACCTGCTGCAGATCTGCGTGCTGCGGCGCGGCTCTATGCCACAGGCGGCAATGGCGCGATCTTCTATGGCCTGGGTGTAACAGAGCACAGCCAGGGCTCAACCGCTGTAATGGGTATTGCCAACCTGGCCATGCTGACCGGCAATATTGGTCGCGACGGCGTGGGCGTAAACCCGCTGCGGGGGCAAAATAATGTGCAGGGCTCCTGTGATATGGGTTCGTTCCCCCATGAGCTGCCCGGCTATCGGCATATCTCCGACAGTGCCACCCGCGAGCTATTCGAAGGGGAGTGGGGCGTCACTCTGGATAGCGAGCCTGGTTTGCGTATTCCCAATATGTTTGATGCGGCACTGGATGGCGACTTTAAGGGCCTCTATTGCCAGGGCGAAGATATAGCCCAGTCCGACCCCAATACCCAGCATGTAGAGGCCGCATTGCGCTCAATCGAATGCTTGGTGGTGCAGGATATCTTCCTTAACGAAACCGCCAAATTTGCCCATGTATTTTTGCCCGGTGCCTCTTTCCTAGAAAAAGATGGCACCTTTACCAATGCCGAGCGAAGAATCTCCCGAGTGCGCAAAGCCATGCCACCATTAAGCGGCAAAGCTGATTGGGAAGGCACCATGGCCTTAGCCAATGCTCTAGGCTGCGAGATGGACTACAACCATCCCTCAGAGATTATGGATGAGATTGCGCGCCTAACCCCAACCTTTAACGGCGTTTCATACGAGCGTCTAGAGCAGCTGGGCAGTATCCAGTGGCCCTGCAATGACAACACCCCAGATGGCACGCCGATTATGCATATCGATGAATTTGTGCGCGGCAAAGGCTTCTTTGCCATGACCGAATATGTGCCCACCACCGAGCGCGCCAACCGCAAGTTTCCACTGTTGCTAACCACTGGTCGTATTCTGTCCCAGTACAACGTAGGCGCCCAAACCAGACGCACAGACAACAGCGAATGGCACGGCGAAGACCTGCTGGAAATCCACCCTCATGATGCTGAAGAGCGCGGTATTAACCATGGCGATTGGGTAGGTATAAACAGCCGAGTAGGGGACACCGTGCTGCGCGCCAATGTTACCGACCGAGTAAAACCTGGGGTTGTGTACACCACCTTCCATCACCCGGTATCCGGTGCCAATGTGATCACTACGGATAACAGTGACTGGGCTACCAACTGCCCAGAGTACAAGGTTACTGCAGTGCAGCTGAGCAAAGTGACCGAGCCCTCCAACTGGCAGGCGCGACAAAAATCCTTTGATAAGCAACAGCAAGGCTTATTAGAAGAAGCACGGCACTAACCATGGCAACAGCTGGTTCAGATAAAGTCAATCGTGTTATCTGGAAAGCCGGCGAAACCGTCGAAGGCACAGACTGGGTGGCCACAGAGACTGCTGTGGCCTTGGTGTATAACGGCATCTCCCATGTGGTGATGATGGCAACGCCCCATAATCTAGACGATTTTGCCCTGGGGTTTAGCCTTAGCGAAGGTATTCTAAGCTCCCCGAAACAGCTTTTAGATTACGAAGAGATCGTTACTGATAAAGGCATAGAGCTGGCACTCAGTATCACCGCTGAACCCTTTGCCGCGTTAAAAGAACGCCGCCGCAATTTAGTAGGGCGAACCGGCTGCGGTCTCTGTGGTGCCGAATCTCTAGAACAGGCCATCACCAGGCCAAACAGCGTTGATACAGAGCTAACCGTCAACCATAAAGCCCTGCAGCGAGCCATAGCAGGTTTGCCAGGCGAGCAACAGCTGCAGCAGCAGACCGGCGCAGTCCATGGCGCCGCCTGGTGCAGTCCAGAGGGCGAGATAAGAATGTTGCGGGAAGACGTAGGCCGCCATAATGCCCTGGATAAATTATTGGGTGCAATTAGTAAGCAAGAACAACAGCCGGGTTTTGTGTTGGTCACCAGCAGAGCCAGCTATGAAATGGTGGCCAAAACCGCCAGCGCCAATATCCCCCTATTAGCCGCAGTATCGGCGCCAACATCTTTAGCTATAGAGTTGGCAGAGCAGTCAGGTTTAACCCTGGTAGGGTTTTCGAGAACAGGCCGCCATGTGGTTTACACCAATGGCCACCGGCTTACAGAAGTTTAAAAGCAGAAGAGTACAGCATGTCAGAATCCAAAATTGAACGCCTAGTAAGCATGGTCAATCAGATCGCCCTAAATATGAGCGCCAACGGCAGCGATAAAATGGTCGCCGACCAGGTAGCTCAGCATCTGGAAAAATTTTGGTCACCGCCCATGAAAAACCTTATTACCGAACAGCCTGCGGACACTGATATTGGGCTTACAGCAATTGGGCAGTTAGCAGTCCAGCAGCTGTTGGCGATTCAGCAAGCGAAGCGCACTTAACTTATTTAGTTTGGTTGGCAAATCCGCTTTTTTCGGCAAGCGTAACAAGCGGGTTGTGTATGACGAATGCTTCTCAATTAAATAACAGTTAATTCGCTGTGGCTTCTGCATTGGCTATAAATTATGGTACCCATAAATCAGATCAATATTCAGTTTTTTAAAACAAAGGTGGCCGAATTTATTCTTGGCTCCTTTGACGGTAAGCTCTGCCTGCTAGATTTTAAATATCGCCGCATGAGAGGGACTGTTGATAAGCGGCTTCAAAAAGGTCTTGGCGCAGAGTTTGTAGAGCGAGATGATGATATTTTGCAGATGGCTCGAACTCAGATCGATCAATACTTTCTCGGTAGCCGACAAGACTTTGACCTGCCACTATTGCTGGTAGGCAGTGATTTTCAGAAGTCAGTATGGAACGGCTTGATGCAGGTTCCCTACGGCAGCACCAGCAGTTATTTGGAGTTGGCCCGGCAGGTTGATCAGGTGAAGGCCGTTCGCCCGGTGGCTGCGGCCAATGGTGCCAATGCCATTGCGATTATTATTCCTTGCCACCGTATTATTGGTTCAAATGGAGACTTGGTGGGCTATGGCGGTGGGTTACCGCTTAAAAAACGGCTGCTAAAGCTAGAGCAGGGCGCTACAGCAAAATATAGCACTGGCGATCTATTTGGTTAATTTTGCTGGCTAAGTTACCCTAATCGTCTAATAACTCTAACAATTTCAATTATGGCCAAAATAGACGCTTTTATTCCCTTGGATTTTTCGCCTCAGGAAGAGACGGCTATGGCCCAGTCGGCACAGGCGTTTTATCTGCAAATGTCTAAGCGCCGCTCGGTGCGGGACTTCTCTGATCAACCTATTCCTCCCTCTGTACTCGAGCATGCCATTTTGGCGGCGGGCTCTGCGCCCAGCGGTGCCAATATGCAGCCCTGGCATTTTGCCGTGGTGCAGGATGCGGCGATTAAGCAAAAGATTCGACAGGCGGCTGAGATAGAAGAGCGCGAGCTGTATGAGCATCGCGCGTCGGAGGAGTGGCTCGATGCGCTGGCGCCTCTTGGTACTGATGCCAACAAACCCTTTTTGGAGACTGCCCCGGCCTTGATTGCTATTTTTCTGAAGAAATCCACTATTGATGAAGATGGCACCAAGCATAAGAATTACTACACGTCCGAGTCTGTGGGTATTGCGACGGGCATGTTAATTACGGCATTGCACCAGGCAGGGCTGGCGACTCTCACCCATACTCCCAGCCCCATGAAGTTTTTGAGTGAAATTCTTGAACGCCCCAGCCATGAGCGGCCATTTTTGCTGTTGGTGGTGGGTTATCCGGAAGAGGGTGCCTTGGTGCCGGATATCCAGCGCCTGCCGCTGGAGAAGATTGCCACCTTTTTGTAATAGGCTATGGGGTTTTTATTGCGTTTGTATGGCATTCAAGGTCGTTTAAATCATGTAATAGCCCGCTAGACTTTGCCATAATGCACAGCTATTCAGCCCAATTATGGTTTTTGCAGCCTATGTCGAACCCAACTCAGCTAACCCACCTTAACGCCAGCGGCGAAGCCCATATGGTCGATGTGTCTGACAAAGCAGATACAGCTCGCACTGCTGCGGCCCAGTCGCAGGTCGAGTTAACTCCAAATATTGTGGCTGCTATTACCGACAGCAGCTTGCCCAAGGGCGATCTGTATGCCACAGCCAGAATTGCGGGTATTCAGGCAGCTAAAAAGTGCAGCGATCTGATTCCCCTGTGCCATCCATTGCCCCTATCAAAAATTACTCTGGATATTGAGCTGCAGGGCCAGACTCTGGTCATTACCGCTCTGTGCAAAACCACGGGCAAAACCGGTGTTGAGATGGAGGCCCTAACGGCGGCCTCTGTGGCGGCGCTAACCGTGTACGATATGTGCAAAGGCATTGATAAAGGCATGGTTATTAACGCCACTAAGCTGCTCAATAAAACCGGCGGCAAGTCCGGCGACTGGTCTGCTGGGGCTTAATATGATCAAGCTATTGTTTTTTGGCCGCTTGGGCGATTTTGCTGAGGGTGTAGCGCCCAATATTGAAGCCAGAGCAGATTTAACGCCCGCCAAGATTCGTGATCAGCTGGCGGCAGACCATCCAGCTTTATTTGCTGAGCTATCTCAGCCCCAGGTGCTGATCTCCCTCAACCAGATGGTTGTAGGCTGGGAGCAGCCGGTTTTCGATGGCGCTGAGCTGGCATTTTTGCCGCCGGTCACTGGGGGTTAAAGGCTTATGAAACCCACTATTCGTATTCAAACTGAAGACTTTGATCTTGGGGCAGAGTACCAGCTGCTGCGCCAGTTGGATGCTGCTGTGGGTGCGGTGGTAACCTTCACCGGTTTGGTGCGCGACCTGGAAAAAGAGAGTTCTATTAACTCCCTGACATTGCAGCATTACCCTGGTATGACTGAGTCTCTGTTGCAGGATATTGTGGATCAGGCTGCCGCGCGCTGGGACTTGATTGGCCTTACTGTGATTCACCGGGTGGGTGAGTTACTACCCAGCGACCAAATTGTTTTTGTCGGTGTGGCCAGCCAGCACCGAGCCGATGCCTTTGAGGCGGCGCAGTTTGTGATGGATTATCTAAAGACCAAGGCGACCTTTTGGAAAAAAGTCGAACAGGATGGCCAGCAGCATTGGGTCGAGAGCAAAGATTCGGATCAGGCGGCCAGTCAGCGTTGGGCTAATGATGATTAATGTGGACGGAGTTATTTTGGCAGCCGGGCGCTCTAGCCGCATGGGGGCTGTAAATAAGGTGCGAGCTGTATTGGCGGGCCGCACTCTGTTGGATCATGCTGTGGCTAATTTGGCACCTCAGGTGAATAGATTACTGGTGAATGGCGATACAGAGCTCTGTGGCAATAAGGCTGTCGGCGATAAGCTGGAGGGTTTTAAGGGGCCATTGGTGGGGCTGTATAGCGCGCTGGCCAGTGAGCAGCTGTCCAGTGCTGAGTATTTAATGATGGTGCCCTGCGACGGACCCTTTATACCGAATAATTTGGTGGCGACCCTGCATAGGACGATTGTGCAGGCGGATACAGATATTGCCTGTGTGCGCTACCAGGGCTGTGCCCAGCCGACGTTTTCTCTGTGGCATAAGCGAGTGATGCCGGCTATTGAGCGAGCGCTGTTGGTGGAGCAAAACGGGGGCTTTAAGCCGCTCTTGGAAGACTTGAACTCCTTGTATCTGGATTGGCCGGAGCAGACCATTAACCCTTTCTTTAATATAAATACCCCAGCTGATCTGGCGGAAGCGGAGCTCCTGTTATGTCTTTAACTGACAGCCAGTTTATGCGCTATAGCCGTCATCTGTTGATGGATGATATTGGCGAGCAGGGTCAGGAGAGGCTGCTCAATGCCCATGTGCTAATTGTGGGTATGGGTGGTTTGGGTTGCCCTGTGAGTCTGTATCTAGCGGCGGCTGGTATTGGCCGCATAAGTATTTGCGATGGGGATAGGGTGGACCAGAGTAACCTTCAGCGCCAGGTACTCTATACCCCAGAGGACTGCGGCAAGCCCAAGGTGGAATGCGCCCGGCAGCGACTGTTAGCGCTTAACCCAGATACTGATATTACCGCCTATGCCGAAAAGCTATCGCCACAGGTTTTAGCCTCTGGTTATGATCTGGTGGTGGATTGCACCGATAATCTAGCGGCGCGGCAGCAGTTAAATGCCCATTGTTACCAGCGCAAACTTCCCTTTGTCAGCGCCTCGGCCCTGGGCTGGGAGGGGCAGATAATGGCCTTTGATTTTGCCCATAACAGCAGTCTGTGCCTAAACTGTATTATTAATAAAGACTCTGCAGAGCCGATAATGAATTGCGGCAACTCTGGCGTGGTTGGGCCTGTATTGGGTGCTATGGGTAGCTTGCAGGCAACCACAGTGATTAGAATATTGTTGGGTTTTTTCCAGCAACATGGACAGGTTCAGCGTTATGATGGTAAGGCTGGGCAATGGCTGGCGCTTAAGGCCCAGGCGGATAAAGAATGCGCGGTCTGTGGATCTTAACCCACCAAAAACACCAAAACTAGGAGTAGTAACCAGTGGCTCATGATGCAACAGCCCCAAGACGGTTTGTCAAAATAGCGGTTTTGACCGTATCCGATACTCGCAGTCTGGATACAGATACCAGCGGCGCCTATCTACAGCAGGCGCTGGAGGAAGAGGGCCACCATCTGGCCGATCGCAAGTTGGTGATTGATGATGTGTACCAGATGCGCGCCATTGTCTCGGCCTGGATTGCAGACCCGGAGGTGGAGGTGATTCTCACCACTGGCGGCACTGGCTTTACCGGCCGCGACAGCACCCCAGAGGCGCTGTCTCCGCTGTTTGATAAACATATTGAGGGCTTTGGTGAGTTATTTCGGCAGCTCTCCTACGATGAGATAGGTACTTCCACTGTGCAGTCGCGCTGTCTGGCGGGGTTGTCTAATAACACCGCAATTTTCTGTGTGCCCGGTTCCACGGGCGCCTGCAAAACCGCTTGGAATGGCATTATTCGGCAGCAGTTGGACAGTACTTTCCAGCCCTGTAACTTTGTGCAGCATGTGCGCAGAAAGTCTCAATAATGTTAACAGTCTCTAGTGCGGTAAAAAAATTAATAGCCAAGGCTCAGCCCCTGGTAGACGACCGGCGTCGCGCCGGGCTTGAGTCTGTGCCTGTCGCGGAGGCCTTGGGCCGCGTGCCAGCTGCGGATATAGCTTCTGAGATTGATGTGCCGCCCGCGGCCAATAGTGCTATGGATGGCTATGCATTCTGCGCAGCAGATGCCGCTGCCAATAAACACAGCCTATTGGTTAGCCAGCGTATCCCCGCGGGCACTGCGCCTGCACCACTGCGGCCGGGTACGGCGGCCCGCATCTTTACCGGCGGCGAGATACCGGCCGGGGCAGATACAGTGGCCATGCAGGAAAACTGCATTGAGGCCGATGACTGGGTTAAGTTAGATAAAAAAGTACTGGCTGGCGCCAATATTCGCCTGCAGGGGCAGGATATTAATGGCGGGTCCATTATTGTTAAGGCAGGCACCAGGCTGCGGGCCCAGGAGTTGGGTCTGTTATCCTCAGTGGGTATTCCCAGGGTTGAGGTGTTTAAACCCCTGAAGGTGGCTATATTTTCAACCGGTGATGAACTGGTAGAGCCTGGTATGCCGCTGCAGCCGGGGCAAATTTATAACTCCAATCGAGCCACGTTAATAGGTTTAATTGAATCTCTGGGTATGGTGCCAGTAGATTTGGGCGTGGTGCCAGACCGCTTGGCAGCCACCCAGCATGTACTTAAAAATGCGGCTATGCGCGGTGATGTGGTTATCAGTGCCGGCGGTGTCTCTGTGGGCGAAGAGGACTATGTGAAAGCCGCCGTTGAAAAAGTCGGTGCCCTGGAGTTTTGGAAGGTGGCTATTAAGCCAGGCAAACCCCTGGCTTTTGGTCATGTGGAAAACACGCCATTTATTGGCTTGCCTGGCAACCCCGCCTCGGTATTTACCACCTTTATGATTTTGGCGCGGCCCTTTTTAATGGCCTGTCAGGGTTGTCATTCTGTGGAGGTGCCCCAGTTGAAGGCGCCAGCTCGGTTTGCCAGAGAAGCTGAGAAGCGCCAGGTATATCTGCGTGGGCGTCTGAGCCAACAGGCTGTGGAAATATACCCCAATCAAAGCAGCGGTGTACTGTCGTCGGCCTGTTGGGGCGATGTCTTTGTGGTGCAAAAGAGCGGTGAATCTATACAGGAAGGCGATCTGGTTGATGTGCTACCCTACGCCCTGTAATTCCCTATTGAGGTTGATTTGAGGCCCTATCAGTCTACAGCTGCACAACTTACCGATTCGTTTGGCCGCGAGGTTAACTATTTGCGCCTGTCGGTAACAGACCGCTGCAACCTGCGCTGCACCTACTGCATGGCAGAGAATATGACGTTTCTGCCCAGACAACAGATTCTATCTCTTGAAGAACTTCGCGATACGGCGGCAGCCTTTGTTGACCTGGGTGTGCGCAAAATTCGCCTGACAGGCGGTGAGCCCCTGATTCGCCGCGATATTCTCAAGCTGGTGGGTTCGCTGGCCAGTCTGCCAGGGCTGGATGAGCTAACCATGACCAGCAATGGCGTTATGCTGCCAACCATGGCCCAGCCATTAAAAGACGCCGGCCTGTCGCGTATTAACATCAGTATAGATAGCCTCAAACCTGAGCGGTTTAAAGAGTTGACTCGGGTAGGCAATCTGCATGAGGTGCTCGCAGGTATTAAGGCCGCCGCTGCTGTGGGCTTTAAGCGCGTTAAGCTCAACGCGGTGATTCTGGCCGGCTTTAACGATGATGAGGTTTTAGATCTGGCGCGCTTTGCGGTGGATAACAGTATGGATATCTCCTTTATCGAGGAGATGCCGCTGGGGGAGATTTCCTCCCACAAGCGCAGCAACACCCAGATTACCAGTGCGCAGATTCGCCAGCAGCTGGATCAGGAATTTAACTTGCTGGATAGTGCAGAGACTACCGGCGGACCATCCCGCTATGCCGCCGTGGCCGGCAGCCAGTCTAAAATAGGCTTTATCTCGCCTATGTCCAACAACTTTTGCAGCAGTTGCAACCGGGTGCGCCTTACCGCCGAGGGGCGTCTGCTGCTCTGTCTGGGCAATGAGCACAGCCTGGACCTGCGCGAGATACTGCGCGCCTACCCAGGTGATGCCGAGCGGCTTAAAAGCAGCATTATTAAGGCCATGGGCAATAAGCCCGAGCGCCATTATTTTGATCCGCAGCAGGTGGATATTGTGCGCTTTATGAATATGACCGGTGGCTAGACTAGGTGGCTGACTTTTTGCTACTGGCCTACGATTACTGGTTGCTGGCCGCCATTTTGGTGATGGCCATTCTTTATTCCTCTGTGGGTCATGGCGGTGCCTCTGGCTATCTGGCGGCCATGGCGCTCTGGGGGCTAGCCCCGGAAACCATGCGCCCGGCGGCGCTGCTTATGAATATTGTGGTGACCTGCTGGTTGCTCTACCGCTTTAAACCTTACCAATTACTGCCCCATAAATTATTCTGGCCGCTGGTGCTGGGCTCTGCTCCCATGGCATTTATCGGTGGCATGATCAGTGTTGATGCAACTGTCTATCGGTTGCTAGTGGGCGGGTTACTGCTTTTTGCGGCGCTGCGCATGCTGATGGTTAATCGAGAAGCTGCGGTGATTGAGCAGCCCCAGCTTGGCATAGCATTGCTGCTGGGTGCTGTGCTGGGTTTTGCCTCTGGTCTAACCGGTATTGGTGGCGGGGTGTTTCTAAGCCCAATTCTGCTGATTTTTGGCTGGTGTTCTATGCGCCAGAGTACCGCGGTGGCTGCTGGTTTTATTCTGCTAAATTCTATCGGTGGTCTGGCAGGTTATCTGGTTAGCGATCAGGCCTGGCCTCTGGGCACTGGCTGGTTGCTGCTGGCAGCTTTTATAGGCTGCCTGGCTGGCGCCGAGCTCGCGTCTCATCGCGCCTCCTCCATGATACTTCAAAAACTGCTGGCTCTGGTGCTGGCAATTGCCTCTCTTAAAATGGTTTATACAGCGCTGATTTAGCGGTAATTAGGGCCATTTGCCCCTTGGACTAGTACTCGAGTATGTTATTCTTCTGCAAAGTATAACTATTGACCCCAGTACTTAGAGCCAATGAATTCAGTGATTAACAGCCAGCTGGTATCGCCTTTTAGCAAGGGTCGTCAGCACCAACTTAAGTTTCAGGCTATTTTGTCTGAGGCGGCGCAGCTGTTTAACTGGCAGGGCTCGAGGGCTACCACTCTGGCAGATATTGCCGGCAGCATGCAGCTCACCAAAACCTGCGTCTATTATTACGTCAAAACTAAAGAAGACCTTATCTATCAGTGCTATGTCTCCAGCTGTGCTATGTGGCTGGACCATGTGCAGGCGGCCAATCAGCTGCAGGGCAATGGCATAGAGAAAATTATCTCGCTGGTGAAGAGGCACTTTTATCAGTACATAGACACATTGCAGGGTGTTGGGCCCCATTACGCGCTGCTGTCCGAGATCTCGGCCCTAGATGCAGAGCATGCTGAGGATATAATGCAGCGCTGGAGCAATATTTTTGCCGACTGCCAGCAGATGGTAGAGCAGGGTATAGATGAGGGGCTGATTGAAGACCTGGACCCAGCAGTTATTGTTACTGGAATTTTTTCTATTCTGCAGTGGTTTCCTGTATGGCTCAACCGCTCCCACGGGGCCAACCCGGAGCCAGTGATTGAGGGCGTACTGGATATTCTGGTCAATGGCCTGTCTGCTCAGAAACATCAGTTTGTTGATATTCAGTTTCCCCAGCTAAGCGGTTTGCAGCTGGATAGCTTTGACCGGGAATACCAAAGTCATATTAAGCGCGAGGCCTTTTATCGTGTGGGCGCAATTTACTTTAACCAGAAGGGCTATAAAGGGACTTCGCTGGATGAGATTGCCAATTCGCTAGATGTAACCAAAGGCGCCTTTTACTACCATATAAAAAACAAAGAAGAGCTGCTATACCAGTGTTTTAACCGCTCCTTGGATGTTGAGAGCAGGCTGTTAAACAAAGCTGGTGCCAGCCAGGCCAATGGCCTTAAAAAAATCGAACTGTCGCTGCGCTATCTGTTTAATATTCAGTTTAGCGAGCAGGGGCCCTTGATTCGCTACCGTGCACTGCCCTCGCTGGACGAGCAGCACCGAAAAGCTGTTTTAAAAGCCAATAAAAATAACAGCAAAATTCTCGGTACCTATATAGATCAGGGATTTGCCGATGGTACATTGCGGCCTATGGATGTGGATATTGCGCAGAATGTGCTGTCGGGCGCAGTTGAAGCCAGCCCCGAGCTGGCCAATTGGATAGCAGATATTCGATCCCCTGAGGTCTCCGCGGCTTACTTCAATCTGTTTATTAACGGCCTCGCAAGGCGCTCAGCTTAACAATAATACTAAGAGCAACCTATGAACAATTTTCTATTTAGCACTGTCTCCGATGTGCTCTCTGGCCCCGGCACTTCCGAGCAGTTGGGTGAATTGGCAGCTGGCCTGGGCATTGGCCGTGCACTGTTGGTCACCGATCCTGGGATTATCCAGTTCGGTTTGTTAGATGCAGCCGCAGACAGTCTTAAAGCCCATGCTATTGACTACCATATTTACTCTGATGTGGTGGCAGACCCTCCAGAGTCAGTGGTGATGGATGCGGTAACCAGTGCCCAGCAATTTGCCTGCGATGGGGTAATTGGTTTTGGTGGTGGTAGTTCTATGGATGTTGCCAAGCTGTTGGCAGTGTTGATTAAGGGCGAGCAGGCACTGGGCGATATCTATGGCGTCGATCAGATTACCGGCGGTCGCCTGCCATTGATTCAGGTGCCTACCACTGCAGGTACAGGCTCTGAGGCTACTATGGTATCTATTATTACCACTGGCGAAACCACCAAAGCCGGTGTGGTGAGCCGCAGCCTACTGGCGGATAAAATTATTCTCGATGCCAGCCTGACCACTGGTCTGCCCCCGGCGGTTACAGCGGCTACCGGCATTGATGCCATGGTGCATGCCATAGAGGCCTTTACCAGTAAACGCCTAAAGAACCCGGTGTCAGATATGCTTGCCCGCGAGGCTCTGCGGCTAATGGCGGCAAATATTGAGACTGCCACTCTGCAGGGAGATAACCTGGAAGCGCGCAGCGCCATGTTGCTGGGGGCCATGCTGGCCGGTCAGGCTTTTGCCAATGCTCCGGTTGCCGCTGTGCATGCGCTGGCCTATCCCCTGGGTGGCAATTACCATATTCCCCACGGCCTGAGTAACTCGCTGGTGCTGCCCCATGTGTTGCGCTTTAACGCACCCTGGGCAGGGGAGCTCTATGCTGAGCTGGCGGCGATTATACTGCCTGATCAAGAGCTGCCCCAGGATCCAGTGGCCGCTGCAGAAATACTGGCTGATTACTTTTTAGCCCTGGCTGAGAAGCTAGGCTTGCAGACCAGACTAGAGCAGATGAATATAGCTAAAACAGATTTACCCATGTTGGCTGAAGAGGCCATATTGCAGCAGCGGCTGCTGATCAATAACCCCCGTGAGGTCAGCCTGGACGATGCGCTGACCATTTATCAGCAAGCTTTTTAATTCACTCGCTAAGGGCTTTTTAACCATGACCCCATCAGATCAGCGCTCAGGCTACAAATACTTTGTCGATATCACCACCAGATGGATGGACAATGATATCTATGGTCATGTTAACAATGTGGTCTATTACAGTTACTTTGATTCCGTTGCCAATCAGTATCTGATCGAGCAGGGCGGGCTGGATATTCACAGTGCTGAAATTATTGGTTTTGTAGTGGCCTCCAGCTGTGAATACAAATCGCCGGTGGCCTACCCGGATAAACTGGAGGCGGGCTTTAGAGTCAACCGACTGGGCAATAGCTCGGTGGAATATGGTATAGGTATTTTTAAGCAGGGCGAGCAGACTGTGTCCGCCCACGGCACCTTTACCCATGTATTTGTGGATCGCAAGACGGATAAATCTGTGCCTATTCCGGCGCAGTTAAGAGCAGCTCTGACAGCTGTATTAATCTAATTAAAGATAGAAATAGGGGATTCAGTGGATCTTAATAATCAAGTTGTAGTGGTCACTGGTGGTGCCAGTGGCATTGGTCGCGCACTCTGTGAAAAATTTGCCGCGGCTGGCGCCCGGGTGGCGGTAGCTGATTTAAATCTGCAACCTGCAACCCAGGTAGCAGAGCAGATCAATGGTATTGCTGTGGCCGCCAATGTGGGTCTGGAAGAAGATATTCAAGCATTGGTTCGTGAAACCGAAGAGCGCCTTGGCCCGATTGATATATTTGTCTCTAATGCAGGTGTGGCCTTTGGTGATGGGCCGGGCTGGATGGCAGCCTCTGGCTCCAATGACAACTGGATGACCAGTTGGAACGTCAATGTTATGGCCCATGTATTTGCGGCTAGAGCCCTGGTGCCGGATATGATCAAGCGCGGTGGCGGCTACCTGGTTAATGTTGCCTCTGGCGCTGGGTTGCTCTGTCAGCTGGGGGATGCCGCCTATTCAACCACCAAGACTGCAGCAGTAGGCTTTGCTGAATCTCTGGCTATTACCCATGGTGATGACAATATTAAAGTTTCGGTGGTCTGCCCCCTGTATGTGGCTACTGCTATGACTGAGGGCGGGCGCGGCGTAACTGGTCAGGATTCTATGATGACCGCCGAGGAAGCTGCAGACTCTGTGCTGGCCGGTATGGCAGACGAGAGATTTATGATTCAACCCCATGCAGAGCTAGCTACCTATGTGGAGCGCAAAGGGGCCGATTACGATCGCTGGATTGCGGGTATGCGACGTATGCGCCAGGGCATGCTTGAGCAGCATCCTGACTATGCCTATAAGGTGTAAGTCGCCATTATGAACCTAAGTTTTAAATTAGCTGTGCCCGTTATTGCGCTAGCCGCTGTTGTTCTGCCCAGCCAGGCGCTGGCTATAGATTACGATGCCTATGATAAAGATGTGGCGGCCCTGCTCTGGGAGTATCAAAATGGCCCAGACCAGAAGGCGGCCATTAAACCCTCGGTGCTGGTATTTAACGATGCGGCCGATAGTGACACTCTGGTCGACTTTGAAACCGGGCTGGTGGTTGTAACTGCAACCAGTCTGCAGCTGCTGCAGGAATCTATTGTAGAGATACTGCTCACCCAGATAGATCCCTCGGTGATCGATGCTAAAACCGCCAGTGATTTTGGGCTGATCAACGATCGCACCAACAAGCCATTTTTTTGGAAGCAGATTCTCGATCACAGGGGCAAGCCCATAGAGAACCCCTGGACAGCCGAAATTTATGCCGACCATTTGGCCCAGAGGGCTCAGCAGCATAGGGGTCGCTATAAAATTAAAATTAATATGGTCAAGGAGCATAAGAATATTGCCGGCGGCAAATATATTCAAACTGTCAAAGCTGCTGGCCGACAGCACAATGTTCCTGCGTCGCTGATGATGGCGATTATGGAAACCGAGAGCTCGTTTAACCCTTTGGCTCGCTCTGGGTCCAATGCACTGGGCCTGATGCAGATTAAGGCTAACACTGCAGGGCGAGACTATTTCTCAATTATTAAAGGTTACAAACATACCCCCAGCTCTTCTTACCTCTATAACCCAAGCAATAATATTGAGGTGGCGGCGGGCTATCTGCGTATTCTGGCTACTCGCTATCTGTCTGGTATCAAACACCCAAAAAAGTTGGAATATGCCATGATCTCCAGCTATAACGGCGGTGCTGGCAATCTGTGGCGCAGCCTGGATAAAAACGGCAACAAGACCAAATCACTGGCGCGTATAAACAATATGACGGTCAGCGAGTTTTACTGGTTTTTAACCAATAGACATATCCGCGGTGAAACCAGAAATTACCTCAAGAAGGTCAGCGGCAAGCAGAAGAAGTATCTCCACCTGTAGCCGCTCGTCTGGGCGCTAGTCTCGCTTAGTCTCTGTGCAAACGAATCAGACCCTCCTGAATAGTGCTGGCCACAAGGCGGCCATCGCCACTATAGAATGAGCCTCTACTTAGCCCGCGGCCATGGCTAGATCTGGGGCTATCCATCACATACAGCAGCCATTCATCGGCTCGGAAGATATCGTGGAACCAGATGCAGTGGTCCAGAGAGGCCGGCTGCAACTTGGGGTTCATAATGCTAACTCCATGGGGCAGCAGCGAGGTTCCCATAAGATTAAAGTCAGAGGCATAGGCCAAAATTGCATGGTGCAGGGGCTGGCTGTCGGTCTCGGCCAGATCGGCAATTGAGCCGCTGGCTTTGATCCAGACTTTTTGCTCTGGGTCTCTGCTACTGGGGTTGGCATAGTCTATGGGGTCCACAGAGCGCATTTCGATTGGGCGCAGAGAGGGGCGATGCACAGCTGCTCTGGCTCCGGCTTTGTCGCGCTGTTTGGCAATCATTTCTTTCCAGCGCTCATTGTCATCGCCAAGCTCTTCTGGCCCGGGGCAGTCTGGCATATCTATCTGATGGCTCAGACCCTGCTCTGCAATTTGAAATGACAGCTCGGTATTAAAGATGGCCTTGCCCCGCTGGGAAGCTACTACGCGGCGGGTAGTAAAGGAGCCGCCATCGCGGATGCCATCAACCTGATACAGAATAGGCACAGAGGGGTCACCTGGGCGCAAGAAGTAAGCATGTTGCGAGTGCACCATGCGATCTTCTGGCACTGTGTCCTGAGCTGCACGCATGGCCTGGGCAAATACCTGACCGCCAAATACACGCTTGTTGGAAGTTTCTGGCGTCTGGCCGCGATAGATAGTCTCATCTATCTTGTCCAGGGCCAGGGTGTCGAGCAGCTGTTGCAGTGCTTTGCTCATGGCATATTTTCCTGATTAGATTCGCTAGGCCAACCCCTGTGGTTGCGCCGCGCAGTACTTTAACTGATAACTGCTTATGCAGTCGACCAGAGCTTTATTACTGCTGTAAATAGTGGAATTTATTAGCGGGATACTTGAAAGGTTTAATAACATACTGTAAGTTCAATTTTCTATTTTTGATGGGTCTGATCCCAGTGCTATCTAAGGATCAGGCGCCTAATAATCCCAGATTACAACCAATAAAAACCTTAGCAGCAGGAGCCTAATGTGAGTGATTTAAACGCTTTCCGGCATGAGACCAGAGACTGGTTAGAAGCAAACTGTCCCCCATCAATGCGCGAATCTACCCAGGGTGGAGAAGAGATGTGCTGGGGTGGCCGTAACTTTGAGTTTGCCAGCGAAGAACAGAAGCAGTGGATGGAGCGCATGGGCGCTAAAGGCTGGACTGCACCGGACTGGCCTGCAGAATATGGTGGTGGTGGCCTGGATAAGGCTGAGCACAAGATTCTTAAAGAAGAGATGGCGCGCATCAATGCTCGTCCACCTCTGAGTAGCTTTGGTATCTGGATGATTGGTCCGGCGCTGCTTAAATTTGGCTCTGAGGCCTTAAAACAGCAGCATCTGCCGCCTATTATCCGCGGCGAGATTCGATGGTGTCAGGGCTATTCAGAGCCAGGCGCAGGTTCAGATTTGGCCGGCCTACAGGCCAAGGGTGAGGATATGGGCGACCATTTTATCGCCAATGGGCAAAAGGTCTGGACCTCTTACGGCGACAAAGCCGACTGGATGTTCTGTCTGCTGCGCACCGACCCAGATGCCAAAAAGCAGATGGGCATTAGCTTGGTGTTATTTGATATGGAGACTCCCGGAGTCACGCCCAAGCCGATTAAGCTAATTTCTGGCAGTTCGCCTTTCTGTGAAACTTTCTTGGATGATGTGCGTGTAGAGAAAGATCAGGTGGTGGGGGATATCAATCACGGCTGGACCATAGCCAAGTATCTGCTAACCCACGAGCGAGAAATGATCGGCGGCATGGGTATGGCCGATGTGGGTTCTGAAACCATGGGCCAGATCGCCGCCAGGGCGCTGGGTGTTGACCAGGGTCGCATGAACAACCCGCTGCTGAGGGCTGAGGTTGCCAAATGGGAAATTGACGGTGCCTGTTTTGCACTAACCGCAGAGCGGGTTACCGACGAAGTAAAGTCGGGCCATGGTGTTGGGGCTACCTCTGCCATGTTGAAATATTATGGGACCGAGCTTAATAAGCGCCGCTTTGAAACCCTGCTTAAGGTCAATGGCAGCGATGCCATGGTCTGGGAGGGTGAGGCTTCTAATCAAGGCTGGTTGCCACGCACCTGGCTGCGCACCAAAGGTAATTCTATCGAAGGCGGAACCTCAGAGGTTCAGCTTAATGTGATAGCTAAAAATATCCTCGGCCTCGGCTAATAGGTTGCTAAAGCGCTAACAGATGGCGACAGCGCCAATAAAATACAAAGGTACAGAATTATGGCATTAGTATTAAACGAAGAGCAGCAGATGCTCAAGGAATCAGCCCAGGGCTTTCTTGCTGAATTTGCTCCCCTGGCTGAGCTGCGTGCGCAGCGGGATGCAGGTAGTGAAACTGGTTATGCGGACAGTCTCTGGGGCCAGATGGTCGACATGGGCTGGGCGGCAATTTTGGTGCCTGAGGCCTATGGTGGTCTGGAGTTTGGTCATGTGGGTATGGGTCAGATTGTCGAGCAGACCGGCCGCACATTAACCGCTTCTCCATTGTTTGCCACAGCTGTGCTGGGTGTGACTGCCATCAAAGGGGCGGGCACTGAAGAGCAAAAAACTGAATTATTGGGCGCGATCGCTGGCGGCGAAATTACCACAGCACTGGCAGTGGACGAAAACGCTCATCATGCGCCAGCTCAAATCAGCATGACTGCAGTCAAGCAGGGCCAGGGCTACAGCCTAAACGGCGCCAAGCGCTTTGTGGTCGATGGTGGCACTGCGGACAAGCTGATTGTGGCGGCGCGCACCTCTGGTGAAGCGGGCGATATAAAGGGCATAAGCCTGTTTGTTGTGGATGCTACCGCCGCTGGTATTGAGGTTGAGCGCGTAGCGGCTACCGATGGGCGCAACTATGCCAATATTAGCTTTAACCAGGTTGAGGTGGCCGAGGCCGCACTGCTAGGTGAAGAGGGCCAGGGTTTTAAGGCGCTGTCCGCTACTCTGGATGCAGGCAATATCTATCTTTCCGCAGAGATGTTGGGCATGGCCCAGGAAAGCTTTGAGCGCACCTTGCAGTACCTCAAAGAACGCAAGCAGTTTGGTGTGTTGATTGGTTCGTTTCAGGCCCTGCAGCACCGTGCTGCCGACTGGTGGAGCCAGATTGAGCTGTGCAAATCAGTGGTACTCAAAGCACTGCAGGCTATGGATGAAAGCCATAAGCGGGTTCCTGCTCTGGCCAGTATTGCTAAAGCCAAACTCGCTGAGGTGGCTGAACTGTCTACCAATGAGGCTATTCAGATGCACGGCGGCATTGGTATGACCGACGAATATGACATTGGTTTTTTTATAAAGCGCGCCCGACCAGCGCAGACATTGTTTGGCGATAACAGTTACCATACAGATCGCTTTGCTCAGCTAAGTGGTTACTAATAAGTGGTTACCAAGCTGCAAGCAGGCATAATAAATTACAATTTTAGGGGCATAGCAACATGGATTTAGGCATCAGTGACAAGTTAAAACCTATTCTCGAAGAGGTTAAGCAATTTATAGATATAGAGATACTGCCTCTGGAGCATGAGTATCATCAGGAAGTGGGTAAAGGCGACCGCTGGGCATTTACCGAGCGCCAGACTGAAATTCTGGAAACCCTCAAGGCCAAGGCCAGAGCCAAGAATCTGTGGAATTTTTTCCTGACCCATTACGAGGGTGGCCATGGGCTAAACACGGTTGAATATGCCTATATTGCTCAGGAAACCGGTCGCTCCCACCTGGCGCCGGAAGTATTTAATTGCGCGGCCCCGGATACAGGCAATATGGAAGTATTGGCTCGCTACTGCAATGATGAGCAAAAAGAGAAGTGGTTAAAGCCATTGCTGGCAGGTGAAATTCGCTCTGCCTATGCCATGACCGAGCCGGATGTGGCCTCTTCAGATGCCACCAATATTGCTATGTCCTGTGTTGCCGACGGTGATGAATGGGTACTGAATGGCGAGAAGATTTGGATTTCTGGTGCCGGTGACCCGCGCTGCAAGATTATGATTGTGATGGTTAATACCAACCCCGGCGGTCCCCGCCATGGTCAGCACAGCCAGATACTGATTCCTTTTGACACCCCAGGTGTTAAGAACCTGCGCCCCATGCAAATCTTTAATATAGATGACGCACCCCACGGCCATATGCATATGCGCTTTACCGATGTGCGCGTGCCCAAAGAAAATATGATTCTCGGCGAAGGCCGTGGCTTTGAAGTGGCACAGGGGCGATTGGGGCCTGGCCGTATTCACCACTGCATGCGTTCACTGGGTCTGGCGGAAGCTGCGCTCAAGCTGATGTGCGAGCGGTCTCTCAACCGCGAAGCCTTTGGTCGGCCTCTGGCCAAGCTGGGTGGCAACGGGGACATTATTGCCCAGGCGCGCATTGATATAGAAATGACCAGACTGCTGTGCTTAAAAGCAGCTTGGCTAATGGATCACGAGGGCACAGATGCAGCTCAGCCCTTTATCTCCATGATTAAAGTGGCAGCTCCTAATATGGCCTTAAAAATTATCGACGAAGCCATGCAGATGTATGGTGGTATTGGACTGTCTCAGGATACGCCGCTGGCCACCTGGTATGGCGCACAGCGTACGCTGCGTTTTGCCGATGGCCCGGATTCTGTTCACCGCATGGTGATTGCACGTCGCGAACTGAGCCAATACCGCTAGACTAAACTATAGGTATTTAACCTCAGAGGAGAGAGACGAATGACAATTAGATACGACGGACAGGTAGCCATAGTTACAGGCTCAGGCAATGGCCTGGGTCGCTCCCATGCCCTGGCACTGGCGGCGCGCGGAGCCAAGGTGGTGGTCAATGATCTAGGTGGCACAGTGAATGGCGTGGGCGGTTCAAGCGATGCTGCCATGGAAACCGTTGCCATGATTGAAGCCGCTGGCGGTGAAGCCATTGCCAATGGTGCCAATGTGGCCAAGATGGATGAAGTTGAAACCATGGTTGCCCAGGCCGTTGAGAAATGGGGCCGGGTGGATATTCTGGTTAACAATGCCGGTATTCTGCGGGATAAGAGCTTTGCCAAAATGGGTATGGACGACTTTCAGCTGGTGGTTGATGTGCACCTGATGGGCTCAGCCAACTGCTGCAAAGCAGTCTGGGAACTAATGCGCGAGCAGGGCTATGGCCGCATTGTAATGACCACGTCCTCCAGCGGCATGTACGGCAACTTTGGTCAGGCTAACTATGGCGCTGCCAAAATGGCTGTGGTGGGGCTGATGAATACGCTCTGTATTGAGGGTGAAAAATACCACATCAAAGTGAACTGTCTGTCACCCACGGCCGGCACAAGAATGCTCGAGGGGCTAGTGACTGAAGAGCAGTCCGATATTATGACTGTGGAATCTGTAACCGCTGGTTTGTTAACGCTCTGTGATGAAGCGGCTCCCAATCGCAGTATTCTCTGCGCCGGTGCCGGTGGCTATGCGCGCACTCATATCTATGAAACTGATGGCATCTACCTGCCACCAGAGCAGCAGACGCCAGAAAATGTGCGTGCCCAGATGGACAATATAGATAATCCGGAGGGCCAGCAGATGCTGGTGGGCGGGTTTCAGCAAACCAATAAATTTGTTGCCAAGGCGGCAGCCTATTTGGCCGATAAATAAAATAATAACATCAGGATAATACAATGAGAGCACTAGTCTGTAAGGAATTTGGTCCCACGGAAAATTTGGCTTTAGAAGAGGTGGAAGCTCCAACTCCGGGCAAAGGTGAAATTCTGATGGATATCAAGGCCACCGGGGTAAATTTCCCCGATGTGCTAACTGTTCAGGGTAAATATCAGTTTAAACCTGAGCTGCCATTTATACCTGGCGCTGAGTTGGCTGGCGTGGTTACCGCCGTAGGCGAGGGCGTCACCAGCCGCAAGCTGGGCGACAAGGTTATTGCCACCACTCAGATAGGTGCTTTTGCTGAGCAATGCGTGGTTAATGAGCACACTACCTTTGAGATGGGTAATACCATGTCCTTTGAGCAGGCGGCGGGCTTTGCCATTACCTATGGCACCTCCTATTACGCGCTTAAGCAGCAGGCTAATATTCAGCCCGGCGAGACTCTGCTGGTGCTGGGTGCAGCTGGAGGTGTGGGCATTGCCACTATTCAGATCGCCAAGGCTATGGGCGCCACTGTGATTGCCGCTGCGAGCACTGAAGAGAAGCTAGACTTTGCCTGCGAGGCCGGGGCTGACCTGCGTATTAATTACTCTACCGAGAGCCTTAAAGACAAGGTTAAAGAGCTAACTGGCGGCAAGGGCGTGGATGTTGTCTATGATCCGGTTGGTGGAGAGTTCTCTGAGCAGGCATTCCGCGCCATTGCCTGGGATGGTCGTTTCTTGGTGATTGGTTTTGCCTCGGGTCCTATTCCCGCTATGCCTCTGAACCTGGCGCTGCTTAAGGGTGCGTCACTGATTGGGGTGTTCTGGGGTTCCTGGGCTGCCCGTGCGCCTATGGAGTCTCGCAAGAACTTTGATGAGCTGATTGAAATGATCGACAGCGGTAAGTTCTCACCACTGGTGACCGAGGTCTACCCTCTGGATGACTACAGGGCGGCATTTGCATCAATCTCTGAGCGTCGCGCCAAGGGTAAGGTTATCCTTTCCAACGCCTAGTTATTGGCTATAAGTAAAAAGGCTCGCTCAGGCGGGCCTTTTTTATACTATCTGGTTTTTCTCAGGGGTCTGGGAAGGGGAGCTTTGGGTTCGGTGGGATTTCTTTAGGCACAAAAAAAGGCCCGACTATTATTAGTCGGGCCTTATTCAATTGTGCGCTCTTAGATATTGTAGTGAACGCCTAGCAGACCGACTATTGTCAGCACTACAGTGTAGGGCAGAGCCATTATCACCATGCGCATATAAGACAGTCTGATTAGCGGGGCCAATGCAGAGGTCAGCAGGAACAGGAAGGCTGCCTGACCATTGGGTGTTGCCACGCTGGGCAGGTTGGTACCAGTGTTGATAGCAATAACCAGCTTGTCGAAGTGCTCGCGGCTAATATCGCCAGCATCCAGTACAGCTCGTACCTCATTGATATATACAGTAGCCACAAACACATTGTCGCTGATAGCAGAGAGCAGACCATTGGCCAGGAAGAACATGCCGGGCTGTATCGACTCGTCCATTGCCAGCACCCAGTGAATAACTGGAGAGAACAGATGCTGCTCATGGATTACTGCCACAATGGCGAAAAACACTACCAGCAGTGCGGTAAAGGGCAGGGCCTCTTCAAAGGCGTGGCCGATGCGGTGCTCTTCGGTAATACCATTAAAGGCGGTGAGCAGAACTATGATCATCAGACCGATAATGCCCACTTCAGCTATGTGGAATGCCAGAGCTAGAACCAGAATAACGGCAACTATGCCCTGGATAATCAGTGCAGCTTTGTCCTGCTGGGTGCGCTTTGAATCTTCGTGGTCGCTGGACTCTTTAAGTACCTGACGCACTGCGTCGGGCAGGGTAGCGCCGTAGCCGAGGATCTTGGTTTTTTCGAGCAGTATGCAGGTCAGCAGGCCACAGAAAAACACCGGCAGGGTCACTGGCGCCATGCGGGTAAAGAATTCCATAAACTCCCAACCGGCTCGCTCTGCAATCAACAGATTTTGCGGCTCGCCTACTAGGGTCATTACTCCACCCAGAGCTGTACCCACAGCGCCGTGCATAATCAGGCTGCGCAGAAAGGCGCGGAAGTCTTCGAGGTTCTGACGATGATTGGATATCAGGCTTTTATCGTCGGCATGGTCATGATTTTCATCGATGATTTTCTTGCCCGATGCCACCTTGTGGTACACCGAGTAGAAGCCCACCGAAATGGTAATCAGAACTGCGGTAACTGTCAGAGCATCTAGGAAGGCAGACAGCACTGCGCCAGCGAAACAGAACAAAAACGACAATGCCGTTTTGGACTTAACGCCGAGTAGAATTTTGGTAAAGGTGAACAGCAGTATGTCGCGCATAAAGTAGATGCCGGCGACCATAAACATCAGCAGCATAATCACCGGGAAGTTGGCGACAGTCTCCTGGTAGACTGCTTCGGGGCTGGCCATACCCAGAGCTATGGCTTCAATGGCGAGCAGTCCGCCTGGCTGTAATGGGTAGCATTTGAGGGCCATTGCCAGAGTAAAAATAAATTCTCCAATCAACATCCAGCCAGTAATAAAGGGGCCGAAGAGGTAGAGGGCGATGGGGTTAAGGATTAAAAACGCAATAATTGCCGTCTCGTACCACCCGGGCGAGTTGCCGAGAAAGTTCTTTTTAAATGCCTGTGGCAAAGTTGGAGTCATCAAGTATCCCTCAAGTTTATATATTTAGAGTTAATTGTCTTATAGACCGGGCAGTCCACCGGGTTTATTCATGTTAGACTAGCGCAAAATCAGGCTCAAACCTTAGCCGCAGCGCAGTCAGTTTGCAAGCAATAAGAGCTTTTACAAGAGCCTTTCAAAATAGCCGTTTAGAATAGCCAAACATAAGGTGTTATCCCGTTGTCCAATGCGCAGATTACCAATGGCTTCCATGCCAACCCCAAGCCTCTAAATACAGAAAAGCGCTGGATTCTGGCCGTGATTGGTCGGGATATCCTGGTGCCGGATGGTGGCGGGCCCAGCTCGGCAGTGCTTATTGATCATGAGACAGCTGACCAGCTAAAGTTTTTCTGCGAGCGACGGCTGTTACTGGGCCAGTGGCAGGGAGTGGACTGTCAGGTCTGGGCTCTGTCTGAGGATGCCAGGGCGGCCTCGGACTTCAGTGCCATGGAGTTGCGCAGCCTGCTGGCTAAGTCTGGAGACGAAGAGTTTACTATGGTCTGTCGCGCAGTGCAGTTGCTCGACTGGCAGGACAAGCACCAGTACTGCGGCAGCTGTGGCACTCAGATGAGCTCGTCGGTCACTGAGCATGCCATGCGCTGTGAGCCCTGTGATATCAATAACTATCCGCGCATATCCCCCTGCGTTATTGTAGTAGTCACCAGGGGCGATCACTGTCTATTGGCGCGTCAGCCAAACTGGCCCGATGGTATGTTTAGTACGCTGGCCGGGTTTATTGAGGCTGGTGAAAGTGCTGAGCAGGCACTGCACCGTGAGGTGTATGAAGAAGTTGGTGTGGAAATTACTAATATCCGCTATGTGGGTAGTCAGTCCTGGCCCTATCCGGGGCAGTTAATGCTGGGCTTTATTGCTGATGCTGTGACTGAGGAGATTGTGGTGGATGGTGTTGAAATCAGCGAGGCCCACTGGTGCCGCTACGATGATTTACCCCATTATGTACCCCCGCCCACCATTATGTCTGGTCGGCTGATCAAGCACTTTGTCGATCAGGCTTCGGCGCAACAGTAGCAGTTGCCAATTTGAACTATAATTTACCTTTTGAATATTGTTGGAGTGGAACTTGGAATTCTTAGCTGAATACGGGCTGTTTTTGGCCAAAGTGGCGACTGTGGTTATTGCTGTGGTCATTATTGTGTCTGCTGTTGTAACTGTTGGCCAAAAGAAACAGCAGGCTGATAAAGGTCATTTGGAAATCACCCCATTGAATCAGCAGTTTAATGATATGAGTGAAGCCATGCTGATTGCCACAATGGATGAGGCGCTGCAAAAAGCAGAGGAGAAAAAACTCCACAAGGCGAAAAAGAAGCAGGCTAAGCTCGATAAAAAGCGTGATAAAAAAGCCAGCAAACAGGCGGATACTGGGGATAGCGAAGAGACCCAGGCCAGAAGCCGAGTGTTTGTACTCAACTTTAATGGCAATATCAGCGCTTCGGCTACTAGCCATCTGCGCGAGGAGATAACTGCGGTGCTCACTCAGGCCACAGCCAATGACGAGGTTTTGGTCAAGCTGGAGAGCCCCGGCGGTATGGTGCACAGCTATGGTTTGGCTAGCTCTCAGCTGGATCGTATTCGCAAGGCTCAGATACCGCTGACAGTCTGTGTGGATAAGGTTGCGGCCAGCGGCGGCTATATGATGGCCTGTGTGGCCGACAAGATTTTGGCGGCACCCTTTGCCATTATTGGCTCCATAGGTGTGGTTGCCCAGCTGCCCAACTTCAATAGAGTTCTGAAGAAGCACGATGTGGATTACGAGATTCTTACCGCGGGCAAATACAAGCGCACCATGACCATGTTTGGTGAGAATACCACCAAGGGGCGCAAGAAATTTGTTGAGGATCTAGAAGATATTCACCAGCTATTTAAGGCCCATGTGTCCTCGAGACGCCCACAGCTGGATATAGAAAAGATTGCCACTGGTGAGACCTGGTACGGCTCCCAGGCTCTGGAAATGGCAATGGTGGATGATGTACAGACCAGTGATGAGTATCTGGTAACGCGCATTCAGGAAGCCGATGTCTACGAGGTGGCCTACGTGCACAAGAAAAAGCTGTACGAGCGTCTGGGCATAGCTGCAGAAGAGAGCGCCGATCGCCTGCTGCTAAAGTGGTGGACGCGCCTGACCCAAGATTCCCACAAGCAGGTCTAGAATCTAGCCTACAGTACATCCTACAACCATTCGAAAATTTAGCTTAAAACAGCGCTTCCGGATCCAGATTATAGGCATCCGGGGGCAGGTTTTTAGCTATATCAATATTGCCCTCTTTGCCGGTGAGCTTGAGGGCTTTTTTTCTGGTCAGGCGGTTTTTGTTGGCGTCCAGAATAACGGTTAGCTCAGGCTTTCTGCCCATACCCACACGGAAATCACTGACCACTGCGACTTCACCGCTGGTCAGCTCAACCAGTGAGCCTGGAGGGTAGAGCCCAATGGCCTGGATAAAGGTATCTACCAGCTCCTTCTGAAACAATGTTTTGCGCCAGCCCGCCAATTTCATAATAGCCTCGGAATGAACTATGGGCGTGGCATAGTATCTGGGGCTGGTCATGGCGTCATAGCAGTCAACAATAGCTGCAATTCGGGCGAATAATGGTATCTGGGTGCCACTCAGTCCATCCGGGTAGCCACTGCCATCAAAGCGCTCATGGTGATAGCGAATTACCTGCAGTACTTCTTCTGGCAAGTCGGCGCTGGCTACAGCCTCGAGCCCTAGCTCCGTATGTCGCTGGGTCTCCTGTTGCTCAGCTGGGCTGAGGGATTGGGTTTTGCGCAACAGGCTGTCCGCCAATAGCAACTTGCCGCTGTCCATCAGCAGGCCAGCCAGGCTGAGCCTGCGCATAGATTCAGTATCAAAACCCAGCTGGCGACCCATAACTGCGCATAGAATAGCGCAGGAAATACAGTGGCGATGAGCATAGCTGCTCTTGCTCTTAAGGCGTGCCAGCCAGACCCCGGCGGCGGGATTGCGAATAATACTGTCAACCAGAGCCTTGAGCAGGGGGTCTATACGCTCAATCTGCAATGGGCTGCCAGACTTGATAGCTTTGCTGATGCGGGTAAATTCTTGCTGGATACTAAAGTAGGCCAGGGTGCCCACTCTGAGCTCTGAAGACAGTTCAGTGCTGATGCTGTAATCAGTGAGGGTGCGCTGCGCCAGCTCGCTGGCAAGACTGGTGTCGCTGGTGGTTCTTAGTACTCTTGAGGTTCGATTCATAATCCCTAGACATCCCATTTGTCTGCATTGTGGATCCTGATTAATAGTCCGTTTGCTGTAGGATCAATATCAGGATAGCAGAAAATAACCGCCGGGCAGGGCTAAATGCTCCAGTACTTAAACTCTGTGGCGCAACTGCTAGTCGCGACGCAGACGACTGCTTATGGCTATAGGGCTGGGGAAGTTGATAACCACTATATAGCTGGATATCAGGAAGGTAACAATGGCCACGGCCTGTATAAGGTGTGAGGCATTATTGCCAATTAGACCAGTATTAAATGCCAGGTAGGCAATCAGCAGTGAGAACTCACTGTTTTGACCCAGCCGGAAACCTATATCCCAGGACAGGGCCTTGCTCTCACTTTTAGCCAGCAGAAACTTGTAGATTACCGGTTTTATACAGAGCATGATCGCGGCCAGTACCAGTACTGGAACAATAATATGGGGAATCAGAGCCAGATCGAAGGCGCCCCCCAGAGAGAAGAAAAACAGAATTAAAAAGAAGTCTCGCAGAGGCTTAAGGTTGAGGGCTATATACTGGGCAATAGGGCTGGTAGCCAGAGATATGCCGGCCACAAAGGCGCCAATTTCTCGAGAAAGGCCCATTATTTCGGCCAGTTCAGCTACACCCAGACACCAGCCGATAGCCAGCAAGAACACATATTCACCTATGCGATCAAAACGTGCAAACAGGGGTTGCAACAGCACCCTAACCGCCACCAGGGCGCCGCCAATCAGCAGGGGCAGGGCCACTAGACTTTTGCCAAAGGTAATCAGGTTTTCACTGTTGGATTCTGAGACTCCTGAAATCAGCACCAGCAGCACAAAGATTGCTAAAAAGTCCTGCATCAGCAGCATGCCAATCATCAGTTCACCGGAATGCTTGTGGTGCAGCACTGTGGTAGGCAGTAGTTTGATCCCTATTATGGTGCTGGAAAACATCATAGAGGTGCCAATGATTAGACATTCCAGATGGGAGTAATTAAACAGATAGGCAGTGGCGTAGCCAGCGGCGGCAAATAGCAGCGAGCTGATTAAAGTAATATGGGTGACCTGGCGGAGTACATTGAGCAGAGCCTGGGGCTGCATATCCAGACCCAGAAGAAACAGCAAAAAGATAATGCCAATGCTGGCGATCTGGCCAATTAACTCTACATCGGCCACCATACCCAGCCCGTGGGGGCCCAGTATGGCACCCAGAGCAATATAGGCGACCAGCAGGGGCTGACGACCTATCAGAGCCAGGGAGGCAAGGGCAGCTGCGCCACTAAAAATAAGGAAAAATGTCTGTATTACATCATGTTCCATGTGCCCGCCTAGCTAGAGTATCTAGCGACGTTTAAATAGGGGTATTGGCTGATCCGCAGCCACCTGATAGGCGTCAGAAAAGTCTGCGAGAGATTTGCTGGCCTCGGCCAGATCAACCTCTTCGCCAAACTCAAAAGCGTTAAAGCCACAGCGCTGCAGCAAATATAACTGATCGCGAATTATCTCACCAGTGGCGCGAATCTCGCCCTGATACCCATAGCGCTCGCGCAGCAGACGCGCTGCCGAGAAACCGCGGCCATCCACAAACTTGGGGAAGCGGATAGCCACTACTGGCGCCTGGATAAGTTGCTCGGCGACAGCCTCAATCTCCTCGTTGCCCTCAATCCATAGGCCGACTCTGCCGCTGTGCTGGCTTAGCTGGCTATGTTGGTGTAGCCAGCGCTGTAGGGGTAGCAAAATATCGCCGGGGGGCAGATCGCCAGCATCCTCAACCACTGTGGACCAGCTGTTATCTACAACCTGACCCTCTTTAAGAAGCTGTGCCATATACCCTCTGCTTAAACTTTTCGATACCAATGCGTTGGTAGGTGCCCAGGAAAGCCTCACCTTCAAGGCGATTCTCCACATAGACATCCAGTAGTTTTTCGATGCTGTCTGTCACCGCATCCCTGGATAGAGAGGGACCCAGCACCTTGCCCAGTGCAGCATCTTTGTTGGCGCTGCCGCCGAGCTGAATCTGATACCACTCCTCGCCTTTTTTATCCACACCCAGAATGCCTATATGGCCTATATGATGATGGCCACAGGCGTTCATGCAGCCGGAGATATTGAGTTCCAGATTCCCCAGATCATAGACATAGTCCAGATCGTCAAATTTTCGTTGAATGGCCTCGGCTACGGGAATAGATTTGGCATTGGCCAGGGAGCAGTAGTCGCCACCGGGACAGCAGATCATATCGTTGATGGTGCCAATGTTGGGCGTAGCTAAGCCAGCGGCTTTTGCCAGTTGCCAGAGCTCGAAGAGTTCGTCCTTAGCCACATCTGCCAGCACCACATTTTGGTTGTGGGTGGAGCGAATTTCCCCAAAGGAGAAGCGATCGGCAAGATCGGCAATGATTTCCAGCTGCTGATCAGTAACATCACCAGGGGCCACCCCCGCCGGCTTGAGGGACAGACTGACCGAGGCGTAGCCCGGTTGTTTCTGAGCCCTTACATTGCGGTCTAGCCAGCGAGAAAAGGCGCGGTTGTCCGCGGCAAGAGCCGCTACCTGGCTGTCCACAGAGGTCTGGTCGATCGAGCGATAGTCGGGCAGGGTAAAGAATCCTTTGACCCGCTCAATCTCACTGCCGTTAAGAGTTGCCGGGCCATCTTTTAAATGGGCCCACTCGCTCTCAACTCGCTGAGCAAAGACTTCTGGAGTCCAGGCTCTGACCAGGATTTTAATTCGCGCCTTGTATTTGTTGTCGCGGTTGCCGTAGCGGTTATAGACCCTGAGAATAGCATCCAGATAGGTGAGCAGATGTTCCTTGGGTAAAAACTCGCGAATCAGTGAGGCTATGACAGGCGTGCGACCCAGTCCGCCGCCCACATAAACCTGAAAGCCGGTTTCGCCCTGGTCGTTTACTACCAGTTGCAGGCCAATATCATGGAGTAAAAATGCCGCTCTGTCCTCTTCCGAGCCACAGACAGCAATCTTAAATTTACGGGGCAGAAAGGCAAATTCCGGATGCAGAGTAGACCACTGGCGAATAATTTCGCACCAGGGTCTGGGATCTTCAATTTCATCGTTGGCCACACCCGCAAACTGATCTGTGGTGGTGTTGCGAATACAGTTGCCGCTGGTTTGAATAGCGTGCATTTCAACGCTGGCCAGCTCTGCCAAAATATCCGGCACCTCTTCCAGCTGGGGCCAGTTAAGCTGAATATTCTGTCTGGTAGTGAAGTGCACATAGCCCTTGTCGTAGCGGCGCGAGATATGAGCCAGTTTGCGAACCTGCTTGCTGCTCAGAAGGCCATAGGGCACAGCTATGCGTAACATGGGAGCCAGGCGCTGAACATAGAGTCCGTTCTGCAGGCGCAGGGGCAGAAATTGCTCTTCGGAGATTTCGCCAGCCAGGTAGCGCTGGGTTTGATCCCGGTACTGCTCGACGCGCTCATCGACAAGCTTTTGGTCGTATTGGTCGTATTTATACATGTGGGTCTGGTTTACGTGCAGCTAGATTAGGGGCGCTATGATAACGTCAGGGGTTATTCTTTTGAATTATTATTTGCCTATATGTGGCTATCTATTGGGAATAAGGCTGGCTGAGGCTAAATTTTCGTCAAGCATAGCCAAATACGCTGGATATAATGGGCTGTTTGGATTCTGAGCTCTGGAATGCAAGACAGTTACAGATTTGGTTGTTAGAATGCGCGTCGGAAAAAAAACCCCTTTGAAATAAATACTTGAAACACAGGAACCTATCCATGGCTAAAGAAACAAAACCAGACACAGCAGGTGATTCAAAAGCAGATGCAATTGCGGTTATAGCCGTACTCTCTATTATCATGGTCGCAGTGGTTTACTGGCTATCGCGTTTCTAGTTATCTGCCTGCAAGCAGACTTTGAGTATTGATGGAATTATGACCGATCAGCAACAGACAGGCGGTACAGCCGAGTATCAGAGCCCCCGGGAGCTGGTTGAGACCTATCTCAATCAGGTGCCCGCCAGCACTGAAATTGATGCTGAGCGCAGGGCGCTGTTGCAGGATAAAATCAAAGCGCTGTTAATTGAAAAAAATGCAGTGCTTATTGCCCATTATTATACAGACCCACTGATTCAGGCTCTGGCCGAAGAGACCGGTGGCACTGTCTCGGACTCCCTGGAAATGGCTCGCTTTGGCAATAGCCACAAAGCCGAAACCCTGGTGGTTGCCGGGGTTAAGTTTATGGGCGAGACCGCCAAGATTTTGACCCCAGACAAGCGGGTTTTAATGCCCAGTCTGGAGGCCACCTGCTCCCTTGACGTGGGTTGTCCCATCGATGAGTTTGCCGCCTTCTGTGATCAGCACCCGGATCGCACAGTGGTCGTCTACGCCAATACCTCAGCTGCGGTTAAGGCCAGGGCCGATTGGGTGGTCACCTCCAGCATTGCTCTAGAAGTGGTGGACTATCTAGATGCGCAGGGCGAGAAGATTCTCTGGGCACCGGACAAATATCTGGGTGCCTATGTGCAAAAAAATACCGGTGCCGATATGTTGATGTGGGACGGCAGCTGTATTGTCCATGAAGAATTTAAAGCCAAGGGAATTCTGGATCTGAAAAAGGTCTACCCCGACGCTGCGGTGTTAGTGCACCCTGAGTCTCCGGAGTCGGTGGTGGAGATAGCAGATGTGGCTGGTTCTACCTCGCAGCTGATCGCTGCCGCCAAAAACCTGCCACAGCAGCAACTGATTGTGGCAACTGATCAGGGTATCTTTTATAAGATGCAGCAGGCGGTGCCAGATAAACAATTATTGATCGCCCCCACTGGTGGCAGTGGAGCCACCTGTCGCAGCTGTGCAAACTGTCCCTGGATGGGTATGAATAGTCTGCAAAACCTGCTCGACTGTCTTGAGCAGGGCAGAAATGAAATTCAGGTAGAGCCTGCACTGGGTCGCCAGGCCTATAAATCCCTTGAGCGGATGATGAATTTTAAAGCCTAGGTCTCGCTGCGTTCTAAGCTCCTGGCCTCCAGGCTATAGATCTAGCTCCAGCTGTCAGATAACCAACTACCCGACCAAAAGCCACTAGAGCTTTTCTATGCGATCTTCCAATGCGGTGATATCTCTTATGCGCTGGCGGACAATTGCCGAGCGCTTAAAGTCTGCGGCCACCAGTTTTGCAGCCAGGGTCAGCTGCTCTCTCGCCATATCCAGGGCGCCTACCAATATAAAGTACTCTGCTCTGGCCTCGTGAACCCCGGAGATATTACCTGCCAATCCGCGCACCTCGGCCAGCCTGTACCAGATCATGGGGTCTTCAGGCCGCATTCGACTCAGTGCGGTCAAAACGGATCCAGCCTCCTCATAGCGGTGAGCCTGCCATAGAATCTCGGATTTGATGGCGGTCAGGGGATAGCTGTTGGGGCTGAGGCGCAGTAGTTTGTCTACCTTGGTCAGCCCCTGATCATAGCGGCTGAGCGCTATATCCAGCTCTAAATCTGCATACTGAAAGGATAGCTGGTAAGGGTTATCTCTCAGTAGGGGATCGAGAATCTGGCGGGCCTGCTTGTAATTGCCAGCTTTGGTATGGGCCAGAGCTAGACCATAATAAATAGCTTGTGGATTCTGGGGGTTGCTTTTGAGCTGTGCATTAAATCGCTTAATGGCATCCAATGGTTTGTTAGATATGGCTATCAGAGCCCGAGCCTTAATCAGGTGAAACTCCGGGCTGCGCGGATAGTGACGCATGGATGCACCCATGGCGCGGCCGCGGGCATCGGCTATGCGTTTCTCGGTAATCGGGTGGGTCAGCAGAAATTCTGGGGGGCGGCTGCCTGAATAGCGGGTAGCCTTGAGCAATGTGGCAAACATATCAGCCACAGCTCCTGGGTCGCGGTTAGCTCGCTCCATGGTTTGCAGCCCCATTCTGTCAGCCTCTTGCTCATTGGACCTGCTGTAGCGCAGCTGGTTATCCATGGCCATGGCCTGAGAGGTGGTGATAGCGGCCATGCCCGCATCACCGCCAGCTGTGGCAGCAATCACCAGACTGGCCAACAGTCCGGCCAGGCTAACCATGCTCGAGGAGCGCTGGGCCTCCAGCCCGCGGGCAAAGTGCCGCTGGCTTAGGTGCGCCAGTTCGTGTGCCAGTACAGAGGCCATCTGGTCTTCGGTTTCCGCCAGGGCAAACACCCCGGTGTGGAAGCCGACCACGCCACCAGGCACTGCAAATGCATTCATGGTGGGATTATTGACAATCACCAGCTCAAGCCTGGGATCCTCCAAATCCGAGTAGGTGGCCAGATTGTAGAGCAGCTGCTCAAGATACTGCTGCATAAGCGGATCATCATGCTCACGTACCCGGCTGCGAAAAGCCTTGAGCCAGGTTCTACCCAGTTCATATTCCTGCTGTTTGGATACAATGCCTGAGGCGCTGTCACCCAGTATGGGCAGCTTTATGTCTGCAGCTTCTGGGGCTGATTGCCCGGGGGCAAAAAAAAGCACAGATAAGAGAATGCTGGACAATATGGTTGCCGGCACTCTGCCACTGCTCTGCTTGGCCGCGATTGCTGTCGAATTGGGAGATTTCAAAATTAAATCTAATTGCCTTTGGGAGTTAGTCTAGTCGCACCACTGTAGCGAATAATGTTATCGATTTCGACAGTTGAAATATGCCCTGGTTTCATGTCAGATACGGGGCCTAAAAGGCTTGAGGTCAAAATGGGTTGACCCTGAACCTCAGCAAGCAGTTAAATGGACTAGAGTTTACCGAGGGTTGTGCATGAAGCAGGTGTTTAAAAAGTGGCAAGAGCAGTACTTTAGCAACGAAGAGGCTGTGCTGTTAGCGCTGATGCTGGCTGTGGCGCTGGTGGTTGCTACTACATTGGGCGCAGTGCTGGGACCTGTGTTTACTGCCATGATACTGGCGTTTTTGCTACAGGGTTTGGTCAATTTATTGACTCGACGCGGTGTTCCTCTGCGCCTGGCCATTACCATTTCCTTTACGCTGTTTTTTGTTGGCTTTGTCTCGGTGCTGGTGGTGCTGATTCCAATTGTGGGTCGCCAGACCTCGCTGTTTATTGCCGAGCTGCCCAATATGCTGGGCAGGATTCGCGATCTGCTGATTACTCTGCCGGAAAAATATGCCGAATATGTCAGCCCTGAGCAGTTTCAAATTATTGTGGCCCGAGCTTCAGAAGAGGCGGCCAGTCTTGCGGAGCAAATTCTCAGCCTGTCTATAAGTAGCTTCCCAGGGTTATTTGGCATTCTGCTGTACTTATTTTTGGTACCCATGCTGGTATTTTTTATGCTCAAGGATAAGGACGTTTTGATTAACTTTGTATCCGGCCTGCTGCCCACAGAGCGCAGTGTGATGACTGCTATCTGGTCGGAGATGGATATTCAGTTTGCCAACTATGTGCGTGGCAAGGCGATCGAGATTCTTATTGTGGGTGTGACTTCTTACTTTGCCTTTTTGATTCTTGGCCTTAACTATGCGGCACTGCTGGCGCTACTGGTTGGGCTATCTGTGCTGATTCCCTATATTGGTGCCACAGCAGTGACCCTGCCGGTACTGTTGGTGGGCTATATGCAGTGGGGCTATTCAGCCGACTTTTTCTGGTTGTTTATGGTCTATGGTTTTATCCAGTTTCTCGATGGCAACCTGCTGGTGCCTCTGCTGTTTTCGGAGGTGGTTAATTTGCACCCGGTCGCCATTATTGTCGCCGTGCTGTTTTTTGGCGGTATCTGGGGATTTTGGGGCGTGTTCTTTGCCATTCCTCTGGCCACTTTGGTCAAGGCGGTTTACAACGCCTGGCCCCGCAGTGCATTGACTGAAAGCTCAGAAATAGCAGCAGATTCAGAGGCCTAAGCTGGATGTTATGCTCAAGACGCTGCTATTAGATGCTTGAGTCTAGAGGCTTGAGTCTAGAGAGTTGCAGGCGCAGCTACATTAATAAACTTAGCCCCGAGGGGCGATATAAAAAGGAACTCTCCATGTTGATATTGCCTCGGTCAGGTAGATCGGTTTTTGGGCTGGCCACATCTTTGCTGGCCGCGCTGTGTATGCTAGCTATTTTGCAGGGCTGTGCCGGCGGAGAACCAGCGGCAGAGAGGCAGGCCAATGGCCTGCCCAGCCTGGTAAAAAGCCCCAATGATCAGCGGGACTATCGCCATATCAAACTGAAGAACAAGTTGGATGTTCTGCTGATAAGTGACCCTGAGGCGGAGACTTCGGCGGCCTCTCTGGACGTATATGTAGGCAGCTACCAGAATCCCGCAGATCGAGAGGGGCTGGTACATTTTCTTGAGCATATGCTGTTTTTAGGCACCAGCGATTACCCGGTTCCAGGCGAGTATCAGACTTTTATCTCCGAACATGGTGGCAGCCATAATGCAGGCACAGGCCTGGAGAACACCAATTATTTCTTTGATATCAACTCCGACTACCTAGAGCAAGCTCTGGACCGGTTTGCGCCGTTTTTCTCGAGCCCAAACTTTGATGCCAAATATGTGGATCGCGAGCGCAATGCGGTTGAGTCTGAATACAGACTGAAAATAAAGGATGATGGTCGCCGCCAGTGGGAGGTGCTGCAGACCCAGGTGGATCCGGCTCACCCAATGTCGAAATTTACAGTGGGTAATCTTGAGACTCTGGCAGATTTAGAGGGCAGACCGGTGCGCGATGATCTGCTGGATATCTACCAGCAATATTACTCGGCCAATTTAATGAAGCTAGTGGTGCTGGGTCGCGAGAGCCTGGACGAGCTAGAGGCCATGGTGGTACCCAGATTTGAAATTATAGCCAACAATGATGCACAGGTTGCGCCCCCCATAGACCGGCTTATTCAGCCACAGCGCCTGCCGCTGGTGATTGAGTTTAAGCCGCTCAAGGAGATGCGCGAGCTGAGTCTGAGTTTTCAGCTGCCAAAAATGCAGCCCCACTGGCAGATTAAACCGGCTCGCTATCTGGGCGGAGTGATTGGCCATGAGGGGCAGGGCAGCCTGGTGCAGGTGCTTAAAGACCGCGGGCTTATCGAAAGTCTGAGTGCTGGTGTGGGGCTGGAAGATCGCGGTTCCAGCCTGTTCTCTATAGATATCGGCCTGACTCCCCAGGGTTTTGCCCAGCGGGATCAGATTGTCGAGGTGCTCTTTGCCTGGATTGAAAAGCTGCGCAACCAGGGGCTGCAAAGTTGGCGCTACGATGAGCAGGCCAAGATGAGCGATGTTGCTTTTCGTTTTCAGGAGAAGCAGAGCCCCATGCGCTATGTGTCCTCTCTGTCGGGCATGATGCAGCTGTATCCGGTTGCCGATGTATTGCGGGCCGGCTATAGCATGACGGGCTGGGACCAGGAGCTGATTGCCAAGACGGCCAGCGCCCTGACTCCAGACAATCTGATAATGATGGTGTCGGCGCCCGAGGTAGTGACAGATAAGGTTTCCGAACGCTATCAGGCGGGTTATGCACTAACTCCGGTGGCCGCGGAAACCCTAGCCGCCTGGAAATCACCCAAGGCGGAGCCAGAGCTAGCGATAGCCGAGCGAAATCCCTATCTGCCCGATCGTCTTGAGCTTGCTCAGACAGATTCCAGTGTAGAACTGCCTGTGCTGATTGTGGATCAGCCGGGTCTGCGCGCCTGGCATCTTGTGGATACCAGGTTCTCAGTGCCCAAGGCTCATATTATTGCCTCTCTGGGCACAGATATGACCAGTAGCATTGCTGGGTTGGTAAAGGCGGAGCTGTTTCTGGATATGCTGTCTGATCAGCTCAATGCCCGAGTCTATCCTGCCTCTGAGGCGGGGCTAAACTTCTCGCTCAGTGCCGACAGCGAGGAGCTGTCTATAGTGGTGGGCGGTTACTCAGACAAACAATCGGTGTTACTGGGCGATATTCTCAAGGCTATGAATAATCCCGACTGGGATCAGGATCGATTTGAGCGACTCAAGCAATCCAGACTGCGTCGCTGGTCTAATTTTCAGCGCGAATATCCCTTTAGGCAGCTAATGTCTGGGCTCTATTCAATGATTAATGGAAGCTGGACCCCACTGCAAAAAGCCCCGGTGCTAGAGCAGGTGAGTTTGCAGCAGTTACAGCAATTTGCTGCGGAGTTACTGATTAATGTTGAACTAAAAGTTTTGGTGAGCGGCAATCACACAGAGCAGGGCGCCAAAGCTATAGTGGAGCAGCTATCTGGGGCTATGCAGTTAGCCAGGGTCGATAATCCACAGATTGTGGCCAGGTTGGAGCCTGGGGCAATAGAGGCGCAGATACCAGTTGATCACGAAGACTCAGTGATGGTGCTCTACAAGCAGGGAGCCGATGACAGCCTGCGTGAACGCGCGCTATTCGCTGTGCTTGGCGAGATGCTGTCAGCACCTTTCTACAACAGCCTGCGCACCGAGAAGCAGCTGGGCTATGTGGTGTCTGCCTTTGCTAGTCATTTTGGCCCTGTGCCTGGCCTGGCGCTGCTGGCTCAGTCACCGGTAGCCGATGAGGCGGCTCTGCAACAGGAGTTTGAGGGGTTTTTGGCTGGTTATACTCAGCAGGTTGGGGCCCTGACCCAGGCGGATTTAGAGCGTTATCAGCTATCCTTGCTGGGCAATCTAGAAGAGAAACCCAAGAATCTCTCGGAAATGAATGGTCGGTTTGTAGAGTCTCTGGGAATGGGTTACGAGGACTTTGATTTTCGGCCCCAGCTGGCCTCAGCTATTCGTGCTCTGACCCTGGCCGAGTTGCAGCAGGCTTACGGTGATTTGGTGGCCAAGGAGTCCCGCAGCCTGTGGCTGAAAACTGCCGAGCCGGGGAGCGAAAATACCGCAGTGGATAGACGCAAAGAGAATATTGCCTATAGCTATGATTTTTAATATCTAGGTAAAACCGGGCAATTTGTAGTTAAACTAACTTATTAAGTTTTGGCTTATAAATTATTTTAATATAATAATTACAGCAAGTTATCTGGTTAATCTAATGTTATTTATAGAAAATGGAGATTTTATCCTCTAAGCCAAATAGGTTGAATTTGTAGTTAAGCTACATTAAAATGTTGCGCCAAAGAGTGAGGCAGTTTGCGGGATGCTAGTCCCGGGATTAATCTAACCTTTCACAGGCTGCTTTCCTCGCCATTAACTAACTTTGATTGGTGCCGCATGTCGCAGGATTTAGACCCAACTGAAACTCAAGAATGGCTTGACGCCTTTGATTCAATTTGTCGGGCTCAGGGGGACCAGCGGGCAACCTATATCCTCACACAGCTGCAGGCGCATGCCGCGGACGAAGGCATTTCACTTCCCCAGTCGGTGACTACGCCATTTCGCAACACTATCCCTGTAAGTCAGGAAAAAACCATGCCTGGCGATCTGTTTATGGAGCGCCGTATTCGCTCTCTGGTGCGCTGGAACGCGCTGGCCATGGTGATGCGAGCCAATAAGCAGAGTGAAGGCATAGGTGGTCATATCGCCAGTTTCTCCTCGGCGGCCACACTCTATGATGTGGGCTTTAACTATTTTTTCCGGGGTTCAGACGGCGATGATATGGGTGATCTGGTGTTTTTCCAGGGCCATAGCTCCCCAGGCATGTATGCCCGCTCATTTCTAGAGGGGCGCTTTACCACTGAGCAGTTGGATAAGTTTCGCCGCGAAGTAGATGGCACTGGGCTGTCGTCCTATCCCCACCCCTGGCTAATGCCGGATTACTGGCAATTTCCCACGGTCTCTATGGGGCTGGGCCCCATTCAGGCTATTTACCAGGCTCATGTTATGCGCTACCTCTCGGCCAGAGATCTGTCGGCTCGGGGCGATCGCAAGGTCTGGGCCTTTTTAGGCGATGGCGAATGTGATGAGCCTGAGAGCCTGGGCGCTATTTCACTGGCCGGTCGCGAAGGGCTTGAGAACCTGATTTTTGTGATTAACTGCAACCTGCAGCGTCTTGATGGCCCGGTTCGCGGCAATGGCAAGATTATTCAGGAGCTCGAAGGTGTTTTCCGCGGTGCTGGCTGGAATGTGATCAAGGTTATCTGGGGTCGACACTGGGATCCGCTGTTGGAGAAAGATAAGAGCGGTATGCTGATCAAGCGTATGAATGAAGTCTGTGACGGTGATTTGCAGAACTACAAGTCCAATGGCGGCGCCTATACCAGAGAGCACTTCTTCGGCAAGTACCCGGAACTGTTGGAGCTGGTCAAGGATATGACCGATGACCAGATTATGGCACTTAACCGCGGTGGTCACGACCCCTATAAGGTGTATGCAGCCTATTCGGAGGCTGTAGCCAGCAAGGGCAAGCCTACGGTTATTCTGGCCCACACGGTTAAGGGTTATGGGCTGGGCGATGGCCAGGCTGCCAATGACACCCATTCGGTCAAGAAGCTGGATTCTGAGCAGCTGCGTTATTTTCGTGATCGTTTTGGTATACCTGTTGCAGACGAGGAACTGGAGACAGTTCCCTATTATCGTCCGGCGGAAGATAGCCCAGAAATTACCTATATGAAAAGACGTCGCGAGGCGTTAGATGGTCCGCTGCCATCCCGCAAGCATCACTTTGAGCCTATGCAGGTGCCGGCTCTCAACAGCTTTAAGAAGCAGTTGGAGAGCACCGGAGAGCGCGAGATTTCCACCACTATGGCCTTTGTGCGAGTACTCTCGACCTTGGTTAAAGATAAAAACATTGGTCAGTATGTGGTGCCCATTGTGCCCGACGAGGCCCGCACCTTTGGTATGGAAGGCATGTTCCGACAGCTGGGTATCTATACCTCGGCGGGACAGAAATATGTGCCCCATGACCATCAGCAGATCATGTACTACAAGGAAGATAAGAAAGGCGTGATTTTGGAAGAGGGTATTAACGAAGCTGGCGCCATGTCAGCCTGGTTAGCTCTGGCCACCTCCTACAGCACCAACGCGGTGCCAATGATTCCATTCTATATTTTCTATTCCATGTTTGGTTTTCAGCGTATTGGCGATCTGGCCTGGGCCTCGGGCGACAGCCAGGCGCGCGGTTTCCTGATAGGTGCCACCGCTGGCCGCACCACCCTAAACGGTGAGGGCCTGCAGCATCAGGATGGTCACAGCCTGATTCTTGCTAACACCATACCTAACTGTAAAAGTTACGATGCCGCCTTTAGCTACGAGCTGGCGGTGATTGTTCAGGATGGTATGAAGCGTATGTTTGACGACAGAGAGAACTGCTTCTATTACCTCACCACCATGAACGAGAACTATGTGCAGCCAGGCTTGCCCGAGGGTGCCGAAGAGGGCATTGTTAAAGGTATGTACAGACTGGCTGAAGCCGGTTCGGCAAAGCACAGTGTTACTTTGATGGGCGCTGGCACTATTCTCAATGAGGTGCGTGCGGCTGCTGAGATACTCAGTGAGCAATTTGATGTTGCAGCGGATATCTGGAGCCTGACCAGTGTCAATGAGCTGGTGCGTGAAGGCCAGGGGGTTGATCGCTGGAACCTGCTGCACCCCTCAGAGAAGCCAAGGCAGTCCTATATTGCTGAGCAGCTGGGCGACAGCTCAGAGCCGGTGATTGTGGCGACAGACTATATGAAGAGTTACGCTGAGCAGATGCGCGCCTATATCAAGCAGCCTATGTATGTGCTGGGAACTGATGGCTTTGGCCGCAGTGATAGCCGTGCAGCACTGCGTCACTTCTTTGAAGTGGATCGCTACTTTGTGGTTGTCACCGCCCTCAAGGCGCTGGCAGATCAGGGTGCGATTAAGCCAACTGTTGTGGCTAAGGCGATTAAAGAGTTTGGTATAGATCCAGAGAAGAGCAATCCGCTGTATCTGTAAGCTGTATCTGTGAATAGCGCAGATAAAAATAGCACGAGTAAAACTGTAGTAATAATTGTAAAAGGATAACAAGTGGCCGTAGAAATCGTAACAGTTCCAGATCTGGGTGGCGCCGAGACCGTCGATGTTATTGAATTGAGTATTGCTCAGGGCGATGCAGTTGCGCTGGAGGATTCACTGTTAGTTCTAGAATCTGACAAGGCCACCATGGATGTACCCAGCCCCTTTGCAGGTACCCTGGTCAAGTTTCTGGTGGCTGATGGCGATACGGTAAAGGTGGGCGATCCCATAGCGGAAATTGAAGTTGCTGGCCAACAGGCAGAAGCCTCTGCCGAGCCAGCTAAAGCGGCTGCTGATACCGCTGCTGCAGTTATTGAGGAACAGCCTGAGCCAGTTAAACAGCCCGAAGCCGCTACAGTATCTGCAGAACAGGCAGGCGGTCTTGCAGAGCAGCTTATTTTAGTCCCGGATATTGGTAGCGAAGACCAGATTGATGTGATTGAAATTTCTGTGGCTATCGGTGATCAGGTGGAAGAGGGCGATACCCTGCTGGTGCTTGAGTCAGATAAAGCCACCATGGATGTGCCCTCATCTCACAGTGGTACAGTGATTAAAATTATTGCCGCAGAGGGCGACAAGCTAACCACTGGCTCAGAGGTGGCGGTGCTGCAGGTCAGCCAGACCAGTCCCAACGCAGAGCCCGCTCCAGTAGCAGAGTTACAGGCACCTCAGGCAGTGGTAGAGCCAACAGCTCAGCCAGCCATAGTGCCGCAGGCGCCAGCGCCTGTGCAAACTATTGTAGATACAGCTGCACCCAATGAGTCAGGTGAAGTCTATGCTGGTCCCGCGGTGCGCATGCTGGCCCGTGAACTGGGTGTAGATCTCAGCCAGGTCTCCGGTACTGGTCCCAGGGGGCGAGTGCAAAAAGATGATGTAAATCTGTATGTGAAGTCAGCTTTGCGTGCGGCTCCCGCAGCTGCCACTGGCTCTGGTATTCCCTTGGTTCCGGCTGTTGATTTCAGCCAGTACGGTGAAATTGAATCTATTCCCATGAGCAAGATTCAGAAGCTAACTGCAGCCAATATGCAGCGCAACTGGCTCAATGTGCCCCATGTCACCCATTTTGATGATGCCGATATTACCGATCTGGAAGACTTCAGAAAGTCCCTTGCGGATGAGGGCGCCAAGCGCGGTATCAAGGTAACTCCTGTTGCCTTTTTGATTAAGGCGCTGGCCGCAGCCATGCAGAGCAATCCGATATTTAATCGCTCACTGGCCGCCGACGGCGAGCATTTTATTCAGAAGCACTACTGCAATATTGGTATGGCGGTGGATACCCCCAGAGGCCTGGTTGTGCCGGTGATTAAAGATGCTGATGAAAAAGGCATCTGGGATATTTCTGCCGATATAGCGGCACTGGCCGCCAGTGCCAGAGATGGCAAGCTAAAACCCGCAGATATGCAGGGTGGCTGCTTTACACTATCAAGCCTTGGTGCTATTGGTGGCAAGGGCTTTACGCCTATAGTTAACAGCCCTGAGGTGGGTATTCTGGGTGTCTCCAAATCCCAGATGCAGCCGCTGTGGAATGGTCAGGAATTTGTACCGCGGCTAATGCTGCCCCTCTGTCTGTCCTACGATCACCGAGTGGTCAATGGCGGTGATGCCGGGCGCTTTATGACTCAGCTGGTTAAATCTCTCAGCGATATTCGTCATCTGGCACTGTAAATTTTACTGCGCTATAGCCCTAGCTGATTTATGTTCAGGGGGCTGAGTTTTAGGTCTATAATCCAGACTTAATTATTGACCCGAGGCAGTTTTATGCAGTTTTTACACAGTATGGTTCGAGTATCCAACCTCGAACAGTCACTGGATTTTTATTGCAATGCCCTGGGTCTGACCGAGGTCTACCGCAAAGACAGTGAAGCGGGCCGTTTTACCCTGGTGTTTCTCGCCGCTCCCTCTGACCTCGACTCGGCACAAACAAATAGCGCACCAGTGATTGAGTTAACCTATAACTGGGATCCGGAAACCTACACTGGTGGCCGCAACTTTGGCCATCTGGCCTACAGGGTGGATAATATTTACGCGACCTGTGAAAAGCTGATGGCCGCTGGAGTGGTGATTAATCGGCCACCCAGAGACGGCCATATGGCCTTTGTGCGCTCTCCGGATAATATCTCTATTGAGCTGCTGCAGCGCGGCGATAGCCTGCCCACCATGGAGCCCTGGGTCTCCATGGAAAATATAGGCGAATGGTAACTAGCCGGTTTTGCGGTAGGGCAATATCTCCCTTGCCTGCTGCAGGTGCTGTTGTACAGAGGCCTGTTCGGATTGTAAAAAGCGCTCTATAGCTCCATGGAACTGCGGGTGCTGAATCCAGTGCAGAGATTGGGTAGTGATAGGCTCAAAGCCGCGAATAATCTTGTGTTCACCCTGGGCGCCAGCATCATATTTCTGCAGGCCCTTGGCAATGGCAAACTCAATGCCGCTATAGTAACAGAGCTCAAAATGCAGGTATGAAAACTCCCCAGCACTGCCCCAGTAGCGGCCGTACAATGTCTCTGAATCAAAAAAGTACAGAGCACAGGCCACTGGAATTTCATTGTGATAGGCCACGGCCATGGCAATTTGCTCTGGCATGCTGCTGGCAATCTGATTAAAAAAGTCCTGGGTAAGATAGCCTCTGGTGCCATTGCGCTTGGCGTAGGTGCGTTCGTAGAGCTGATAGAACAGCTGCCAGATAGTCGGGCTGATCTCAGCTCCCTCCAGCACCTCAATATTTAACCCCTGGGCTGCTACCTCCGCGCGCTCCTTGCGCACCATCTTGCGTTTACGGGAGTTGAGTGCGGCAAGATAGTCGTCAAAACTCTGGTAGTCACGATTCTGCCAGTGGTACTGGACTCCGCTTCGCTGCAGCAGTCTAGGGTCATCAAACAGCGCTCTCTGGCTACTGTCTGGAAACAGGCAGTGCCAGCTGGAGGCGCCAGTCTCTGCAGCCACTGCCAGCACCTCTTCAAAGAGCTGTTGGCAATGGTCTTCGCTCACAGCTTGGCTGCCGCGAACCCTGGGTCCCTCTGATGGAGTAAATGGCACCGCGGTCAATAGCTTGGGATAGTAGTCCAGCCCATTCTGATGATAGGCATTGGCCCAGGCATAGTCGAAGACATATTCTCCCATGCTGTGATCTTTGAGATACAGGGGCATAAAAGCGTCCTGATCATCATAGTTCAGCGACAGATGAATAGGCTCCCAGCCTGTATCTGCACAGGCGCTTGCGCTAGTCTCTAGGGCCTGAATAAATTCCGCCCGCATAAATGGATACTCTAATGCGGACTCTGCAGTTGAAGACATAGACCAGATGCGCCTGTTATTGAGATGGATGGATACAGCCTTTGCAAAGTATACGGGCTGCTGGGGAGAACTGGTTACTGATAAGCAAAAAAACTCCTGTCGCCGGCCCTGAGCTGCAATAAAAAAACTGCCAGTCGAGAACGAGATTTACAGCGGTTTGCTGTATGATGCGCAGCTAGCTGGCGGGCCCATTGCCTGCAGTGTTTATTACCAGAAAGTATGGAGATAATTGGATGATTATTAAGCCCCGCGTTCGCGGCTTTATGTGCATCACCACTCACCCTGCCGGCTGTGAGGTGAATGTAAAAAACCAGATTGACTATATTAAAAGCCAGGGTGCAATTGATTCACCCAAGCGTGTCTTAGTTATTGGATCCTCAACAGGTTATGGGCTGGCGGCACGTATTACCGCAGCATTTGGTGGCGGTGCCTCCACACTGGGCGTTTTCTTTGAAAAGCCAGGTACAGACCGCAAGCCTGGCACCGCGGGCTGGTATAACAGTGCGGCTTTTCACCGCTATGCCGAGGCCGATGGCCTGTATGCCAAAAGTATCAATGGCGATGCATTTTCCAGCGAGATAAAAGAGCAGGCTATAGCCACCATAAAAGAAGATATGGGTCAGGTTGATCTGGTGGTTTACAGCTTAGCTGCCCCACGTCGTCAGCACCCGGTCACTGGAGAAGTATTTAATTCTACCCTCAAGCCCGTGGGCAAAAATATCAGCATGCGCGGCATTAATACTGATAAAGAAGAGATTCAAGAATTCAGTATGGACGCCGCCAGCCAGCAGGAGATTGATGATACTGTTGCCGTGATGGGTGGTGAGGACTGGCAAATGTGGATGGACGCTCTGGCTGAGGCCGGCGTATTGGCCGACGGCGCCAAGACTACAGCCTTTACCTATATAGGCGAGAAGATCACCTGGGACCTCTACTGGGATGGCACCATTGGTCAAGCCAAGAAAGATTTGGATGCGCGGGTAATTGGTATTCGCGAGAAGCTGGCAGCCCATGGCGGCGATGCCCGGGTCTCTGTTTTAAAAGGTGTAGTGACCCAGGCTAGTTCGGCCATTCCAATTATGCCCCTGTATCTGGCTATGTTGTTTAAAGAGATGAAGAACCGTGGTACCCACGAGGGCTGTATTGAGCAGCTGTACCGGCTGTTTACAGAGTGCCTTTACAGCGATAGCCCGCGCACCGATGAAGAAGGGCGCCTGCGAGTGGACGAGTTGGAGATGGATCCAGAGGTGCAGGCTGCGGTGGCAGCTGCCTGGTCAGAGATTAGCACCGAAAATCTAATTAGCAGCACTGACTTTAAAGGTTACAAGCAGGACTTTTTAAACCTGTTTGGCTTTGAACTGGATGGCGTGGATTACCAGGCTGAAGTGGATCCGCAAGTTGAGATCAGCAACCTTGTTTAAGGCACAACTGTGGTGGTGCAGATGACATCCAAGGCCACTCAATTTAGGGCTCAGCTATTGCATCCGCGCCACTGGCTTCTGTGGCTGGCCTTTGGTCTTTGGCGAATGATTTCGCTATTGCCCTATGGGGTTTTACTGCAGCTGGGCAAAGGTATAGGCCTGCTTGTTCACAGCTTTCCCAGCCGTCGTAAAACCATTGCTCTGCGCAATATTCAACTGTGCTTCCCGAATCTTAGCGATCAAGAGCATCGCGCTATGTTGCGATCTAATTTGATCAATGTGGGCACTGCGTTAATGGAAGTGGGCATCGCCTGGTGGTGGCCGAAAAAACGCTTTAGCAAGCTGCTGCAGTTCGAAGGTCTGGAGCATCTGGAAGCCCACAAAGGTCGTGGCCTGATGCTTTTGGGTATTCACTACACCACCCTAGAAATTGGTGCCGCGGCTATTTCCAGCGTATTTCAAATGGACGGCATGTACCGGGCCCACGGCAACCCTGTGTACGACTTTTTACAGGCGCGCGGGCGGCTGGATAAAGGCATTGGCAATGGTGTGGTCTACGAGCGCCGAGATGTGCGCGGTACCATGAAGGCACTAAAATCTGGCCGCTCCCTCTGGTATGGACCTGATCAGGACTATGGTCTGGGGCAGGGCTTATTTGCGCCATTTTTTGGCATACAGGCCGCCACTGTCTATGCTACAGCTAGATTCGCCGAAAAAACCGGCGCCGCTGTAGTGCCTTTTAGCCATATTAGATTGCCAGGCTCTCAGGGCTATAAGATCACTGTGTATCCAGCGCTGGAAGATTTTCCCACTGGTGATGATCTGGCCGACGCGACCAGGGTCAACAAGATTATTGAAGAGTTTATTCTGCTGCAGCCAGATCAGTATCTGTGGGTGCACAGGCGCTTTAAAAACCGCCCCGAAGGTGAGGCTGATGTCTATCAGGTGGCGCGGAAAAAGAGAAGCGAGAGAAAGAAGTAACAGAGCAGTTAATCAAACTGCGTCTGCACAGGTTTCCCTTGTGTCCCGGCAACCTCGGCAGTAACATTGTGCGCTTCTGACAGCGTGCGTACTTATTAACCCTAGTTAATATTAGTAACCAGTTTTAGCAAGGAACAGAGATGATAAGCGGAAGTATTGTCGCCCTGGTGACACCAATGCATCCAGACTCCCTGGAGGTCGACTGGGACTCCCTTGCACGGCTGGTCGACTGGCATATTGCCGAGGGCACTAATAGCATTGTAGCGGTCGGCACCACCGGAGAATCTGCTACCTTAAATGTTGCTGAGCACAGCGCGGTTATTCGCTTTGTGGTTGCTCAGGCCGCGGGTCGCATACCTATTATTGCCGGCACGGGCGCCAATAGCACCAGTGAAGCCATAGAGTTGACTCAGGGCGCCAAAGAGGCTGGCGCCGATGCCTGCCTGTTGGTGACTCCCTATTACAACAAGCCTACTCAGGAGGGCCTGTATCAGCATTACAGGGCCATCGCCGAGGCCGTGGATATAGATCAGATTCTCTACAATGTTCCTGGGCGCACTGCCTGCGATATGCTGCCCGAGACTGTGCTGAGACTGAGCTCGATCAGTAATATTGTGGGTATCAAAGAGGCCACCGGTGACCTGCAGCGGGCACAGCAGATTATTTCCCAATGTCCCGCTGACTTTGCCGTTTACTCTGGGGATGATCATACCGCCAGAGAATTGATGCTGCTCGGTGGTAAAGGTGATATTTCGGTAACTGCCAATGTGGCCCCAGCTATGATGGCGCAACTCTGTGCCGCAGCTCTGGCCGGTGATGCCGCTCGGGCAGCGCAGATCGATAAGATACTCAAACCTGTGCACGACGCTATGTTTGTTGAATCTAACCCAATACCGGCCAAATGGGCGCTGAGCGAACTGGGCCTGATGGCTGGGGCTATCAGATTGCCGCTGACACCACTGGCCGCTGAATATGAAGAATCCGTGCGCGCCGCTCTCAAGAGTGCCGAGCTTTTATAACAAGCTAGTATAAACAGTAAATAGTTGACTGGTCTGCCGACCAATCATTGCCTAAAGGGGCACAGCGAAACGATGAAAAAGACGAATATCGCATTGATTGTAGTTTTAATAACAACTCTAACTGGTTGTGGATGGTTGGGTCTGCGTGATCGCACCAATGATTATCTGTTGGCGGAGGAGACTGAGCCTACGGTAATACCAGGAGAAATGCGGACTGCCCAGGGCACTCAGCTAGGGCAGGCCTACCCAATCCCAGCGATACCCACAACCTCTGTAGAGATAGAGGGTTTTGAAGTGCCCAGACCTCAGTCGGCCTCGGTTAACACCTTCGAGCAGCTGGTGAAAATTCAGTCAGTTGATGGTCGCCGCTGGGTACTGATTAATATATCCCCCAGTGAGAGCTGGCCGCGGGTGCGCAATCTGCTAAACCGCAACGGTATTCCCTCAGCTATGGCGGAGGGTTCGTCGGGGATTATTGAAACTGTGTGGGTTACCTTTAATAGTGATGAAGAGAACAGCCATAGATTCCGCTTCTCTATTGCCCCAGGTGTGCAGATTGACTCCACCGAGATTTCAGCCCTGCACCAGCAGGTTGCCCGGGGCTCCGAAGAGCAGGCGCAGTGGCCCGAAGCCTCTGATAGCGATACCAGGGAGCTGGATATGCTAACTGTAGTGGCCAATGATCTAGCTGCAGCAGGCAATTTTGCCAGCGTGTCTCTGTTGGCACAGAAGATTGGTGGTGAAGCCAAGGTGGAGGTAGTGACTCCAGAGGCCGCAGACCCCTATATTCTGGTCAAGCTGGGCTTTGATCGCTCCTGGGCTTCCATCAGTTACTCAGCAGATCGCGGTGGTTTTACTACTGTGGATCAGAATCGCACTGAGGCTGTGATGTATGTCAATTACACTGAGCCTGTTGAGGAAGAAGAGGGGTTCTTTAGTGGTTGGTTTGGGGGCGACTCAAAGGATAAGGTTTTAGAGACCAACTACATGATACTGGTGCAGCCAGTGGGCGCCGACGTAGAAGTGCGTATTGTAGGTGCCAATGGTGAGAGCCTGGGTCAGGCTGAGTCACTGCGGCTGCTGAAAGTACTGCGTTTGAATATGTCTTAAGCCGCTGTAATTATGCGGTTTGCATCCCTGGGTAGTGGCAGCAGAGGTAACTCGACGCTGGTGGAATGGCGCGATACCTGCCTGATGGTGGACTGTGGCTTTTCCATAAAGGACACAGTTCAGCGTATGGCCAAGCTGGGCAAGCGCCCAGAGGACCTCAGCGGGATTCTGGTAACCCATGAGCACAGCGACCACTGGAAGGGGGTCGTGCCCCTAGCCAACAAATACAATATTAAGGTCTATCTGACCGCCGGTTGCTTAAAAAGCCGCAACCTGGATAATCCCAGCACAGATTTCGAAGTGATCGATAGCCATCAGCAATTTGAGGTGGGCGATCTTAGGGTGACTCCTGTACCCGTGCCCCATGATGCGCGAGAACCTGTGCAGTTCCTATTTAACAGTGATAACCATCAACTGGGTGTGCTCACCGATATTGGCTCGCTTACTCCCCATGTGGAGTCACAGTACGCTCACTGTGATGGATTGCTGGTAGAGGCCAATCATGATCTAGACATGCTGGCAGCTGGACCCTATCCGGCTTTTTTAAAGGAGCGAGTCGGGGGTCAGTGGGGGCATCTCAATAATCAGCAGACAGCCCGTCTTATTTCATTGGTTGCCCAGGAGAAGCTACAGCATTTAGTGATTGGACATATCAGCGATAAAAATAATAGCCTCGAGAGAGTGCAGTCTGCGATTGAACCTGTGTACAGGGGGGATGGCAATATCTTCTATGCCTGTCAGCAGGAGGGATTTGACTGGCTGACGCTGGAATAGACTGGATTTGAGCCTTTCCCGCAGTGGCTCAGAAGCATTTTTCTATTGGCATGGCAATAGGTTTTGCGACGAAAAAACATTTATTTTTGCATTATTTTGTTTTTTTTCCACAGATAGGCAGGCTTTCTAATAACTATTTTAAGAAACAGCCGTAAGCCATTGATATTTAGTTGAGAATTCTCTAAGTTATTGATATTGCTAGGGTTTATTAACTGATCAAAATTTGACCAATTTAACAAAAAGGCCCTGTATTGGCGGCTTCAAACCAGTTGTTCTGTGCTTCATCCACAAAGTTATCCACAGCTTCTGTGGAAAAGTATTGCACCAGAATAACGCATGGCGGCGACATCTTTTGGCATGCTGCCACTGCAGGGCTTCAGTCAGGGCAACTGAGGCTGGTTATTGGTTCTGTGGGGAGTAAATCTGCCAGTGATTTGATGTCGGTGCAGCTCAAATGTGGGTTGTTGGTTAAATCCAGGCGTTGCAACTGGCCAAAAAACATCAGAGGTTTGATATCAGAGAGTTTATTGTTGGCCAAATTAATGGTTTCGAGTTGAGTGAATCTGCTGAGACCAGCCAGAGTTTTAATGCCGGCAAAGGTACATACCAGAGTAGTTAATTGCTCGGCGCGAACAATGCTCTGATCACTGATGGTTTGATCTATGCAAGCCCTGAGGCCCGCATCCATAATCTGGTAATCGGTGAATAGGGCTGGTGGGCTGTAGAGTTCTCTCTCATTGAGGGTGACCTGATAACTTTCGCAGCCTGCGGTTATCAGCAATACCAGGCCGGTTATTAAGTTTTTTCCTAACATAAGTAGTCCCCTGAGCCTGAACCCAAAGTATATGTGTTTAAATAACTGCATGACCAGTATTAAAGTTTCTTTTACCCAACCAGAGCTTCAGGCAGCTGCTGTAAAGCTGGCTAAACGGCTTGATTTGGCTCTGATCAGCAGCGATAAAATAGCTGCAATAGGCAGGGCCGCTGCGCAGGTCTCGGATTCGTCTGTTGCTGGGAGCGGGGAGCAACCGAGCTATCATCTGCAGCTGGCCCCTGAGGGCCTCTCGTTGCTGCCTGTCAGGCGTAATCAGCATGGCCCGGTTCGCTGTGATTTTACTAGCGGTGCCTTCACTCACCGGCGCAAGTTTGGCGGCGGCAATGGCCAGGCCATAGCCAAGGCTGTAGGTCTGTCAGGCAAGTTTCTTCCGGGGGTATTGGATTTGACTGCTGGTCTGGGTGGCGATGGCTTTGTGCTGGCTAGTTTGGGCTGCAGGGTGCGCCTGCTTGAGCGCAACCCCATAGTTCACAGCTTGCTTAGAGATGGGTTGGACCGCGCTGTAATGGCTGGTGAGCAGGATTCGGAGCTGGCTGATATTGTGGCGCGACTATCGCTGATTGAAGCTGATTCCAAACAATTTCTGGAGCAGTTGGCGGCTTCAGAGCAGGAGGATATTGTATTCTTGGACCCTATGTTTCCCGAGCGCAAGAAATCAGCCAAGGTTAAAAAAGAGATGCAGGTTTTTCACTCAATCGTAGGCGCCGACCCGGATGCCGGGGAACTCTTGGAACTGGCCCTGCAGAGGGCTAGATACAGGGTGGTGGTCAAGCGCTCGGCCAGCGCAGATCACCTGGCGGGTATGGCTCCTAGTTATTCTCTCGAGGGTAAGTCCACCAGATTCGATATCTTTGCTCTGCAAAAATTGCCGAGCTAATCTGCCTGCCCTGGGCTGGTTTATTAGCGCCGTCCCATTACCAGGTAGTTGCCTGCAGCTACCAGCACAAAACCGGTCGCGGCCATCAGAGTCCATTGGTAATCTTCGAAGATAGTTGACATTAAAATGGCAAAGAAGGGGATCAGCAGCCCACTGTAGCTGGCCTTTTCTGGCCCAAGTATAACCAGCAACTTAAGATAGGCGCCAAAGGCCAGTATGGTGCCAAACACCGAGAGATAGAGCAGGGAGGCAGTGTACTCAAAGCTACTATCATAGTTAAACTCTGTGCCACTCAGCAGGGCGACTACCATCAGTGCCAGGCTTCCATAGAGAGTTCCCCAGGCATTGATTGTCCACACTGAGGTGCCCAGCAACCCATTGCGAGTTGCAGCTATATTGCCCAGAGACGCAATAAACACGGCTGTGAACGCCAGCGCAAAGCCCTTTAATGCATCTCCTGTCGAAGATAGCCTGGTGAGCTCTGGATAGAACAGCAGGCAGATGCCGGTAAGGCCCACAATACCGCCAACTACAGAGTTAATGGCGATGGGCCGCTTGAGAAATATCCGCCCATTAACAATGTTAAAGAACACAATCAAAGAAAAAATAATGGCGATAATGCCGCTGGGCAGATATAGCTCGGAATGGTAGATGGCCCAGAAATTAAGACCGAATAAGCACAGGCCTTGAAGGGCTACAAAGCGGTGGTCTTTCGCGCTTAGCTGCAACGATATACCGCGCACTTTACACAGGGCAAACAGTAACGCGCAAGCCAGCGCCATGCGATAGATAACCGAAGCCAGAGGGTCTACGCTGCCCAGTTGAAAAGTGATAGCTATCCATGTGGAGCCCCAGATCAGAACAGTGGAGGCATATAAAAAGGCGCTGGTAGCATTCACGGAGCGGTCAGCGAGTCGACGAACAGGTTGCTCAGCAGCTGTTGGTAAATCTCCGTCAGAATATCCAGATCTTTTATACAGACATTTTCATCTATCTGATGGATGGTGGCATTGACTGGGCCCAGCTCAACAACCTGGGTCCCCATGGGGGCTATAAAGCGGCCATCTGAGGTGCCACCGGCGGTCGATAACTGGGTATCCATGCCTGTGACCTTTTTGATGCTGGCCACTGTTGCATCTACAAGCTCACCCTCTGGGGTCAGGAAGGGTTGGCCGCTGAGTGACCAGTCCAGCTCATAGTCCAAGCCATGGCTGTCGAGAATGGCGACAGTGCGATCGCGCAACTGTTGATCTGTAACCTGGGTTGAGAAGCGGAAGTTAAAAACTAGGTTGAGCTCGCCGGGAATAACATTGGTGGCACCTGTGCCTCCATTGATATTGGATATCTGAAAGCTGGTGGCCGGGAAAAATTCATTGCCTTCATCCCAGAGTTCCTGGGTCAGTTCGGTCAGTGCAGGGGCGGCTGCATGGATCGGGTTGCTGGCTAGGTGCGGGTAGGCCACATGGCCCTGGCGACCTTTGATGCGCAGCTTACAGCCCAGGGAGCCGCGGCGACCATTCTTAATAATATCGCCACAGACAGCGGTGCTAGAGGGCTCACCAACCAGACAGTAGTCCGGCGTGATCTGCTGTTGCTGCAGCCATTCCACCACTCGCACTGTGCCATTTGTGGCCACACCCTCTTCATCACTAGTAATTAAAAAAGCAATGCGGCCACTGTGATTGGGGTGTTCGGCGACAAACTGTTCTACAGCCACAATCATGGCTGCCAGAGAACCTTTCATATCTGCAGCGCCGCGACCATAGAGTTGGCCGTCTATGGCGGTAGGTTCGAAGGGAGGGCTGCGCCAGTTTTCCTGGGGGCCTGTTGGCACCACATCTGTGTGCCCGGCAAAGCAGAGAATAGGGCCCTGTTCGCCGCGAATGGCCCAGAAATTATCTACATCCTCAAAGCGCAGATGACTGACAGCAAAGCCGAGATTTTGCAGCCGCTCGATCATTAGCTGCTGGCAGCCAACATCATCTGGGGTAACTGAGGCGCGCGCAATTAGCTGCTTGGTTAAAGACAGCGTAGGCGATTCACTGGACATAAAAAGACCTTTACAGATTTGGGGATGGCTGACAGGGCTTTATTGTAGTGTCCAATGGGTTTGCATGCCATATCTGCATTATTTTGTTTCAACTGTTGGAATAGAGCTTTGGGCCAGATAAAAAAAGGGCCCTGTTGGGGCCCTGAAAGTATCAATCACTAGGAGTAGGAGTTTAAAGCAGTTTAGGCAGCTATTGCCTGGTTGTTGGAGTTGCGTCTGAGCAGTCCGAATAGGCCAATAAACATGGAGCCAAACAAAAAGACCGCACTGGGAATTGGATTGGGTATGGGCGCCATGGGAGCATAGAACTCGGACCTCAGGTTGGTGGAGGTATAGACCGTCATGCTATTGCTCCAGTTATAGTTGTCGATAAAACTATAACCATTGGTCGCGTAGTTATAAATGCTGGTGGCCAGAGAGCTGAGCTTGCCTTTTTTACCCATGATTTTCCATACAGCCTGATTAATTGCCGCGTTCCAAGCGGTGCTGCTGGTGCTCAGCTCGTCGCGGAAGTCCATATAACTAAATAGATAGCCGGTGCGGTTGTACTTGGTGGCATCTCCAGGCTTTTTGTTGAACTTGCCTGCGCCGGCCTGCACATCCTCATAGGAGTTGACAGTGGCTGTCCAGGTTTTGCCCTGTTTGGGAGGTTTTGCTTTGCCGTTCATGGCATAGGTACTGACGCCATCTATGCTAAGTTCGTGGAGTCCGGCATTGTCGCTTGAGGTTCCGCTATTCTCATAGGTGATTTCAACGGTGCCAGCCACAGCCGCCGAGCTGAATAAACACAGAAGAACTGTGCTGGCAAGCATCCTCAATGGTGCACTAGTGGGCTTGTTCATAGTTACTTCTCCTTGTCAGCATCCCGCCAACCCAATCTAATCTCATTAGGGACGATTCTATGCGGCCAAGGGCGCAGTGCAACCTGCGGTGGCCAGGAAAGTGAACCAGTTATCGTTTTATTGCCAACTGAAGCAATTTTATCTCTGTTTACATTGGGCTATACCCAGTTATTTGGGGTATTGGTTGGCCTTATTGGCGCTGGCGCAGTTGCGAAGTCCACAGTTCAGAGTAACGCCCACCCAGATTGAGCAGCTCTAGATGAGTGCCCTGTTCAACAATGCAACCCTGGTCCAGCACCAGTATTTTGTCGGCGTCCACAATGGTCGACAGGCGGTGGGCAATCACCATACTGCTGTGTCCCTGGGAGATTTTTTCGAGTGCCGCCAGTATGGAGCGCTCTGATTTGCTGTCCAGTGAGGAGGTGGCCTCATCGAATACCAGAATAGGCGGGCGCTTTAAAATAGTTCGGGCTATGGCTACTCGCTGCTTCTCACCGCCGGAGAGTTTTAATCCGCGCTCACCCACCATGGTATGGACAGACTCGGGCAGTTTGTCCACAAAGGCTTTTAGATGGGCCATTTCTAGGGCCTGATAGACATCCGCATCTGAGGCCTGTGGATTACCATAGCGGATATTTTCGATAATACTGTCATTAAACAGTACTGTATCCTGGGGCACTATGCCTATGGCCTGCCGCAATGACCTCTGGTTGACCTGGCTGATATCCTGACCATCAATACTGATGGTCCCGGTGTCCGGGTCATAAAAGCGAAATAACAACTTAACCAGTGAGGACTTGCCCGCACCACTGGCGCCGACAATGGCGACTTTTTGACCAGGCTCAATAGCAAAGCTAACCCCCTGTAAAATGGGTCGATCTGACTGGTACTTAAAAGACAGATTATTAAAGACTACGCGCCCACTGTTCACCTGTAGCTGCGGGGCATCAGTATTGGCAGGTACCGCGGACTGCAAATCCATCAGCGCAAACATATTTTCGATATTGGCCATAGAGCCTTTAATTTCCCGGTATACAAAACCGAGGAAGTTGAGGGGCATAAAAAGCTGCATCATAAAGGCATTGATCAACACAAAATCACCAATAGTCATGGTCTGTTCTGTGACGCGCTGGGCAGCGAGCCACATCATGGCAGTCATAGCAGTGGTGATAATCAGCGCCTGACCGCCATTTAGAGAAAGCAGTGAGAGGCGATTTTTGCGCCGCGCAATCTCCCATTTGTGCAATGAGCTGTCGTAGCGATTGGCCTCAAAGTCCTCATTGGTGAAGTATTTAACGGTCTCATAGTTCAACAGGCTATCTATGGCTCTGGTACTGGCCTCGTTATCTGCCACATTGGCTTCGCGCACAAACTGGGTGCGCCAGTCAGTAGTGACCATGGAAAACCCAATATACAGCAGCACAGAGGTCAGGGTGATGGCGGCAAAAGCGATGCCGTAGTTATACATTAGCAGGCCAATCACCAAACCAATTTCAATCAGAGTGGGGGCAATATTAAATACAAAGAAGCGCATTAAGAAACTAATGCCGTTGGTGCCTCGCTCAATATCGCGAGCAAGACCTCCAGTGCGCCGATTGAGGTGGAAGTCCAGATCCAGACCATGGACATGCTCAAAAACTTGTAGACCTATGCGTCGCATAGCCCGCTCTGTGACCCGACCAAAAACTGTATCGCGTATTTCACCTAGCATTATCATTGAGAAGCGAGCGAATCCATAGGCGACTATGAGCGCCACTGGCACCAGCACTAGCGCTGTGCTCTGGTTCTGGCTGAGGCCGTCGACAATATGCTTCAGCAGAAAGGGCCCACTGACACTAGCTGCCTTAGACAGCACCAGACAGCCAATAGCAATAGCAATACGCAGCTTATACTCGAGCAGATAGGGCCAGATAACGGCAAATACTTTCCAGCTTATTTTGCTCTGGCTGTTCGACCCATAGTCCCCATGACGCATAGGGTTACCTTATATGATGACTGAATAATGACTCTGATATTGACCTAGAAAAACGACCTGGCAAACAGTATAACCGGCATGCCGACCCGGGTTATGAGACCAGTTTGTCTTTGGCTCGATTGATTTTTGCTGCCAGATAATCGCTGCCACCGCGGTCCGGGTGCAGCCTTTGCATGAGGCGTTTGTGGGCCTTAATTACCTCTTCAGTCGAGGCGCCATCTTCGAGGCCCAGTATCTTATAGGCTTCTTCTGTGGAAAAGTCTGCGAAATTTGCTGGCTGTTCGTCTCCTGGACTATATTGTCCATTGCCGCTGCGCAACAGATAGGCCTGCAGCAATACAAATGACTCGCGATCCGACTGTTTCAGCCAGGCCGTTAGCTCTTGAACCTCTGCTTCGGTAAGTTCTGAAAGTCTCTTGCCTGCATAGTCACCCTGCAGAATCTCCCCATCCATCTGTCGGCTAGCAAAGTTAATTTCTACCAACAGAGACTTTGAGCGAAATTGAGAGGGGCTGGTTTTAAAGCGACTGAGAATATTAAGAAAGGGCAGTGCACGCATACTCAGTACAAGCAGGCCTTTGCCAATTGGAATCAGTGCAGCCAGCCCCGCCCCGAGCCAGTGCATGCGGCCTGTGGCCACAAGAACAATGGAAAGCCCAAGAATGCCCCAGAAGGCAGTGCGCCACAAAAAAGACCTGCGCTGATCGCCAGGCTTGCGTCTGAACAGGGACCACCAGTACCAGGCGGCAGCGGTTATAGCGACGAGCAAAAGTAATTTAGGCATAGAATGGCACCAGCTTCTGTAAAGCAAACACAATACCTTTTTATCCGCGACAGATCGAGTCAATCACTGGGTATTTTGGCTGGGGCCCTGCTTATCAGGGTCAAATCCTAATTCTTATTCTGATCGGTACACTGGCTTAGAATATTAATGGATTTAGATTTGATCTTTCTCATATCTTGGCTGAGTTTGTGAGTTCTCGACTTCACCCACTGTGAGAAAATAGCCAGTCCGGCAGTGGTGTTATCTGGCTGCTGGGTCTTCGACTCAACCAACTCGCAAAATTCATCGGACAGAAAAGCGCAATCGCGACTAAAATCGGCAATTTCATCATTAAAAGTTTGGATGTCGCGAGAAAGGATTATGCTCTGGAGAGTTAGTTTATCCATGAAATAATTGCTCCGTTTAAGGAGCGATACTGACAGTAAATTTTGGCAGAATCAAGCTCTATACACGGAGCATATTGGATGAATGTAATTGGACCCAAAGTCAAAGCTTTGAGAGCCTCGAAAAGGATGACCCAGGAAGCCCTGGCGGCGCGCTGCAATATTAAGAAATGGGATATCAGCCGCAGCACCCTAGCTAAGATTGAGGCTCAGGTAAGGCGCGTTAAAGATGAAGAGGTAGCCCTACTGGCCCAGGCCCTCAATGTAGATATCAAAGACCTTTATGAGCACACAGATGACCGTTCTCAGGACCAGACTAGCAGCAGAAATTCCCGGAGTTAGCCTGTGACATCAGGGCGAGATTCCTCAGTCTATCTAGTCTTTACAACATCCCGCAGCTTGTCGGCCATACCAATCAGTGAAGCCTCTGTGGTCTCCCAGTCGATACAGGCATCGGTTACTGACACACCGTATTCCATATCATCAGCATTGCTGGACAGTTTTTGATTGCCACCTTTGAGGTGACTTTCAATCATTACCCCAATAATCGATTTATTGCCCTCGAGAATCTGGTTGGACACATTGGCTAGAACCAGCGGCTGTAGATTATGATCTTTATTGGAATTGGCATGGCTGCAGTCAACCATAATGTTGGCAGAAATTCCGGCCTGTTCAAGCTCTTGCTCGCAGATTGAAACACTGACTGAATCATAGTTGGGTTTGCCATTGCCTCCCCGCAATACCACATGGGCATAGGGGTTTCCGCGGGTAGTGATAATTGATACTCGACCATCGGAATTGATACCCAGAAAACGGTGTGGGCTGGCAACCGACTGCAGAGCATTAATGGCTACAGTCAGGCTGCCGTCGGTGCCATTTTTAAAGCCCACAGATGAAGACAGGCCAGAGGCCATCTCACGGTGGGTCTGGGACTCTGTGGTGCGGGCACCAATGGCAGACCAGGCTATTAAATCCTGTAGGTACTGGGGTGAAATGGGGTCCAGCGCCTCGGTGGCCGTAGGCAGACCAATCTCCAGAACATCGTGCAGTAGCTTGCGACCAATGTGCAGGCCGTCGGTAATTTTAAATGAGTCATTCATAAAGGGATCATTGATCAGACCTTTCCAACCCACAGTGGTACGAGGTTTCTCAAAGTACACGCGCATTACCACTAGCAGGGTGTCGCTCACTTTATCGGCCAGCGCCTTGAGGCGCAGCGCATACTCATTGGCAGCCTCAAGATCATGGATAGAGCAGGGGCCAACCACAACAATAATACGGTGGTCTTTGCGTTCAAGAATATCTTCAATCGCACTGCGTCCCTGGGCGATGGTCGCTCGAGCCTTTTCAGACAATGGTATTGCCTGCTTTAATTCTGATGGCGTGATCAGAATTTCTGGTGGCTCGATATTAATATTTTCTACTGCGTGGGGGTCCATGGTGTAATTCCTGATATTCAAGATTCTGACGCGGGCGCTTATTGTACTTAAAAATGCAGATAGTTGAAGACTAATTGGCGCTAACCTCAATAAACATAGGTATTAGAGGGCAATAGAGTGCGCATTTGACCGGAATGTTCTCCATTCGTCGATAGAGCTCTGCATAATGGGCCAGCTGTGACTGGTATTGAACGATCTGTCGGTCGGCGAAATCCTGCTTGGACTCATCTAACCCAGGCTGTGCCATTTTGTAGTCAATAATCCAGCGCACACCATTGTCTATAAAGCTACGGTCGATAATCGAGGTGGCAATGCTGTTGCTCTCATTCTGCAGATAGCCCAGTGGCTGTTCAGACTGAGCCTGATCATGCTGTTGCAAAATCCACTGTCCCCTGGGGTCTGTCAGCATGGCTTCAACCGCTCTGGTCAATAGCTGCAAGTCCTGCTCGCAAGCTACCCTGCCCAGCTGCTTCAACTGGGCTGTCCAGCCATTGACCAGTCGAGCCCTGCGTTGGGCTGGCCACTGCTCAGTGCCTTCAATCGCTAGCTGCTTGAGAGTTCTGTGCAGCACTGTGCCCAGATGACGCGCAACCATGGGTTGAGTTCCCTCGGGTTTGGTTTGATTTTGGGCCGTCTCAGTGATGGTTTCTGTACCTGTAATCATACCGTTAGCTGGGTTGGCCGGCGCGCTAAAGTCGCTGGGCAGGCGACGCAAACTGTGCCGGTTACCATTGGTTGGACCCGCTTTGCCAGAGAGTGCAGATGGCTCGCTACTGTCACCCAGAGCTGCAACATGGTATTTGTTGGCCTGAATGCCGGTCTCAAGGGCCTTCCAGATGGGAGCCAGCAAGGTGCCTCTGCCGGGAGCCTGGTAGCCGGTCTTGGTTGGGCTTAACTTGGCATAGAGGTACAGCTTGCGGATAGCTCTGGTCGCTGCAACATAGAGAATTCTGGTGTTTTCAAGTCTGGATTTAACTGTCTCCTGATACTTTAAAAATCTGTAGACTGAGTCATCCTCTTCATCATGGGCGCCGAGGGTTGCCATAATAAGACTGGCCTGATTCTGCTCATCTACCTGCTCATGCCAACGCAAAAGTGGTTTGTCAGCCTGCCCAGATGTATTGGCTAAACCAGGTAAAAACACATGGTCAAACTCCAGACCTTTGGCTTTGTAGATAGTCATAATTTGAATAACAGGCCCACCGCCATTAGCTGTGGTTACTGGCGAGGGGGCGGCATAGAGTTTATCTGCTGCCTGCTGAAAGCCATCCCAGTCTGGCACCAGTCCTGCGACCTGCCATTTTTCCAGCAGATCGAAATAGGTGCGCACATCGGTTAAATCATTGCTGCTGTTAATAGTGGCCGGCCCACCCAGAGCAGTCCACAGAGACTCCACTGAGTTGCGCAGGCTGTCCCGTCCACGATTGTGCCAGGCGGCCACAATCACAGGAGCTATTCTCGCCTGTATTAGCTGTCCCTCCCGGGATAAATTGACCAATCTTGGGTTCCGAACCAGGGCCTGGAGTCGCTCTAGAATAGCCTCAGGTCTTTTGCGGCCGGCATCGCCAGAGTTAGAAATCGCTAGCAAATCAGCCAGACTGACACCACAGAAGGGCGTTCTTAGCAGTGCCAACCAGGCAATCCTATCGGCTGGCGATATCAGTGCTCTGGTCAATGTCAGCATATCGATCACGGGCATGCGACTGGCCAGAGGGGTGATATCTATGGCCTGCCAGTTTAAATTTTCCTGCCTCAGGGCTGGAACTATAGCTTTTAGCAGATTGCGGCTGCGCACCAAAATAGCTATAGATTGCTCTGGCTGTTGCTCCGCTAGAGTCTTGCACTGACTGGCAATATGTTGTGCCTCTGCCTCTTTATACTGGTCTGTCTGTTCAGCTGTAAAGCCATAAAACTCCACGGCCCGATGCTGCTCCGCCTGTTTAAAGGCTACCGATGGGCTATAGGGAATTGCTCCGCGGCTACTGTCAGCCTCCACCGGAAATGCCCTGTGAAAGGCCTGATTGACCCAGTCGACAATGCCTGCCTGGGAGCGGAAGTTGGTATTTAAGCTCAGGGGCACGCATTGTACAGGGCCTATGGGGTAGCGCTGAGCATTGATAAACAGACCTACGTTGGCGTTGCGAAATCTATACAGAGATTGCATGGCATCGCCAACCAGAAACAATGTGCGCCCATCGTCTGGCTGCCAGCCAGCGATCAGATGCTCAATCAAACTAATCTGGGTGCTGGAGGTATCCTGAAATTCGTCCACCAATATATGTCGCAGCTGATAATCCAGCCGCAATGTGATATCTGAGACTGCCTGATCCTCTGAGGACTGCTCCAGGGCTTGCAGCGAGGCCAGCATAATAGCCGTGTAGTCGCAGCATCTGTTCAGCACAAAGAGCTCATTGAGCCGCGCCGCCAACTGTGGCAGTAGATACCCCAGCGCATCCAGCAGCGCCTGCTGTGGTTCATTGATATCCCGATCGGGCAGATAGCAGCAGTTGACCACAAGCTCATGAACAGCGGGATGTTCCCTATACCAGTCAAGTAATTCCAGCATGCGTGCCTTGGCTTGTTTTTGGTCAGCGGGAAAACCCTGGGCCTTGGTGATGGTTTTCCGTGGGCTAGGGTCTTTATCTGCTGTGACCAGCAGACTGAGGACTGTTTTCCACTGGGCGATGCCGTCAAGACTTGGCTCTGGCAGCTGGTCAATGCCGGCTAGCTGTGCCAGCGGCGAATCAGTATCTTCAGGCAGGTGCCCGGCGGCGAAGTCAGCCATAGCAATAAGCTCTCCAGCTATGGGTGCCAGAGCAGCTTCCAGCTGCGACAGATGATCATAGACTGTCTGCTCAATTACCTGCTGAAAATACTGGCGGTTATCTCTAATGCCAAAGATATAGGGCAGCCATTGATCGCGTTTTAGCAGCATATCCGCGAGCAGTTTTTCGCAGCGTGACAGGTCATTACCTGTATGGGCCACTAACAGCTGCAGCTGCTGCCCAGTTTCGGACTGCTCTTCGATACAGTCGAGCACAGAGCGTGCCGCCGCCCTGTACATGGACTCAGGGTTATCCATGGGCTCAGGCAGCTCCCCCAGGCTGGTCTCTAGGGCAAATTGGCTGGCTACATAGCGGCAAAAACTGTCTATGGTCTGAATGCGCAGGCGGGCGGGCATCTCCAGCAGGCCCCAGTTCAGCTCTGTGTTGCGCGCCAGTGCCTCAGAGGCCAGATCCCAGGTCTGGGCCAGGTAGTTATCTGCTGGTCTGGGCTGATAGGCGGCTTGCTGCAGAGCACTGTGCACTCGACTAGACATTTCTGCCGCCGCTTTTTTCGTGAAGGTAATGCAGAGTATTTCTTCAGGGTTTTGCACGCTGCACAGCAATCTGAGCAGTCTCTGGGTAATCAGCCCGGTTTTTCCCGAGCCTGCAGGTGCGCTGACAATAAAGCTCCCCTGAGGATCCAGGGCCTTTAGTCTCTGTGCCTGGTCTGTCATAGTTCTCTATGCCCCCCGGCAGCACTGTCGTCTGTATCTGCCTGCTCGTTCCAGCGGTTTAAGGGCAGCAATGCCGACTGGTGGCGAAAAGCTGTCTGGTCATAAACTTCTATTGGGGCGTAGCCAGAGCTAAATTCAGCAGCCAGATTTGACAGCGCCTGCTGCCATTTGAGCAACTGTTCTGGCCAGTCTTCGATGGGCTTCTTTTCTGCAATAAGCTGGCTGTCGCTGTGGCCAATAAACCTGATGTTACCCCCTTTTATCTGAGCAAAGGCACAGCCATGGGCGCGGGGATCGCTGGCCAATAAATAAAGCGGCAGCTGCGGGTCCTTGGGGCGGTCTCCCAGCCAGTTGCCTGGGGTCACTTCGCCAGTTTTATAATCGATAATAAGCAGCTTGTCGCCAATTTTATCTACTCGGTCGAGGCGCATTGATAGATTTAGATCGCCAAAATTAATACTTACTTTTTGCTCCCGCTGTACTACTTCAAAAGCTGGCCGCTGTATCTCCTGTTCAAGCCACTGAGCAATTAATTTGCTCAGACGCTGCTGCTCAAGCTTGAGATATTGGGGGCCCTGCAATAGTCTGTGCTGGGATGCAAACTGCGCCAATGTTGAGGCTACAGTCTGGCTGATTTGCGCCTCAAGCTGTTCCGCTGAGAGAGCCGCTAGCCCCGCTGAGTTTTTCCATTCTCCCCAGAGACGGTACATGGCCTCATGCAGTATTGAGCCCCGGTCTGCCGCGGACAGTCCATGGCTGGGCTGCTCCAATGGTTCGGCCCAAAGCCGGTGCAGGGCAAAGGCATTAAAGGGGCAGGCAGACTGATTTTTTAGCAGGCTGGCGCCACCTTTTATTTTTTCTTGATCTGGTTGATAGGCGGGTCCTGGGTCATCCTGTACCTGGGTTAAGTCCTGTTGCTGTAACCAGCGGGGATGGATAATTGCCAGGGTGGAAAAATCCTCAGGATTTAACTCTGGTAAATCACGCAAAAGCGGGCTGGGCTCTAACTGCTCTTCATCCTTAAACTGTGGATAGCTAACAATTAGGCGACTGCTATTGGCCCTAAATCCCTGTAAAAGCTCATGAGCAATTTGCAGCTCTCTCTGGGGCAGGGCATGGGGCATCTGGTGCTGGCGCTGCAATTCCGCAGGCAACATTGGATTAATAGACACAGAGGCGGGAAACCTATGGCTGGTCATGCCCAGTATCCACAGCTGATCAAACCTCAGGCCTGAGGCCTCCAACAGACCAAGAATTTGCAGTGGTGCATCACTGGTCTGGGGATGAAAAACCTTGTCCTGGGCCAATTGCTGTAGATGTTTGATAGCTTTGGATAGCCCCACCTCAAAATTAAGATTATCCAGCTCGGCTAGCTTCTCCAGGCTGTTCTTCCACTGCTGGCGCTGCTGATATTCCAGGCTATTAATAGTTCGGGTTCCAGGCCAGCCGAAGCTGTGGAGAAATTCAGTGATAAATTGGGCCCATTCGGCAAAGCTCTTAACCCCGGTGCTCTGCTGACGCAGGCTTTGCTGCAGAGCTATAAGCGGGGCCAGGGGCTCTGGCAACTGGGCTTCCATGTTATCCATAGCTCCAACATCCAGTGGCCCTGTCTGGGTGCTGCGCGCCGCGGCAATAAATTGATCCAGGGTAAACTCGAAGCGCTTGCTCGCCCTGAGAGCTAGCTCTAACTCTGTGCGCATCTGCACTGACAGCTGAGAAAATAATGAGTAGGGGGAGTAGATACTGTCCAGCCAGTCCTGTAGTGGCCTTTTATGGCGGAATAACCCCAGCAGCTGAAAAGCCCCCTGCACTAAGGGAGTCTCTGTCAGAGGAACCCCAGCAGAGACGTTCACCGGCAGCTGAACACCATGGGACTGGAGAGCTTCAGAGATATGTCTGATGCTGGCATGCAAGCGATTATTAAGGTCCGGAATCACCAGTCCAATGCGCTGTTGAGGGTTGGCCGCCAACTCAGTTGCAGCCCAGTTTGCCGCGATCACCAACTCTTGACTGGCATCCCCGCAGGCTAGGGTAGCTGCTCTATGGCTACCCGGTAGCCGCTCAGTGACTAGGTTCTGTCGCCCAGAGGCGCTAGGTACAGGCGCACTGTGCATAGGCACTGTTAATAGACTGGCGCTGGCCTGCTCCAATACGGCGGTTTGTAGGGGAGGTATTGACTGAAAGCCATAGAGAAAAATACATTGCTCTGCGGGCAGCGCCCCGGTATCAAAGCCCGCGCCTACCAGCTGCCAACTCTCTTGGGCGGTAACCAAACCATTGCGTTTTAGCAACTGAGAGAAGTTGGTTGACCAGGCTTTAAAGTGATTGACTGAGGGGCTGCTCGCGGGAATCTGCTCTGTGGTCAGTTGCCAATTTTGTACAATAGCCAGGGTCTTCTCTGCGGTTGTGGCGTAACTGCCCACGAGCTCTGGGTCCTGCTGGCTGATTGCCCGGTCCCAGTAATAGCTGCTCTGCTGCTTGCCCACAACAGCAAGTCCCTCTACCAGGCTGTGGTTTTGGTCCTGAAGTTCATCCCAGCACTGTCCCAGCCAATGTTCAATAGCCAATACTCTGGGGGCTTTCCAGGCGCCTCTATTTTCGCTGGCCATAAGTTCCCCCCAGGCCTGGGTAATCTTTGCCGCCAGCCGCTGATTGGAGGTAAGAATCAGCTGGTCGGCTTTAATAGCAGCAGAGAATGGGGCTATATCAATTAATGGTGGCAGCATTCGTGAGAGAGCATCTTAATCTATAAATTCAGTGGTCAGTATAATCGCAAAACAGCAGTGTAATTGACAGCAGGCTGATACAATAGGGCAATGGAACTATCTATCAGTATTGATTTACTTTTAACTGCAGGCCTGGCCTTCGCGCTGGGTATTGGGCTCGGTTGGTGGCTGGCGATATCTCGTTCGGCACAGCAGCGGGCCGCTCAAGTGGCAGAGCTGTTGGCGACCAACAGAGTCCTAGAAGAGAAGCTCAGTGGACAGCAAGCTCAGTACGAGGCGCAGCTCAAGCTGCTGCAAGAGGCCAAGGTTACACTGGGACAGGAGTTTGAAAATCTGGCCAATCGTATTTTCGATGACAAGCAGGCCAAGTTTTCTTCCCAGAGTAAAGAGGCGCTGGAGGTTTCTCTCAGTCCATTGCGCCGGGATATAGGTGATTTTCGCAAACAGGTTGAGACCGCGTACGATAAAGAGAACGCCGATCGCAATAAGCTGGCCGGTCAGATCAGCGAGCTGCAGAAGCAGACATTACAAATATCTGCGGATGCTGTGAGTCTTGCCAATGCGCTGCGTGGAGACAATAAAGCCCAGGGTAACTGGGGTGAATTTGTACTCGAGAAACTGCTAGAGGACTCTGGTCTCACCAAGGGTCGCGAGTACGACACTCAGGTGGCCCTCAAAGACGATAGCGGCAAGCGCAAGAATCCCGATGTAATTGTGCATCTGCCCGAGGGCAGAGATATTGTGATCGACGCCAAAGTAAGCCTGGTGGACTATGAGCGCTATTTTCATGCTGAGGATGAGGACAGTAGAGAGCTCTGTCTGCGCCAGCATCTCGCCTCGCTGCGCTCCCATATTAAAGGGCTGAGTGGCAAAGACTACGAGAACCTGGAAGGCGTTAACAGCCTCGACTTTGTACTGATATTTGTGCCTGTTGAAGCGGCCTTTATGCTAGCTCTGGATCAGGACCCGGACATGATGCGCGACGCCTATGATCGCGGCATTATTGTGGTCAGCCCCAGTACATTGATGGTGACATTGAGGACTATTAAGAATCTGTGGCGCTATGCAGATCAAAACCGCAATGCTCAGCTGATAGCCGACAAGGCCGGCGCTCTGTATGACCAGTTTGTGCTCTATGTCGAGGCCCTTGATGATGTGGGGCGCCATCTGGACAAAAGCAAAGATGCCTGGGATACCGCCCGCAAAAGACTCTCAGTGGGGCGCGGTAATCTGGTGCGCCGCACCCAGGAATTAAAAAAACTGGGAGCAAAAACTAAAAAGAGCCTGCCCGACGATCTTGATAACGAAGCTGACAGCAATGTCCTCGAAGATAATCAGTCAAACTAGGCGCTAGTCTCAGAGCTGTGTAGCCGGCGGCTAAGTTAAACAGTCAATTCAGAATAAATAATTTAGAGGTTGCAATGGATTTAATCATGGTCGCTGTGGCTGCGGCAACGGTTCTAGTTATAGGGCTGGGAGTCTATGCCAGTTGGCTATTTGTGCAGCTGCGCAAACAGGCGAGTCGAGCCCAAACAGCTCAGGTTCAACTGGAAGCCGAGCTACAGGAAAAGAATCTGGAGGCGCGCCGGTCTATTCAAATTATTGCCCGGGCACTGTTACAGAAGGATCTATCTGACACTGAGGCGGCCATGCGCATTGCCTACCTGTCCCAGCAGGTAAATGCTACAGAGCTGGAGATCGAGCAGTTCACCGTGTTTTTGCAGCTGGCAGAGGCCACAGCCCATATTCCTATACTGGATGACTGGCAGATGCTGGAGAAATCTGAAAAACGCCGCCTTAACAAAGAGCGTTCAGATATAGAGCTGGTCTATGGGGAATTTATTCGGGCAGGGGCGGAGCAGCTGATAAATATAAGGCTCGACTAGTTGGGTGAGGCTCAGTTCTTACGCCGCAACAGTACGCCAGACTCCAGATGATCAGTCCATGGGAACTGGTCGAAAACTGCCACCGACTCTATGCTGTGAGTCTTGGTAATCTGGCTAAGATTATTGGCCAATGTCTCTGGGTTACAGGAGATATAGAGAATATTATCAAATCGGCAGACCAACTTTTCAGTCTCAGAATCCAGTCCGGCTCGCGGTGGATCGACGAAAATTGTTGAAAAATCGTAACCCTGCAAATCAATATCCGCCAGCCGCCGAAACGGCCGGTCTCCATTCAGGGCCTGGGTAAACTCCTCGCTGGACATTCTGACTACTTTTACATTGTCTATTTGATTCTGGGCAAAATTAGTGAGGGCAGAATTGACCGATACCTTGGAAATCTCTGTGGCCAACACCTGATCAAAATGCTGGGCCAGCACGGCGGTAAAATTGCCATTGCCGCAGTACAGCTCGAGCAAATCTCCGCGGCTGCCAGTTAACTGCTGGCTACTCCATGTGAGCATCTGGCAATTAATTCCGGCATTGGGTTGGGTAAAACCAGATTCGACCTGCTGATAGCAATAATCGCGACCCTCAATAGTCAGCTGCTCGGTGACATAGTCCTTATCCAGTACCACTTTTTGTTTGCGGCTGCGGCCAATAATCCCCGCGCCCAGCTGTTCCTGGAGCACCCTGGCTTCAGCTTCCCATTCTGAGTCCAGAGGCCTGTGGTAAATCAGGCTGATCAATACCTGGCCACTGCTGGTGGTTAGAAACTCTGCAGAGAAACACTTGCGACTCAGTACCGGGCTGCTGTTGAGCGCCTGTAAAAGCCGGGGCATGGTCTGAGTAATCAGCGGCGCACCAATAGCAAAACCTTCAATAATATAGGGCCGCTTTTCACCTGGTCGGTTCATGGCATAAAACACCTGGCCATCCTGGTGCCAGACACGGAACTCTGCACGCATACGAAAACCCAGTGGTTCGGATCTGTGCACAGCTATATCGCCAATGGCCACCCCAGCCTGCTGCATGCTGAGTCTGTAGTGGGAGACCTTGTTGTCCAGTTGCAACTGATACTGATGAGGGTCTTGCTGATCTATGCTCATAGACTACTGTAGGCCTTGTCGGTTTTTGCGGCCAGGACAAAATCATTTAGATGCAGGCCGCCGATGCTGTGTGACCACCAGTTAATCTTGACCGAACCATACTGGACTAACAGGGCGGGATGATGATCATTGGCCTCTGCTATGGGGCTGATCTGGTTGGCAAAGGCAATGGCCTCGACAAAGTTATTAAAGCTAAAGGTTTTCTCCAGCTGAAGTATTTGTCCATGATTGACGGTTGACCAGCCTGGCACCTGCAGCAGCAGCTCTGCAATCTGTTCTGGGTTGAGCATCTGGGCATCACTGGGTGTGGCCTGGCACTGCAGGTCTGAGAGCTGGCTCATAGACAGTTTTTCGGCTTGGGTAAACCGGCCAGCAGGGCGACTATTTTGGCCGGACTGCCCGGGAACTGCTGATTAAGGTAAATACTGCGGCCTTTCTCAACGCCCAGTGCAGCTGTTACGGACTTGCACAGCGGGCGCATAGAGGGAGAAAAGCCATAGTCGGCATAGAAGTCCCTGGCCACCTGCAATATTTCAATATGGGCGGGCGATAGCGAGATGTTCTCTTGCTGCGCCATGGCCTGGGCCGTTTCGATTGTCCAGCTGGGCAATTTATCTAGATATTGTTCGGTCATAGTATCGGACAGTGCTTAGGTAAAACTGCTGCATTAAAAAAGCCCTGAGACTACCAGGGCTTTTTATTATATCTCTAAAAGAGGGTCTAGAAGGCTGAATTAATCATCGCCGCCCATCAGGCCAAAGATTTGCAGCAGGCTGACAAACAGGTTGTACAACATCACAAATAGGGTCACGGTTGCAGAGATGTAGTTGCGCTCTCCACCATGAATAATTGCGCTGGTCTGCCACATAATAAGGGCTGTCGACAGCAGAGCAAACACAGCGCTGACGGTCAAAGACAGTGCTGGAATCTGCAAGAAGTAGTTGGCGATCGCCGCCACAAATGCCACCACCATACCTGTCATCAAGAAACCGGTCATAAAGCTGAGGTTCTTTCTGGTGGTCAGTACATAGGCTGATGAGGCGAAAAAGATCAGTGCAGTGGAACCCAGTGCCATCATGATGGGCTCAGCACCGCGCACAGCGAGGAACATATTGAGAATAGGGCCCAGAGTAAAACCCATCCAGCCGGTCAGAGCGAAAACCCAGATAATGCCACTGGCATTATTTTTGTTCTTTTCCGTCATCCACAGGCAGAGCACATAGGGAAGCAGAGTCCAGAGGCCAAAGTAAGGGGCATTCATGGCCATGGATACGCCGGCCATAATTGCACTAAATGCCAGTGTCAGGCTAAGTAGAAAATAGGTGTTCTTTAAAACCTTGGCAACAGCGGGATCCAGTGAGGTGCTTTGAATGCCGCTTGGCATGGTTTTAGTACGGTTGTTGCTGTCCATATCAATATCCTGATTTAACATCGGTTAGTGTTCAATAAAATAATAGCTTAATAATACCAATAAAATTGCAAATAACCAGCAACCTTTCGACCTGATGGTTCAGTTAATGTTCAGTCGCTAGCAGCGGAAAACTCTGAAGTTGATAGCCACTGTCGTCCATCTCAAGCGCCCACCCGTGGCTGTCCCAGTCGCCCAGAACAATGCGTTCGCCACTCGCCGTGCTGTGACGGTCAGGGCGATGGGTATGGCCATGAATTAGAGTACTGACTCCATGCTTTTCCATTACCCTGTCCACAGCCGCAGCGTTGACATCCATAATGGAGCTGGCCTTATTGCTGTTGGCAGCCATGCTTTTAGCCCGCCAGTCCACAGCCAGCTTTTGCCTTCGCTTTAGGGGCAGGGCGCCCAGGCACCACTTATAAACGGGGTTGCGAGATTTACGCCTAAAGCGCTGATAGTCGATATCGTCGGTGCATAGGCTGTCCCCATGCATCACAAGTGCCCTTTGGCCCCAGTGATTAATAACAGTCTCATCGCCAATAATCACAGCACCGGTATTGGCGGCAAATCTTTTACCCAACAGAAAATCCCGATTGCCGTGCTGCACGAAGAGCGCCACGCCGCTGCTGGATAGCTCGGCAAAGGCTTTTTGTACCTCCAGCGATAGATCTGTGGGGTCGTCGTCGCCAATCCAGGCTTCAAAGAGGTCCCCCAGCACATACAGAGCCTCAGCTTGACTGGCTCTATCGCGCAGAAAAACCAAAAACGCCCGAGTCACTGCCGGGCGTTCTGGAGATAGATGCAGATCTGAAATAAACAGTACAGACATGGTTTTATATCAGTGGTTAGAGACTGGCGTAGGCTTCACTCACCAGTGTTTCTGTAATCTCTATGGCGTCTACAGGCACGTCTTGATGATGGCCAGCATTGCCGGTTTTAACGCCCTTGATAGTCTCTATAACGTCCATACCATCAACTACCTTGCCAAACACAGCATAGCCCCAGCCCTGCATGTTTTTACCGCTGTGGTTTAGAAAGCCATTGTCGGCTACATTGATAAAGAATTGAGATGAGGCCGAATGGGGCTCGCCAGTGCGGGCCATTGCCAATGTACCTATCTCATTTTTTAGACCATTGTCCGCTTCATTTTCTATAGAAGCCCGACTGGTTTTTTCATTCATCTCTGAGTCCATACCCCCACCCTGAACCATAAAGCCGTTAATAACACGGTGGAAAATGGTACCGGTATAAAAATCATCGCGGGCGTACTCTAAAAAATTAGCGGCGGTTATTGGCGCTTTATCGAAATCCAGTTCAATGGAGAAATCGCCCATATTGGTGCGGAAGGTAATCATAAGAAATCCAAAATTAAGTTGAGTGTTGAAGCTTGGGCCTATTTTAGTTTGTAACAGAGGCAATTTAAACCAATGTTTATGATTTTCATGGTTTATCAGGGCTTTTTGTTTATTGCACTGCTGCTGGAGGCTATAATCGGCGCCTTATTCTGCCAGCCTAAAATTGTTGCCATGTCCGATACTGAAAAACCAATTAACTTTATCCAGCAAGTTATTAACGCCGATCTTGAAGCTGGGACTGTCAAAAAGGTAGTTACCCGCTTTCCGCCAGAACCCAATGGCTACTTGCATATTGGTCACGCCAAGTCGATCTGTGTCAACTTCGGTATTGCTGCCCAGTATGGCGGCGGCTGTAATTTGCGCTTTGACGATACTAATCCTGAAAAAGAAGACCAGGAATATGTCAATGCCATTATTGAGGATGTTCGCTGGCTGGGGTTTCAGTGGCAGGGGGATATTTGCTATGCCTCAAATTATTTCGATCAGCTGTACAGCTGGGCCCAGTATCTGATTAATCAGGGAAAAGCCTATGTCTGCGAGCTCAATGCTGAGGGTATGCGCGCCTACCGAGGCACCCTAACTGAGCCTGGTAAAGATAGCCCTTACCGCGATCGCTCGGCTCTCGAGAGTCTGGAGTTACTGGAGCAGATGAAAGCTGGGGCCATAGACGAGGGCGCAATGACCCTGCGAGCCCGCATCGATATGGCATCGCCCAATATAAATATGCGCGATCCGGTGATGTATCGCATCAAAAAGATGGCCCATCAGCGTACTGGCGACAAGTGGAATATCTATCCCTCCTACGACTTTGCCCACGGTCAGGAAGATGCCATAGAGGGCGTCAGTCATTCGATCTGCACATTGGAATTTGCCGCTAATCGGCCCCTGTACGATTGGTTTGTGGCTAACTTACCACTGCCTTCAATACCTCGTCAGTACGAGTTTGGTCGCCTTAATCTCAATTACACAGTAACCAGCAAACGCAAGCTTAAGCAGCTGGTTGACGAGCGTCATGTTGAGGGCTGGGATGACCCACGTATGCCCACCATTAGCGGCCTGCGTCGACGTGGCGTCAGTGCTGCCGCTATTCGTGAGTTTTGCGATAGCTTGGCAGTGGCCAAGACCGATGGCGTGGTGGATATGGCGCAGTTTGAACATTTTATCCGCGATGATCTCAACAATAATGCGCGGCGCGCTATGTGTGTGCTGCATCCGGTACTGCTGACACTGGCCAATTACAATGAGGCGAAGACTGAGCTGTTTAGTGCCCCCGGGCATCCCAGTCGCGATGATCTAGGTGAGCGCAGCCTGTCCTTTGGGCGCCAGATTTATATTGACCGCAATGACTTTAGCGAAGACACCAGCCTGTCGCGCAAAAAGTTTAAACGCCTGGTGATTGGCGACTATGTGCGCCTGCGCAGCGCCTATATTATTCGAGCTGACCAGGTGATTCGCGATGGCCAGGGCAATATCAGTGAGATTATTGGTTCTGTAGTGCCTGATACTGTGGGCCAGGATGCACCAGAGGGTATTAGACCCAGAGGTGTTATTCACTGGGTGTCTGCTACCCACAGCGCAGACTGCACTGTGAAGATTTATGATCGGCTATTTAATCAGGCGGCGCCGGACTCTGGAGAGGGCAACTTTCTCGACCATATCAACCCGGATTCGTTAAAGCTGATCCAAGGCTGCAAGATTGAGCAGGGACTGGCCACAGCTGCGGCAGGGGAGCACTACCAGTTTGAGCGCGAGGGTTATTTTACCCGCGATAGCCAGGCTCAGGATCTGGTATTCAATTGCACCATTGGATTGCGGGATAACTGGAAGGCCTAAATGAGTCTAACCCTATACAACACATTATCGCGATCCAAAGAGCCCTTCACTCCTCTGGACCCAGAGCGGGTTACCCTCTATGTCTGTGGACCTACAGTCTACAATCGAGTACATATTGGCAATGCCAGGCCGGCGGTAGTCTTTGATACCTTATTTAGGTTGCTGCAGAGCCAGTATGCCAATGTGGTCTACGCGCGCAATATTACAGATATTGACGATAAAATTATGAAAACGGCGGCAGAGCTGGGTGAGGATATCTCCGAATTATCCAAGCGTTACGCCCAGGCCTATTTTGAGGATATGGAGGCATTAAACTGTCTAGACCCCAGTATTATTCCCTATGCCACTCAGCATATTCCCGAGATGATCAGTATGATCGAGCGGCTGATTGCCAAGGGCCACGCCTACGCCGCCGAGGGCAATGTGCTGTTTGCAGTGCAATCTATGGACAATTACGGTGAGCTGTCCGGTCGGTCTCTCGATCAAATGCTGGCCGGTGCCCGAGTAGAGGTTGCCAGCTACAAACAATATGCCGGCGATTTTGTACTCTGGAAGCCCTCCGCAGAAAATGAGCCCGGCTGGGATAGCCCCTGGGGTCGAGGTCGGCCTGGCTGGCATATTGAATGCTCGGCAATGATCGAAAAGCATCTGGGTGACAGCATAGATATTCATGGTGGTGGCCAGGATTTAATTTTCCCCCACCATGAGAATGAAATTGCCCAGAGCTGCTGCGCCCATGACGGCAAACCCTTTGCCAAATACTGGCTGCACAATGGGTTTATTAATATCGAAGGGGAGAAGATGTCCAAATCTTTGGGCAACTTCCGCATGGTCAATGACCTGCTTGATTTATATCCAGGTGAGGTGCTGCGCTATGTGATTCTGTCAGCTCATTATCGCTCCGAGCAGAACTTCAGCAAAGACCTGCTCGATAGTGCCTGGCGCTCTCTGGACAGCCTCTATGGCTACCTGCGGGGCGAGGCTGATGCAGAGCCCAGGCTGGATAGAGACAGTGCTGGCTATACCGCGCTGCTCGACGATCTCAATACCCCAGTAGCGATCAGCGAGATCTATCGAATGGCCAAAGAAATGCATGGGGCCACTGGCGATGCCAAAAGCCAGCTGCACAGTCAGCTAATGGGATTGGCTAATCTGATGGGTTTGTTGCAACAGGATCCGGAGCAATGGTTTAAACAGGCTAGGGGCGGCGATGCAGGCGCTATCACTGAAGCTGAGATAGAGGCGGCAATTGCCAAGCGGCAGCAGGCTAAGGCGGATAAAGATTATGCGGGCGCGGATCAGGTTCGCGAGGATCTGCTGGCCCAGGGCATAGTTCTTGAAGATAGCCGCGAGGGTACCACCTGGCGTCGCAGCTAGCTGGTTGTCAGGGGCTTTGCATAGCCTCTATTTCGAAGGTCTCCAACATATCCACATGACGCGCCAGCAGCTTCTGGCCAAGCTCCTGGTTACCTACCTCATAGGTAACCAGTAGGGCATGGCTCAAAATAGGGATGCTGGTTAAATCGCAATTCCCAGGAATATTGGTATGGTTGGTATAAATATAATCTGGCTGCGCCAGCGCCACATCAGCCTGATCTAGATCGTCCCAGCTCTGCAGCACCAAACCAACCCTAGGCCAGCCAGCCTCTCGCGCGGCAATGGCCAGGGGATAATCAAAACTCATTAGCACCGTCTGCTGTGCCACCGGCCGCAAAATCTCCTGAACTGACGCAATAATTAATGCCCGACCACAGTGCGCTATAGATTCTTCTTTTAACTCAACAAAAGCACTGACCTGCGGATGAGCCACAAGAATATCCACCAGAGTTTCTAATGGCGAAATCTTCTCAGCGATAAAGCTGTCACCCAGCCGCTGTGGCTCATAGGCAGAACAGCCGAGCAGCTCGGCTCTTGACAGCGACAATACAGAGCCAGACTGGCCGCTAACCCGCTGCAAATCACTGTCATGATAGATAATTGGCAGCTGGTCCCCGCTAAATTGAACATCCAGCTCAATAAACAGTGCACCGGCCTCTATAGCCTTGATAAGAGACAATGCTGTGTTCTCTGGATACTTAGCTTGAAACCCGCGATGAGCAACGAGCTTGCTGGGATGGATCATAAAGGTAACCTGATTCATTACTGAGAGGGCTAATGGTATCCTTGGGCCAGGAAAAATTAAAGGAACCTTCCATGTCGTTAGTCCTCTTTGAAGTTCGCGACAATATCGCACTGATTACAATGAACAATCCGGATAAACGCAATATGCTGACGATCGAGCTGTGTAAGCAGATTGTCGACTGCGTGGCTCAGGCTGAGCAAGATCCAGAGGTAAAGGCGCTAATTGTCACTGGTAATGGCCGAGCCTTTTGTGCCGGCGGTCAGTTAAAAGACCTAACCCCCAACCGAGAGACTCTGGAAACCATTTACAGCGGTTTCCTAAGTATAGCCAACTGTACCCTGCCAACCATCGCCGCCGTTAACGGCCCAGCTGTGGGGGCCGGTTTTAATATGGCTGTTGGCTGCGATGTGCGCATAGTCACTGAACAGGCGCGCTTTGAGCCAAGGTTCTTTGGCCTGGGATTACATCCGGGGGGCGGCAATACCTGGATGTTGCGACAGCTAGCCAACTGGAATACGGCGGCAGGCATGCTGTTGTTTTCGCAATCTCTCAGCGGCACTGAGGCGGTTGAAAAGGGTTTGGCCTGGAAATCTGTTGCGGCAGACCAGCTAGTTGAGGAGGCTTTTGCCTTTACTGCCAATATACGCGATCTACCCAAAGAGCTATTGCTGCGCACCAAGCAAACATTGCGGCAGGCAGGGGGCACAAACAGCCATAAAGAAATATTGGATATTGAGACCACCGAGCAGATTTGGTCGATTAACCAACCCTATGCGCGAGATTCAATTGACGCGATGATCGAAAAGATCAGCAGTAAATAAAAAATTAAGAGAAAATGGGGTGGACGACGGGGATTGAACCCGCGACCACCGGAATCACAATCCGGGGCTCTACCAACTGAGCTACGTCCACCATTAAGAGCTGACTGCCGCTGACGTGCCCCACTTGAGAAGTGGCGCGCCCGGCAGGATTCGAACCTGCGACCCACGGCTTAGAAGGCCGTTGCTCTATCCAACTGAGCTACGGGCGCACAATAAAAGCCGACAAATGGTCGGGGATGAGGGATTTGAACCCCCGACATCCTGCTCCCAAAGCAGGCGCGCTACCAGACTGCGCTAATCCCCGAATGTGTCTCCATGCGGTCTCTTTCGAGAGCGCGCATAATACTGACAGAGCCGGTTTCCGTCAATGCGAATTCATCACATAGGGCAATTTTAATGCCTGCAATAGATACCTATAACATTTAATAGCGTACAACCCTGGATTAAGTGGTTAAATAAGCCCTTAAGGTGCCCTCAAGAGGCGCTAAACTAAGCAAAATTATTGGTTAGGGGAGAGATATGATTCAATTTACGCTTAACGGCAAGCTGGTTCAAACCAATGATGAACCGGATACGCCATTGCTCTGGGTGATCCGAGACAGCTTTAAGCTAACCGGTTCGAAGTTCGGTTGCGGTATGGCCCAGTGCGGAGCCTGTACCATGCATGTGGATGGCAGAGCGCAACGAAGCTGTGTTCTTCCGGTGGCCGCGGTGGCCGGCAAATCAATTACCACTATTGAAGGTCTGGGTACGCCGGATAATCTCCATCCCCTGCAGCAGGCTTGGGTGGATCAGGGTGTTCCCCAGTGTGGCTACTGCCAGTCTGGGCAAATTATGAGTGCAGCCTCTCTACTCAGCGATAATCCGAATCCCAGTGAAGCTCAGGTTGAATCTGCTATGGCAGGGAATATTTGTCGCTGCGGCTGCTACCCAAGAATTAAAAAGGCGATTTTGACTGTGGCAGAACAGAGTCAACCAGGTGCTGTTCAGGTCGCTATTCCGGTCTCCAGTTCAGATGCTGAGGGAGTTCAGTCATGAGCGGTATTCAATTGACGAGACGCGGATTCTTAAAGGCAACTGGCATTGTTGGTGGCGGCCTATTGATTGGTTATGTGGTGACTTCCGGCACTCAGACACCGGCAGTGATGCCAGGTGCAGGTGCTATTGCGCCCAACGCCTTTATCCAACTCACTGCAGATAACCGGGTCATTTTTTACAGTCCCAGAGATGAGATGGGCCAGGGTATCTATATGGGGCTGGCTACATTGATAGCCGAAGAACTAGATATTCCCCTGAAGGACATCCAAGTGGAATTTGCCTCAGTGCATGAGGATTACAAGCACCCGGAATATGGGGTTCAGGGTACTGGCGGCAGCTCCTCAATGCGAGTGCATTATCTACCACTGCGTCAGGCAGCCGCAGATACCAGAGCTCTTCTGCTGGCTGCTGCTGCAATTGATCTTGGGGTCAGTAGAGACTCTCTGACTACAGAAGATGGTTATATTCTCAGCAATGGTGCAGGCCTGCCCTACAGTGACTTTATTGGCACAGCTCAAACATTGGAACTTCCCACAGAGACAGCTTTAAAACCCAAGGCCGATTTTAAATATATTGGCAGTGATATTGCTCGCAATGATGCTTTAGCAAAATCTACTGGCACAGCGACCTACGGGGTGGATGTGGATCTGCCCGACCTTTATTACGCCATTGTGAGCCGCAGTCCTGTGGCTGGCGGCAGGGTTAAATCAGTGAACGACAGTGTCGCCAGATCAATGGCCGGTGTAACTGATATTGTGCAGATTGATTCAGGTGTTGCTGTGGTTGCTGAGTCATTCTGGAAAGCCAAAAAAGCGGCTGCAACATTGGATATTTCCTGGGATCTGCCTGAGCTTGCAAAGTTTAGCAGCGCCCAGATTAAGGCGGATTATCAGGATGCATTAAATAGCGGCGCTGGCGATACCGAGATTTCCGGTAGTATTGAGGACGGTATGTTGTCAGCGACACATCAGATAGGTCGAGAGTTTTGGACCCCTTATTTAGCTCATACTCCCATGGAGCCTGTTAATGCGGTGGTGAGAATTACCGGTGATCAGGCCGAACTTTGGGCTGGTACACAGAGCCCAGGCGTTGCTCGCGGGTTGGTGGCCAGGCATGCCGATGTGCAAGTAGATAAAGTAACCGTAAATAGCCTTTTCTCTGGCGGTGGTTTTGGTCGGCGTGCGCAGCTCAGTCATGTTGCTGAGGCTACCCAGGTTGCGGTGGCAACAAATAAGACCATTAAATTGGTCTGGACCAGAGAAAATGATGTACAAAATGGCTGGTTTCGCCAGGCGTCAGTGATGCAGATCAATGCCGGTATAGACGAAAGGGGCCTAGTTACCGCCTGGGATGCAGCGCGAGCTGGTGGAGATCTAGCGCCCCATACAATGGCTAGTATATTGCCTGGGGCACTGCCCTCAGTACCCAAGGGAATCAACGACTTACTGGTAGATGCCACAGAGAGTATCTTTGATGGTTGGGTGATTGATGGTGGCGGTGTAGAGGGGTTGGTTGACGACTATGACTTCCCCAACAAGCAGCTGCGCCACGCCTCGGTTAACCACGGTCTTCCTCTGGCAGCTTGGCGCTCGGTCGGGCACTCGTTCACTGCCTTTGCCAAAGAGACAGTGATGGACGAACTCGCTGAGCAGGCGGGCCTGGATGCTTTTGAGTTCCGCCGACGAAACCTGCAGGGCAATCCGCGCTTACTTGGCGCTCTGCAAGCTGTTCAGAAAGGGCTAGAGAACTGGGATATTCCTGAGGGTCACCATATAGGTGTCTCTGCCCATGGCTCTTTCCACTCCTATGTAGCTCAGGCAGCGGAGGTGTCGGTTGAGAACAATCAGATTCGCGTCCATCGCGTGCTCTGTGCCATTGACTGCGGTCAGGTGGTGAATCCGGATATAGTGCGCGGGCAGATGGAAGGCTCTATTATGTACGGTCTAACCGCAGCGCTTTATGGCGATATTGAGATTGAAAACGGAGCAGTTAAAGAAAGTAATTTCCACGATTATAAAATGCTGCGTATCAGCGAGGCACCTAAAGTCGAAGTTCTGATTGTTGAGAGCGAGGAGGCCCCGAGCGGTGTAGGTGAGCCAGGTCTTCCTCCAGTAGCGCCTGCAGTGGCTAATGCTGTTTATCGGGCCACTGGCGTGCGTCTTAGATCAATGCCCCTGGTTTTGGTATAGGCGGGCAGAGGTGAATTTAGAGATTGGGGGCAGCATCCAGTGCCCTCTGTGCTCCGGCTTGTCAATATCGAACTATTGCACTGATAACAGGCGCAGCTATTTATGCTGCTCAGACTGCTCTCTGGTGTTTGTCCCCAGCGATCAACATCTTAGCCCCGAAGATGAAAAAGCCGTCTATGACCAGCACCAGAACTCCCCGGATGATCAAAGCTACCGAAAATTCCTCAGCCGATTAGCAGAGCCACTGATGGAGCGCCTAGAGGCTCAGAGTTATGGGTTGGATTTTGGCTGTGGGCCAGGACCAACCCTGTCGCTGATGCTGGAGGGGCAGGGCCATCAACTGGCGCTCTTCGATATCTACTATGCCGACAATCCCTTGCTGTTGCAGGGTAGCTATGACTTTATTACCGGCACTGAAGTGGTCGAGCATCTATCCAGCCCAAGACAGGAACTGGACAGACTCTGGGCCATGATTCGCCCCGGTGGTTATCTGGGGCTAATGACCAAGCTGGTAAAAGATCAGCAGAGTTTTATGGGCTGGCACTATAAAAATGACCCTACCCATATCAGCTTTTTCTCAGTCGCCACGTTTAATTATTTGGCTGATACCTGGGGTGCCCAGGTCGACTATATCGCCAATGATGTGATTATTTTCCGCAAATCAGCTCTCGAGCATGGATAAAAGCCCGCACCGATCGACTGATATCTTCCGGGCTGGTCATCCAGGAGCAGACACTGATTCGAATAACCTTGCTGCCCTGCCAGACTGAGCTTCCCACCCAGCATTCGCCGCTTGATTGAATCTGCTCAAGCACTGCCATAGTAGTGCCGTCATTATCACTGGGTGATACGATAACCTGGTTAAACACCACATCATTGTGAACAGTAAAATTAGCCTGTTTAAGCTCATCAGCAAACTGTACTGCTCGCTGATGCAGACCATAGACCAGTTCATCCACACCGGATTTACCCAGATATTTAAGGGCTGCCCACAGCTCAATTGCACGGGCGCGGCGAGACATCTCTGGGGTGTACATCATGCCATCCCGCTGCTCACCGTAGTTGGAGGTTAGATAGGCGCCAGAAGCCTGCAACGCTGTAACCAGAGCCTCTTTATCTCGACACAGCAGGATTCCGCTGTCATAGGGTGTATTTAGGGTTTTATGACCATCCAAAGACCAAGAATGGGCTTTCTCCATGCCCTGAGTCAGATGTTTAAGTCGCTCTGTACCGCCAGCCCAGAGACCAAAGGCACCATCTATATGCACCCAGGCACCCGCAGCGTTGGCGTTATCACAGATCTGATCAAAGGGGTCAAAGGCACCGGAATTAACATTGCCAGCCTGCAATATCACAATACAGGTAGCATCTAGCTCTGGCATCTGGTTCTGATCAATACGTCCCTGGTCATCCCCCTCGACCCATTCAATATTGTCCAACCCAAACCCCAGTAGCGCTATGGCTTTGATCACGGCGCCATGGGTATGGCGGCCAGCAATAATACGAATGGGTGGCGCACCATTGTGGCCCTGCTGATTGAAATCCCAACCATGGTTGCCATAGATGCGTAATCGAGCTGCAGCCAAACCGCAAAAGATTGCAGAGGAGGTGCCGCTGACAAACCCCGCCACTGTGGTATCTGGCAAACCCAGTAACTGCTGCAGCCAGCGCTGGCAGACCTCTTCCAGTTTGGAAGTAATGGGTGACATCAGCTGCAGCGCGGTATTCTGATCCCAAAAATCTGTCAGCCATTTGGTAGCCAGTGTCACAGGTATAATGCCGCCATTCACAAAGCCGAAATAACGGCCACCGGTCTGTGCCACAGACGCGGGGGAACCATAGTCATGCAGTTGCTGCAGAATACTGCTGGCATCCCCAGGATGGCCTGGCATAGCTTCAACAAACTGCTCTAAATCTGCGATCGCTTGCGGCGTTGGGAAGACAGCCCGATCTGCAATTGCCTCTGCATACTCAAAAGCATAGCCCTTGGCCTGCTCAAAAAGGGCTTTTAGCTGTTGTTCAGCTAACATTGTTTCACGAAGATTCATCAGAGGTTCGGCTCAGTATTGTCAATAGTGATTATTCTCTGGCAGTAAATCATAGACTAATGTTTTTACAAAGTTAGAATGTCGGTCTCGAAAATTTTAACCGTCAATGGGAAGCCCTATGTATAGTGGAAAAACCTTGTGCCTCAAGTCGATCGAAAATGGATTTGCTGAGATTAACTTTGATAACCAGTCTGGTTCGGTCAATGTTTTTAATCAGGAGACTCTGGCTGATCTGCACCAGGCAGTGAGTATTCTAGGCAATGCCACAGATATTCGCGGTTTACTGCTGAGCAGCAGCAAATCTGTGTTTGTGGTGGGCGCAGATATTACTGAATTCTCCTCTATGTTTGCTGCATCAAAAGAGGATTTCCTCAAAGGTGCACAGCACGCCAACAGCCTCTTTTCCCAGATAGAAGATATGCCATTTCCCTCGGTTGCCGCTATTAATGGCTTCGCCCTCGGCGGTGGATTTGAGGTCTGCCTGGCCTGTGATTGCAGGCTAATTTCTTCAACTGCAGCCATTGGTCTACCTGAAACTGGTTTGGGTATTTTGCCCGGCTGGGGCGGCACGGTTCGCTTGCCCCGTTTGGTGGGCTATGCAACTGCGGTGCAATGGGTCACCTCTGGCAACCAACAAAAGCCTGAGGCTGCTTTGGCTGCAGGTGCCGTTGATGGAGTAGTGGCACCAGAGGCTCTCCGCGATGAGTCTCTAAAGCTCCTTGCAGAGCTGGCTGATGGCAGCCGTGACTATCAGGCGCGCCGCACACAAAAGCTCAGTGCACTGGTCGAGGCTCCCGAGGAGGTAACTGGTCTCTCTGAAAACTTCCAGGCAATGATACAAAGCAAGGTTGGGGTTCATTATCCGGCGCCTCTAAAGGTAGTTGAATTAATGACTGCGGCGGCCTCTGCGGATCGTGATGAGGCCATTAGGTTAGAGAATTTGGCCTTCTATGAGATTTCCCAGACACCACAGGCCCGGGCAATGGTAGGTTTATTTTTAAATGATCAGGCTATCACTAAAAGGGCCAGAGGCTATGCCGCCGCGCTATCTGAGAAACCAGCGCCAGTTAGCCTAGCCGGCGTTATTGGTGCCGGTATTATGGGTGGCGGTATCGCATACCAAAATGCGGTGCGGGGCTATGCGGTGGCTATGAAAGATATTGCTGATTCTGCCTTGGATTTAGGTATGCAGGAAGCCAGCAAGCTGCTAGGTAAATCTGTTAAACGGGGCAAGCTTAGTGAAGAGGGCGCAGCACAGATTATGGCAAAAATTACCCCAACTTTGGACGATGCTGCTATTGCTGACTGCGATATGGTGGTTGAGGCTGTGGTCGAGTTGGAATCGGTTAAAAAGCAGGTTTTACCCTCTGTGGAAGCTCAGTTAGCCAGCACTGCCATCATTGCGTCCAATACCTCTACCATTAGCATTAATCGTCTGGCGGAATCTCTTGAGCGTCCAGAGAATTTCTGCGGTATGCATTTCTTTAATCCGGTTCATGCCATGAAACTGGTGGAGGTGATTCGCGGCGAAAAGACTTCAGACAAAACCATTGCGGCTGTCTGTAATTATGCGCTTGGTCTGGGTAAGAAGCCTATTGTGGTCAATGATTGCCCTGGCTTTTTGGTTAATCGGGTTCTTTTTGCCATGACATTTGGCCTGGAGATTCTACTTAAGGAGGGCGCAGACTTTCAGCAGGTGGATAAGGTGATGGAGGCCTGGGGCTTGCCTATGGGCCCTGCCTATCTTATGGACGTGATTGGTATTGATACTATTATCCATTGCTATAGTTCTATGATTGAGGGACTGCCTGAGCGTTATATCAAGGGCGATAACTGGCCTACTGAAACCATCCACAACACTGGTCGTCTGGGTCAGAAAAATGGTCTTGGTTATTACAGGTATGAGCTCAATGAGAAGGGTAAGCCTGCTAAGTTGGTTGATCCCGACACGGTTGCTCTGCTGGAGTCGATCGCTGGGCCTGCCCATCAGATTGCTGCTGAGGAAATTGTTGATCGGTTGCTGATTTCGATGGCTATGGAGATGGTGCGTTGTCTGGAGGAGGGTATTGTTTCCTCGCCTGCGGAGGCTGATATGGCGTTGATCTATGGGGTTGGTTTTCCGGCCTTTAGGGGTGGTATTTGTCGCTGGATGGATGAGGAAGGGTTGCAGTCTATTGTTGAGCGTGGCGATAAGTATGCGCATCTTAGTGAGCTTTATCGTCCTACCGAGAAGTTGCGGAAGATGGCGGCAAATGGGGATTCGTTTTTTTCTAGCGTTTAGTCTGGGAGGAGGCCCTTAGATACAGCTGGGCTGAAATGCCGAGCTTATTAAACCGCCAAGTGGTGGCTGTCAGGACGCGCAGGAGACCCCTGCAAAAACGGCCCATCCACGCAGATACGCTGACCATCTGGCGCCGCACAGGCACCACAGATACCTACACCACATTTGGTCAAATAATCAATTGCGCTAAAAATCTGATCATCGCGACAGAACTCACGCTGAACCGCTGCCGCCGCATGAACCATAGGCGCAGGCCCACAGTTATAAAACACCAACTTATCCAACTCCGCTGGGGTCATCTCCTGTAAGCGCGCCCGCAACAATTCAGTCACAACCCCTTTAAAGCCCTGACTGCCATCATCCGTGGCCACATGCACCTCAGCGATCTGCTGACATTCCTCGAGATAGTAGAGGCGCTCAGCAGAGCGGGCGCCCGTAAATACCTCGGCATTACCAAAGTCGCGGGCAAGCTGATAAACAGCCGCCAGACCAGTGCCACCGGCGACTGCCATAATCTTAGCGTCCTCTGGAGGAGACACTGCAATACCATGGGGGCCGCGAACATAGACCTCTGTGCCTACAGCGAGATCCATAAGATGATGGGTAAAATGACCCACATCGATCACAGCAAGCTGGAAAGGGTCATCAGAGAGCGCAGAGAAAGGCTTCTCGCCAACGCCTGGCACCCAGAGAAACACAAACTCACCCGCCTGAATATTAATCTTGCGATCGAAGGTCAGAACACAGATATCCTCACAGACGCGCTTATTTTCGACCAGGACCACAGGCTCAAAATCCATATCTATATCGTAGCGGATGTGTCCCTCAGCTTTATCCGAGTCAAAACAGAGATCCGACTCAAGCTGATTAAAATAGCTGCCAATATCATCCGTCGTCATGCCAGTAAGGGCAGAGCCAACACCCACAATGGTGGAACCTGCTTTAATAAACTCTCTGGTATCAGCTGCACTGCTGACACCACCGCAACCAATAATGGGCACATCGGTTACCGCCTTAATTTCGCGCACGCATTTAAGGGCAATGGGCAGTACACCTTTGCCCGACATGCCGCCTGCACCATTGCTCAGAACCGGCTCACCGTGGGAAGAGGTATAACCTGGCCCCACTGTGTTGATGGCACAGATAGCGTCGGCGCCGCCGGCTACTGCGGCCAGGGCGATATCAGCAATATTGTCTGTGTTAGGTGTTAGCTTGGGTATCACAGGGATATCAACAACCGCCTTAACCGCTGCGGTAACTTCACGCACCATCTCGGGGTCCTGACCCATGGCCATGCCATAGCCTTTGGCATGGGGGCAGGAGAGATTGAGTTCCAGGCCGTTAGCTACTGGTGCCATGATTTTTGCTACTTCAACAAATTCTTCAACGCTGCCACCGAAGATAGAGACCAGTAGAAAACGATCTTCTGGAATACGCAGTTTGGCCATAGCGTCTGCTGCGGCCTGTGCCCCTGGATTAGTGAGGCCCACCGCATTGACAAAGCAGCCAGGTGCATACTGGCTATAAACCGGCTCTCGATTTCCTGCTCTGGGCTCTGGGCCAACGCTCTTGGTGGTTATTACACCAATCTGCGGCATATGGTCGAACATATACTGAATAATTGAGGTGGCTGTGGTGACAATGCCCGAAGGGATTGTGAAGGGACCGGAGACTGTCTTGCCAAGAAATTCTGTATTCAACTGGGATCGCTCAAGCTAGTTTAATGTGGTGTTTACGCAGGCGGAGATTATACCGATTTTAGAAATTTAATGTGCTTGGTTTTTGTTCTCAGTAAAAATTTATCGCCTCCGGCGCGGCCCTTTTTGTTGGATCAAAGTCGCGCCTATCAGATCTGGGCACTAAAACTGGATTAACGGGTCTATACAGATACGGATAAAGGATTTTATCCAAACCAAGACATAACTAAAGAAGGAGAGGGTGATGGATTACCAGTTCCGAACGTTTTTTGAGATTGCCGGTACAGTTGTTGTGGTTATGCTTATGTCCGCCCTATTGAGTCTTTTTTCTGGGCAGACTTTTAGTCAGGGCATTCACCTCTTTATCGAGGAACTCAGGCAGCCTATAGAGATTATTGACCTACTTCTCTGTGGATTACTGTTTTTCTTTTACAAGGGGTTTTGCTTTAAGCGCTAAAATAGAAAACGGCCTATACCTTTGAGAGATATAAGCCGTTTTCAATAGCCGCAGGTAGCGGGCTGCTGAATCTTTTCTTGCTAGAACTGATTCATGGTGTTGTCTTTGCCCGAAGCTTTTAGGGCTGCTTCACCCGCAAAGTACTCTTTATGATCATCACCCATATCTGATCCAGCCATATTTTGATGCTTAACACAGGCGATACCCTGGCGGATTTCTTTACGCTGAACGCCGGCAACATAACCGAGCATACCCTGGTCGCCAAAATACTCTTTGGCTAGGTTGTCGGTAGACAGCGCCGCAGTGTGATAGGTGGGTAGAGTGATCAGATGATGGAAGATGCCAGCATGCTTGGCGGCATCTGCCTGGAATGTGCGGATTTTCTCGTCAGCGGCGACTGCTAGAGCGCTGTCGTCGTAACTGACATTCATTAGATCTCCGCGATCATAGGCTGACACATCTTCTCCAGCTTCAGACATTGCGTCGAATACCTGCTGGCGGAAGTTGAGGGTCCAGTTAAAGGATGGACTATTGTTGTAGACCAGTTTGGCATTGGGCACTACCTTGCGAATCTCATCCATCATGCCACCGATCTGGCCCACATGGGGTTTTTCGGTTTCAATCCAGATCATATCGGCGCCATTTTGCAGGCTGGTAATACTGTCGAGAATACAGCGAGCTTCACCGGTTCCCGGCTTAAACTGGAACAGATTGCTGGGCAGGCGCTTGGGGCGCACTAGTTTGCCATTGCGGTTGAGGACCACATCGCCATTTTGCATATCAGCGGCTGCAATCTCTTCAACATCAAGGAAGGAGTTGTACTGATCTCCGAGATCGCCTGGCTCTCGGGTTACAGCGATCTGTTTGGTCAGTCCAGCACCAAGGGAGTCGGTACGCGCGACAATAACGCCATCATCTACACCCAGCTCAAGGAAGGCGTAGCGCACCGCATTAATCTTGGCCAGAAAGTCTTCATGGGGCACTGTAACCTTGCCATCCTGGTGTCCACACTGCTTTTCGTCGGAGACCTGGTTTTCAATCTGAATACAGCAGGCACCGGCTTCAATCATTTGCTTAGCCATCAGATAGGTGGCTTCGGCATTGCCAAAGCCAGCATCAATATCAGCGATAATAGGCACCACATGGGTCTGGAAATTATCGATCTGATCCTGAATAGCGGCCTTGGCATCGCCCTGAGCAGTATCCAGCTGGCGGAACAGACCGCCGAGTTCCCGCGCATCTGCCTGGCGCAAAAAGGTGTAGAGCTCGCCGATCAGCGATGCCACGGAAGTTTTTTCATGCATTGACTGGTCGGGCAATGGACCGAAATCGGAGCGCAGTGCCGCCACCATCCAGCCTGATAGATAGAGATATTTCCTGTCTGTGGTACCAAAGTGTTTTTTGATGGATATCAGCTTCTGCTGGCCGATAAAGCCGTGCCAGCAACCCAGAGATTGAGTGTAGGCGGACGAGTCGGCGTCATAGGCGTCCATATCCGCTCGCATTATGCCTGCGGTGTATCGCGCTATATCCAAGCCAGTTTGAAACCGGTTCTGCAGGCGCATGCGAGCAGCGGATTCTGAGCTTATGGCTCCCCAGCCTGGCTGTCCCTCTTTAAGCTTTGATACTGCAGCTATATTGTTTTGGTAAGTCGACATCTTTAACCCCTTTTTGAGAATACTTATTTGCTTGCTAATTTGACTGATGCTGAAGTTTAGGTATCATGGCGCCATAAATCTAATTAATAGTTTCTATTGCGGGCATTATTCAAATGAATATCTCAAGAGTCGATTTAAACCTCCTTGTCTACCTAGATGTACTGCTTCGCGAATGCAATGTAACCCGCGCCGCTGAGGAGCTAGGCATCAGTCAGCCCGCCATGTCCAACAGTCTAAGACGGCTCCGAGATCTGTTTGGTGATCCTATTCTGGTGCGTACTAGCGATGGTATGACGCCCACAGATCGGGCTCTGGAGCTGCAGCCCATGGTGCGTAAGGTACTGTCTGCAGCGGAACAGGCCATATTGCCAAAGACCGAATTTAATCCCATGGAGTCAAGCCGTATTTTCCGCATTATGGCCAGTGACTATACCGAATCAACATTATTGCCGGTGCTATTGCGGGAGTTGCGCAAGCAGGCGCCCAATATACGCCTAGATATTATGACCCCAAGCGATGTCAGCTTTCACGATGTCGAGCGGGGCAAGGTTGATATGGTTATCAACCGCTTTGATTCACTGCCTCAATCCTTCCACCAGGTGCATCTTTGGGATGATAGTTTTAGCTGTGTAATGAGTTCTAATAATCCGGTTAAAGATAACTGGAACCTACAGAGCTATCTGTCTAGTAAGCATATCTGGGTGAGTAAAACCGGTATGGGTGTAGGCGTGGGGATGACACCGGATGATGTGCAACGTCTCGGCTGGGTTGACGAGGCCCTGAGCAAGCAGGGGGTTAAGCGGGATATTTCTCTGTTTACCAGACATTATCAGGTGGCATTGCTTTTGGCGGAACAGGATGATCTGATTGTGACCATTCCCAGCATGTCTGCTAAATCTATCGCCGGTAGTGACAGGGTAGTCATTTTAGAGCCGCCCTTTGAGATTGAACGCATGCGCCTCAAAATGGTTTGGAGCCCGCTATTGCAGCATGATCCCGGCCATAAGTGGCTGCGTCAGCTCATCAAGTCGGTCTCAGTGGAACTCCTGAAATAGTCGTAGGGTATCAGCCTGTTGAATACCAAGCATAGTAGCCATAGATTTGGAAAATTAGCCGCTTGCCAATAGACTCGACTGATTAGGCAACTGGATCCGCGGAGAGTATTTAAATGACCATCAGAATAGAGCATTCAGGCTTGCAGATTGCCAAGCCAATATACGACCTGGTTACCCAGCGCATCTGTCCTCAGGTGGGTATTGATGCAGATAACTTCTGGCAAAATTTTGCAACTATTATCCACAGCTTCGCGCCCAGAAATCAGGCCCTGTTAGCCAAGCGAGATAGCCTGCAGGCTCAGATAGATAACTGGCATCAGCAGCACCAGTCAGGCGCTGGGTTTGCAGAATACAAAACATTCTTAGAGGATATTGGCTATCTGGTAGCCGAGGGCGCGGATTTTGCTGTTTCACCTACTAATGTGGACCGCGAGATTGCCGAGCAGGCTGGGCCGCAGCTGGTAGTGCCTATTATGAACGCTCGGTTTGCCCTCAATGCCGTCAATGCGCGCTGGGGAAGTCTCTATGATGCACTGTATGGCAATGATGTAATTTCAGAAGAGGGCGGAGCAGAGAAGGCTGGGGCCTATAATCCAGTCCGTGGCAATAGGGTGATCGATTATGGACGGGACTTTCTCGATCTCGCTGCCCCCCTCGCTGATGGCTCCCACAGGGATGTCACTGCTTATGGGGTGGTTGATCAGAACTTTCAAGCCAGACTGGCTGATGGCCAATTGGCGGGGCTAAAGCAACCAAGCCAGTTCGTTGGCTTTTTGGGAGAGGCTGAAACTCCTAGCTCAATATTGTTAAAAAACAATGAGTTACATATAGAAATTCAGGTAGATTCTAGACATCAGATCGGCACAACCGACCGGGCTGGCGTCAAGGACATAGTGCTGGAGGCTGCTCTGACCACCATTATGGACTGTGAAGACTCTGTTGCAGCTGTAGACGCTGAAGATAAGGCGCTGGCTTACAGCAACTGGATGGGGCTGATCTCTGGAACCCTAGAGGAGACCATTGATAGGAATGGTAAAACCTTTGTCCGCAGCATGAATCCCCACAGGCAATTCAAAGCTGCAGATGGCTCTGAAATCTCCCTCAGCGGGCGCAGCCTTATGTTTGTGCGCAACGTGGGGCACCTTATGACCAATCCGGCGATTCTCTATGGCGACAATTCTGAGATTCCGGAAGGCATTATGGACGGCGTGATTACCAGCCTGATTTCGATGCAAGATATTAAGCTGCCGGGCAGCCACAACAACTCCCGGGCTGGCAGTATCTATATAGTGAAACCCAAGATGCATGGTCCTGAAGAGGTTAGCTTCACCGACGACCTGTTCAATAGTATCGAAGATGCTCTGGGCTTGGATCGGCATACTATCAAAGTGGGCATTATGGACGAGGAGCGACGCACTTCTGTCAACCTTAAGGAATGCATACGGGCTGCTAAAGACCGAGTGGTATTTATCAATACCGGCTTTTTGGACCGCACTGGGGATGAGATTCATACCAGTATGCACGCTGGCCCCTTTGCCCTTAAAGCTGATTTAAAGGCTCTGCCGTGGATTGCTGCCTATGAAGATCACAATGTGGATATAGGCCTGGCCTGCGGGCTCAAAGGCAAGGCTCAGATAGGTAAAGGCATGTGGGCAGTACCGGACAATATGGCGGATATGATGAAAGTCAAAATCGCCCATCCCAAGTCTGGCGCCAATACTGCCTGGGTGCCTTCGCCAACCGCGGCCACATTGCATGCAATGCACTATCACCAGGTCGATGTAGCCAGTTTGCAGGATCAAATCGCTCAGCGAGCAATAGCCAATGTGGATGATATTCTCGATATTCCGCTGCTGGGCGATCGAGTATTGAGTGCAGAGCAGATTCAGCTTGAGCTGGACAATAACGCTCAGGGATTACTGGGCTATGTAGTGCGCTGGGTAGAGCAGGGAGTTGGCTGCTCCAAGGTGCCGGATATTAATAATATTGGCCTGATGGAAGACCGAGCTACATTGCGAATCTCTAGTCAGCATATGGCCAACTGGTGGCATCATGGAATCTGCAGTGAAGAGCAGATCAGAGAGACATTGCAGCGCATGGCCGCTGTGGTGGACGCTCAGAATATTGCCGATGCTGACTATGTGAGTATGGGCCCCAATTTTGATCAGAGCATTGCCTTTCAGGCCGCCTGTGACCTGGTATTTAAAGGTCTGGAACAGCCCAGCGGCTACACCGAGCCTCTGCTGCATGCCTATCGCCAAAAAGCCAAGGCCAGGGGTTGACTCCTATGCAGTCAACGCCGGACCTCTGTGATCAGTACCCTGAATTGGTGCGCGTTGTTGAGCCCATGCTGAGCAATTTTGGCGGGCGCGAACAGTTTTGCGGGCAGATTACGACGATTAAGTGCTTTGAAGATAACTCCCTAGTTAAACAGCTGGTCGGCACTTCGGGTGAGGGCAGAGTAATAGTGGTTGATGCAGGGGGCAGTCTGCGCCGCGCCTGTCTTGGCGATATGCTTGCCGAGCAGGCTGCTAGCAACGGTTGGGCCGGTCTTATTATCTATGGCTGCATCCGCGATGTGGACCAGATAAGGGCAACAGATATAGGGGTTCAGGCCCTGGGCGTTCATCCTATGAAAACAGATAAAAAAGGTGTTGGAGAGCTAAACATTCCTGTGACTTTTGGCGGCGTTACCTTTGCCCCAAAAGACTATGTCTATGCCGACAACAATGGAATCATTCTGTCCGCCGAACCCCTAGCCTAGCCGGTTAACCTGAAGATTTAATCGCAATATGCATTACATTGGTGCATTTTTGATTGCCACGGAGCGGTAATTGATAAAAAATGGCCCCCTGTTTTAAAGATGATTAATCATAGAGCCCCGCATGAAAAACCTATCGGTCTATCTTATTGCTGCAGCCTGCAGTTTTTCCCCATTATTTGCCTCTGGCACAGCGCTATTAGACTCTAAAGCGCGCTTTCACCCGGTCATCAGTGAGACTGGTATGGTGGTCTCTCAGGAGATTATTGCTAGTCAGGTGGGCGCCGATATTCTCTCCGCTGGCGGCAATGCGGTGGATGCTGCTGTGGCCACTGGCTTTGCCCTGGCCGTAACCCTGCCTCGCGCCGGCAATCTGGGTGGCGGTGGCTTTATGCTGGTCCATCTGGCCGAGGCAGATAAAACCATTGCTATTGATTACCGAGAGATGGCCCCCGATGAGGCCCACAGAGATATGTTCCTCGATCTAGAGGGTGATGTAGACAATAACAAGGCCCGCTACAGTATCGAGTCGTCCGGTGTGCCTGGCACTGTTGCTGGGCTTATCCATGCCCAGGAAAAATACGGGTTACTGAAGCTAAAGCAGGTTATGCAGCCTGCCATAGCACTTGCTCGCGGCGGCTTTGCAGTATCTGCTGATCTGTCCGATTCACTTAAATCTAGAAGTCAGCGCCTACAACAAGACAGTGCCAGCAAAGTGTACTTCTACAAACCCGGGGGCGACTCCTACGAGCTTGGTGAAACGTTGATACAGACCGAGCTTGGCGCCACCTTAGCGCGCATTGCCAATGGAGGCCGAGAGGAGTTTTATCAGGGCAAAACTGCAGATTTAATAGTGGCCCAGATGGAGGCCTCTGGAGGCCTGATTAGCCATCAGGACCTGGTCAATTATCAAGTGGTTGAGCGCCAGCCTGTCTGTGGCGACTATAAGAAAACTCGCGTCTGCACCATGCCACCACCCTCGTCTGGCGGTGTGCATTTGGTCCAGATGTTAAATATTCTTGAGGGCTGGGACCTTAAAGGCCTGGGGCATAACAGTGCTGACTACATACATCGTTTGGTCGAATCCATGCGTCGGGCCTATGCAGACCGCAGCCTCTATCTGGGCGACCCTGACTTCTTCCCGGTACCAATGGCGCAGCTCACAGATAAAAAATATGCCACCGTGCTGCGGGATCAGATTGATCCGCTGAGGTCCAGTCGCTCTGTAAATATTAAACCTGGGCTAGGTGAAACTGGGTTAAGCCCCCAGGCCACAAAAGAGAGCACAGAAACCACCCACTTCAGCACCTGGGATCAATGGGGCAATGTGGTCAGCAATACCTATACCCTCAACTTTTCCTATGGCAGCGGTATCTCAGTTACCGGAGCGGGCTTTCTGTTAAATAATGAAATGGATGATTTCTCGTCCAAGCCTGGCTCGCCCAATGGCTACGGCCTGGTCGGCGGCGTTGCCAATTCTATTGAGCCTGGCAAGCGGCCTCTGTCCTCCATGACCCCCACTATCGCCTTTGATGCCGGCGGCAAACCCATACTGGCTACTGGCACCCCGGGAGGCAGTACCATAATTACTATTAGCATGCAGCTGTTGCTCAATGTTGTAGAGTTCGAAATGGGTGTGGCAGAGGCAACAGCTGCCCCCAGAATCCACCATCAGTGGCTGCCGGATATGGTTTTTTATGAGTCTGGAATCTCTGTGGATACCCTAAATCGGCTGAAAGACATGGGTCACAGAGTCAATGATCGGGCGAGCCGACTGGGTGCGACTCAGAGTATCCAGCGCAAGGCTGGCACTCGGCTGTTTGGGGCCTCAGACTATCGCCGAGAGGGCTCTGGTGCGATTCCTCAGGCTCAGCAGTAGGCAGGATTTTTTTAAGGCTTGTATTCAGTCCTGCTCTAGGCCGTTATTAAAGTAGCGTCGGCCACCGGAAGTATCTGCACAGTTTATACTGGCTCGGCGCTGCTCTCCGGTAATATCTGTCAGCATAGGGTACTTGGGCTCAGTCATATACTGGGCAAACCATTGCGCTAGCAACTGATCATCATCTAATAGCTCCAGCATGAGCGACCTTATCTTTGCGATATAGGCTTCAGGTATCTTGTCAGTAGCCATCTCTGGGGTAAGAGGGGGGTCGGTTAGATAGTTTGGCGCCAGGCCTCGGCTGAGTAATTCGGTGGCCAGATCGTCGAGCATGTCTGTGGCTGAGGGTGCGCGAAACCCCACGGAAAATGTGGTGCACTCACCTATAGCCACGCCATGATGGGCTATCTTAGGTGGTATATAGAGCATATCGCCGCAGTTGAGCACCCATTCTTCAGTGGCGTTAAACTCGCTGAGAATCTTTAGGTCTGTATCTGCAAGCAATGGTCTGTTGCTGTCGCAGACCTGCCCAATCTGCCAGCGGCGCTGCCCTGAGCCCTGGAGTAGAAACACATCATAGTAGTCAAAATGAGGTCCAACACTGCCGCCATCTTCCGCATAGCTAACCATAATGTCGTCTAGGCGCCAGGGGGGCAGAAAGGTGAAGCGCTCAAGTAGAGCAGCCACCTCGGGAACCCAGAGATCCACCGCCTGCACCAGTAGAGTCCAGTGGCTAGGAGGCAATGTTTGAAAGCGCTGCTCCGCAAATGGGCCATTCTCCAGTTGCCAGTCTTGGCCGATCACTAATCTGGACTCCACCTCGGGCTCAAGGGCTAGCCCGGCGAGCTCGTCGCCATCAATGGGTGGCTCGAAGTCTGCAATAGCACTGCGAATCAACAGCGGCTTTTTCTGCCAGTAATCTCGCAGAAACTCTTGCGGGCTAATATCCCCAAGCAAAGCAGTTTGCTTATTCATCAAAGTTAAATATCACTGGCCTGCTGCACTGCGTTGCCAATATAGCCAGCTGGGGTCAGGGCCCTGAGCTCTGCCTTGGCCTGTTCAGGCATATCCAGGCTATCTATAAAGCTCTGGATGGTTGATTGATCCATTACATTGCCTCTGGTTAGAGCCTTGAGTTTCTCATAGGGCTCTTCGATACCGTAGCGGCGCATAACAGTTTGAATAGGCTCCGCCAGTACCTCCCAGCTCGAGTCTAAGTCGGCCGCCAGTCTGTCTGTATTTAGCTGTAGCTTACCCATACCCTTGTCCAGTGAAGCGTAGGCAATCAGGTTGTAGCCCAGGCCCACACCCATATTGCGCAGTACTGTTGAGTCGGTAAGGTCCCGCTGCCAGCGGGATATAGGCAATTTGCTGGCCAGGTGGCCAAACAGTGCATTGGCAATTCCCATATTGCCCTCGGCATTTTCAAAATCAATTGGGTTGACCTTGTGGGGCATGGTAGAGGAACCCACTTCGCCGGCTATGGTTCTCTGCTTAAAGTAACCCATAGAGATATAGCCCCAAATGTCCCGAGCAAAATCAATAAGTATGGTGTTGGAGCGCGCTACAGCATCAAAAAGCTCCGCCATATAATCATGGGGTTCAATCTGGGTGGTGTAGGGGTTGAAATCCAGACCCAGCCGCTCAATAAATTGCTTGGCACTGGCCGCCCAGTCAATCTCTGGATAGGCTGAGATATGGGCATTGTAATTGCCCACGGCGCCGTTGATCTTACCCAGCAGGGGCACCTGGCGGATCTGAGCAATCTGCCGCTGCAGTCTGTAGGCAACATTGGCAAACTCTTTGCCCACTGTGGTTGGCGACGCGGTTTGACCATGGGTCCGCGACAGCATGGGAACTGCTGCAAACTCCTTGGCCATGGCTGACAACTGGTCGCTAATTGCTTGCAGAGCGGGCAGCATAACCTGGTCGCGACCTTCTTTAAGCATCAGTGCATGGGATAGATTATTAATATCTTCAGAGGTGCAGGCAAAGTGAACAAACTCACTGACAGCCTGCAACTCGGCGTTGTCAGCTATGGTTTCCTTGATCAGGTATTCCACGGCTTTGACATCATGGTTGGTGGTGCGCTCTATTTCTTTAATGCGCAGGGCCTGCTCCTGAGTAAAGTTTTCGGCCAGGCTGTTGAGCAGACTGTTCGCCTCGGCGGAAAATTCAGCCACTTCGGTTATCTTGGGATTTGCTGCCAGGTGCTGCAGCCAGCGCACCTCAACTAAAACCCTGTAGCGGATAAGACCAAACTCGCTAAATACGGTGCGCAACCTCTGTGTTTTAGAGCCATAGCGACCGTCTATAGGCGAAATAGCAGTGAGCGAGGAAAGTGCGGTGTTGTCCATATTGGCTTCCAGTCTGGTGGGTAAAATAGGGCGCTAATAATAACGGATTTGAACTTTGATTTCAGAATTCAATTGCAGTAAAAAGCAGTGCGTAAAAGCTATAGATGGGGCAGCAGTTTAACCAGAGTTTTACGCTGTAACATAAGGTGAATACGTGTGCCGCCCAGTTGCTGCCACAAAAATGCACTGCGAATTGCCACAAATAGCATACAGCGAATTCGCTGAGCTATGGCCGGTTGCTGCAGATAGACACCAGAGCCGCCAACCTGAATACGCAGGCGCATGGTGCTCACTGTAGACTGGTAAAGCGAGTCAATATTGGTAAACACATTGTCATGGGTGGGAGAAAAGTGCTGAGCCTGGCGTGATGCTCCTTCAATACCTTCAGCAATTTTTGCCAGCATGGCTTTATTGCCAGATAGCTTGCGCGCCAGATATAGAATAGAAACCACATAGCGCATAACTTCCGGCTGCTTGGCAGCCGGTGATTGCCGGCCCATAAAGCTGGTCATGGAATTGATACCAGTAGTTAGATTTGCCACCGGGCCATAGAGGTCCACTAGGGATTCAGGGTTTTGATTGAGCAGGGCGCCCATGGCAACCTCAAGCATAACTTTGTCAGCCTCACCCTGATGGGCCAGATCTGCCACTAGTTCGCAAGCTTGGAACACCGCGGCTAGGGCCAGAGCCTGATCCTGGGTGGGACTAGGAAAAATCAAGCGGGCTCCTGATGCTCAGCTAGAGAGCTAAAGTTAGAGTCGGAGTTCCAGGTGCTCTCAATAACGCCACCGCCCAGACAGAGATCGTCTTGATAAAACACCACAGACTGGCCTGGAGTAACAGCTCGCTGGGGCTGATCAAAGACAGTCTGGCAGCCACCATTTACATCTGGGGTTACCCAGCAGAGCTGGTCTGGCTGGCGATAGCGAGTCTTGGCATAGCATTGCAGTGGCGACTCAGGTGGGCCGTTGATCCAGTTAATATCTGCAGCAGCCAGATGATTGGTAAACAGCAGGGGGTGATTGGTTCCCTGGCCCACAATTAGAATATTGTTATCTAGATCCTTACCCAGGGTAAACCAGGGCTCATCAGAGCTATCTTTAACGCCGCCAATACCCAGACCCTGGCGCTGGCCCAAGGTGTAGAACATCAGTCCCTGGTGCTCGCCCATTAGCACACCTTCAGGCGTGCGCATCTCGCCGGGCTGAGCTGGTAGATACTGCTCCAGAAAATCTTTAAATCGACGCTCGCCAATAAAGCAGATACCTGTGCTGTCTTTTTTCGAGGAGGTCACAAATCCCTGCGCCTCAGCAATACGCCGTACCTCAGGCTTGTCAAGCTCACCCACAGGAAACAGCGACCTGGCAAAGGCGCTCTCGGCAACCGCATGCAAAAAGTAGCTCTGATCTTTATTGTTATCCAAGCCTTTCAGAAGCTGAGTCTGCTGACCCTGGGAATTGACTCTGGTGTAGTGCCCGGTAGCTATATAGTCAGCACCCATAAGTTGCGCATAGTCGAGAAATACTTTGAACTTAATTTCACGGTTGCAAAGAATATCCGGATTGGGCGTGCGCCCGGCCCGGTACTCCGCAAGAAAGTACTCAAATACATTATCCCAATAATCTGCGGCGAAATTAGCTGTATGCAGGGGGATATTGAGCTTGTCGCAGACCTGCTGGGCGTCAGCTAAATCGGCTTTGGCGGTGCAGTACTCAGAGCCATCATCCTCGTCCCAGTTTTTCATAAACAGGCCTTCGACCTGATAGCCTTGCTGAATCAGCAGATACGCCGCCACCGAGGAGTCAACTCCACCGGACATGCCTACAATAACTTTTAGTGATTTGTTCATGTGTATTCTGGCTGCCACAGGCAGCTTTGATCAGCGATTTTCAAGGCGACACTATAAGCTGTTGCGAAATATATCCAAAGGAAAAATACGCTTGGCGAGATAATCCTCAATACAACCAAGCACCATAGGGCTGCGCAGCTGATGCTGCTGTGCCCGAATCTGCTCCAATGTCATCCATAGGGCAACATCAATATCGCCGTCAATTTCCGCCTGGTCATCAAAGCACACTGGCTGAGCAACAAAGCTCATGCGGTAATAGGTGACGCCATTGTGGGGAACGAAATGGGTCGAGAAACCAAGAAAACCACTAATGCTTACCTCCCAGCCGGTTTCCTCCATAGTCTCGCGCAGGGCAGCCTGCAAAATATCCTCCCCTGGCTCCACATGACCGGCGGGCTGATTAATCACCTGCTGACCAGACTTGGTTTCCTTGACCATAAGAAATTGACCGTCCTTTTCCACCACAGTGGCCACGGTGAGATGTATTTTATCTGGCATAGCGAAAGCCCTATCCTCGAAATGACTTGGGCCGATTTTTCCGGCCTGACTGCAGTTTACTGCTGATCTGGGGAGAAGCTACATCCAGCTGTCGATATTCTCCGGGCTGCAGGCCATCTAGGCTCCAGTCGCCAATTTGGGTACGTATCAGCCGCAGCGTAGGCAGATTTACCGCCGCAGTCATGCGACGCACCTGCCTATTCCGACCCTCAGCAATGGTTATTGCCAGCCAACTGTCGGGAATAGACTGGCGCACCCTGATGGGGGGATATCTGTCCCAGAGCTGCGGTGGAGCCAGTAGTTTGGCGCTCAGCGCAGCAGCCTGGCCATCTTTTAGTTCGACACCGCGACAGAGTCGATCGCAGTGCTCCAGTGTTGCCTGGCCTTCCACCTGCACATAGTAGGTCTTGGGCTGCTTATACCTGGGATCACTGATCTTGGCCTGTAATCGACCATCATCAGTCAGCAGCAACAGGCCTTCCGAGTCATAATCCAGCCGCCCAGCAGGGTAGACTTTTTTGAGATGCAGATAATCTGCAAGCGTAGGTTTATTACTGTCAGTGGTAAATTGGCTCAATACCTGAAAGGGTTTATTTAATATGATCAATTTAGCCAATTTTTTTCTCCATTTTTGCCCATTGTAAATGAAACAAGGTTACAAAAAAGACGTGAAATGCTGTAAAATGCGAGCAATCTGGTAAATTTTTTACAAACATTCTTAAATTCAGTTATTAATTCTCGGAGATCACAATGGGATACCAACATATCCAGGTACCACAGTCTGGTGAAAAAATTACGGTTAATGCCGACCTATCATTAAATGTGCCTAATAACCCAATTATTCCCTTTATTGAGGGTGACGGTATTGGCGTCGATATTACCCCAGTCATGGTTAAGGTAATCGATGCTGCTGTGGCTAAAGCCTATGATGGCAGCAAGCAGATTTCCTGGATGGAAGTTTACTGTGGTGAGAAAGCGGCCGAGCTATACGAGGGCGATTGGTTTCCCGCCGAAACTCTGGAGGCAGTCAAAGACTATGCAGTCTCCATCAAAGGCCCTCTAACCACTCCAGTTGGTGGCGGCTTTAGATCATTGAACGTTGCGCTGCGTCAGGAGCTCGATCTATTTGTCTGCCAGCGTCCGGTTCGCTGGTTTGAGGGCGTGCCTTCACCAGTTAAAGAGCCAAACAAAGTTGATATGTGCATTTTCCGTGAGAACTCTGAAGATATTTATGCAGGTATTGAATGGCGCGCTGGAACAGATGAAGCCAATAAGGTAATCAAGTTTTTGCAGGAAGAAATGAGCGTCAGCAAGATTCGTTTTGACCAAAACTGTGGCATTGGTGTTAAGCCAGTGTCAGAGCAGGGCACCAAGCGCCTAGTCAGCAAAGCAATTCAGTATGCTATAGATCAGAACAAGCCCTCAGTGACCCTAGTGCATAAAGGTAACATCATGAAGTTTACCGAAGGTGCCTTCTGTGACTGGGGTTATGAGGTTGCTGTTGAGCAGTTCGCTGGTGAGCCCCTGGACGGTGGTCCCTGGCATGTGGTTAAAAACCCTAAAACCGGCGAAGATATTATTATTAAAGATGTTATCGCTGACGCTATGTTGCAGCAGATTATTCTGCGTCCGGACGAGTACAGTGTTCTGGCTACATTGAACCTCAATGGCGACTATATTTCCGATGCCCTAGCAGCTCAGGTGGGCGGTATTGGTATTGCCCCTGGAGCTAACCTGTCCGACGATGTGGCAATCTTTGAGGCCACTCATGGCACAGCGCCAAAATATGCAGGGCAGGACAAAGTGAACCCAGGGTCATTGATTCTTTCTGCTGAAATGATGCTCCGTCATATGGGCTGGATGGAAGCTGCTGATCTGGTAATCAAAGGCATTGAAGGTGCAATTTCAGAAAAGAAAGTCACCTATGACTTTGAGCGGCTTATGGATGATGCAGTGTTGATGTCTTGCTCTGAGTTTGGTGACGCCATGATCGACAATATGTAAATCTGGCAAACTATCTGTCTAAAGTAAAAAACCGGCCCTATACTCTAGTGCCGGTTTTTTTGTCAGATTTGTCGAAGAGTCTAGGCCACAGCATCAGCCACAGCTGACCTAGAACTGATTTGAGTTGGGTCCTCGCCTGGGTCAACTGGGGTTATATTAATCGCATGAAGCCCTTTTTCACCGCGTTCGGTCTCATACCTAACCTTCTGTCCCGCCTTTAATGTTTTATATCCCTCGATATTAATTGCGCTGTAGTGTACAAATATATCTCCCTCACCGTCGTTGGGGAGAATAAAACCGAACCCTTTTGCATTACTGAACCATTAAATAGTACCTGTGTTTGACATAACCTGCCGCCTTCGTCCAATGAAGTTATCTAGATTGACCTGTGTTGACCTTTGAGAGTTATCGATTACAAATAACAGGCTAAAAGCAATCAAAAATAGTAACAAAAAAAGAGCATTGATCTAATTTACGCTAAGAACGTTATTTAGATGCTTTGATAGACTAAATTGCCGCAACTTTATTCACAAGTACCGCTCATCGGTTCACTGGCTCGGCGGTTCTGTTGTAAGATACACGCACTCTTTTATTGTTAGGTAATTGGCTGTTTTCACATGAGCGACGAAAAAAATACACCAGATTGGCAACGGGACAGTGATACTGTGGTCGAAGAATCAAGGCCAAAGTTAAAAAAGCCCCGTATGTTTCAAGTAGTACTGTTAAATGATGACTACACACCTATGGAATTTGTAGTTGAATTAATTGAGCAATTTTTTTACAAGTCGCGGGAGAATGCGACTCGGATCATGCTTAAGATACACACCGAGGGAAAGGGCGTCTGTGGCATCTATACTGAAGATGTAGCAGAGACGAAAGCGGCAGTTGTAAATCAATACTCGATGGACCATCAGCACCCGCTACTGTGTGAAATAGAACCCTGCGACGATGAAGAAGAGTCATAGTTATGTTAAGTAGAGAGCTTGAAGTCACCCTCAATTTGGCGTTTAAAACAGCCCGCGAGAAACGGCATGAATTTATGACCGTTGAACATCTGCTGCTGGCACTTTTGGACGATGCATCCGCTTCCAGCGTGCTCAGAGCCTGTGGTGCAGATCTGGATATTCTGCGTCAGGATTTGACCGAGTTTATTGATTCCACCATACCCACCATTCCCGAGACCCAGCTAGAGCAAGAGACGCAGCCAACCCATGGCTTCCAGCGAGTATTGCAGCGAGCAGTGTTTCAGGTTAATTCCGCCAATCACAGCGAAGTGGTTGGGGCCAATGTGGTAGTCGCTATTTTTAGCGAACAGGAGAGTCAGGCGGTCTACTTTTTGCGCCTGCAAAATATTGCCCGCATAGATGTGGTCAACTATATATCTCACGGTATCTCCAAATATGCAGACCAGTCTGAACACAGCCACAGCCAACATGAGGAGACCGATACCGAAGCTGGCAGCGCTGAAAATCAAGAAGAGAGTCTGCTCAGCCAGTTTGCTTCCAATCTCAATGAGCAAGCCAAATTGGGGCAGATTGATCCTCTGGTGGGCCGCAGCGCAGAGGTTGAGCGTGTCTGCCAGATACTGATCCGTCGTCGCAAGAACAATCCACTGCTAGTGGGTGAATCAGGCGTGGGTAAAACCGCCATTGCTGAGGGCCTGGCTAAGCTAATTGTCGAAGAGCAGGTGCCAGAACCGATGCTGGACAGCACAGTGTACTCTCTGGATATGGGATCACTGCTTGCTGGTACTAAGTATCGAGGGGATTTTGAAAAGCGACTCAAAGGTATTATTGCCGAGCTGATTAAGAAAGAAAAATCCATTCTGTTTATAGATGAGATACATACTATTATTGGTGCAGGCGCAGCTTCTGGCGGGGTTATGGATGCCTCCAATTTATTAAAGCCACTGCTGTCTTCAGGCCAGCTGAGATGTGTAGGCTCAACCACTTTTCAAGAGTACCGCGGGATTTTTGAGAAGGATCATGCGCTGTCGCGCCGCTTCCAGAAGATTGATGTTCCTGAGCCCAGCATCCAAGAGACCTATGAGATACTAAAGGGCCTCAAGTCTAGATTTGAAGATCACCATGATCTAAAGTTTACCAACCCTGCCCTAAAGGTTGCAGCAGAGCTGTCTAGCAGGCATATCACTGATCGCTTCTTGCCGGACAAGGCCATAGATGTGATTGATGAAGCCGGCGCCTATCAGCGCCTGCAGCCTGAGAGCCGTCGTAAGAAGACCATTGGTGTCAGTGATATTGAGCTGGTTATTTCTAAAATTGCCAGAATCCCGGCCAAAAGCGTATCCAGCTCTGATAAAGCCCAGCTCAAAGGCCTGGCTGAGAAACTTAAAATGGTGGTGTTTGGTCAGGATCCGGCTATTGATGCACTGGCTACCTCGATTAAATTGGCGCGGGCAGGCCTGAGAGAGGGTGAAAAGCCCATTGGCAGCTTTCTGTTTGCTGGCCCCACTGGAGTAGGTAAGACCGAGGTTAGCCGTCAGCTGGCCAATGTTTTGGGTGTAGAGCTAATTCGTTTTGATATGTCGGAATATATGGAGCGCCACACCGTTTCGCGACTGATTGGTGCTCCACCGGGTTACGTGGGCTACGATCAGGGTGGCCTGTTGACCGAGGCAGTCACCAAGCAGCCCCACTCGATTATTTTGTTGGATGAAGTTGAAAAGGCGCACCCGGATGTCTTTAACCTGCTGCTGCAAGTGATGGATCACGGGACATTGACAGATAATAATGGCCGCAAAGCCGACTTCCGCAATGTTATTTTAATCATGACAACCAATGCAGGGGCCGAGCTGATGAGCAGGGCTTCTATGGGATTTGCTCAGCAGGACCATGCCACTGACGGTATGGAAGCCATTAAGAAGATGTTTACCCCAGAATTCCGCAACCGGCTGGACAGCATAGTACAGTTTGGTGAGCTGAGTTTAGATGTGATCAAAACTGTGGTCGATAAATTCCTGGTACAGCTTCAGTCGCAACTCGACGAGAAGAAAGTGTTTCTCGATGTGGACGATGACGCACGGCTGTGGCTGGCTGAGCATGGTTACGATGCCAAGATGGGCGCCAGACCCATGGACCGTCTGATTCAGGAGAAAATCAAAAAGCCTCTGGCAGAGGAAGTGCTATTTGGCTGTCTCGCCGATAAAGGCGGCACAGTGTTTGTTGCTGTGGAGGATGGCGAGCTCTGTGTAACCACTGAACCAAAAGAGGTGGTGGCCGGTTAGTGGTGGCTGATTTAGCTAAATAGATAGGCCGAAAAGAGCGAGATATTCCCAGGGAGTATCTCGCTTTTTTTATAGGGCTTTGTTTTGTAGCCTACTGGCTATCAGACCGTAACGGCCGAAGAAATAGGCTGGACTAAAGAGGGGAATTAGCGCTCGCGGAAGGTAATGCGGCCCTTGGTAAGGTCGTAGGGAGTCATCTCAACCTTGACCTTATCGCCAGTTAGAATACGGATATAGTGCTTGCGCATTTTTCCTGAGATATGAGCAATAATAACATGGTCATTTTCAAGCTTTACTCGAAACGTAGTGTTTGGCAGGGTATCTATTACCTCGCCGTCGAACTCAATGTGATCTTCCTTCGCCATAGAAATCTTTCATGCCTGTAAAAGGGGCGCAGTTTGCCCTAAAACGGCGGTTATAGCAAAGTCAATTGCAAGGTATTTAGCGGTTTAGCAAATGGGCTTTTTAGGCACCTACTAGTTCAACCCAAAACTCGCCAGGTATTTTGTTCAAGTACTTCCAACGGCTGGTAATTGGTCTTGTAACTCATCTTTTGACAGTCAGCTATCCAATACCCCAGATAGACATGGTCCAACCCCATCTCCTGGGCAAGTTGAATCTGCAGCAGAACTGCAAAGGTACCTGGGCTGCGCTCAGCATAGTCTGGGTCAAAGTAGGTGTAGATAGCCGACAACGCATCTGGCAGCTGGTCGACCACAGCACAGCCAATCAGTTGTCCCTTAATTCGAAATTCCAGAAACCTGGTGCAATCCCAGGCATTGCCCAAAAACTGCTCAAACTGGTCCCTAGAGGGTGGAAACATATCGCCCTGATCATGACGGCTAGAAATATAGCGCTCATAAACTGGGTAATGCTGGTCATAGTTTAGAGCCTTAATCTGTGTAACTGTCATATCGCCATTGCGCTTCAGGCAGCGTTTTTGTGAGCGCGAAGGACGAAATTGATTCACTGGTATCCGCGCTGGTACGCAGCTGTTGCAGGCACTGCACAGAGGAGAGTAGAGATACAGACCGCTGCGGCGAAAGCCCAGTGCGCTCATGCGCCCATATAGCTCGGCATCTATCTCAGTTTCCGGATCCACAAATGCTGTAGTGGCCTGATGGTTGGCCAGATAGCTACAGGCGTGGGGCTCTGTTAGCAGCAGCCGGATTTTGCCAATATCCGGTGAAATATCTCTAGTCATAGATTCACATAAAACAAAGTTACTGCAGAATTTTAAGCCTAGTTGATCGAGACGGGTTACTCAATCTTCTTGTGCACCTAAAGCACTGCTCCAATCATTGCCCCAATCATTCTGAGCAGGCCAGCCCGGCTGCTTGTCACGGCACAACCCCAAGGTTGCTAAAAACTGGTCTCTGGGTACCAGAGAGGCCCCCATACTTATAAGGTGGGGGTTTTCCAATTGGCAATCGAGCAGCTTAAAGCCCCTCTGGCACAGACCCTGACAGAGATGCGCCATAGCAATCTTGGATCCATTGGTGACTCGGCTAAACATGGACTCACCGCAGAATACTTCTCCCACGGCCACACCGTAAATCCCACCCACCAGCTGACCCTGGTCCCAGACCTCCACAGAATGAGCCTGGCCCATACTGTGCAGCTGGCAATAGGCCTCGACCATCTCTGCGGTAATCCAGGTACCTCCATCATTATCTCTGGGGGCCGCGCAGGCTTGCACAACTCCGGCAAAATCTTTATCGCTGGTGATAGTATATTCTTGGCGACGCAGGGTCCGAACCAAACTTTTGGAGAGGTGCAGGCCCGCCATCGGGATCAGGCAGCGCTGACTGGGGCTCCACCAAAGAATAGGGTCGTCATGCTGATACCAGGGAAAGATACCCTGGCGATAGGCATTGATAAGCGTAGATGGGGACAGGTTACCGCCGACTGCAAGGAGCCCATCGGGCTCCTTAACTGCGTGGCGTGGATGGGGAAACTGGGGCTGCTCGGAATCTAAAAGCGTCAGATTCATCAGTTATCTAGGTAACGCTCGGCATCCAGTGCCGCCATGCAGCCGCTTCCCGCAGAGGTCACAGCCTGACGGTAAACATGGTCAGCCACATCGCCGGCGGCAAAGACGCCTTTGACACTGGTCTCAGTCGCATTGCCGGATAGACCGCCGGCAATGGTTAAGTAGCCGTCTTTCATATCCAGCTTACCGGCAAAGATATCCGTGTTGGGCTTGTGACCAATGGCAATAAACACGCCGGTCACGTCGATCTGCTTCTTCTCGCCTGTACTGGTTTCAAACAGTTCCATGCCAGTTACCCCGGAATCATCACCCAGAACCTCACCCAGATTATGATTCCACTCAATGCTGATATTGCCGTTTTTCTCTTTCTCAAACAGCTTGTCCTGGAGCATCTTTTCTGCGCGCAGCGCATCTCGACGGTGCACCAGCACAACCTCAGAGCAGATGTTTGATAGGTACAGGGCCTCTTCGACCGCCGTATTACCACCACCAATCACAGCGACTTTTTGATTGCGGTAGAAAAAGCCATCGCAGGTGGCACAGGCAGAGACACCTTTGCCCATAAATGCTTCCTCAGAGGGCAGGCCCAGGTACTGAGCGGAGGCACCAGTGGCAATAATCAGTGCATCACAGGTATAGGTGCTAGTACCTACCAGGGTAAAGGGCTTGCTGGACACATCAACAGAGTCAATGTGGTCAAAAATAGTCTTTGTATCAAAGCGCTCAGCATGCTTCTGCATACGCACCATCAACTCGGGGCCCTGCACACCATCGGCATCGCCGGGCCAGTTGTCCACATCAGTGGTGGTGGTAAGCTGCCCACCCTGTTGAATGCCGGTAATGACCACAGGGTTGAGGTTGGCGCGTGCAGCATAGACAGCTGCGGTCCAACCAGCGGGGCCAGAACCAAGAATAATCAGGGGATAATGTTGTGAATCAGACATAAAACAAACTCTACCTATCAAAAAGTGGCGGCCAATGGTTGCCGGGGAATGCTAACTGGGCGCTACTATAAAGAATCCCACCAGCATCACCAATTGGTTTTTTATATTTAGGGCATAGTTGCTTATTATCGTGCTTCAGCATGGCGTTTATGCTGGAATCAGCTACAATTGAGCACGCAAAATAAGTACAGGGACACTGGCCGTTGAGCACTGACCAAAACAAACCAATGCGAGGAGCAGCCACCAGCGACAACGATTCTGAATCCCGCAGCAAAAAGCTACTGGCAGAAGGCGCTCTGATTGGCTGGATAGCGCTGTGCCTTGTCTTGCTTCTGGCTCTGCTTACCTACTCATCAGAAGATCCGGGCTGGTCACATACAGGCTCCCGCGGGGATGTCGCCAATCTGATTGGGCCTGCAGGCGCCTGGCTCTCAGATGTGTTTTTCTCATTGTTTGGCGGCATGGCCTATCTGTTTCCACTGTTACTGGCTATTCGCGCCTCGCAGATTCTACGTACCCATTTTCTCCACGAGCGAGAAGACTTCGATTCGGTCAGTTTTATTCTGCGGGTTATTGGTTTCTGCCTGGTAATGATCAGTGCCACCTCATTGGCCAATATCCAGTATTTAGAGAACCTGGCTTACTACCCCTTTGGCAGTGGGGGTATTCTGGGCAGCAAGATCGGTGAGGCGGTGATTGCCGCATTTAGCTACACAGGCAGCACATTATTACTGTTGGCTCTGTTCCTGTTTGGTCTCACTGTCTTTGCAGATATATCCTGGATCCGTACCATAGATCGCCTGGGTGCCTTTGCCCTAAGTAGGCTAGCGGCCACAGCCAATGCACTGGCAGAGCGCAAACGGCGCCAACAAGAGCAGCGCGTCGCTAAAGAAGCTCAGTCAGAGCGCATGATCAAGGTAGAAGCTGCAGTCAAGAGCACCAAACAGCGCAAGCCGCCGACCATTCAAACCCCTAAGGCTAAACCTGCAGTCAGCCCCAGAATAGAGCGGGAAAAACAGCAAACTCTGTTTGGCGACACCGAGATTGTCGGCTCGCTACCGCCCCTTAATCTGCTTGATCCCACAGACAAGTCTAACGATACCGGCTATTCGGAAGAGTCTCTTGAGCACCTATCCAGATTGTTGGAGCTCAAGCTACAGGACTTTGGTATTAAGGCAGAGGTGGTCGAAGTGCTGCCGGGCCCAGTGGTCACCCGTTTTGAGATTCAGCCCGCAGCTGGGGTCAAAGTTAGCCGCATCAGTGGTCTGGCCAAAGACCTGGCCCGCTCTATGGCGGTGATTAGCGTGCGTGTGGTCGAAGTGATCCCCGGCAAATCAGTGGTGGGGATTGAAATCCCCAATGAAAAACGCGAGATGGTGCGTCTCAGCGAAGTGCTCTCGTCCGAAGCCTATGATCGATCAAACTCACCACTTACATTAGCGCTGGGCCATGATATTGCGGGCGTGCCCACAGTCGCCGACCTGGCGCGCATGCCCCACTTACTAGTGGCAGGTACCACCGGCTCCGGCAAGTCAGTGGGTATCAATGCCATGTTGCTGAGCCTGTTGTTCAAAGCCTCGCCCGACGAAGTAAAACTGATTCTAATCGACCCGAAAATGCTCGAACTCTCGGTTTACGATGATATTCCCCATCTATTGACCCCGGTGATCACCGACATGAAAGATGCCGCTGGCAGCCTGCGCTGGTGTGTGGGCGAGATGGAGCGACGCTACAAACTGATGGCCGCCATGGGTGTCAGAAACTTGGCCGGGTACAATCGCAAAGTTGAAGATGCCATCAAGGCAGGTAACCCCATTAGCGATCCGCTGTGGACCTTTAATCCCGATGAAATGGGCTGGGACGACAGCCAGGAGCCGCCAGAGGCACCATTGCTGGAGACCTTGCCCTATATAGTAGTAGTGATTGATGAATTTGCCGATATGATGATGATCGTCGGCAAAAAAGTCGAACAGCTTATAGCCCGCATCGCCCAGAAAGCGCGCGCCGCTGGCATCCATCTGATCCTGGCTACCCAGCGCCCCTCAGTGGACGTGATTACTGGCCTAATCAAAGCCAATGTGCCCTCAAGAATTGCCTTCCAGGTGTCTTCCAAGATCGATTCCAGAACCATTCTCGACCAGGGTGGAGCAGAGCAGCTGCTGGGCCACGGCGATATGCTCTATCTGCCACCAGGCACCAGTGTGCCAGAGCGTATTCACGGCTGTTTTGTGGATGACCACGAAGTGCACAAGGTTGTAGCTGACTGGAAGCGGCGGGGCGCACCAAACTATCTGGCCGAAATCACCGATGAAACCTCTCTGTCATCCATTCCAGTACCAGGCTTTAGTGGCGGCGAAGAGGGCGAAGATGACCCGGAATCCGATCCGCTATATGACGAAGCCGTCGCCTTTGTACTGGAGAGCCGCAAGGCCTCCATCTCATCGGTACAGCGCAAGCTCAGGGTGGGGTACAACCGAGCCGCGCGCTTAATCGAGCAGATGGAAGCTGCGGGAGTGGTTAGTCCTATGGGCAGCAATGGCAGCAGAGAGATACTGTCGCCCAAGTCGTAGCTACAGTTTTAGCCTAAACTCCCCAGGAGATTTAGCGCTCTTAATGGGAGTCAAAAGAAATATGCACCTCTTTAAATTTGCAGTCAGCATTATATTTTCAATTGGCATTTGTAATGCCCAGGCCGGCGGCAAATCCAAAGATATCCAGCAGCTGCGCGATCTGCTGCAGCCCATCACCAGCCTCTCAGCCCAGTTTGAGCAGCAGATTATCGACGCCAATGGCTTGTCGATTCAGAACTCCAGCGGACTTTTTCAAGTGGCACAGCCCAATAATCTGCGCTGGATTGTTGCTGAACCTTTGCCCCAGCAAGTGATCTCTGATGGGGTGACATTATGGCTTTATGACCCAGACCTTGAGCAGGTAGTTGTGCAAGCCTTTGATGCCAATATTGAATCGACGCCGGCGGTCCTGTTTTCTGGAGATCTGGATCGATTGGATACAGCTTACTCTATTGTCCAGACGTCAGATATGGTGTTTGAATTGACACCGGAGCAGGGGGGCAGTCTATTTAGCTCGATGCAAATTGTGTTTGCCAATGGCGCCCCTGAATCCATTGCTCTGACCGACGGTCTAGACCAGGTTACAGTCATTCGTTTTACCGCCCTTGAGCTTAATCCTGAATTAGCGGCTGACCTGTTTGTGTTTGAGATTCCCGCTGGCGTTGATGTGATTCGCAATGACTGATCTCTTTACCCAACAGGTCTATCAGCCACTGGCAGCCCGAATGCGGCCGGGCACACTGGAGGGTTTTTATGGCCAGCAGCATCTGATTGGCCCGGGCAAGCCATTGCGGGAGGCCATTGAGAGCGAGACTTTGCACTCGATGATTTTTTGGGGCCCGCCCGGAGTGGGCAAAACTACATTGGCAAAAATTATTGCGGCATCTGCAGATGCCCACTTTGAGAGTATCTCAGCGGTGTTGTCTGGGGTGAAGGAGATTCGGGCGTCCATTGCCAAGGCAGAGGAGCAGCGCGATCTGCGGGGCCGCAAAACAATTTTGTTTGTGGATGAGGTGCACCGTTTTAATAAGTCTCAGCAGGACGCGTTTTTGCCCTATGTGGAGGATGGCACTCTGGTGTTTATCGGCGCCACCACTGAGAACCCGTCCTTTGAATTAAATAATGCACTGCTGTCTCGCTGCCGGGTCTATGTGCTGAAGAGTTTGGATGCGGATCAAATTAAAGTCGTAATCCAGCAAGCACTGGCGGATGCTGAGTCTGGGCTGGGTGAGCGAAGGTTGCAGCTGGATGAGACGGCTCTGGATCTATTGGCCAATGCGGCCGATGGTGATGCGCGGCGAGCGTTGAATCTACTTGAGATTGCTAATGACCTGGCCAGCGAGCAGGGTGATCAGGCGGTGATCGATGCAGCGGTGCTGGAGCAGGTATTAGTGGGGGATACTAGGCGCTTCGACAAGGGCGGAGAGTATTTTTATGATCAAATTTCCGCCCTGCATAAGTCGGTGCGCGGCTCGTCGCCGGATGCGGCACTTTACTGGCTGTGCCGTATGCTTGATGGGGGCTGTGACCCTCTGTATATTGCCCGGCGAGTGGCGCGCATAGCCTCAGAGGATATTGGCAATGCTGATCCCAGGGCTCTGGAACTGGCGTTAAACGCCTGGAATGTTCAGGAGCGTTTGGGCAGTCCTGAGGGGGAGTTGGCCCTCGCACAGGCAGTGAGCTTCTGCGCTGTCGCAGCCAAGAGCAATGCGGTCTACAGCGCCTTTAAGGCCGCCATGGCAGATGTGCAGTCTCTGCCCAGTTACGAGGTGCCCATGCATCTGCGCAATGCGCCCACCCAATTGATGAAAGAGCTGGACTACGGCAAAGACTACAGATATGCCCACAGCGAAGAGGGCACCTATGCGGCGGGGGAAACCTATTTGCCGGAAGAACTTGCCGGCAAGCAATATTACTTTCCTACGGATAATGGTCTGGAAAAACAGATTGGCGAGAAACTTGCGCACCTGAGATCGCTAGATGCTCAACAGAATAGGGATTAACCCATGTTAAATTGGATCGCAGTGGCTTTTGGCGGCGCCCTTGGGGCCATGGCTCGCTATGGCCTGAGCACGTTGCTATTTGATGCGGCCAGCAATAAGTTTCCCTATGCCACGCTGACTGCGAATGTGCTGGGCAGTCTGGCGGTGGGCATAGTCTATGTGGTGATTGTGGAGAAGGCCATGTTGCCGCCGGAGATGCGCAGTTTATTAATGGTGGGTTTTCTTGGCGCGTTTACGACATTCTCAACGTTCTCGCTTGATGCCCTGGGTCTGTGGCAAAATGGCCACCTTGCTCTGGCGCTGGCTTATGTGCTGGGTACAGTTGTTTTATGCTTGGCGGCAGTTACGATTGCGGTCTGGCTAACAGGTTTGTTTTTGAATTAATTTTAAGGATTACACCATGCTCGACCCGAAGTTGTTACGTTCGGACCTAAATGCCGTTGCCGCTAGCCTAGAGGTAAAAAACTATCAGCTTGATACCCAGGCTTTTTTAGCCCTTGAAGCTCAGCGCAAAGAACTGCAGCTGGCTGCTGAAAGTCTACAACAGGAACGCAATAGCTACTCCAAGTCCATGGGCAAGCTGATTGGCGAGGCCAAGGCAAAAGGTGAGGATATCGAGCCCTTAAAGGCCAAAGGGGAGCAGATTAAAACTGATTCCGCTGCTGCAGATGCGGCCCTTGCCGCGGTGCAGGAGGAGTTGGATGCTCTGCTGCAGGGTATTCCCAATATTCCCCATAAATCAGTGCCAGCTGGCAATGATGAAGATGATAATGTGGAAGTGCGACGCTGGGGTGAGCCCCGGGTGTTCGATTTTGAAGTTAAGGACCATGTAGATCTCGGCGATGCTCTAAATGGTTTAGATTTTGATACAGCCTCTAAAATCACAGGTTCAAGGTTTTCTCAGATGCGCGGTGGACTGGCCAGCCTGCACCGGGCATTAACCCAGTTTATGTTAAACACTCATATTCAGGAGCATGGTTACGAAGAGGTCTATGTACCCTATATTGTTAACCGTGAGTCTCTCTACGGCACTGGCCAGCTGCCAAAGTTTGAGGAAGATCTGTTTAAGCTGGACGACGAGCGTCAGTTCTATCTGATCCCCACAGCTGAGGTGCCCATCACCAATATCTATCGCAATGAAATTGTAGACCAGCTTCCTATCAAGTTTGTCTCTCATACCCCCTGCTTTAGAAGTGAAGCTGGCAGCTATGGCCGGGATACCCGCGGCATGATTCGCCAGCACCAGTTTGAGAAAGTTGAGATGGTGCAGTTTGTGCATCCCAATGAGTCTTGGGATGCGCTGGAAGGGCTGGTGGGCCATGCGGAAGCTATTCTGCAGAAGCTAGAACTGCCTTACCGCACCGTGATTCTCTGCGGTGGTGACCTAGGTTTCTCTGCGGCTAAAACCTATGATATTGAGGTGTGGCTGCCGTCTCAGGAGAAATTCCGTGAGATTTCCTCCTGTTCTAATTTTGCCGATTTCCAGGCCCGGCGTATGAAAGCCCGTTTTAGAAATGCCGAGGGCAAGCCGGAGTTGCTGCATACGCTCAATGGTTCTGGGCTGGCAGTTGGTCGCACCTTGCTGGCGGTTATGGAGAATTATCAGCAGGCGGATGGGTCTATTGCCATCCCTGAGGTGCTGCAGCCATTGATGAATGGGCAGACTGTTATCAACTAATGGATTACCTACCCCTATTTCACAACCTCAAAGGGCGCCGCATTGTTGTGGTCGGTGGCGGTGAAATCGCTCTTCGCAAAGTGCGTTTGGTTCAAGAAGCCAGCGCACTTATCACCATTATTGCCAAAGACTTCTGCCCAGATCTACTTGAGATGGCCGCCAAAGACAAGGCGTCCGGTTGCAATGGCCTCGAACTGATCACTGCCGGCTATGAACACCAGCATCTTTTGCAGTACCCAGATACTGTGATGGTCATTGCAGCTACCAATGATCGCGACCTAAACCGTCTAGTCTCCGAGCATGCCCAGGCAGCTAATATGCTCTCCAATGTGGTGGATGATCCAGGGTTCTCGACGGTGATATTCCCGTCAATTGTGGATCGCTCGCCCATCCAGGTGGCGATCTCCAGTGGTGGTGATGCGCCGGTGTTGGTGCGCCTGCTGCGCACCCGCTTTGAAAGTCTACTGCCTGCGGGTATGGCCAAGCTGGGTTCTCTGGCTGGCAGCTTTCGCGAGCGGGTTAAAGATAAGTTTTCTAATGGCGCGGACCGCAAGGCTTTTTGGGAGGAGGTGTTTTACGGCCCCATTGCTGAGCAGGCCTATGCCAATAATCTTGAAGAAGCGGAGCGACTACTGGCAGATAAACTTGAGAGCACAGATGAGTTTAAGACCGGCGAAGTGTATCTAGTGGGCGGCGGCCCAGGTGACCCTGACTTACTGACTTTTAAAGCCCTGCGATTGATGCAGCAAGCAGATATTGTGCTCTATGATCGCCTGGTGTCCAAAGAGGTACTGAATCTGGTGCGGCGGGATGCGACGCGTATCTATGTGGGCAAAACCGCAGGGGATCATCCAGTAACCCAGGACAATATTAATCAAAAACTGGTGGACTATGCCCTTGAGGGTAATCGCGTGGTACGGCTAAAAGGTGGCGATCCATTTATCTTTGGCCGAGGTGGCGAGGAGATTGAGACCCTGGCAGAGCATGGCATTCCTTTTCAGGTGGTACCTGGTATTACAGCGGCTTCTGGCTGTGCCAGTTACGCAGGTATTCCTCTAACCCACCGGGACCACGCGCAGTCGGTGCGCTTTATTGCGGGTCATTTGCGCTCAGGTAAGATGGATTTAAATTGGCCGGAGCTCGTGCAGCCCAACCAAACTCTGGTGTTTTATATGGGGTTGAACGGTATGGAGACCATCTGCCAGCAACTTAAAGAACATGGTTTAGACTCGGCCACGCCGACGGCGTTGATCGAGAAGGGTACGTCGGATCGGCAGCAGGTGTTTGTTGGAGATTTGGATACACTGCCCGGAATTGTCCGCGACGCTGGTGCCAGGGCACCAACACTCATTATTGTGGGTACTGTGGTGAGCCTGCACACAAAGCTGGCTTGGTTTAACAAGCCTAACAATAAACTCGACGGCACAATCAATAAGAATAACGATGTGTAAGGTGTGACATGACTGATCAGTTTGACTATGACCTATTTGTAATTGGTGCTGGCTCAGGCGGCGTTCGCGCTGCGCGCATGGCGGCGTCTAAAGGCAAGAAGGTGGCTGTGGCTGAAGAGCGCTATCTGGGCGGAACCTGCGTTAATGTGGGCTGTGTGCCCAAGAAACTATTTGTCTACGCCTCCCAGTTTCCGGAGCTGTTTCATGCCAGTGCCGGCTTTGGCTGGTCTGTGACCCAGCAGCCTACCCTAGACTGGGCGACCCTCAGGGATAATAAAACCGCTGAGATTGAACGCCTCAATGGCATTTATAACAGTCTTATCGATAATAGCGGAGCTGAGCTATTTGATGGCCGCGCTACCATCGCTGGCCCCCATCTGGTGTCGGTGAATGGCCACAACTACAGGGCTCGCACTATTCTGGTGGCAACTGGCGGCTGGCCCTATATCCCTGAATTCCCCGGCAGCGAGCATGCGATCAGCTCTAATGAGATGTTTTTTCTGGATGATCTGCCCAAAGCTGCAGTTGTGGTGGGTGGCGGATATATAGCCGTCGAGTTTGCGGGAATTTTAAATGGCTTGGGAGTAGAGACCCATCTAGTCTACCGCGGACCTGTACTGCTGAAATCCTTTGATCGGGAGATGAGTGAGAAAGTAGCCTCAGGTATGGCGGCTAAAGGCATAAAAATTCACCTTAATACTGAAATTGATCAAATCACTAAGTCTGGCAATAACCTCTCTGTGGCGCTCAATACCCAATCCAGCCTGGATGCAGGCTTGGTGCTCTATGCCACGGGCCGCCAAGCTAATACCCAGGGTCTAGGCCTGGAGTCTACCAATGCGGTGGTGCGCGCCAACGGCGCCATTCAGGTAGATGATAACTTTGCCACTGCAGAGCCCAGTATTTACGCGCTGGGCGATGTAATTGACCGGGTTCAGCTAACTCCAGTGGCGATTCAGGAAGCCATGGTGCTAGTGGATCACCTCTATGGTCAGGGACTTGCACAGATTGATTACAGCGATATTCCCACAGCCGTATTTTGTCAGCCAGAGCTGGGCACTGTGGGTCTTAGCGAAGAGCAGGCTAGGGCGGAGTATGGAGAGATTGATGTGTATGTCTCGGATTTTAAGCCTATGTTACAGACATTGGGCGGCGGTGCTGACCGCATTACCATGAAACTGGTGGTGGATAGCATCTCCGACAAGGTGGTGGGCTGTCATATGGTGGGTGAGCATGCGGCGGAGATTATTCAGGGCATGGGTATTGCTCTCAAGGCAGGGGCAACCAAGGCCCATTTTGATGCCACTGTGGGTATTCATCCGTCGGCGGCGGAGGAGTTTGTGACCATGAGAGATAAAGCCAGATAACCCATTAAAATCAATATCTTACTGGGTTTTCTTGATGTAGATTACTTGCGTGGAGCACTGTTTTCTGCCGGATGCACAGCCTCTTCTCCCCAGGCCCATAACAGCCTAGAACTGACTTTTCGCCCGCTCCAGCAGCATTAGGCTGAGATGCTTTAATTCGCTGAGGGTTTTAGCGCCATCGGCTGCATTTTGGTTTACCACCACCATTATTAGGGCATGGGTTAATTCCAGATAGGTGCGCCCCAGGCGGGCCAGCTCATGGGTGTCTGAGCTAATATCCATGCGCTCAAACATACGCGCCATAGACGCGATAATCAGCTCGTCATGAATTAAGTCGAGCTCCGCAAGCTCTGGCACGCCATACATGGCCTGCACCAGAGGCAGCAAACCCTGCTGATTGACATATACCAGCCGCATGCGCTCTATACATCGCTCTACAAAGCGCTTTAGGCTCAAGCCCTCTATAGCCTCAGCCTCCAGCTCCTGGAGCGCTATATCCATCTCCCCGACCCATTGCTCCGCCAGCGCGTACATAATGGCGTACTTATTGGGGAAGTAATGGTAGAGCGTGCCAACGGATACGCCGGCCCGCTTGGCTACCAGAATAGTGGTTAAATCGTCCTGGCCCACCTCTTCAAGCAGCTCTGCAGTGACCTGCAGTATCTGATTGCGACGCTCCTGGGCTCGGCGCTGCACTGGCTGGGTTCTGGGGGAGGTTTTGCGTAAATTAGTCATCAGAAGCGATCCCTGAGAGCGTAATAGAGCATGCCGGCAACCATGCCAGGCCAGCGCAACAATGTGCCGCCGGGGAACTTGGCGGTGGGAAGATCGGCCATTAGATCAAAGCGCTCTAGTTTGCCGCTCACCGCCTCGGCAATAAGCTTGCCCGCAAAGGTGGCTGTGGGCACGCCATGGCCAGAATAGCCCTGCATATACCAGATATTATCCTGCAGGCGGCCAAAGTGGGGCAGTCGGTTCATAGTGATAGCTACTCGGCCGCCCCAGCCATAATCAATTTTACTGTCTGCCAGCTGAGGGTAGACCTGCAGCATATACTGCTGCACAAAACCTTTGATATCTGAGGGAAAGCCGCGGCGATAGTTTTCGCCGCCACCAAACAGCAACCGATTATCGGCAGACAGCTTCCAGTAATTAATTACAAAGCGACTGTCTGCCATGGACGTATCCAGAGGAATAATCTCCCGGGCTAGCTCATCAGACAATGGCTCAGTCGCCAGCACAAAGTTATTAATGGGCATAATATAACCATTGATTTTCGGCTCTAGCTTTTCTATGTAGGCGTTGCAGGCTAATACCAGCTCAGCGGCCGTTACCTGGCCCTGATCGGTCTTTACCACCACTGGAGTTCCCGCATAGGAGGTCACTGGCGACTGCTCACAGATAACCACGCCGGCTTTAACTGCTGCCTCTGCCAGACCATGCACAAACTTAAGAGGGTGGAGATGCTTGGATGCGGTATCCATTACCGCGCAGTGATAGGCGTGGCTACCAATTACATCGGGCAGTCGATCCTTGCCGATATATTCCATTTGATCAAAGCCATAGCGATCATTGAGAAATGCGACTTCCTCCTCCATATCTCTGCTGTATCTGGCCTTGTGGGCAAAATGCACATTGCCATGCTTCAAATCGCATTTGATGCGGTGCTTCTCAACCAGGTGTTTTACCGTATCCACAGCCTCTAGGCTCATGGACCAGAGAGCACTGGCAATATCATGACCAAACCTATCCTCCAAATATTGCTGATCCCTGCGCTGGCCTGTGCCCACATGGCCGCCATTGCGCCCAGAGGCGCCATGACCCACAGTCTCAGCTTCCAAAACAATCACCTTGTAACCCAATTCGGATAGATGCAGGGCAGAGGAGAGCCCAGTAAAGCCCGCACCTACAATACAGATATCCGCCTGATGACTGCCCTGCAGCTGGGGGTAAGGGCCTGATTTGGTTGCGCTTGCCTGATAGTAAGAGCTCACATTAGCCTCGCAAAATAGTATAAAGATTGACATTATGATCTTTTCGAATAATAATTCAACATTAATTGAATAATTATTCGAAAATAACAAGATATCAGGTGCACCATGCAATCGCAGATGGAAATAGAAAATTGGCTCAAGGAACACAAAATTACTGAGGTTGAATGCCTAGTACCAGATATGACAGGTAATGCTCGCGGCAAATTTATTCCAGCGAAAAAATTCCTTAAAGAAGATAGTCGCCTGCCCGAGGGTATTCTGGCTCAGACGGTTACCGGCGAGTTTTCGGATAACTACTGGGAGCTGCTGGGTACCATAGATGGCGATATGTTGCTGGAGCCCGACCCTTCCACAGCCCGCATTGTGCCCTGGGCCAATGAGACTACAGGTCAGATAATTCATGACTGCCACACCAAGGATGGCAAGCCCCACCCCTTTAGCACTAGGGCCGTACTTAAACATATCCTCGAACTCTACAGAGAAGAGGGTTTGCAGCCAGTGATAGCGCCCGAAATGGAATTTTACCTGGTTGAGAAAAACACTAACCCAGATATGGCGCTAAAGCCGCCACTGGGTCGGTCAGGGCGGCCAGAGACCGCCCGTCAGTCCTACAGCATAGACGCAGCTAACGAGTTTGAGCCCTTTGTGGAAGATATGTATGCCTATGGCGAAGCCATGGGTCTGGATATAGATACGCTAATCCATGAATCTGGTGCCGCCCAGCTGGAAGTGAATTTTATTCATGGCGACCCGCTTAATCTGGCTGACCAGGTATTTACCTTTAAACGCATGGTGCGTGAAGTGGCATTAAAGCATAATATCTACGCCACCTTTATGGCCAAGCCTATGGCTTCAGAGCCCGGCTCTGCCAAGCATATACACCAGAGTATTCTGTCTGCTGCTGATGGCAGAAATATTTTTAGCACAGCAGATGGCGAATACAGTCAGGCTTTCTACCATTATCTGGGCGGACTGCAGAAATACACGCCCTATGTCATGAGCTTCTTTGCCCCCAATGTAAACTCTTATCGGCGCTTTACCCGGGAGGTGTCTGCGCCAATTAATCTGCACTGGGGCTTTGATAATCGCACTACCGGGCTCCGGGTGCCAGATGCCAACCCAAAGAACTATCGCATTGAAAACCGCTTCCCCGGCGCAGACGTCAATCCCTATCTGTCTATTGCGGCCACTCTCGCCTGTGGCTACCTGGGTATGAAAAATAAAATTGAGCCCTCGGCTGCCTATCAAGGCAATGCCTATGAGGAAGAGCTGGCACTTCCCAGAACTCTGGAGGAGGCTCTGCGGGGTCTGCGGGAGGATAAGGATATTGCTGAGCTATTCGGTGAGAAATTTATCGAGCTGTACACCTCTATCAAACTAGTGGAGTTTGAAGAGTTTAATCATGTAATTTCCTCCTGGGAGCGCGAGCATCTGCTGCTTAATGTTTAATCAGTGTTTGATTACAGCTGTGGCAGTTTCAGCTTACAATAGACCCTGATTAGGTAACCACAAGATCTCTTATTTCCCGTGCGCTATGTAGCTCTCTCTTTACTGCTGCTCCTGACTGTGAACAGTCAGGGGGCGAATTATATAGGTGCCGCAGAATGCGCAGGCTGCCATCAGCAAGAATTTAATGATTGGCAGGGCTCTCACCATGACTGGGCAATGAAAATAGCCAGCCCTGAAAGCGTGCTGGGGGACTTTAACAATGCTAGCTTCAGTCATGGCGGCGTTGTCTCTACCTTCACCCGCAGTGGCAATCAGTACTATGTCAATACTCAGGGGGCTGATGGCCAGTACCAGAAGTTTAAAATTGACTACAGCTTTGGTGTCACGCCGCTGCAGCAATATTTAATTAGCTTTCCTGATGGTCGCATTCAGGCGCTGACCACAGCCTGGGACAGCAGACCCAAAGCCCAGGGTGGGCAGCGCTGGTATCAACTAATGCCCGACGATAAAGGCGAGCCTGGCGATAGCCTGCACTGGACTGGCGCCTACTACAACTGGAACAGTCGCTGTGCCGAATGTCATTCCACCGGGCTGCAGAAAAACTACTCAGCCACAACAGACAGCTATGCCACCATCTGGTCCGAGATCAATGTGGCCTGTGAGTCCTGCCATGGGCCGGGCTCTGATCATCTGGACTGGGCGCAACTCCAGGGCAGGTCTGGCAGCCAGTCTGCCGCCAATAATGGCCTCAAGGTACAGTATGGCAAGTCCGTTAACTGGGTGATTGCCAGCGGAACCTCAATCGCCAGCGCCCAGGGGGACCCGCACCAGGCCGCCATAGCTGAGACCCAGTCCTGTGCCGGCTGCCATTCTAGACGCAGCAAAATCAGTCAGGACCCTATTAATAATCATCCCGGGGGCGGGGGCTTTCTCGATCACTACAGATTACAAACACTGCAACAGGACCTCTACCATGCCGATGGCCAGATTCAGGACGAGGTCTATGTCTATGGTTCATTTATCCAGAGCAAAATGTATCAGCGCGGAGTCACCTGCAGTAACTGTCACAATCCACACAGCTTGGAACTTGTGGCTCAGGGCAATGATCTCTGTGCCGGCTGTCATGCACCAGAGGCCTACGATCAGCCCAGCCATCACTTTCATAAGCAGGAGGGTAGCTCCGGCGCCCAGTGCGTAAACTGCCATATGCCCGCCACTCTGTATATGGGTGTCGATGCGCGCAGAGACCATAGCATGCGTATCCCGAGACCAGATATTAGCCAGCAAATTGACGCACCCAATGCCTGCAATAACTGCCACAGGGATCAGTCTGACGCCTGGTCGGCGTCTGCAATTCAGAGCTGGCTAAAAGATAGCCCAAGGCCTGCAGACAGAGTCGCCACAACTCTGTCTGCAGCCAGAACCTCGCAACCCAATGCCAGCCAGCTTTTGATTGAGCTGGCCGACAATTCGGGCATCAGCGCCATAGCCAGGGCCACGGCCCTAGGGCTGCTTGCAAGCTATCCAGATGGCCAGAGCTACAGTGCTGCCCGGAAACAGTTAAAAAATAGCGATCCATTAATTAGACTGGGGGCGCTAGAGGCTCTGGCGTTTTTGCCTCTGCAGCAGCGCTGGCAAGATATCTCTCCGTTACTCAATGACCAGGTTGCCTCGGTCAGACACCAAGCCACCCAATTGCTGCTCGGGATTCAGGGGTTGAACACAGAGCAGCAGCTACAGCTGGATGCTCAAATTACCCTGTATATGGAGGCACTGAGAGTCAGCGCCGATATGCCCAATGGCCAGCTAAATATTGCCAGTGCCCATATTGCTCAGGGGCAATATGCACAGGCTCAGCAAGCCTATCTGCATGCTTTGCGGCTTGACGGTCAATCGTTGCCAGCACTGTTAAATCTCGCAGATTTATATCGGGCTCGGGGCCTGGAGCAGAAAGCAATGGAAATGCTGATGCGTGCTCGAGCCTCCCATCCAGATAGCGCCATGGCTCATCATGTTTTAGGCCTGGCGCAGATTCGCTCCAAACAGACCGTCAAAGCGCTCAGCAGCCTGCAGCAGGCATTGCAACTGGCGCCTGATAACAGCAGATATGCCTATGTCTATGCGCTGGCATTAAATTCCCAGGACAGGACCCTGGAGGCCCTAGAGATACTGACCCAGGCCTTGAATCCTCAGCAGCCAGACAGAGATTTGCTGTTTTCTCTGGCCACCATGAACCGGGACCTGGGCAGATATCAACAAGCCCGAGACTTTGCCAATAAACTAGTGGTAGCATTCCCACAGGACAGTGCTGCGCTAAGGCTCAGAGACTCACTAAAATAATAAGCATCAATTGAGTGCACAATATGAAAATAAAACCTGCAGCGGGTGCTCTGGGGGCTGAAATAAGCGGCATAGATTTAACTGGCGAACTCAGAGCAGAGGACTATCGCGCTATCCGAGCTATGCTGGTCGAGCACGAGGTTATCTTTTTTCGCAATCAGGATGTGACTCCAGCTCAACAGCATGCGCTGGCCTCCTCTTTTGGGCCGCTACAGACTCATCCCGCCTATGCCACTGTGGAGGGGTTTCCAGAGATTACCATTCTTGAGAGCACTGCCGATAAGCCGAGTAAGATTGAATGCTGGCACAGCGACATGACATTTCGCCAACATCCGCCAATGGGGACTGTGCTGAGATCCAAGGTTATTCCTGAGAAGGGTGGGGATACACTCTGGTCCAGCATGACATCGGCCTACGATGGGCTATCTGCGCAAATGCAGACTTTTCTCGCAGAGCTTACCGCAGTTCATGACTTTAGCTATGGCTTTAAAGAGAGCCTGGCAGAGCAGGGCGGTGCTGAACGACTGGCCCGGGCAGTGGCAGACAATCCACCTGTGCATCACCCGGTCATTAGAACCCACCCAGAGAGCGGCAAAAAAGTGATCTTTGTAAACCCTCTGTTCACTACCCATATTGCTGGGCTGCCCGCCGCTGAGAGCAGGGCGATTCTGGAGTTTTTATATCAGCACAATACCACCCCAGAATTTACCTGTCGCTTTGCCTGGGAGGCAAACTGCATCGCGATCTGGGATAACCGCAGCACCCAACACAAGCCAGTCAACGACTACTTTCCAGCTTACCGCTGTCTGGAGAGAATAGTAATTGACGGAGACAAGCCCTACTGAGGGGCCAGACAGAAGTCGATCATTAGTTTGGCCACCCAGTCTTGATCCGCATCCTGGTCTAGCGAGGCCATAGCCGCAGCGTAAGTTTCCGGCGGATAGGCTGGGCGTCGAAACTGGTAGAGTGCGCGGCTGTAATCGGCAAAGAATTCTGGATGGCCCTGAAAGGTCAAAATATGCTTGCCCAGACTGGTAGCTGCGATAGGGCAGCTGTTGGTGGAGGCTAGAATCACTGTTCCCGGCGCAGGCACCACCACCTGATCCTGATGACTGTAAATTAATTTAAACGACTTGCCGGCCAACAGGTCGGGTTGTGCCTCTGGCTTCGCATTTCTCTGTGGAGTAGTCTGTTTAGTGCCTAGAGACCAGCCATTCTCAGCTGGTCTGGTTTCACCGCCTAGAGCCTGGGCCACCATCTGGTGACCAAAGCAGATGCCAATAAATTTTTTCTGCCGCTGATGTAGGCTGCGGACAAATTTACCTAGCTCAAGCACCCAGGGCGTCTGCTCATACACACTGCTCTTGCTGCCAGTCATAATATAGGCATCAACTTCATCTATATCTGCAGGGTAAATGCCTTTATTGACCTTATAGGTAACAAACTCAAGCTGCAGCTGAGGGTTGCTGTTTGCCGCCCGCAGCAGGCGCTCAAACATCAGCGGATACTCTCCATGATCTTCCACTAAATTGCCGAGAACATCATCCGCCTGCAGTATACCCAAAACTAATTTCACCTGTTGTTACCTCTGCTGTTAATTGAAACGGGCCAAATAATCGGCCAGGTCGCGCTTGATTTCGGGCCCGTAGAGATACAGACCAATAATATTGGGCAGAGCAATCAGAAACACCATGGCATCAGAGAAATCCAGCACCGCGGACAGCTGAATCATGCAGCCCAGAGCCACAAAGCCACAGAAGCCGAGCTTAAAGATCATCTGAGTTGCGGCGGCCTCGCCAAACAGATAGGTCCAACCCTTGAGTCCATAATAGGACCAGGCAATGGTAGTAGAAAATGCAAACAGCAGCGCAGCTACCGCAATTATGTAGGGGGCCCAGCTAATATGGTGGGCAAAGGCGGCTGAAGTCAGAGCAATGCCCTCCAGGCCGCGGCCATCGTCAAGTAAACCGTTGGGTATAGCAGTTGTGACTATTACCAGAGAGGTCAGAGTGCAGATAACCATGGTATCTATAAAGGGCTCCAGCAGAGACACCAGCCCCTCGGTCACCGGCTCATCAGTCTTCACCGCAGAATGGGCTATAGAGGCAGAACCAATGCCAGCCTCATTGGAGAACAGGGCGCGCTGAAAACCCACAATAATTGCGCCGACCATGCCACCCTGAACACTGGTCCAGGTAAACGCACTGCTAAAGATCAGCGCTATGGCTCCGGGCAGATGCTCTGCACTCATAGCTATAATTATCAACGCTGAAACAATATACAGCGCCGCCATGGTGGGCACGATTCGCGAGGCCGTGGCTGCGATAGAGCGAATACCCCCAACAATCACCAGAGCCACAGTGGATGCCATCAGCAGCCCAAACAACCAGCCTCGACCATATAAAAAGCTATCTTCGCCACCGGTAATATTTAGCATCTGTACATAGGCTTGGTTGGACTGGAACATATTGCCTATACCTAGACAGCCAATCACCAGAGCCAGTGCATAGAAACTGCCGAGAAACTTGCCAACTTTGGGCCAGTGACGCACCTGAAAGAAGCGCTCCAGGTAGTACATAGGGCCTCCGGATACAGAGCCATCGGCATTGACCCGCCTGTACTTAACCCCCAGGGTGCATTCTACAAACTTGGTCGACATGGCCAGGAAGCCCGCCATAAACAACCAAAAGGCGGCGCCAGGGCCTCCCAGGGCAATGGCTACAGCAACACCGCCAATATTGCCCACACCCACAGTGCCGGATATGGCTGTGGAGAGAGCCTTAAAATGTGAAATCTCGCCAGTGGCGCCCACGTTCGCCGGAGGATTAATCAAAAGCCTTACTGCATGACCAAATCCGCGAAGATTGATCAGGCGCAAATAAAAAGTAAACCACAGGGCCGCAATGGCCAGCCAGAGCACAATCAGCGGAAAATCCTGATCAAAAAGTTGGATAGGGTAGAACACCAAATCCGAAAGCCCCTGAGCCAAAGGCCGCACCCAGGCCTCAATTTGCGCATCTATACTCATTAATCACCCCTCAATGACGAACTATAAGCCCGCCTTACATCAATAATTTACTTTATATTTAATCTTTAACTCACTGTTTTTATTATACTTCTCTAGTCTTTCCTGAGCGCGCGCGCTCTTTCATATCCGACTGTATATAGACCTGATCTGTTGTTCCCATGCTGGCATGGCCCAGATCATCTGCCATATGTTTCAAAGGTCTGGTAGCTATATCCTGCGAAGCGCCAGTATGCCGCAACCAGTGAGTTGTAGCCTCGCGCAAGGCCTTGGCCTCATCGACAAACCCCTCTGAACCCATTTTTTCATAGGCCAGGTCAAAAGCCTGCTGGACTATGCGACGCAATTGGCGTGAAGTCATACCACCCGTGCCGCGGTTCTTAGACACCAGCGCGCTGTTGGCTCCAAAATTTGCACTCAGTGCAGCTCGGTATTTCTGATAGCGCTGAATATAGGGAAAAAGGGCACTTGGCACCGAGATATCTCTAATCTTATTGCCCTTGCCCAGTACTTTAAGCCACTGGTTACCGTCACTGTCCTGCCAAAAATGCTTCCAGGCCGGCTGCCAGTTGGCCCGCTCGGATAGCTCAGATACCCTCAAATACAGGGTTTTTAGCATAGCAATAATAAATAATGTGCGCTCATGGTCAGGGTTCTTATCGGCTGCTGCCTGGGCGCACTCAAGCACAGTTTCCCACTGTAGGTCTGACAGGCGCTTAATATTTTTCTGGGTAGCCCCCTTAATCAGATAGGCAGACTGCTTGCGAATAGCTGGAATAGGATTGCCAAAGGCATAACCCTCGTCAGTCAGATAGTCATAAAAGCAGGAAACCGCTGAATAACAGATTTTCATCGCCTCATGGGAGAGCAGGTGCCCGTCTCTACTGATTTCCAGCTCCAGACCAGCTGCCATAGCTTCAGCGCGGTCCTCCTTGGCGATTTTCGCGGCAAATGGCCGCCAGTTTTGATTTTGACGGGACTCTCCGCCGATTATTTTAAAGCGATCCTGCACAGATGAGCCCACCCAGCTGGCATAAGGGCTGTGCACAAAATCGAAGTAAGCCTCCAAATCCGGCCGCTTTAGCTGGATTACCGACTTATTGGCCAGAGTCCAGGCCCAGAGCAGCAAGCGCTCAACCTCATTGCGATAGCCACGGTAAGTAGCTTCAGATTTGCGGCTGTAGCTTTTTAAAAATGACTGGGTATGTAAAACATCATCCCGCACATCCGGAATGGTCTCGCACAGCGTATCTATAAAGTGTTTTGAGTCTGGGTAGTCGTCAAACATTGCCATACCCATGGGTAAGCGTACAAAGGCTTTGTGGGCATCGAACAGCGGCGTAGCATTAAATGCCTTGGACATAGCTAGTCTCTGGAGAAATGGCTGTGGTAACCCAGGTATCTGGCTGTAGGCGCTAGAAGGACTGGGTTTTGATTAAAGTTACTGTATCAGCCTAGTTTATTAAAGTCTAGCTATGTCCACTAATTGAGATTAGAGGACATCAAAGATAAAGGCAGAGGCCACAGCTGCACCTGCAGCAACAATTAATACCAGGGCCATTGAAATTAACAAACTGTCCTATGGTCTATATTCAGTAATTCCAGTTCTTGCTAAACTCTCGGGCCCATACAAGGAACAGTCTATGTCGCGCGCTATAACAGCCCTACTCATCAGCATTGCGTTCAGTACAGCAGTATTTGCCACCACAGTGGAAAGCACTGTTGTTCCCATTGAGAAAAAGTCTGAACAGACTGCGCTGTACCGAGAGATCTTTGATCGACTGGCTACCAGGCATTACCGCGGCCAGGTTATAGATAACGATTTATCTAAGCGTTATCTGGAGCATTATATTGACCAGCTAGATTCCACCAAGAGCTATTTTTTGCAGTCCGATATAGAAGAATTTAACCAGTGGCAAGACCGCCTGGATGATCTTGCCAAACGCGGCGATGTGAGCCCGGGGTTTATTATGTTTAACCGCTTGCGTGAGCGAGCAACGGCCCGGCTGCAATCTAATATCGCCCTTCTCGAAAATCCAGATTACAAATTTGATTACAGCCTGGATGAGACCATTGTTCTCGATGGCGATAAACGGGACTGGCTGGCCACGCCTGAACAGGCGGATGACTTCTGGCGCAAGCGCCTTAAGGATTCGATGATACGCTTGATGCTCAGTGACAAAGAGGAAGACGCTGCCCGCGAGCTTTTGGTCAAGCGATTCACCACCCAGATAACCCAGTACCAGCAGCGTGACAGCCAGGATGTCTTTCAACTTTATGTGAATGCACTGGCTTCCCTTTATGATCCCCATACATCTTACTTCTCGCCACGCACCACAGAAAACTTTCAGATTAATATGTCCCTATCCCTCACAGGCATAGGCGCTGAACTCAATATAGAAGACGAGTACACCAGGGTGGTGAGAATAATTCCCGGGGGGCCCGCCGATCTGCAAGGTCTCTTAAAGGCGTCGGATAAGATAGCTGGCGTGGGCCAGGGTGACGACGAAATTGTTGATGTGGTCGGCTGGCGACTGGATGATGTGGTGGCACTTATCAGGGGCGAGAAAGACTCCACAGTGCGGCTGCAAATAATACCCTCAAAAGGTGCTGGCGCCGGCAGTAGCAAAGTTATCTCAATTGTTCGCGACAAGGTTAAGCTAGAAGAGAAATCTGCTCAGAGCAAGGTACTAGAGCTAGTGCAGGACGGCACAGCCTATAAAGTTGGAGTCATTGATATTCCGGCGTTTTACCTGGATTTTGAAGCCTACAGAAAGCGGGATCCAGACTATCGCAGCACCACCAAAGATGTTTTAAAGCTGCTGGCAGAGCTCGAAGAACAGCAGGTTGATGGAATTGTTCTTGACCTGAGAAACAACGGTGGAGGCTCTCTCTATGAGGCCACAGCTCTCACCGATCTATTTATAGGTTATGGCCCGGTGGTGCAGATTCGCGACGCCAATCAGCGAGTCTATCGCAATCAGCGTGCCACCAGGCCGCCGGTCTACGATGGCCCGCTGCTGGTCATGATCAACCGCCTTAGCGCCTCAGCCTCAGAGATTTTTGCCGGCGCCATGCAGGATTATGGTCGAGCATTGGTAGTGGGCAGTCAGAGTTTTGGCAAGGGCACGGTACAGGACGTTACCGGGCTATCTGCAGGCCAGTTAAAAATGACTACCTCCAAGTTTTATCGCGTATCTGGAGATAGCACCCAACACCGGGGTGTGCTGCCCGATATAGCCTTTCCCTCGGCCTATGACCCAGAGGAGGTAGGCGAGAGTCATCAGGACTACGCCCTGCCCTGGGATCGAATTCGCGCAGTGCCCCACAGCAACAGCAACCAACTGCAACCCCTGGTGAGCCCGCTACTAGAAGCCCATAAACAGCGCAGTCAAAATGATCCAGACTATGCCCATATGCTCAGTCAGTTGCAGTTCAGTAAAAACTGGAGTCAGCAGGATGTACTGTCATTGAATATTGAGGCCCGACGCGCCCGCAGTAAGCAATGGGATGAAGAGCTATTTAAACTAGAAAATATCAGGCGCGAGAAAAAGGGGCTGGAGCTGTTCGCCAGCATTGAAGCCTGGAAAGAGGAGTCTGAGCCTGACACTGATGCCGACTCAGAACCAGATCTAACCTCTTCCTCTGATGTTCAAGAGAGAGACCAGGATGCTGCGGAGTTGGATGAAGAAGAAAATATTGCTGAGACCGACCCCATGCTTCAGGAGGCCGGGTATATATTGAGCGACCAAATTCGTCTCGAAGAGATGGCCAAACAGCGTCAGCTGCAACTAGTACAACTAGAACAACAAAAAGCGAGTTAACCATCAGTGCGAATTATCTCTTTTAATGTCAATGGGCTGCGTGCGCGCCTGCATCAGTTACAGGCGGTTATAGACCAGCATAATCCAGATATTATTGGTCTTCAGGAAACCAAGGTCAGCGATGAAGAATTCCCTCTCCAGGCTGTTGCAGACATGGGGTATGAGGTGGATATCCATGGCCAGAAAGGTCATTACGGCGTAGCCCTGCTCAGCAAGATACCAGCCGCCCGAGTTACCAGGGGTTACCCTACAGATGACCAGGAGTCCCAGCGCCGAATGATTCATGGAGAATATGATGTAGGAGGCAAAACCGTCCATGTGATCAATGGCTATTTTCCTCAGGGGGAAGGACGGGCCCACCCTACCAAGTTCCCCGCCAAACAGAAGTTCTACGCTGATCTACTCACCTATCTTAAAGATAATTTCACCGCTAAAGATTTAGTGGTGGTCATGGGTGATATGAATGTTGCTGCTGAGGACAGTGATATTGGTATCAAGCCGGAAAATGCCAAACGCTGGTTGCAAACTGGCAAGTGCGCCTTTCTTCCTGAGGAGCGTGAATGGTTACAGAATCTTCGTGACTGGGGGCTGCAGGATAGCTTCAGAACAATGAATCCCGAAGATACAAGCTCCTTTAGCTGGTTTGATTATCGCAGCCGCGGCTTTGAGCAGGACCCCAAAAGAGGACTGCGTATAGACCTAATACTGGCTTCAGATACAGCCATGCAACTGTTGCAGGGCACAGGTATTGATTTCGAGGCGCGCTCATCAGAAAAACCCTCGGACCACTGCCCTATTTGGGCGGACTTTTTATTATCTGATTGAGCCGGCAGCCTGAGGTCAACCAATTTGAGCGTGCAGCGTTCAAAGTCCCGAATGATTTGATTGGAGACCATTATGAACAGGGCCGTTATTAGTATCGCAATCACATTGGGGGTTGCAATACTCCCGCTACAGGTCACAGCAGCAGAGCGTTCTGCCCTGACCTACAGTGCTGGGCATGTGCACAAACAGCAGCATGACTGGCAGCGTCATCGCGAACATAGACGCGAGGCAATCCCCCATAGGAACTCATATAATCAGCTGGTGATTAAAACCGATCATCGCGCTGTCAAAAAACGCCTTGCTGCGCAGCGCCTCAAACACCGGCGCCACCACAAAAAGCATTTTTCAAATCCCAGAGAAATATCTATCCATTACTATGGGGGCGACCGTAGCAAGTATCACCACCATAGGGGTCGGCATTCCCATAGTCATCAGCATGACAGGGATTATCTGGAATGGCTGGCAGTTATGGCTATGCTCGACAGCATTTACTCAGACCGACCACATTAGGCTGCTGTTGCAGATACCATGAGAGTTGATTCCCAAAACAATTGTGCAAGGTCGGTCGGTATGGAAAATACGGTAGCTGTGGTTGCAGACAAGCAACTGCCCTACACCACAGTTGAGCAATTCCTAAAACATATTGAGCGCCGGGCTTTTCATATGGCGCGACTTGGCACCGGAAATGCAGACAGTGCCATGGATATAGTTCAGGACAGCATGTACAAACTGGTGGAAAAATATTCCACCAAGCAGCCACTGGAATGGAAGCCACTGTTCTATCGCATACTCAGCAGCAGACTGACCGATTATTACCGCCGCAAAGCGGTTAGGGATAGGCTATTTGTTTGGTCAAAGTCCACATCCGTAGACAGCGAAGATAGTTTCCCTGATGCCTTGGCCAGAGCTCCGGGCAGGAACTCTGAAACACCAGATGAGATGCTAATGCGCAGCCAGCGCATTCAGCAACTGGACCGCTCCGTGCAACAGTTACCCAACCGGCAGCGCCAAGCATTTATGCTGCGCTGCTGGGAGGGGCTCAGCACCATTGAAACTGCTATTGCCATGGAGATATCCGAGGGCAGCGTTAAAACCCATTACTCAAGAGCCATGCATGCACTGAGAGACATGCTGGAGGATTACCGACATGACTAAACCTACATCGTTTGAACAGAATTTGCAGCGTGATCTGCTAGCTCTGGAAGAAACCACAGGGGCCCCAGAAATATTCCGTCTAGCCCAAGCTAGACGCAGCGCACTGGCTCAGGAAAAAAGCTCTGAGTCGAGTTTTTTCTGGCCGGCCTTTGGCATCTCCGCGGCTTCACTTTTGTTGGCCGGGGTTATGCTCCAGGGGCAACTGGGCCTGAATTACCAACAGGAAGCCAGTAATAATGAGGTGCTGCTAGAGTTTGAAGATGACCAGCTAGACCTCTACCAAGATCTGGATTTTTATTACTGGTTGGCGGATATAGATATGGATAGCGCGAGTTAACTAATGAACTTTTTAACCTACAGATTTAAGCGCATTTTTAAACACAGCCTGATTAACCTGGTTATTTTCAGTAGTGCCATCCTATTTGCCAACAATGCTTTTGCCGAGGCAAAAATCACCCCATTTACAGAACTCTCCCCTGAGATACAGGAGGTACTCTCCCCTTTCGCCGATAGCTGGGAGCAAATTGAACCCAGGCGCCAGCAAATGCTGATCAGGTTTTCTCAAGATGCTGATCCAGAGATGCGTCAGCGTATAAAGCGCCATGCCAGCCACTGGAAAAGCCTGCCTATTAAAGAGCGCAAAAAGGTGCGCAAGGCCATGCGAAAGTTCGACAAATTGCCAGCCCACAAGCGAGAAAAACTGCGCAAGCGCTGGCGAGATATGCCCGCAGAAAAGCGTCGTAAAATCCATGGAGCCTTTGATACCTTCGAGCAACTACCAGAAGAGCGAAGGAGAGAGATACGCGAAAAGGTGCGCAATATGAGCCCTGAGGAGCGCAGAGAGTTTTTAAAAGAGATTGCTCAGCAAAGTACTCAGTCGACCACTGAAGCCGGCGAAGAAAAATCGCAACCCTAAAAAAAGGGCCCCGCCGGGGCCCTTTTAAACAGCAGCTGTCAATCTGAACCTAGAGAGCAGTTTCAAATTCAGGCAGCGCAGTAAATAGATCAGCTACCAGACCGTAATCTGCGACCGAGAAGATAGGTGCCTCTTCATCTTTATTGATGGCCACAATCACTTTGCTGTCTTTCATACCAGCCAGGTGCTGAATTGCACCTGAGATACCCACAGCAACATAGAGGTCTGGAGCCACAATCTTACCTGTTTGCCCTACCTGCATATCGTTGGGAACAAAACCCGCATCCACCGCAGCTCGCGATGCGCCAACAGCAGCACCCAACTTGTCGGCAATGCTGTAGAGCATATCGAAGTTTTCACCATTGCCCATACCGCGGCCCCCAGAGATAACAATCTCTGCAGCAGTCAGTTCCGGACGATCGGATACAGCAACTTCCTCGCCCACAAAGGTTGAGAGCCCGGTATCATGGGCCGAGCCCACTGCCTCAATACTAGCAGACCCACCTTCAGCTGCAGCTGCATCAAATGCCGTTCCGCGCACGGTCAGCACCTTAATGGCGTCAGACGACTGCACAGTAGCAATGACGTTGCCTGCATAGATAGGACGCTTAAAGGTATCGGCGCTAACCACAGCGCTGATATCAGAGATGGCCTGAACATCCATCAAGGCTGCTGCCCGGGGCATAATGTTTTTAGCTGTGGTGGTAGATGTCGCCAGAATATGGCTGTAACCGGCACCCAGCTCAGCAATCAGAGGAGCGACGTTTTCCGCCAGTGCATTGGCATAGGCACTATTATCAGCAACCAGTACTTTTGCTATACCTGCAACCTGGGCTGCCTGAGCAGCTGCATCCTGACAGGACTCACCGGCCACCAGAATATCTATATCACCACCAATAGCCTGAGCGGCAGCAACAGAATTTAGGGTAGCAATGTTTAGGCTGCTATTGTCGTGTTCAGCGATAACTAGAATACTCATGAGATCACCTTCGCTTCATTTTTAAGTTTATCCACCAACATGGCAACATCTTCTACCTTGATTCCCGCCTGTCTTTCAGCGGGCAATTCTACACCCAGCAGGCTAACTCGGGCCGCTGTATCCACACCCAGGTCGGCTGGAGTTGACATATCCAGAGGCTTTTTCTTAGCTTTCATAATATTGGGCAGCGAAGCGTAGCGCGGTTCATTAAGGCGCAAATCAGCTGTCACAATAGCAGGGAGACTTAGCGCTAGAGTCTGCAGGCCACCGTCAATTTCGCGGATCACTGTAGCCTTTCCTGAGTCTATAGTTAGTTCAGAGGCAAAGGTTGCCTGACCATAACCAGCCAGCGCAGCCAGCATTTGACCCGTCTGATTGTTGTCGCCATCAATAGCCTGTTTGCCCATCAGAATAATATCTGGAGACTCAGAGTCGCAGACAGCTTTCAGGCACTTAGCAATGGCCAGAGGCTCGAGCACATCATCAGTGTTCACCAGAATGGCACGATCAGCACCCAGAGCCAGGGCGGTACGCAACTGCTCCTGAGCCTGCTGTGGCCCTACAGAAACCGCCACGATCTCAGTGGCCACGCCCTTTTCTTTAAGGCGCACAGCTTCTTCAACGGCAATTTCACAAAATGGATTAATAGACATTTTTACATTAGCCAAATCAACATCAGTGTTATCAGATTTGGGTCTAACCTTGACGTTGTAGTCCACAACGCGCTTTACGGCTACCAGTACTTTCATGGTCATCCTTTTTAGCTCAGTGATAAATTTTAGATTAGTGATTAAATCGGCTTATGGATATTTATGCTAATAAGCCCAATCCCCGTATTTTTGAGCCAGCCATCTTGCCTAGAAAGACCGCATAAATCAAGCCATCCAATTGCCCAAATACGACTGCTTAGTCAGGCTGCAAGACAGGTAATACGTGATAATTACCGTTATTGATATTGGCTATAGCTATGGTTAAATGTTGTGCGTAAAATACAGACATATCTAGCAAATAACCTTTGGAGAAAGAGTTTGGAACGCGAATTTATGGACTACGATGTGGTCATCGTCGGGGCTGGACCCTCTGGTCTGTCCGCAGCCTGCCGCCTTAAACAGGTCAACCCGGATATTAGCGTCTGTGTTGTTGAAAAAGGCTCGGAAGTGGGTGCACATATCCTCTCTGGCGCTGTAATGGAGCCAACCGCTCTCAATGAGCTATTTCCGGAATGGAAAGAGATGGGAGCGCCACTGATCACGCCGGTAACTGATGATCATATCTTTGTGATGACTGGTGCCGAGAAGCGCATCAGGGTTCCAGGGTTATTTGCCCCTAAAACCATGCATAACCAGGGCAACTATGTTATCAGCCTGGGCAAACTCTGCCGCTGGCTAGCAGAGCAGGCGGAAAATCTCGGCGTTGAGGTTTTCCCAGGTTTCGCAGCAGCCGAAGTCCTCTATGGCGCAGACAACCAAGTTCTGGGGATTGCCACCGGCGATATGGGCGTGGGCCACAATGGCGAAAACAAAGACTCCTATATGCAGGGTATGGAGCTGCGCGCCAAGTACACATTATTTTCCGAGGGCTGCCGAGGCCATCTAGGTAAGCAGTTAATTGCCAAATACGCGCTAGACGCAGGCAAAGACCCCCAGCACTACGGCATTGGTATCAAGGAACTCTGGAAGATACCCGCTGACCAGCACAGACCCGGACTCGTGGTGCACAGTGCTGGCTGGCCCCTAGACGAGAGCAAGTCACTGGGCGGCGGGTTTCTCTATCACCTCGAAGACAATCAGGTGGCTGTCGGCTTAATTACTAATCTGTCCTATACCAACCCCCATGTCAGCCCCTACGATGAGTTTCAGCGCTACAAGCATCATCCGGAGATTAAGCAGTACCTGGAGGGCGGTGAGCGACTTACCTACGGAGCCCGAGCCCTACTTAAAGGCGGCCTGCAGTCACAGCCAAAAATGTCTTTCCCCGGCGGTCTGTTAATCGGTGACGACGCGGGCACATTAAATTTTGCCAAAATCAAAGGCAGCCACACCGCCATGAAGTCGGGTATGGTTGCTGCTGAGACTGTTGCAGCAGCGTTGGCGGCAGATAAAAGCAACACAGACCTGGAAGAGTACGCAGCAGCTTACAAAGCTTCATGGGCCTACAAAGAGCTACATATGCAGCGTAATTTTGGTCCGGCCCAGCACAAATTTGGCAATATCCTAGGTTCGGCTTACGCCTTTATCGATATTAATATTTTCAATGGCATGCTGCCCTGGACCATGAGTGACAAGGTGGCTGACCATGAAACATTAAAGCCAGCCGCAGAGTGCGCCAAGATAGACTACCCCAAGTACGATGGTGTGCTGAGCTTTGACAAGGCCTCCTCTGTGTTTATGTCCAACACTAACCATGAAGAGGATCAACCCTGTCACCTGGTTCTCGCGGACCCGGATATGCCTATCAATAAAAACCTTGCACTCTACGACGAGCCCGCCCAACGCTACTGCCCGGCCGGTGTCTATGAAGTAGTGGCCAATGAAGATGGCAGCCAGAGATTCCAGATCAATGCACAGAACTGCGTGCACTGTAAAACCTGTGATATTAAAGAACCCAGCCAGAATATTAACTGGGTTGTGCCCGAAGGTGCTGGTGGTCCTAACTACCCAAACATGTAGGTATTTTCAGTGGTTAATAAAAAGGCGGCCCGCAATTGGCCGCCTTTTTTTATGCCTCAGATAAACCAGCCTAGTCAGCTACAGTACCCAGCCTGTACTGCTGTCCCATGCTAGCAATAACCAGTTGAGTTTCACCATTGGCTGCAACCTGTTCATGGCCCCAATCAACCAGCTGGTAGTACACCGACCTGCTCAGCAGGCCATTGAGATTGTCCCTTACCCTGACCAGCGGAATGGGAGTCTGCCCGTCCTCTTCGCAATCAACCCACAGAGGGTGATTGGCGTCGACCACAAACTGGTCCTCAGTTGAGGTATGAACCACCAGTGCCTGCTGAGAGTCGCGAATTTCTCTGCTAGCTGAGACAATAAAGAACGGTGCCACATCCACGGTGATCTGCCACTTCTCAACTGGAGTCACCAGAAAATAGCTGTTCCCCTCGCGTCTCAGTATGCGGGAAAACAGCTTCACTAGGGGCCTACGCTTAATTTTGCCTCCCTCATGTATCCATTGTCCCTCCCGGTCGATACGCATATCCATAACCCCTGATAGCTTTGGGTGCCAGAGGTGGACTGGAGGCAGGTCTTCAGCGGACTTTTGCTGTTGTTGCAACAGATCGGCAAATAGATCTTCCAGAGCAGATGCTTGGGATGGGATCATTTTTTAGATTGAGGTTTAGATTTTGATTGGGTCTTCTTATCTGGGCTGCGATACTGGCCGCGATTGCCCATGGTCACACCTATATTAGTGATAAACTCCATCAGCTCTTTGGTGTCTGTGCGGTAGTTCCAGCTGGCATTAAAACACAGCTCAACTGCACCCTGCGCCAGAGCCCAGCAGGCCAGATAGTGAAAATGAGGTGGCACGTCTTCGAGAGTTCCCTCTCCAATCAGCCCATTCATCAGCTCACTCAGTGACTCCTCATTGGAACGTCTAGTTCTGTGCAGTTCTTCGATCTGCTCGGCAATATCCGGGGCATCGATCAGCCGCGCTTCCAGCTGCTGAACCAGTCGATCAAGCTCTGGCCGTTCTAATCGCGCCTCAAAATAACCTTTGGCAGCCGCACCTGGGTCGCCCTTCTCTGCCTTCACAATACCAGCGGCCAGGCAGTTGGTAATATTCCGTTCATAGTCGAGCATTATGCGTGCAAGAATTTCGTTTTTGGTCAAGAAGTGCTTGTAGACAGTGCCCTTGCCTATACCGGCCACAGCAGCGATTTTAGACACAGTGACCGAATCTATATTCTGCTTCAGAAACAGCTCAAGAGCAGCATCAATAATTTTCTGCTCACGAGCGAGAAACAGCTTCTTTTTCTCGCGAATCCGATCAGCACTGGAAGTCTTATTGCTCATAATACAGGCACGGTTCCCTTGTTTATTGACAACTATAACTCAATATCTCGGTTGCTGGCGCGAACAAACTCCTGCTTAAGTGCAGCAAAGGTCTGCACTGCAGGAAACTGGGGGAATTCATCAATAACGTTCTGTGGTGCATGGAACAGAATTCCAGCATCAGCTTCCCCTAACATGGTCGTATCGTTATACGAATCGCCAGCAGCTATAGTTCTGTAGTATAGACTTTTAAACGCCACAATGGCCTGACGTTTCGGGTTGGCCTGGCGCAATTTATAGTTAGTCACAGCGCCATTGGCATCAGACTCCAATCGATGGCACAGCAGCGTGGGATAACCCAACTGTTTCATTAGTGGGCTGGCAAACTCATAAAAGGTGTCAGACAAAATAACTATCTGAAAGCGCTCTCGCAGCCAATCGATAAATTCCACAGCCCCGTCCAGAGGTTTGAGGCTGGCAATAACCTCTTGAATTTCATTCATACCCAGACCGTGCTGACGCAGTAAATCCAGTCGATAATTCATTAGCACATCATAGTCCGGTTCATCTCTGGTGGTCTTCTTTAACTCTTGTATACCAGTTTTTTCAGCGAAGGCGATCCATATTTCGGGGACCAGAACGCCCTCCAGATCTAAGCATGCAATTTCCACAGTGTTACCTCAAAAAATATTTGATCCGCACTCTACTTAAATTCATCAGTCTCCGCAATTGAAGCAAATGGTTATAAGCCTATAGCCGCTAATTCTTTTTACCTATTTGGCGCTTTTGCTATAGTCCCGCCATCAACGCCCCTCGGCTGATAAGTTTCAATGATAGTTTAGCTTGCAGGGGTATCGACTTCTGACCAGCATCTAAAGAGACCTATTAATGAGCAACACAGCGGCAATTAACCTGACCGATATAGACACTGAACTGTCCCAGCAGTCCCCCCAGAAAATTTTGCGCTATGCACTGGAGAACCACGACAATATTGCTATCTCTTTTAGTGGCGCAGAGGATGTGGTACTGATTGATATGGCTCACAAGATTCGCCCTGATATTCAGGTTTTCTCTCTGGATACAGGCCGCCTGCATGCTGAGACCTACAGATTTATCGACGCTGTGCGCAACCACTATAACATTCAGATTGACATAGTCATGCCAGAAGCTGCCACTGTGGAAGCTCTGGTAAAGGAAAAAGGTCTGTTTAGTTTTTATGAGGACGATCACAAAGAATGCTGTGGTATCCGTAAAATTGCCCCGCTGCGCAAGCAGTTACTCGGCGTGGACGCTTGGATCACCGGTCAGCGTAGGGATCAGAGCCCAGGCACCAGAGCGGCAGTACCTGTTATTCAAGACGACAAGGCCTTTGCCAGACCAGATGCGCAGTTAACCAAATACAATCCATTGGCCAACTGGACCTCACAGCAGGTTTGGGACTATATTCGCGCCTTTGAGGTACCCTACAACGAGCTCCATGACCGCGGTTTTATCAGCATAGGTTGCGAGCCCTGCACCCGCCCAACTGGACCAGGGCAGCACGAGCGCGAAGGACGCTGGTGGTGGGAAGAAGCCACTAAGAAAGAGTGCGGCCTCCACGCGGTCAATATAGATCAGTAGACCGGCAGCTTCATATCAGCAAAAAAGCTTTCCTGAGCTTCTTTGGTAGGCAGAGCCATGGCTCTGTCTACAATATCAGGGGTAAGATGGGGCGCAAACGCGCTGATAAAGTCGTACATATAACCCCTTAGATATGTGCCTTTGCGGAAGCCTATACTGGTGACACTGGCATCGAACAGGTGCCCTGCCTCTATGGCCACCAGATCAGTGTCTACCTCCGGGTCATAGGCCATATGGGCCACAATACCGATTCCCAGCCCCAGGCGCACATAGGTCTTGATTACATCCGCATCTGTAGCAGTGAAAACCACCTTGGGCGTAAGATTTTTAGCACTAAAGGCGTCGTCCAGTTTTGAGCGGCCGGTAAAACCAAATACATAGGTCACTATTTGGTATTCAGCTACCTGCTCAAGTGTCAGCTCCGAGCAGCGAGCCAGCGGGTGATCTCTGGGCACAAGAACACAGCGGTTCCAGCGGTAACAGGGCATCATCAGCAAGTCTGAAAACAGATCCAGGGCCTCGGTGGCAATGGCAAAATCCACAGTGCCATCCGCTGCCTTCTCGGAAATCTGTATAGGTGTGCCCTGGTGCATATGCAGTGATACCTGGGGATATTTACTGATAAAACCCTGAATGACTGAAGGCAGCGCGTAGCGCGCCTGAGTATGGGTTGTAGCTATAGACAGACTGCCGCGATGGGGATTGTTATGCTCCTGGGACAGCTGTTTGATACTTTCTACCTGACCCAGTATCTCCCCAGCTATTTTTAGTATCTGTTCTCCGGCCGGAGTCACTCTGGTGAGGTGCTTGCCACTGCGAGAAAAGATTTCCACTCCAAGTTCATCTTCGAGCAAGCGAATCTGTTTGCTAATACCGGGCTGAGAGGTGTAAAGGCTGGCCGCTGTAGCTGAGACATTGAGATCATGGTGGGCCACTTCCCAAATATAACGGAGTTGTTGAAGCTTCATTGTTGTGCCTCTGTGGATATTATTTAGCGATCCTGAATAAGGTTAATCCCATCATTAAAAAGCAATATACTCTAAAGCTATAAAAATATACAAATTTATTCCTTCTTAGAATACCTCTCAGTTGTTAGAGTAGAGCCTGTTTGCTACCCCATTATTTTCGGTCTCCTGACAATGGATATTCTTTTCTATATAGCAGCTGGTGCAGCTGTTGGCCTGGCCATCGGCTTAACCGGTGTAGGTGGCGGCTCATTGATGACACCTCTGCTAATTATGTTTGGTTTCCCCTACAACGTAGCAATAGGCACAGACCTGCTCTACGCGGCCATCACCAAAGCCGGCGGTATGGCCTCCCATGCAAAGCGCAAAACTGTTGAATGGCGGGTTGTTGGTTTTTTGGCGGCGGGCAGTCTGCCCACCTCCATAGTGACCGCACTGTTTTTAAATTCTGTGTTTACCGACTCATCGGAATATCAGTCGATCCTCACTCGCAGCCTCGGGGTTATGCTGGTTCTCACCGCTGGGGTAATCCTGTTAAATGGCCGACTGCGCCAATCTAGCGCCAACAGCCCTAGCAGCGCCGGGCAGTTTATTCGCCGTCACAACGATGCGGTGGTGTTCTTTGCCGGTGCGTTTTTAGGTATTTTTGTCACCCTGTCCTCTGTGGGCGCTGGTGCATTCTGTGCCGCCATACTAATGGTGCTCTACCCCAGGCTACCGGCACTGCATATTATTGGTACCGATATTTCCCATGCTGTACCACTGACATTGATCGCCGGGCTGGGCCATTACTTTTTGTTGGGCAATGTGGACTTTATGCTGCTGGGCTGCCTGCTGATCGGCTCTCTACCGGCCATACACCTGGGCACAGCCCTGGCCTCGAGGATACCCGGGAATCTACTGCAGACCGCAATAGCCGCAGTGCTGTTGGGCATGGGTATTAAATTTGCGGCCTTTTAATTAGAAATTAAACAGTCCAGAGCCAAATCTGCCCAAAAACAGGGCAAATAAAAATAGATAAAACAGGTAGTAAAACGGCGAGTGACGGCGGCGCAGTTGTTTTTTCTTAGTGGCGCTGTCAGCCTGATCTTTGAGATTGCGCTGTTCAATTTCAATGTCGAGAAAGTGGCGCTCCTCTCCCAGCGGTCTATCAGCATAGCGCTTTATGATCTGGGCGTCGGACAGCGTTTGCAGCTTCTTAGATCTGATCAGGCGATTGCTGTCCAAGGCTAGCTGTTACCCTGCTTAGTCTCATTGGCCACGCCGTGGGGCACATGGCCTGTGGCCACATATTCACTGGCAGAGCTGCAGTGATCTTGCTGATCATCAAAAAACACATCGGCGCCAAACGAATTTAAGAAGTCCCCTTTGCTGAGGCCGCCCAGAAATAAACTTTCGTCGATGCGAATATCCCAATCTCGCAATGTGCGCACAACCCTTTCATGGGCTGGCGCAGCCCTGGCGGTTACCAGAGCAGTGCGAATAGGACATTCACCAGCGGGGAATTCGGCTTGCAGGCCATGGAGCGCCTGTAAAAAGCCCTTAAATGGGCCGGCGTCCAGAGGCATATGGGCCGAGGCTTTTTCATTGGCTGTAAAGGCATCCAGCCCCTGTTCCTTAAAGATTCTCTCCGAAGCATCGGAAAACAGCACTGCGTCACCATCAAAAGCAAACCTCAGCTCATCTGATTCGCTAGGCCCACTCTGAGAAGGCAGCAGAGTAGCTGCCGCCATACCGCTATCCAGGGCGCTGCGCACATCCTCTGCATGGGTTGATAAAAACAGATCACAGCCAAAGGCAGACACATATCTGTAGGGGCTATTGCCACCGGAGAAAGCCGCTCTGGAAATATTTAACCCATGGTGAGCTATGGAGTTAAACACCCGCAACCCTGTGTCGGCGGAATTTCGCGACAACAGCACAATCTCGACCTTGGGTTCACCGCCAAGTTTTTCATTGATGCGCAGCAGTTTGGTGGCCAGAGGAAAGGCCTCTCCGGGCTCCAGAATATCGTCTTCATGTTCGCGCTGGTAGAGGGCGTAGGCGGCCACACCCTGATTCTCATAGATGCTATGGCTTTCGCGCATATCAAATAGCGCGGTTGAGGATATGGCTATAACTAACTTTGGCCCTGCTGATTGGGACATTTTACTCTCTACCTAAATAACTCTATGTATTTTCCTGTGCCAGTTTTGCCTCATCGGCAAAATACTCCTGAGTAAGCTTAAATACTACTGGCGAGAGGAAAATAAGTGCAATTAAATTTGGAATAGCCATCAAACCATTGAGGGCATCGGTCATTTTCCAAACCAGCTCCAGACTCATCTGGGTACCCACAAAGATACCTATAACCCAGAGCACCCTAAACGGTGTAATCACCCTGGGCCCCAACAGAAACTCTGCGCATCGCTCACCGTAGTAGCTCCAGCCCAGCATAGTGGTAAAGGCGAAAAGAGCCACACAGATCGACAGCAGCAAGTCGCCAAAGGGCAGTGCACTGGTAAATGCCGCCAGAGTCATAGCAGCACCCTGGGGCTCGCCACTCCACACACCGGTCACAATCAGTACCAGTCCAGTCATGGTGCAGATCACCAATGTATCTATAAATGTTCCCAGCATGGCGATAGTGCCCTGGCGCACCGGACTATTAGTCTCTGCAGCCGCATGGGCAATAGGCGCTGATCCCAGACCAGCCTCGTTGGAAAAAATACCCCGAGCTATGCCCATACGCAGCGCCAGCATCAGAGTGGCCCCAGCAAAACCTCCAGTGGCTGCAGCGCCGTTAAATGCGCTATCTACCACCAGAACTACAGCGGCAGGTATATCAGTGGCATGGGTAATTAAGATCAACAGGGTGGCAGAGATATATAGCAGCGCCATAAAGGGTACAAGCTTGCCTGCAACCACGGCAATACGTTTGATACCACCCAGCAGCACTGTGCCAACCAGAACAGCCATCACCAGCCCACTAACCACAGTGGGCACGGCAAAGTTGGTCTCTAGCACCTGAGACACCGCATTGGACTGAACCGTGTTGGCCAGACCAAAACCGGCCAGGGAGCCAAACAGAGCAAAAGCCATACCCAGCCATTTCCAGTTACCCCCCAGACCATTTTTAATATAGTACATAGGCCCACCCACTTTGCGGCCCAACTCATCGGTCTCTCTGTAATTGACCGCGAGCACAGCCTCGGCATATTTGGTAGCCATACCCACAAAGGCGGCACACCACATCCAGAAAAGCGCCCCTGGGCCACCCAGGCCTATGGCTGTGGCAACACCGGCAATATTACCCATACCTATGGTGGATGAAAGCGAGGTCATCAGTGCATTAAAGGGTGTGATCTCCCCCTCCCCGCTGCTTTCACGACCTTTAAATAGCTGGCGAAATGCATAGGGGATATGGCTGATAGTCATACCCTTTAGGCCAATAGTCAGATAAATACCTGTGCCAAGCAACAGGGTCAGCATCACCGGACCCCAGACAAACCCATTTACCGTATCCACTATTTGCTCAAACATAGATGCCTCTTATTATTTTTAGTAATTAAGCTTTTGCTGCTGGGCGAACAGCCCAAACAGACCGCCTGTATGGACAAACACCATATCAGAGGCACTGGCATAGCGCCCCTTCTGAATCTCTTGAACCATGCCATAAAAGGCTTTTCCGGTGTAAACCGGGTCAAGTATCACCCCTTCCAGCGAGGCTAACTGTTTGATCGCAGCAAAAATCTCCGGGCCAGCTACACCGTAGTCCGGGCCTATATAATTATCCAGGGTCACAATGGGCAGTTCATCGATCTCTACAGCGACCGAACTCTGCTCAGTCCACTGGCGGATATCCTCGGTCACCTTGCGTTTGAAATAGTCTCTGTTATCACAGACAGCATAGGCCTCCACCTGCGTATCCATGCCCAGCAGGCTAAAGCCCATGGTCAGGCCCGCCTGGGTTCCACCTGATCCGGTGGCATGAATAATATGACTGGGAGAGATCCCCTGGCGTTTAAAGTCCTGCTGCAGTTCCTGTGCTGCGGCTATATAGCCCCAGAGCCCGGTGCCATTGCTGCCGCCGGTAGGAATACTGTAAGTCTTGGAGCCCTGCTGCCCATAATGCTGTTGCCAATAGGCAAACAGGGAATCGAGTTTTTTAAACTCCTGGGGGCTGTAATGGGAAATACTAGCGTCGACCAGCTGGTCTATCAGCAGGTTACCTACTGGCTGGGGTTCAGTGTCAGAGCGCAGCAAAAGATGCACCCTAAAACCGAGCTGAGTGCCCAGTACAGCTGTGGCGCGACAATGGTTGGATTGGACGCCACCAGAGGTAATCAGCGTGTCGCAACCCTGGGCCCTTGCTTCAGCCAATAGAAACTCAAGCTTGCGCACCTTATTGCCTGAGGTGAGACTGCCGGTTTGGTCATCGCGCTTAATCCAGAGTTGCGGACACTGCGCCCCCTGGGAACGGAGTTGCTCAGTGAGGCGATCCAAGCGGTGAAATGGCGTTGGTATCTGAGCCAGGTTGAGTCTATCTGGGTAGGAAATCATGGTTATGGGGCCACCTATGCGGCCCCAATTCGGCCGTGGTATCAAACTGATTAAATGGCTTTGATGGTACCTTTGGGCAACACAGCATGAACTGCGCTCTTCTGAAACTTCAGCTCCAGATTGTTGCTCACTTCGAGAACCACGTAATCGCCCTCAAGTTTAGTAATCTTGCCCAGCATGCCGCTGGTCATTACCACCTCATCCCCTTTGCCCAGAGCTTCAACCAGATTGGCGTGCTCTTTTTGGCGCTTGCGCTGGGGGCGAATAATTAAAAAGTACATAAACAGGAAAAGACCACCGAACATTACTAGGGTTACCATGGGGTTCGCTTCCTGAGGTCCAGCAGACTGGGCGTAGGCACTTGAAATAAAAAACATCTATAGGGTTCCTTTAACCGGATTAAAATTTAGTAAATATATATTGCTTAACTGAGGTTTTCTCTGACCCAACTGAGGGCGTCCTCGTGGTGTGTTTTAGTTTTTACCTTTTCCATCACATGGGCGATGCGGCCGTCTTTGCCAATAAAAAAGGTGGAGCGCAAAACGCCCATAAATTCGCGACCCATAAACTTCTTCATATCCCAGGCACCATACTTTTCGGTAATGGCGTGATCTTCATCAGAGAGCAGGGTAAAGTTTAGCTCTTGCTTGTCTTCGAATTTAACCAAACGGTCGACAGAGTCTGGGCTGACAGCTAAGACTACAGTATCCAGAGCATCAAACTCCGCCTTAGTGTCACGAATACCACAGGCCTGCACTGTGCATCCAGGCGTCATAGCCTTGGGGTAAAAATAAAGGACCACATTTTTAACATCTCGAAACTGTTTAAGACTGACCTTATTGCCTCTTTGATCCAAAAGCGTAAAGGCCGGAGCGACTTTCCCGACTTGAGCAAATGCCACTTATTTCTCCTTAATCCAGTTTGGGTGGTGAGGCCGGCTACTTTAGCAAACTTTTCCAGAGCACTGCCAATGAATAAGCGCTTTTTTTTACCAGAGCAAAAAAAAACCGCCCCGAGCTACAGGGCAGTCTTTTTAACTTGCTCAGCTAGATGTTAGGGCAGCAGATGCTTCACTGCATCTCGCTCTTCGCTAAGTTCTAACTCGGTGGCCTGCATTTTGGCCTGGGAGAAATCATTAATTTCCAATCCCTGAACAATTTCCCAGTCGCCGTCTTTGCAGACACAGGGGAAAGAGTAAATCAGACCTTCGGCAATGCCGTAGCTGCCATCACTGTAGACACCCATGCTAACCCAGTCGCCCTCAGCTGTACCCAGAGCCCAGCTGCGCATATGAGCAATAGCCGCATTGGCCGCTGAGGCTGCGCTTGAAGCGCCACGAGCATTGATAATAGCCGCACCGCGCTGCTGCACTGTGGGAATAAAGTCATCTTTGTACCAGCTCTGATCGACCATATCTATAGCTGCTTGACCATTGACCTTAGTCTCATGCAGGTCTGGATACTGAGTGGCTGAGTGATTGCCCCAGATCGTCATATGAGTCACATCATTGATGGTGCTACCGGTTTTATTGGCGATCTGGCTCATGGCACGATTGTGGTCCAGACGCGTCATAGCAGTAAACTGGCGAGGGTTGATATCCGGCGCATTGCGCTGGGCTATCAGAGAATTAGTATTTGCAGGGTTGCCCACCACCAACACTTTAATATCTTTAGAGGCATTGTCGTTTAGAGCCTTGCCCTGAGCTGAGAAAATTGCCGCATTGGCTTCCAGCAAATCCTTGCGCTCCATACCCGGGCCGCGGGGACGAGCACCTACCAGCAAAGCATAGTCGGAGTCTTTAAACGCTACAGTCGCATCGTCGGTGCAAACCATACCTGCCAATAGAGGGAAAGCGCAGTCTTCCAATTCCATGGCTACACCTTTTAAAGCTTCCAGGGCAGGTGTAATTTCCAGCATCTGCAAAATAACAGGCTGGTTGGGGCCGAGCATTTCGCCGGCGGCGATGCGGAACAGAAGGGAATAACTAATTTGCCCTGCTGCACCTGTAACAGTAACGCGAACGGGTGAAGTCACAGTTTATCTCCGTAAATCTAATCTATGGGTGTGGGGCTCTGGCCCGTACTGGCCAGAGAGGCGGCTATTATAGTGCCACAGCAGAAAAATGCATCAGCCATTTAAACGCTGATATGTGGATTGCATCTGGCTGTAGAGATCATCCTTAAAGCTGGCAGCACTGGTATCCAGCTGAGCAACAATTTCCACCAGATGTTCATTGTCCTCTTTGCCGCCCCACTGCTTGTGATAGCTGCCGTCCTGATAGCCATTGTCCTGACGGAAAAAATTCAGCACATTCTTGCCTACATAGCCCACGTAGAGAGTCTCAAAATCCATGTTAATGCCGTCCATCAGACGCGCAAAACCCGCTATATCAAATTCTTTAGTCACCAGCGTCTGGGCCGTGAACTCCTCGAGATCGCTGGCAAAATCATCGCTACCCTGCTGATCTGCGAAACCTGCAATCACTCTGTCGCCGATAGTTTCCAGGTCATCGCCGGACAGCAGCAGCAAGCTGAGGCCAAAGTGCCAGATATCTACCAATTCGAGCGCGATCTGGTCCACATCAGGTGTCTGTTTCTTCCACCATTTCCAGCCGTAATGATCCAGCAACTCTGCGCACTCAACCCAGATGGCCCGGTACCATTCAAAATCCTGATCGCGCCACTCGGCATGTACCTTGGTATTCATATTACCCTGCAATTCAAGCATGGTTGCTAACTGTTGTTTCATGGTTATTCCTTATGCGCGGACAAAACTATTGGCCATTTTTTCATGGCCTATACTGGTGTTGGGACCATGCCCTGTCACCACTACGGCCTCGTCGTCAAGACTGTAAATACGCTCTTTGATAGAGCTGATAATCTGGTCAAAATTACCACCGGGTAAATCAGTGCGCCCTATACTGCCCTGGAACAACGTATCACCTGCGATCAGCGTCTTGTACTCTTCAAAATAAAAACTAATGGACCCCGGCGTATGGCCAGGGGTATGAATAGCGACTCCGCCGCAGCATCCCAGGTCCTGGTCGTCCTGCAAATAATGGTCAGGATCTGGCAGCTTCACCGCTGGTACTCCAAAGCGTGCGCACTGCTCTTCCACTATATCCCATAGAAATTGATCATCTTTATGTAGATAGATGGGCGCCCCAGTGGCATTTTTAATTTCACCAGCGGCGAGGATATGGTCGAGATGAGCATGGGTATGAATAATTGCCACAGCTTTTAAGTTGAGCTCGTTGAGCAGTGCCAGTATTTGGTCTGCATTGCCGCCTGGATCAATCACCAGAGCTCGCCCAGACAGGCGGTCGCCAATCACTGAGCAATTGCAGCCCAGGGGCCCAACTGGGAATGTGCGAATAATAAACTGGGATTCAGTGGTGGCTAGTTCAGACATAGTGCTTCTCAATAGAATTCTTTACAGGGCGGGTATTCTAAACAATCGGTGAAAATTTTGCGTAGTAATTTCAGCTAATTGCTCTAGGCTAACCCCTTTTAAATCGGCCACAGTCTCCGCCACTTCGCGAACATATTGGGGCTCGTTCTGTTTGCCCCTATGGGGCACTGGCGCTAACCAGGGAGAGTCGGTTTCCACCAGAATACGGTCCAGGGGCACGCGACGCACTACCTCTCTGAGTTCGTCGGCACTTTTAAAGGTGACAATACCTGAAAAAGAGATATAGAAGCCCAGCTCAATTGCCGCCTCGGCCATTTCCCAGGTCTCGGTAAAGCAGTGCATCACCCCGGCGGCCTGCAGCGGATATTGGCGCAGCAGCTCAAGAGTCTCCTCACGGGCATCTCTGGTATGAATAATGATTGGCAAGCCGGTCTGCTGACTGGCTTGCAGATGGCGAATAAAACTGTCTCGCTGCCACTGATGGCCCTCAGCGCTGTAAAAGTTGTCCAGGCCAGTCTCGCCTATGGCCACCACCTTGGGCGCCCTAGCCAGAGCCACCAGCTGCTCCACCTCGGGCACCGGCTGATCAATTTTTTGCAGCGGATGGACACCCACAGAGGAGTAGACATGGTCGTAACGCTCTGTGAGCTCAACCAGGGAAGCAGATGTGGCTAGATCCACAGCAACACTGAGAAACTGCGTAATACCGCGGGCGCGTGCATCGGCCAAGATGCCATCGAGACCAGCATCTCGATCTGATAGGTCTAGACGATCGAGGTGGCAATGAGAGTCTACCAACATAGGTTATTTTAATTTTTTTAGGTTACATAGTTAAAGTAGGATGCTGTGCATGCACCGTACCTGTTAAAGCCTGCTCAATCTGTATCTTAAGCTCTGCCTGCTCATCCGTAAACTGTACACCAACCCCCTCCCTCTGGGAGCTGCCAGATCCCTGGTGAGCAACCCAGACCACCTTGCCTGTCATAGGTATGGGGTCAGAGTGCAAGTAAATACTCAGCAGAAAAAAAAGTTCGTCGCCCAGCTCATGGTTTCTCTTGGTAGGAACAAACAGAGCGCCTCCCTGCACAAAGGGAATATAGTGCTCATAGAGCTCTCGCTCATCATTGATTTCCAGGGCCAAAATACCGCTTTTACCGCCGCTAAACCCGCTTCCTTTTGCCATTTTGACTACCTCTCCCTGTGTCCATCAGTGACCATTTCCTAGGCCACAATCTATCTTACCCCTAGTGTTACAACCACTGCTACAACCACTGTTGCAACCGCCAGTGCTTATTAAAAGATTAGCACATAGCCAGTCGCAATCACCTGCCTCTGCGGCGAAATACCTGAAGCCAGTCCATAAACAGCTCCTCCCAAAGCAACTGGGGATTGATATTGGAGCCGGATAACACCCAGCCGCGCGCCGTGCGCAGCTTGTCGGAAAAATCGAATAGAGCTGGATTTGGGCTATTCTGCAATTCACCGGTTGCCAGTCTATGCAAATAATTCATAAACCAGTCCAGCAGTTGATCACTGTTGAGCTTGTGACAATGCTGAGCCGCATCTACAGGGGACAGATCTCCCCGACGCACCTGCTCAACTGTTCCCTCAAATTCCCGGCGCTGCTGCAGGCTATCCCCTTGCATATAGTCTAGGGCCAGAAGCGGCCTGCCCCCCGCAATCCCCAAGGTTTGTTCCGCCAGCTTTTGATCTCCACTGACCTCGGCCAGCCAGCGGCTCGCCTGAGCTGAATCTGGCAATGGCAGACCCTGTACCTGACAGCGGCTGCGAATAGTTGCAGATACTAGGCTAGGACGATAGGAGAGCAGAAGCAACAGGGTTTGCCCCTGAGGCTCCTCGAGGCTCTTAAGCAGTGCATTAGAGGCGCTGATATTCATGGCTTCTGCCGGTGAGATCAGGGCGACCTTCCAGCCCCCCTGCTGAGCGGTCTTACTCAGCTTGCCCAAGAGCTCCCGCACCTGATCTATAAGGATGGCCTTACCCGATTCCGCTGGCTCCAGAATTGATAGATCCGGGTGATTACCCGCCAGCATTAGCTGGCAGCCCTTGCAGGTTCCACAGGCGTATTTGCTTAGTTCAGCAGTACAGAGCAGACGCTGAGCCAGGGCTGTGGCTATGCGCTCAACACCAATTCCCGGGCTGCCAGTCAGCATCATGGCATGGGGCAGCCGGTTTTGGTCTAGGCGCGAAATAAACGACTGCCACAGAGACTCCTGCCAGGGCAATGGCAGAGCCAGAGAGGCCTGATCCTGTGATTCCAGCCCCAACATTAGCCTGACTCCTCTGAGGAGTACCAGAACGCCTCTAGGGCTATGGTTAATTCTCTCTGCACTAGCTCAAGGGGCTGAGAGGCATCGATAACCACGCAGCGATCCGTGTGCTTGCGGGCTATATCTAGATAACCGTTGCGAACAAGATCAAAAAACTCGGTCTTCTCCTGCTCAAACCGATCTGGATCACTGCGCTCGCTGGCGCGCTTGAGCCCCAGTTCCACAGGAATATCTAGAATCAGAGTCAAGTCGGGTCGCAGGCTACCCTGAACAATAAGCTCAAGCTCAGCAATAAGAGAGGTTCCCATGCCACGGCCGGCGCCCTGATAGGCGTAAGTTGCGTCGGTAAAACGATCGCAGAGCACCCAGGCGCCCTCGGTCAGCGCCGGCTCAATAACCTGATTCAGATGTTGAGCGCGACCGGCAAACATCAGTAGCAGTTCTGCAGTATCACAGACCAGCTCCTCCCGCGGCGCCAATAGCAATTCTCGAATCTGTTCCGCCAGCGGTGTACCACCGGGTTCACGGGTGCACAGATAGGCCAATTGCTTGGACTCAAGCCAGTTTTGGATAAACTGGATATTGGTGGTTTTTCCAACCCCCTCAGTGCCCTCAATGGTGATAAATTTTCCGCGCATTTAAATTCCGTAAATCTGACTGTTACTGAGGTGCAGATTGATAGTTCTGCTTTCGCTGATAAATTTGATACTGCCTCACCGCTCTCTGGTGCTCTTCTAGGCTGTCTGAAAAGTAATGGCCGCCATCGCCCCGCGCCACAAAGTATAGGCTAGAACCGGGCAGCGGATGCAATGCGGCATATATAGCGGCCTCGCTGGGCATGGCTATAGGTGTGGGGGGCAACCCATTAATCATATAGGTGTTGTAGGGGGTGCGCTGCTTTAGATGCTCTCTGCGAATATTGCCACTGTAGGCATCGCCCATGCCGTAGATTACCGTGGGATCCGTCTGAAGGCGCATCCTACTCTGCAGCCTGCGTACAAAAACCCCAGCAATCTCTTCACGCTCGGAGGCCAGACCTGTCTCTTTCTCGATAATCGACGCCATAATCAGCGCCTCGTAGGCTGACTTATAGGGCAGATCAGGCTCTCGATCCTCCCAGGCATTACTCAGCACTTTGCGCATCTGCCCATGGGCCTGGCGCAGAATATCCGCTGCCGAATCGCCATCGCCATAACTGTAGGTATCGGGAAAGAACCAGCCCTCCGGGTTAGCCAATTCAATATCGGCTTCCGCTAGCAACTGATCAACAGTGACATCTGCTATACCATCGAACTGAGGCACTCGCTGTAGTTCTGCCAACCATTGCTTAAATGACCAGCCCTCGGGAAAGGTAATCTGATACTGCACAACCTCACCACGATTAAACTTGTCCAATAGAGATTTGGCACTATCAGCTGGCTCAATCCAGTAACTACCGGCCTGGATGGCAGCACGGCCTGAGAATTTGGCATATCTGGCCATTAGCACTGGGCCTGACAGAATGCCCTCTGCGTGCAACTGTCTATTTACCTGGCTGAGATTGCTGCCCCTATTAATGGTCCACAGGCGCTTTGGATTATCCCCCTCCTGGGCAAGCACTACCGTTTGCTCCATATGGTATTGCACATACACATAGAGGCCAGCACCAGCCACAGTCAGCAGCAGCAGAAAGATAATTAATAGGCGCAGTAGTGAACGATTCATAGGTAACAAGAATACTGCTGCACGAGGGCAGATTGAAGCATTTTTGTCTGTTCACCTATATCTTTACTGACCACTGCTGCAGAATCGGACTCGCCCAGCTGGGTTACCGGAATTATTCCTCTGAGTGAATTACAGATAAATATTTCGCTGGCCTGCTCTAATTGGCCCAGAGCTATTGGCTCAATCGATACAGCGGTGGCTGTATTTGGAAAGATCTCATCCATAAGTAGAGCGCGCATAACACCGGCCACACCAGAGTCATCCAGGCGGGGTGTCACCCAGCCATTCTCTGTAAGGGCAAATAAATTGGCCGCTGTAGCCTCAATTACGGAGCCTTGGGGCGACAACATCAAACCATCAGCATAATCAGCAGAGGTCCATTCGCTGCGCGCCAGCACCTGGTCTAGGCGGTTGAGGTGCTTAATACCAGCCAGAGGTGGATTTATTGGCAACCTATGGTTGCAGCGCCACAATTTAATACCCTGTTGTCTCTGCAGGCGCGCCTGCTCAAAATCAAATTCAGCATGCTGGCAGATGATCAGCGGAGTCATAGCGGCCGGGCTCTGATAACCTCGGCCACCGGAGCCTGCAGTTGCCACAAGCTTCACCACGCCCTCTTCGACCCCTGCGGCTGCAAGCTGAACTAGGAAGTCATCCAGGTATACGCTAATTGTAGCTGGGTCTAGCTCTATACCCAGCACCAATGCATCTGCGCACAGACGCTGCATATGCCGCAGTTTATGGGGCAGTTGGCCGCTGTGGTAACCAATGGATTCAAACAGACCATGGCCGTAGGCCAGACCGCGATCTCGAGGCCCTGTCGCGAGATCAGAGGCAGTAGTAAACTCGCCATTAATACTGTGATAGAACATGCAGTGCTGCCTAATATCTGTTAAGGGTGGGCCTGGTTAGTCGGGAAACATTATAGGCTGCATTATGACAAAACTATCAGGCATAAAAAAACCGCCCCATCAGGAGCGGTTTTTTTGAATGCGAGACAATCAGCCGTTGGCGCTGATATAGGTAATGGCATCCTGAACTGTAGCAATCTTCTCTGCTTCTTCATCGGGGATTTCGGCATCAAACTCTTCTTCTAGAGCCATAATCAGCTCAACCGTATCCAATGAGTCTGCACCGAGATCTTCAACAAAAGACGAAGTCGTCTTAACGTCTTCTTCCTTAACACCCAGCTGCTCTGCAACCATTTTGATAACGCGTTCTTCAATGTTGCTCATCGTAATTCCACTCCTATAGGGGATCTGATGTCTAACTTGCTAACAAGCTTTAAAGCTCATTAAACGATAATCCTTGTTTTAGGGCGCGCATTTTACCTAACAAATCTTAAAATGCTAGTGCCCTTTTAAAAAAAGCCACTTAAATCATTAAAATCAGCGAGTTACGCCATGTACATACCGCCATTCACATGGATAGTCTCACCAGTGATGTAGCCCGCGGCCTCTGAGGTGAGAAAACTAACCACAGCTGCAATCTCCTCAGGAGCACCCAGTCGGGCCAGTGGTATCTGGTTAAGCATAGCCTCTTTATTGGCTTCCGGTAACTCTTTGGTCATATCTGTATCAATAAAACCTGGGGCCACACTGTTAACTGTAATGCTTCTGGAACCCAACTCTTTGGCCAGTGCCCTGGCGAAACCCTCAACACCAGCTTTGGTGGCGGAATAGTTGCTCTGACCGCCGTTGCCCATGGATCCCACCACAGAGCTGATATTAATAATTCGACCCCAGCGCGCCTTGGTCATAGCCCTTACACAGGCTTTGGAAAGACGGAACACCGCATTGAGATTGGTATTGATAACATCTGTCCATTCGTCATCTTTCATGCGCATTAGAATATTGTCTTTGGTAATACCGGCGTTATTAACCAGTATGGTAGGCGCGGCAAAATCCTCAGACATAGCCTTGAGTACCGCTTCTATAGAGCCTGCCTCGCCTACATCGAGCACCATACCTCTGCCGCTAATATTTTTTTCCGCAAAACGCTGGCTGATTTTATCAGCCCCAGCTTCTGTAGTGGCAGTTCCCACCACGGTGATACCGGTGCGACCCAGATCATCGGCAATTGCCGCGCCTATGCCACGACTTGCTCCGGTGACCAGCGCCACCTTTTGTTCAACGGTCATACTTTACTCCCAGAAATAATTAAATAGAGGTTAATGCGTTATCTAGACTGGCGGCATCGTCTGTTGAGAGCGACTTTAAGTCGCGATCAATTCGCTTGGTCAGGCCATTGAGCACTCGGCCCGGCCCACATTCGACATACTGCTCAGCGCCAGCTGCTTTGAGAGCTAAAATACAGTCGACCCAGAGGACCGGCTTGTAAATCTGTTCCAGCATTAGAGATTTTATAAGGTTAGGGTCCTGCTCAGACTCAGCGCTGACATTGTGTATCACCGGGATAGAAGGACTGCGGAACGCCGTGCTCTGCACCAACTCAGTCAGCTGTTCAGCTGCCGGTTGCATCAGAGAGGTGTGAAATGGAGCGCTGACCGGCAGAGCTAGGGCGCGCTTGGCACCGGCCTCTTTACAGATAGCTATGGCTCGGTCGACGGCCGCAGCCGAGCCGGCAATAACCACCTGCCCCGGAGCATTAAAGTTAACCGCGTCGACAATGCCATCTTCCCGCGCCGTATCACAGGCGCCAATAATTACATCGTCAGCCAGCCCCAAAATAGCTGCCATGGCACCCTCACCCACAGGTACAGCTTGCTGCATATAGGCTCCGCGAGCGCGAACTATTTTAATCGCATCGCCAAAATCAAGTGCCCCGGCACAGACCAGAGCTGACCACTCACCCAAACTGTGTCCTGCCATCTGCGCTGGAGCCGGGCCGCCCTTTTCGTTCCAGAGACGCCAGATAGCCACACTGCTGGCCAACAATATGGGCTGAGTGCGTTCGGTGAGATTAATATCCTCCTGCTCACCCTGCTGAATCATTTGCCAAAGATCGTAATTCAATACATCTGAGGCTTCCCTAAAAGTAGCTTCAACTGTTGGGTTTTGGCTCGCCAGTTCAGCCAGCATGCCAATTTTCTGCGATCCTTGGCCAGGGAATACAAACGCTAAATTACTCTTTGTCATAGGTCCTCTAGTTAGATTTGCCAGTTTGATTATTGTCGATCCTGCTCTGAAGTATAGGCGACAAAACCTCTGGCAGATTGTGTTTGGCTGCCTCTATGGCCACATCCAGGGCATGACCAAAGGCAATTGCATCGGCGCCACCATGGCTTTTTACCACGACACCATTTAATCCCAGCAAATAGGCGCCATTGTATCGCGCAGGATCAAGATCAGATTTAAGCGCGTCCATAGGCCCGCGCAGCAACCAAGCTACCAGGCGATTTAACCAGCTGCCGCGAAACATATCTGCAACCATACCGCTGACCATGCGCGCTGCACCCTCAGTTGCCTTTAGCGCTACATTGCCGCTAAAACCATCGCAGACCACAACCTGCGCATCGCCTTCAAACAGGCCATCTCCCTCAACATAGCCACAGAAGTTAACCAGCGGATCAGCCTCAAGCAAGTCGGCGGTTTTTTTAATCACACCATTGCCTTTGCTGACCTCTTGACCCACATTTAAAAGGCGCACCCTAGGCTGAGAAATACCATCCAACTCAGTGGTGGTCAGAGAGCCAAGCACAGCAAACTGATTTAGCTGGGCAGGTGAACAGTCTAGGTTGGCGCCCAGATCGAGCATATAACAGCGGCCCTGATGGCTGGGGAATAAGGTGCAGATAGCGGGACGGGAAATGCCGGGCAGAGTTTTCAGTATTGAGAGCCCCAGAGCCATCAGCGCTGAGGTATGACCTGCACTGATACAGGCATGGGCATCCCCATGGGCAACCGCCTGCAGCGCAAGACCCATAGAGGAGTCCCGTTTGCTGCGAATCACATTGGAGGCACTGTCATCATCATTGATAAAAGTACCACTAAAGCGGCAGATAATACGGGGGAGAACATCCTCGGCGGAACAATTATTCAACGCCATTTCTAATGCCCGCTGCTCACCAAACACCAGAGCTGAGACACTGGGGTGTTTACGGAGCGATTCTACTAGCGCGGGCACCAGAGCACGGGGACCAAAGTCCCCGCCCATAGCGTCTACGGCAATTCTGAGCGAATTTGCCAAGAGAGATCTATCAGTTAGTCGGCGCTGGTCTCAACAACTTTGCGGCCGCGGTAAAAACCGTCTGCAGTCACATGGTGACGCAGGTGCTTTTCACCGCTCACTGAATCCACAGATACAGTTGCTGCAGTCAATGCATCGTGAGAGCGACGCATGCCTCGTTTAGATCGGGTTTTGCGACTTTTTTGAACGGCCATAGGAACTCCTAAGCAAAAATTAAGCGCAGCTGACTACTTTTTCAACTGCAGTAAAACGTTAAACGGGCTGTCCGAAACAACCTCATCACCAGTGGACTCTACCCCTTCTATAAAGGTGTCTCCGGTACATTCACCCACAGGGTGATAGTTAACCAGAGGTAGTGCCAGTAAAATCTCATCCTCAAGTAACTCATTGAGGTTGGCCAGCTTATCGACCACAAGCCAGGGCTCATAGTTTGCCGCTACCCGGTTGATATGATCTTCAGACCATATCACCTGCACGGCAAACTTAGCCTGCAACTGCACCTCAACTGGATCAAGACAGCGCTGACACACAGTCTCAACCTGTACTTTAGCCTCACCCTGGGCAATCTTAGCTCTGGACTCATCGAGACCGAACTGAATGCTGGCCTGCAGAGGACCACAGATCAGGTTAACCGACGTTGCCAACCTAGGGAGATCAGTCAGCTTTACAGTGCCTTCGAGAAGGTTGCCCTGCAGAGCCAGTTTACGCGGATCAATTTGAGTCGGCAGTGCCATAATATCGGTGGTACCCAGTTAGGCGCGCATGATAGGGTCAAGACTATGATCTGTCAAAGAAAAACTCGCACTAATCCCAACCTATCTGCGCTGATTGCCGAGGCTAAAACAGGTACCATTGCCAACCTAAATTAAAGCCTCGCCAATGAGATAATTTATGAGCACCCTAATTCTGGCCTCTTCCTCCCCCTATCGCAAAATGCTTTTGCAACGTCTGGATATAGAGTTTAGCTGCTACTCACCCAATATAGACGAGTCGCCCCATGCTCTTGAGAGCCCAGCGGTCCTTGCCGAGCGACTGGCCGCAGAGAAAGCCCTGGCGGGAGCTGAGAAGTTTCCTGGAGCCATTGCGATAGGTTCTGATCAGGTAGCTGAACTAAACGGCGAGATACTGGGCAAGCCTGGCAACCATTACCAGGCCCAGCAACAGCTGCAGGCTCAGTCCGGACAAACCGTGCAATTTCACAGCGGCCTGGCCCTTGCACAGCAGCTCCCAGACGGCAGCCTAAAGCAGGTAAAGCTGGTGGATACTACCCAGGTCTGCTTCCGCCAGCTTGAGCAAAGCCAAATAGACCGCTATTTGCAGCGGGAACAACCCTACGACTGCGCCGGCAGCTTTAAGGCAGAGGGGCTGGGCATTAGCCTATTTAGCGCTGTAACCAGTCAGGATCCAAGCTCATTGATAGGCTTGCCGCTCATAAGCCTGTGCACAGCGCTAAAGGGCTTCGGTGTGGAGACCCTCTAACTTATAGATATAACTTTAATTTTAAATAATAACTTATTGTTTTCTATAGATAATCTGAAATTTTTGCGAAATCATCCAGGCAGACAATGGGCTCATACTCCAACAGCCTAGATTTTTCATGGGCACCATAGCTCACCGCAATACGAGGCATATTGGCGTTGACCGCCATCTCCATATCAAACTCAGTATCCCCTACCATTACGGCATCCTGCGGCGCCATGCCATGCTCTTCCAGCAACTCCTGCAACATAAGCGGATGGGGCTTAGAGCGGGTCTCGTCAGCGCAGCGAGAACCATGGAAAAAGCCCTGTAAATCAGTGGCTTTAAATACCCGGTCTAGCCCTGCACGGCTTTTGCCCGTGGCCACCGCCAACAGATAGCCGGAGGCTCGCAAGCTCTGCAGGCTGGACAATACGCCCGGGAAGAAATCGCAGGGGCTATTATCCTGGCTGCGGTAATGGGCTGAGTAGCTGGCGCTAAAATCTGCCACCATAGAGGCATCAGCGGAGGGAAAGAGCTGCCTGATCGCCTCACTGAGCCCAAGACCAATAATCTCTTTGGCCTGGTCAAAGCTGGGCTGGGGTAACTGATGATCTTCAGCAGCAAGCTGAATACAGCGCGAGATGCGTGCCACAGAGTCCGAGAGGGTTCCATCCCAGTCAAAGATTATCAGCTTTGCAGCTGTCTGTTGATTACTCAAGATTGCTCCTCAACTAAGATTGCTGAGCACTGTTGCCAGCTCTTTTGGCAGGGGCGCTTCAACATCTACCCAGTCACCAGACAGAGGATGCCTGAACCGTAAATTGCTGGCATGTAAGAATAGCCGCTTTAGTCCCGCATCACGCAAACTCTCATTAAAGTGCTCATCGCCGTACTTGGAGTCCCCTGCTATGGGCTGCCCAGAAAACTGACAGTGCACTCTGATTTGGTGAGTTCTGCCAGTTTCAAGCTTGATTTGCAGCAAACTGGCGTCCCTGTAGCGCTCAGCAATTTTAAAGTGAGTCACCGAAGGCTTGCCCTCTGCATCCACCCGCACCATACGCTCGCCCGAGGACAGCTGGTTTTTCTTAAGCGGAGCGTTAATAGTCGACTTGCCCTTGGGCCACTGCCCCTTGACCAGCGCCTGATAGCGTTTTTCAACCTGATTGCGCTGCATAGCTGCCTGCAGCTCCAGCAGAACAGCACGCTTTTTGGCCAGCATGAGACAGCCTGAGGTATCCCGATCAAGCCGATGCACCAACTCAAGGAATCTGGCCTCGGGGCGCTCAGCTCGCAGCGCTTCAATAGCGCCCAGAGAAATACCGCTACCCCCGTGAACTGCCAATCCGCTGGGTTTATTAATAATCAGTAAACCCTCATCTTCAAACAGTATGTTGTCGGCCAGGTAGCGCTTCAGCTGTTTACCGGGTACAGGCGCAGCACCCCGCTCCGCAACCCGTATTGGCGCAATTCTGACAATATCCCCCTGCTTTACTCTGGTATCTGCTTTCACCCTACCTTTATTAACGCGCACCTCGCCTTTGCGCAGCAGCCTGTAGATACGTGATTTGGGAACACCTTTAAGATGGCGTATTAAAAAATTATCCAGGCGCTGCCCTTCGTGCTCGGGGCCAATTTCGACAAACGACACCTTAGAAAACTCTGAGGCAGTATGCGCCTGGGCTGGCTTGGGCTGCTGTTTAGACTGGGTTTTGAAATCTGATTCAGACAAGATAGGTCAACTTAGACGATGGAAAACCGCGCTATTGTAACCACCTGATGCATAATCACCCAACTAAATTATGGGATTCAATTGTAGCTGAGTGCATTTGTTGTTATATTGCGCCGCGATGTCCCTCGGCCACAAGCCAAAAGCTGGCCGCCCCGAGTGAGACTGCTCCCATATTTAGATTGGGCAAAGAATAACTGATTACCTGACATAGCTTTTTATATAGGTGGTTCGCAGGTAATCAACAATAGCTGAGTGATCTCAGCCAGTGAAATAAGTTTAGAAACAGGCTTAGAGTCCAGATACTGCCGTTTTAGAGCGCTGTCTTATATGTCTAGCAAATTTACACTAGACCAGATATGCCACTCAAAACGTTGAATTACAGTAACTGGCTGTTTGAGAAACGAAAGAATTTTAAGATATTGTTAATAATTTGCGACTAATTGGGCCATTGCCCAGGGTCGTGTAAAACTGATAATAGGGCCTTTACCCACTGGGAAAAGCGCCTGTTATTGCCAGTCTTAGCAGCTAGAGCCCCATTAGCAACAGTATCCCATAGGCTACAGATATAATTTTACTGTGAGGCCAAACCCCTTAAAAGCGCGTGTTTGCTGCTGCTTAAGGTTTTTGACTACTGCTTCGAGCAGTCTGACAGTTTATTTGATTTAGCACTTTCGCTTTCACCTCCCCTTCTTACCTTCTCTCATCTGGCTCTCACTCTAAACAATGAGAATAGGTGAATTATGAAACGCATGTTAATTAACGCCTCGCATACAGAAGAAATGCGAGTAGCCATGGTCGACGGCCAACGGCTGTACGATCTGGATATTGAAAACCGTACCAGAGAACAAAAAAAATCTAATATCTACAAAGGTAAAATTACCAGAGTAGAGCCCAGTCTGGAAGCTGCATTTGTGGATTATGGCGCTGAGCGTCACGGCTTCTTACCCCTGAAAGAAATCTCTCGAGAGTACTTTAAAAAAGGTTCCTCCGATGGTGGGCGCGTGCGCATTCAGGACGCAATTAAAGAGGGCCAGGAAGTTCTGGTCCAGGTAGAGAAAGAAGAGCGCGGCTCCAAAGGGGCAGCACTGACTACCTTTATGAGCCTTGCGGGACGCTATTTGGTGCTTATGCCCAACAACCCTCGCGCCGGTGGTATCTCACGCAGAATTGAAGGCGATGAGCGCGCTGATCTACGCGAAGCTATGCGCGGTTTGAATATTCCCGACGGTATGGGCGCTATAGTTCGCACCGCCGGCATTGGCCGCGCCACCGAAGAATTGCAGTGGGATTTAGACTATCTACTGCAGCTGTGGAATACCATCACAGAAGAAGCTGATGGTTCCAAAGCCCCCCACTTCCTGTTCCAGGAAAGCAATGTTATTGTCCGCGCTATTCGCGACTATCTGCGTCAGGATGTAGGTGAAGTGATTGTGGATAGCGAAGAGGCATATGCCCTGGCTGCCGCCTTTATAGGCACTGTAATGCCAGACTTTACCAGCAAGGTTAAGTTCTACCAGGAAGAGATTCCGCTGTTTAACCGCTACCAGGTTGAGAATCAAATCGAGACAGCCTTCTGTCGCGAAGTTGTGCTGCCCTCTGGCGGCTCAATCGTTATCGATGTGACTGAAGCCATGGTCTCAATCGATATCAACAGTGCCCGCGCCACCAAAGGCGGCGATATTGAAGAGACTGCATTTAACACTAACAAAGAGGCGGCGGAAGAAATCGCCCGCCAGCTGCGTCTGCGTGACGTGGGCGGCCTGATTGTTATCGACTTTATCGATATGCTTAATAGCAAGCACCAGAAAGCCGTGGAAAATAAAATGCGCGATGCACTGGTAATAGATCGCGCCAGAGTTCAGGTCGGCCGTATCTCTCGCTTCGGTCTGCTGGAGATGTCTCGCCAACGCCTGCGCCCTTCTCTGGAAGAAACCATGTCCAAGGTCTGCCCTCGCTGTAAGGGTCAGGGTACTATTCGCGGCACTAGGTCGCTGGCGCTGTCGATTCTCAGACTGGTTGAAGAAGAAGCTCAGAAAGAGTCCAGCCGCGAAATTCGTGCTGTTGTGCCCGTGCCTGTAGCTACCTTCTTGCTCAATGAAAAACGCAGAGAGATTCTGGATATAGAGTCTCGCAATAAAATTCAGGTAACTGTATTACCCAACACAGAGATGGAAACACCCCATTTTGAGGTAGTGCGCATCCGCAACCAGGACGAAGACACCTCAGACTTTAGCTACAAAATGGCTCACGAGTTGAGCAAGCCAGAAGTTGAGGTTGTGTCGGACGCTACCAATACAGCAAAAGCCCTGGCCCAGCCTGCAGTTAAAACCTTAGTGCCATCTACACCTGCACCTCAGGTTGCGCAGCAAGCCACGCCCGAAGAAGTTAAAGCACCAGGATTGGTAAAACGCCTGTGGGATAGCATGTTCGGTGAGGGTTCTGCTGAAGAAAAGCAAGAGGAAGAAAAGCCCAAACCCAGAAGTAATAACCGCAACAACAGAAACCGCGGTGGGCAGAACAACCGCAATCGCAATAATAACCGACGCTCCAACAACAGCAATGATGACAGCCGCAATAACAGGGATGCTCAGGGCGAAGGTCGCAATAATAGCAAGAGCAGTGATTCACGGGGCAGTGATACGAAGGGCAATGACTCTCGCAATAACGAGAATCGCCGCAACAATAATAATCGCCGCAATCAGCCTAAGAGCAATGATGCAGAGGCGCGTAACGCTGCCAAGGATACCAAACAGAGCGAAAGCCAAGATGGTAATAATGCAGCACCTCAGGGCGACCAACTAAAACGTCGTCCAGATGATAAGCGCCGTGGGCCACGCCGCCGTCGCCAGCGCCAGGATGTGCCGCAGGAAATGCTGGATAAAACAGCAACAGTAGCAGCCCCTGAAGCAGGCAATGCGCCACAAAGCTCTGTAGCACCAAGCGAGCCTGTAGCGGAAAAACCAGTATCGCCAACAGCTGTAGATAGCCCAGAGGTAGCAACAGAGAAGCCAGCGGCAAAGCCAAGACGCAAGGCTAAGCCCAAAGCACCTAAGCAAGAGACAGCTGAGGCTCCTAAGCAAGAAACAGCTGAGGCTCCTAAACAAGAGACCGCTGAGGCTCCTAAACAACCAAAGGCTGGAGCTCCAAAGCAGGAGACCGCTAATTTAGAGACGTCGGCGGCCGCAGATGCGCCAAAAGCTAAGGCCAAAGCAAAGCCAAAGGCCAAAGTTAAAGCCAAGCCAAAAGCAAAATCAGCTGCAGCGGATACGCCTGCAGAAGGTCCTCGCGCCAGCAATGACCCTCGCCAGCGGCCCAAGCCAGTGGCCAAGGTTGAGGTCAGCACCGAGCGACCAGTTGTGCCAGCTCCACAGGCAGCTGAATCAAGTGCTCCTGCAGCCGCGGCGCCAAAAGCTCCAGTGGTACGAGCATCCAACGATCCTCGCAAAAGGCGCGGCGCTGCAAAAGCACAGCCAACAACTGCTGCAGATACCAGTGCAGCTACTGAAAGTAGCGAAAAAGCACCAAAGGAGTAATTGTTACTTGTCAGTGCTAAAAGGCGCTGTATAATCAGCGCCTTCAGACAGTCAGGGTAGATAAATAATACTCTGGCAAGCAGAATCAGGTGGGATGGCAGAGCGGTTGAATGCACCAGTCTTGAAAACTGGCATACGTTAATAGCGTATCTAGGGTTCGAATCCCTATCCCACCGCCACCTCTAAAAGCCCCTTTATAAGGGGCTTTTTTTATGGCTCCTAATAACGTTAAAGACCCCAGTCACTGTTACCAGTCGTCGAGCAAAGATGCTTGCCTACTTGCTATTCATTTATGCATATGTTTCGCTTAAAAAACATGTCAGCATTCAATCAACATAACAAGGACCCATTATGAAGCCAACCCCTCAAAATATATTTAGCGGCGCAGCCGCATTTCTAACCTTGATTATCGTTTTATCATCTTTTGTCATTGTAGATGCAGGCTATGTGGGCGTAGTTAAACGCCTAGGCGCAGTTCAGCCAGACTACTTGCCAGAAGGGTTTCATATAAAGACGCCGTTTATCGAGGGAATTCAGGAGTTTGATGTGCGCTTGGCCAAGGTCCAGACAATCGCTGGCGCCTCATCGCGAGATCTGCAGGTCATTACCACCGAGATCGCTGTGCAGTACAGTATGATCGCCGAGCTAACGCCAATGACGCTGCAAAAAATTGGCACTAGAAAAATTGTAGAGCGCACCTTGATCGAACCGGCGATTATGGAGTCGGTAAAAGCCATTACTGCCCTGTATACAGCTGAGCAATTGATTACTCAGCGTGAGGAGGTAAAGAACAAGATTCAGGACAGAATTAATAGCTTCCTCAATGAAACCTTAAAAGAAAAACAGCTGATGGGCGCCCTGGCTATTGCCAATGTGGCCATTACTGATTTTGATTTCTCTGAGGAATTTAACCGCGCCATTGAAGATAAAGTTCGCGCAGAGCAAGAAGCACTTAAAGCCAAAAACGAGAAACTGCGCCGAGTCACTCAGGCAGAGGCAGCTGCCGCCGAAAAAACCCTTGCTGCGGATGCTAAAGCCTATGAGATCAAGGTTGAATCCCAGGCTAGAGCCAATGCAATCCAGCTAGAGG
>Ga0206129_10000067_pt1 | contig 166268 bp, 205 predicted proteins | sample Helgoland_Spring_8_FD_148616 | JGI IMG/M metagenome (GOLD analysis project Ga0206129, IMG submission 148616) | Pelagic subsurface seawater microbial communities from Kabeltonne, Helgoland, North Sea - Helgoland_Spring_Bloom_20160502_2 | ecosystem: Environmental > Aquatic > Marine > Epipelagic...
AAAATTGCGATATTGCTTTAGGTATTCATGCTGGTGACCACGCGATTTACCCAGATTGTAGACAAGAATTTAGAGATGCAGATGATGCAGCTTTTAGAAACGGTAATTGGGATGCAGATCGTGTAGGATATTTTACACCATATTTAGAAACTGATAAACTAGGAATTTTAAAAGATGGACAAACATTGGTTAGTAAGCTCGGAATTGATTTTAATGAAGTATACAGACGCACTAATACTTCTTATAAACCCTATCCTAGCGGCAATAGCGATTACAAATCCGCTTCATCAGTGGAACGTATTGAAGCTTTTATCGCGCTTGGTGTGGACGACCCTGTTCAGTATGAGGATGAAACTGGACCGGTTGAATATGCTATTGCAAAAGCACATGTAGAAAAATTGCTGGTAGAATATTCATCAGCTGCTGTATTAGGTGATGCATAAGTAAAAATAGGGTCGTTAATAGCGACCCTTTTTACATATTTATAGTATATAAACCTGCTATAGAATGGCCACATTAACTGGAAGAACAATAAGATCGACCTACGATCAACTCATACAATTAGAAGATCAATCATTTCAAGACGGTTTTGGAACTAGTTCCTTAAGCGGTTCTTATGAATTAACTGGTTCTCAATTTATTAGTGGTACCCTTCACATAACAGGTAATTTAGAAGTTACAGGTACAGCTTCAATTGGTTATTTAGAAACCATTTATGAAACTGCCTCTGTAATTTATAGTTCAGGTTCAACAAAATTTGGAGACGATACTTCAGATACACACGAATTTACAGGAAGTGTTACAATCAGTGGTTCAGCTTATAGTGAAAATTGGAGTGGATCCTTTAGTGGTTCGTTTTTTGGATTAATAGATTCAGCTTCTAATGCTGAAAGAGCAGTTACTGCCTCCCAAGCAGATTCTGCTACTACGGCGTCTCATGCTTTAGCTTCTTCAAACTTAAATATTACACCTGAAGAATCAAGTGCCGCAGGTCACTATATATTATTTGCACAATCAAATACAGGTGAGGCACAAGTAAAAACAGACAGTGGTTTAACTTATGTACCACAAACTGATACTTTATCCGCTACTAAATTTATAGGTCAATTAGAGGGTAGTGCTTCATATGCTGAAACAGCATCTTTACTTTTAGGTAGTGTAGAAAGTTCTTCTCATGCCGAAACTGCTTCTTTAGCTATAAACACTAATAATGTAACCGAAGTTTCAACTTCATTTGCTGAAAGTGGTGATGGGCCCTTTACAGGATCTTTTTCTTCTAGTTTATACTCTTTCTTTTCAGGATCACTAACAGGTTCTGTTTTAGGAGATGTTATAGGAAACCTAACAGGAACTGCTTCAATAGCAGATTTTGCTACTACTGCTTCACATGCCTTAACTATAAAAGGAGGTTTAACAGCTTCTCATGCTGATAGAGCAACTAGTGCTTCAATAGCAGATGAATTATCTCAATTAGCAACATCAAGCTTTGCTGATATAGCAACTTTATCACGTGGTGGTTCAGGTTCATTTAGTGGCTCATTCCAAGGGGATGGAAGTACTTTAACGGGTATTGATGGATATACTGTAGCAAATTCTTCTAACAATAGAGTAATTACTTCTGTAGATTCAACAAATGGTAACGCCGAAGCTAATTTAACCTTTGATGGTTCTACTTTAACAGTAGTAGGTAATATCAATACGGGTCAAGGTGCTACTGAGATTTATTTAATGAACCAAAACCTTCAAACAGGAAATAGTGTTCAATTTAATGGATTAGGAGTTGGTACTGCACCTTCAGGAGTAGCTGGAGCAATTTTAGCAACAAACGACGTTGTAGCATTTGCCTCTTCAGATGAACGTCTAAAAGAAAATTTAGAGCCTATTGGAAGTGCTATAGAAAAAGTAGGCCAATTAACAGGTTACACATTTGATTGGATACCAATGCCTGATATTCATGTTCACAATGGACGTGACGTAGGAATTATTGCTCAAGAAGTAGAAAAAGTATTACCTGAATTAGTATCAGATCGTGAAAATGGATATAAAGCAGTTAAATATGAAAAACTAACTGCACTACTTATTCAGGCTGTTAATGAACAACAAAAACAAATTGAAGAATTAACAAAAAGAGTAGGTTGGTTAGAAAACCACGTATAAATTTGGTTACCTAAATTAGTTATATTATATTTAGACCATTAAAAAGGTCGAGTGACAGTAAAACCACTTAAAAAAATTCACATATGTTAAAAAGAATAGAGGACTACTCTAAAGTCCTCCCAATAGTAGAAGTTTATACAGCCGTACAATCAGAAGGTTCTAGACAAGGATACCCCACAATCGTAGTTCGTACCTCAGGATGCACCCACCGATGTTATTTTGGTGAAGGTGGCTGGTGTGATTCCTGGTATACTTCAATTCACCCCGAAAAAGGTAAATATACATTTCAAGATATAATTGATATGTACGATAAGCATCCTCACATAAGTGAGATGATGCTTACTGGTGGTTCACCCACGATGCACTCTGCACTTGTAAACGAATTAACACACCTTGCTAATGAAAGAGATATATTCATTACTATTGAGACTGAAGGAAGCCATTTTCTTACTACTGATTATCCCATTGACCTTCTTAGTATTAGTCCTAAGTTTTCCAATAGTGTTCCTGTGGTTGGAATTGAAACACCTCAAGGAGCGATTACAGACCAAAAAATGGTTGACCGACACAACAAATTTAGATTAAATAAAGATGCTATTAAAAAAAGTATTGATTATCACAATGACTACCATATTAAGCCTGTCCTTGACAAAGAGCTTTCAATGGTTGAAGAAGTTGAAGAATTCTTAAAAGATTTAAAAATCCCAGATCATAAAGTATGGGCTATGCCTGCGGGTGATGATAGGGAATCTTTAAAAGAAAGTTATGGTCCTGTTATGAACTTTGTAAGGGACAGAGGATGGAGATTTACAGGTCGTGCTCACATTATGGCCTTTGATACTGAAAGAGAGGTATAATATTAATTTTCTTAATGGAAGTTCTAAAACCATTCCCACAAATTATTTTTAAAGAAAAAGTCCCTAGTGCTTTTTTTTATATTAAAGAATTCTTAAACTCTCAAAAAACATTTTTTCCTCAAAAAGGTAACTGGGAAAGATCAAAAAGTACTTACATTTTAAATAATCCTAAATGTAAAGATTTTAATAAATATATTTTAGATCAAGTACTTGTTTTTTCAAAGAAATATATAGGATTATCTTATAATGAATATAAACTTTCTCAATCTTGGGTTAGTATTAAGCACCCTGGTCAACACCATTCTCCCCACACCCACCCTAATAGTTTAATTTCAGGAGTGTTTTATTATGGGGATATTTCCAACTCAACCCCTGGAATTAGTTTCCAACAACCACCTTTACATAGTAATGGATACACATTAGATATATCTTATCTTCCAAACCGTCACCCTTCAGAAGAATTTATTACATATAATATTTCAGAAGGAGATATGTTTTTATTTCCTTCTTATTTACCACATGCCGTGTTAAATAACGATACTACCCATCCAAGAAAATGTTTAGCATTTAATATTGTTCCTAAAAATGGGTTTGGGAGTAGAGAGCATTTAACAGAACTTAAACTTTAAAAATGAAATATATAGGAAATATAGGACCTAAAATTGATGTAAATCTTTTTTATTTAGATTTAGATACTAAAAAAATATCTGAAGAAATAATTCAACAAAAACTTCCTAGAAAAGTTCAAGATCCATTATCAACTTACTTTGAAGATTATCCTTTTGAACCTTTACCTAATAGTGAAACAGAAAAACTTTTTAAAACTATAAAAAATCAATTTAAAGAATATAATGTAGAAATGTGGGTTCATATGCATCACCCTTTAGAAAGTACTACAATTCATCATCATGGAATGGATGGCCTTTCTTTTGCTTTTTATGCTAAAGTTCCCCAAAATAGTGGAATATTTGTTGTAATGCCTGCAGGGAATGGGGGGCCTAGTATCCCTATTCCACCCATAGAAGGTAGTCTTATATTATTCCCTTCATGGGTACAACATATGGTAACAAAAAACTTATCAAAAGAACTTCGAATATGCATTTCAGGTAATTTACATAAAAAACAAAATGATTTCAAGTAAACTCCCAGTACTCCACGATATGTGGATAAAAAATATTATAGAGCCTTCTCATGTGATTTCTTACTTAGACAAGTTGGATTATACATTAGGATTTATTACATTGGAAGGAATAAGCGTTATATCAAAAAACAAAAAGACACAATTTTCATGGAAAACAACCGAAAAAAACAACACACCGATTTAGAAGTAGTACCTGTAGGATATGCAAATGGTATAGCTGAAGGCTTCCCATTCACAGACAAAGAAAAATCTAGAATGATAGATCGTGCTGCTAAAGCATATGGTAAATTCTTAGATGAATTAAAATGTGATTGGAGAAATGATCCTAATTCTGCTGATACACCCCGTCGTGTAGCCAAAGCATATGTAAATGACTTATGGGCTGGTAGATATACGGCGATGAGTGAAATTACATCATTCCCTAGTGATGGTTATGATGGTGTTGTTATAGAGCGTAATATACCGCTGACTTCCATGTGTTCCCACCACCACCAAACAATACAAGGTGTAGTACATATTGGATATGTAGTTGGAGATGAAGGTAGAGTAATTGGTTTATCAAAACTAAATCGTATTGTAGAATTATTTGGTAGACGAGGAGCAATTCAAGAACAACTAACCTCAGCAATTCATAATGCTGTAGATAAAATTTGTGAAAATAATAAAGGTGTTATTGTAACAGTTGTAGGAACACATAATTGTGTATCTTGTAGAGGAGTAAAACATCAAGGTGCTTCAATGGTTACAACTAAAGTATCAGGAGTATTTTTTGATAATAATAATGTAGCACGTAAAGAATTTTTTGATTCAATTAAAATCAATAATGGAAATCACCCAGTGTAATGTTTGATATAACTAAATTAGCTTTAAAGTTGCCTAATTTTCTTACACATAATGAGTGTGATAGGTTGATTAATGAGTATGAAACAAGATCAAACGAATCTTATTTAGAAAAAAGTTCTAATTATAAAACAAATCAAGTTACTACTTCTAGTTTTAAAGTAGTTGAATTAAAACCTTATACAGATAATTTTAATTTAATTAAATCAAAAACAAAAAAAGCAGTAGATTTATATATAAAACATCTTTCTAAACCCGGTTTTTTTTATACAAACTTATTAAAAAATACATTAAGATTTTCTCATAATTATAGAGTTATGAAATACGACGTAGGGGCTGAAATACATCCACATAGTGATCATGATTCCGGAATTTATGGGAGTATAAGTTTTAATTTAAGTGAAGGGTATAAAGGAGGAGAATTTAAATTTTTTAATGGAAATTATACTGTACCTTTAAATAAAGGAGATGCTTTAATTTTCCCTGCAGATTATTTTTGGGTTCATGAAGTAACTCCTGTAACTGAAGGAATTAGATATAGTATTAATAGTTTTTTATGTAAACATCCTTATGATGTTATAACTAAATCTTTCTATTTAGAAAATTTAATTAGTAATGATTACCTAAAAAATACCCCCTCAGAAGAACTTTTGGGGCCATATAATTAAAAAATGATAAAATTACACGATAAATTATATCTTAGTTGGGATGACATTAAAGATGTCGTTGAAAAACTAGCTGAACAAATTAATAATTTAGAAAAAAAACCTTTTTACATTTATGGGATACCTCGTGGCGGATTAATCCCCGCCACTTGGTTATCACATAAAACAGGAATCAAATATCAACAAATAAATGCTACTCAAATTTCCCAAATGGCAGACTTATCTCATATTCTAATTATAGATGACATTTGTGATTCAGGTAAAACTGTAAAAGAAATAAGAGAAAATTATCCTAAAGTTAAAGTAGCTTGTTTATATTATAAAGAAAACGAAGTTGCTAAACCTGACATTTATGGGGAACTCGTTGGGGATGAATGGATTGTTTTTCCCTGGGAAGAGGAAGAAAAAATAGGAAATCGAGATAACACTTATGGAGAACTTTAACCCAAAACAAAAATCAGAAGGATTTGGTGATACAATCGCTAAAATAACCCATGTTACCGGCTTAGATAAAGTAGCAGATAAAGTAGCTAAAATGGCAGGAAAAGAAGATTGTGGTTGTGGGAGAAGGAGAAAAACTTTAAATGAAATGTTTCCTTATACTAAAGAAAATGAACCTAAGGAAACCCCCCATATTAATTCTGCTCCTTTAGATGAAATAGAAGGCGAGTATTTGGTTTTACAAGAAATTCATTGTACATTACCAGGTATAGGAGTAACAGTTTTAAGTAAAGAAACAGTTTTAATTATAGATAAACAACACCCTTTATATAACGATATTCCCCATTATTATAAAAACAATATAATTAAAAAAATATGAAAAGTTTTTCTCAAAATAAAGTTACACCCCGAGAAGTAGCAATTCTTTTATCTAAAAACAATATAGTATGTATTTTTCAAGGTCAATCCGAAGCGGGCCCTCGTGCATTAGGGAATAGAAGTATTTTATATAATCCTACTGATCCTAACGGTAAAGATTTTGTAAATAAAGTTAAAGGACGTGAATGGTTTAGGCCATTTGCAGGAACTGTTTTATTAGAAAAATCTTTTGAATGGTTTGATATGGCAGGGATGAAAGAATCCCCTTTTATGATGTGTGCCGTAAATGTAAGACCTGAAAAACAATCTTTAATTCCATCAATAACTCATGTAGATGGTACTTGCAGAATTCAAACTTTAACTAAAAAACAAAATCCTAATTATTATAAATTAATTAAAGAGTTTGAAAAAATAACAGGTATACCTATTTTATTTAATACTTCTTTTAATTTAGCAGGTCACACCCTTGTTGAAACTTTTGACCATGCTATGCAAACTATTTTGAATAGTAAAATGAAGTATTTATATTTACCAGATTTAGAAGTTTTATTAACAAAAGAAAATTAATGAAAGTATTAGGATTAAATTTTAGTCATAATGCTTCTGCTTGTTTAGTAGAAGATGGAAAGGTTTTATGGTTTTTAGAAGCTGAAAGATTTAATGGGATTAAACATAGTTCTATGACACAAGATTTTCTTATGTATGCTAAAGATCTAACCCCTTCACTAGATAAAATAGTAGTAACTGGAATTACCCAAGATAGTAATTATTCTCATACTAGCAGTTGGACAGATAGCCTTAAAGATATAACAACAAAATTGAATGAACTATTCCCAAAAATTGAAGTTTTAGATTATTTTACCCCTCACCATCTAACTCATGCTCTTAATGCTTTTTATGATTCAGGGTTTGGAAGTGCTCTAGGAATAGTAATTGATGGAAATGGGAGTTTATCTTTTCATGAAGATAATCCTAAATATCCTATATTAGAAACAGAAAGTATATTTGATCTTCACCAAAACATAAAACCTAGAACTATTTACAAATCTTATTATTCAGAAACGGATTATGAAAATCTAGATAGTAATATTAGTCCTAAATTAACTTTAGGTTTACTTTGGCAATCTATAAGTTACCATTTTGGATGGAATTGGACAGATGCTGGTAAAGTAATGGGATTAGCTTCTTATGGCAAACCAGATTCTACAATTCCTAATATTTTTATAAATGGGAGAGTTAACCCTAAAATAGCCTCAGTAAAGCCTGTAAAGAATATACTTGATGTAATAAATATACCTTTAAGTAAAGATCCTCAAAAATGGCATCATGACCCTTCTCAAATTACTGATTTAGAAAAAAACTTAGCTTATAAAATCCAAAAAGAAAGCCAAGAATTAGTAGGTGACTTAATAGAAAAACACTTAAAATTAAATCCAAGAGATAAGGTCGTATGCTCTGGTGGTTATTTTTTAAACTGTGTTTCTAATTATTATTTAGTAAAAAGATTTCCTAAAATTAATTTTTATTTTGATCCCATGTCTAGTGATGCTGGAACTAGTTTAGGAGGGGCAAAACATGAAACTATAAAACAAAAACATTCTATATCTCCTAAAAAATTAAAAAATGTATATTTAGGGCCTTTACGCAAAGCTCCCCCTTTTATAAGTAAAAATCTAAGAAGAAAATATAACATAGGAGAACTCATAACTAAACCACTATTCCCAGATGTACCGTTTGTTAATGAAGTTGAGGAATTCAATGCTTTAATGAATAAACCTAATAATTATGAACCTACAATCCCAGAAAAGAAAGAATGGCAATTCGTCTACGATTTTATCCTCGAAGAGCTCGAAGAATATAGAGAGGCTTGCGAACGGGGAGATATTGTGGAAGTTTTGGACGCTCTGTGCGATATTACTTACGTTTCCTTGGGGAACGGTGTTATGTTACACGGCCTTAAGGATAAGATATGGCCAGCATATCTCGAGGTACAAGCCTCTAATATGTCAAAAGCTTGCACATCTGAAGAAGAAGCCATGGAGACAGTCAGCAAACGAAGTAAGGAGCAAGGTGAGGCCTGTCATTTTGAAAAAATCGAGGAGGGACGGTTTATTGTCTATCGAACAAGAGATAAGAAGGTCATGAAATCTATTAATTACTTTAGACCTAATTTAAAACAATTTTTTAGTAAGGACGAGTTAAAGTAACAATATTTATTATTGTGAAAAATTTCTTAAATTCAATTCGTAAGGGATCATTTCCCTTTATAATAGCATTCTCTGCTCTATCAGTTAGCGCTTCGGCCGCCTTCTATAGTGTAAGCGGCTTGAGCAAACTATTTGCTGGTGCAGCATTTGAAGTAATTATTATGGCTGGCTCACTTGAGGTAGCAAAATTAGTAATTGCTTCATTATTGTATCAATATTGGGGTACAATTAATAAAATACTTAGAGTTTATTTATCTGTAGCTACAATAATATTAGTGTTAATTACCAGTATGGGTATTTATGGGTTTTTAAGTGCAGCTTATCAGGATACTTATAGACAATTAACGGTTAAGGAAAACCAAATATCATTTTTAGACCAGAAGAAAGAATTTTATGAGAAGGATGTGGCAAGATATGATCAGGAACTTGAAAGAATCTCTAATAACATTAGTACTTTATCTAATGCGAAAGCAACCTCGATTCAAGTACGAGACACGACATCATCTACAGGCCTTCGATCAACAGTATCGACTGCCGAGCTTAGATTATCTCAAAAACGTATTGAAGTTGAAGAAGAAAACCGTAAAGAAGTTCAAGCTAAACGAGAGGTGGCAGCCGATTCCCTACAAAAATATCAACTCGAAATCTTAGATTTAGAAAATAATGCTGAAGTAGCAGGTGAATTAGGCCCCTTACAATATCTTTCAGGTTTAACTGGCATTGGTATGGATAAAATTATTAATTACTTATTATTAGTAATTATATTTGTATTTGATCCTTTAGCTATTTCATTAGTTGTAGCAGCTAACTTTGCATTTGCTAATGCTTTTCCTAAACGAGAAGAAGAAACACCTATACCTGATGTATTTGAAGATGAAGAATTTGAAGATTGGGATGAAGAAGTAACTGAAGAAGAAATTATAAAAGAACTTGAAGTTAACGAACCAGAAGTAGTTAAGGGTGATCCCGATTTTTTATCTAAATTAGATGAGATTGAAGCCCGAATGATAAATGATAATACCCTAGAAAAACAATCTGAAAGGATAGAACAATTAGAAAATGAAATAGATTTAGCCCACGAAGAAATAAATGAATTAGATCGTGCTGCTATTAAAATGATTGATGGTATTAAACATATAGATGATTATTTAAAACACCATGGTGCCTATTATGATAAAAATGGGATAAAATGGGATGAAGTAAAATTAGGTTTTGCAGAAGAAAGTGATTATATTGAGAAGCGCAAACAAAGATCAAAACCCAAAGGTAGAGATAAAGACAATATAATAACTTACTAACTAATGTTACAAATTTCGGAACCTTATAACCAACCTACAGAAGTTATAGAACATAAAAATTTTCTTTCTTTAGAAGAAATAAGTAAATTATCTACAGATTTAAAAAATATTCCTTATGAACCTGCTACAACACATGGTCTTCAAAAGTTAGAAGTAAGAAAAAGTAAAATTAAATGGTTAGGGTTTAATAAAGAATTTCAATGGTTATATTATAAAGTTATTGATCAAATTCAATTATATAATTCTTATTATTGGAATTTTAAATTAGAAGAATTAAAAGAACCCTTTCAATACACTGAATACAATTCAACATACCAGGGTAAATATGATTGGCATCTAGATTTAGGAAAAGATAAAACTTCATTTAGAAAAATTTCACTAACTATTCAGCTTTCATCCCCTAAAGAATATGAAGGGGGTATACTACAGGTGTACGATAGGGGATTAGGTAAAGGAGAATATAAGGATGCTGAGTTCCCTGTTTTTGATATTTCTAAGGGATTAGGAAATGCCGTATTTTTTCCATCTTTCTTTCCACATAGAGTCACTCCTGTAACAAAAGGAATTAGAAGATCTTTAGTATTATGGGTTGGAGGTTGCCCTTTTAGATAATATATTAATATAGGTTATGTATAAAAAAGTTTTTGCAAAAGGTAAAGGAAATAACAAACATACAATTCATCTTTGGACAGATGAAGGTTATGAAGAATTAGAATGGGATAATTATTCTTATAAAGAATGCCGCCCTGAAGATGCAGAGTTTAAAGGTTTAAAAGGAGAACCTTTACGCCGTACTCATGATTGGGATAAAAACACCTCTAATCTTCATTTTGGTGACATCTCAGCTCATCAAAAATATCTTATAGAACGTTATGGTATAAATGATGAACCCTCTAAAACTTGTAGAGAGGTTTTCTTTGATATTGAGTGTGAAATGGGAGGAGCACTTACAGAAGAATATATTTCAAATGCCCCTAAACCTGTAACTTCAATTGCTTGGTACGATAAACAATTAGACCAATGGGCGATTGTTATTTTAGATAAAAAAGGACAATTAAAACGTACTAAAGCAAAAAATAAAGAAATTATACCCTTTAGACACGAAGCAGATTTATTAGATTGTTTTCTATCCAGAATGGAAGAGATACAACCAGATATGCTTGTAGGGTATAATAGTGATTATTTTGATATCCCTTATCTATATTATAGAATATCTATTGTGTTAGGTGATAGACACGCTAAACGTTTATCTCCAATTGGTATTATTAAACATAAAAAAAATAATCAATATTGGTATACTAAAGATATGTACGTTGATATTGCTGGTGTTGAATCAATGGACTATATGCGCTTACATAAAAAGTATAGTTGGGAAGATGAACCAAGTTGGAAACTCGATGCTATCGGCGAAAAATACGTAGGTATCAACAAAATTGAATATGAGGGTACATTAGATGATTTATTTGAAACCGATATCCAAAAGTTTATACAATATAACTTTGTTGACGTTGAAATATTAGTTGAATTAGATAAAAAACTACAATATCTAGCATTAACAAGAAACCTAGCTCATAAGGGTAAAGTTAGATATAGTGAAGTATATGCCTCATCTAAAATTCACGATGGTGCTATTTCAGCTTATTTACTATCACAAAATATAATCCCCCCAGGACGACCTCATGGAGAAAAGAAACTAAATTATGCTGGTGGTTATTTGTTTTGCCCTAAAGCCGGCTTATATAAGTACATGTTTGATGAAGATTTAACATCACTATACCCTTCAATTATTATGTCTCTTAATATTGGAAGAGAAACAATTGTAGGTAAAATTGTTCCTGATACTTTACCTGAAAATTTAGAAGAATATGGGCCCTATGGAGGCAAACCAGATCGCAATAATTATTTAGGTTTAAATGATTTAAAAGAAATGGAACCTCATGAATCCCTTATAGTAATGGATCCTAATAGGAAAGGTAATCCTAGAGCTACTGTACCTGTTGGGCAACTTATTAATATGATAGAAAAAAATAACTATGCTTTAGCAGCAAATGGTACATTTTTTAGAACAGATAAAGAATCGGTATTGTCAACCATTTTAAGTAAATGGTTTGATGAAAGAAAAATGTATAAAGATGAAATGAAAAAATCATATAAAGCAGGAGATACTGAAAAAGGTGAATATTATCACTTAATGCAGTATACAATGAAAATTTTACTTAACTCATTATATGGAGCTACAGCATTAAATTCATTTAGATACGGAATGCCTTTATCAATATTATCAGAAGCAATTACATTATCAGGATGGCGGATTATACAAGAATCAGCATTAGTTGCTAATCGCCATATGAATAAAATTTTAAGGAACGAAATAAAATTAGAAATATGAAAAGAGAAATCCATAATATTTTTAAAGAAAACCGTCCAACTCCTTTTAAATATCCTCCTATATTAGAAGTATACGATGATTTTATCCCTTCTCTTATAATGGATAAATTAGAAAATTTAATCTATCAAACTCCTTTTTTTTATCAAAAAAATATAACCCATAATTTATCTTCTTCTTCAAATAAAGATATTACCTTCTCAAAAAGATTATTTGATGACTTAGATCAATATGTTTCTTCTTCTTTATTTTCTTTTTTAGAACCCTTATATTTTTTCCTAATACAGAAAAATATAGTTATTAATACTATATCTCAAGCTAGGGTATTTTTACAACCTCCTTCTTTAAATCCTGAAATTTTAGACATCCATATAGATCAATTTAATCCACATATGGTTTTTCTTTATTATATAAATGATTCTGAAGGTGATACTTATTTTTATAACCATGAGGGAGAAGTAATTAAACAAGTTTCTCCTAAAAAAGGTAGATTTATGTGGTTTGATGGTAGTTATTATCATTGTGGAAGTAAACCTGAATCAAACACAAGAGCTATTCTAAATATAAATCTTACAATTAAATAAAATATGAAATACGAAGTAGAAAGTAGACCTTGGGGAATGTACGAAGTTTTGTTAGATTCACCTGAATGTAAAGTTAAACGCATTACAGTAGCACCTGGTCAAAAATTATCATATCAATACCATCTAAAACGCTCAGAAAATTGGACAACAGTAAAAGGCCATCTTACTATTATTTTAGAAGATAATAAAATATTTAGATCCCCAGGAGAATCTGTAAGAATATTGCAAGGTGAAAAACATAGAGCTTGGAATGAAACCGACGAAATAGTACAATTTATAGAAGTCCAAACTGGAACTTATTTTGGTGAAGACGATATAATAAGAATTGAAGATGAATATAATCGAGAATAAGAAAAAAATTGCAATAATTGGAAGAGGTACCGCTGGTAGTTTAGCTTCTTCTTTATTTAATTTTTATAATACTAAAAATAATTATGAAATTGATTGGTATTTTGATCCAAATATTAATCCTTTATCTGTAGGAGAAGGTTCTACTTTAACTTTTCCAATTAATATAGGTCCACAATTAGATATAGGATATACAGAAGCTCGTAAATTAGATTGTACTAATAAAGTAGGTATTAAAAAAATAGGATGGAATGGAGTTGGAGATTATTTACATGAATTTCCTTTAGGACAGTCTGGTTTTCATTTTAATGCTACTAGTTTTCAAAATTATGTCTTAAATAAAATATCTTCCCAAGTTAATATTAAAAAAACTAATATAACTGACCCATCAAATATTGATGCTACCCATATTATAAGTTGTACAGGAAAACCTAAAATTTACAATGAATTTTCTCCTGCCCAATACATCCCAGTAAATGCTGCCTTTGTAACCCAGTGTTATTGGGAAAAACCTGAGTTTGATTATACTTTATGTATAGCTAGACCTTATGGGTGGGTATTTGGGGTACCTTTACAAAATAGATGTTCTATTGGGTACATATATAATGAAAACATAAATTCTTTAGAAGAAGTAAAAAAAGATGTAGAAGAAGTATTTACCCAATTTAATTTAACTCCAAGCTCTGAAACTAATTCTTTAACTTTTAAAAATTATTACAGAAAAATAAATTATACTGAAAGAGTGTCTTATAATGGTATAGCTTCTTTCTTTCTAGAACCTTTAGAAGCTACTTCTACCCATATGGCTATTGATGTAAATGAATCTGTTTTTAGGTATCTTTTTAGAGAGGATAAACCTTTACTCTCTAATATGAATGCCCGATATCTAAGACAACAAATTGAAACTGAAAGGATGATTATGCTTCATTACCTTGCAGGTAGTCCTTATAAAACTACCTTTTGGGATTATGCTCAATCCCAAGGAGAAAAATGCATTATTGAAACATCTGATGATAGTTTTAAAAAAATGATTTCTCATTCTCTTTTATATTTAAAAGAAAATAGAACTGTTTGGTGGGGTGAACACATACACAATAATATAGAATTAGGACAATGGGGAATGAGTAGCCATAATCAAAACTTAAAAGGGTTAAACTTATACCCTAAACTAAAAAAATTGTTAAATTTATGATTTACACTCCCGAATTATTAGTAAATTTTTATAGTACTTTTAATTACCCACCCCCTATAGATATAGATTGGACACTTTCAGGTGGTGGTGGTCCTTTAGGATATAACATACACTATGCTTTAGAAATTGATTTTTTAATCAACTCATATAAATGTGATGCTATTATAGAAACAGGAACTAATGTAGGAGACAGTACAGAATATTTTGCAAAACAATATCCTAATATTACTATTATAACTTGTGAAATAGACTCTAAACATTTGGAGATAGCTTATAATAGATTAGAAAAATACCCTAATGTACATGTATTGCAAGGAAGTAGTGAAGAAATAGTTTTACAATTCCAAAATCAATTTACAACTCCATTTTATTTTTTAGATGCACATTTAAATGGAGATACCTATTGGCCCCTCCCAGATGAAATTAGAAATATTAGAAAAGGGATAATAAGTATTGATGATTTTGATATAAATGATTCATTTTATAAGTACGATACTTATGTAAAATCAAATGGAGAACTTATAAAATGTAATTTACAATCTATCCCTAAAGAAAATATTTCTACCCCCATTTATTCAAACAATCCTTCAAAAAACCATTATCCTATCCCAATAGTTCCTCCTATATACCAGGCTGGAAGAGGGTATTTTGGTATAGGGATAAAAGAAGATTATTTTAAATACAGTAAATTTTTTAAAAAGTTAAATTAATATGGCATTATCAAAACAATCATTAAGAAAAGGCGTTCATGTAATAGTGGATGATAAACTCGCTACAAAAGAAGAACTTATAGAAATGAGTGAATCTTGGAGCGAAAAACGCGAAGTATTTTTTCGTAAAATGCTCCAACAGGGAGGTAAATTTAAATTTGATGGAACCCAGTTTGAAATTAAAATTAGAGAACGTATATTGAATACACTCGGAGAGGTAGATGGAGGAATAGAAAAAATTCCCGGGGAAAGAACATTTTAATGAAACATTTAGAGACAACACCTTGGTTTATATGCGATGAAGATGATAAGAATCTATGTGCTTACGTAGATACAGATTCCAATTATTTCAATGCAGAACCCTTGTTGTTGCATCTCTATCCTAACTTTGAAACGTTTACTGATGAAGAAAAGGATGATAAACTGGAAAAAGTTGCTCTCTATTATCAAGACTTCATTTCTGACCATTATGATAATCTTGCTCGAAATTGTTTTAATGTTCGAGATCATAGATTAGAAATGAAAACAGAAGCAGTAATTCGTTCTGCTTATTTTCGTGCCACTAGACGTTATGCTCAATGGATTACTAAACAAGAGGGTATATCAAAAGAAACATTAGATGTAAAAGGTCTAGAATATAAAAAATCAAATTTTCCTAAAGTGTTCGGTAATTTCTTTAAACAAGTAGTTGAAGATGTTTTAAAAGGAACACAACAAAGCGAAATCGATACCCGTATACTTGATTTTAAGAAAAAGATACTAAGCGACATGCCTATTGGAGAATTAGGTAATCCTACGGGAGTTAAAACATTAAATAAGTATATTGAACGCAAGCCTGTAGGTGCAGAAGCATTTACAATTATACGCAAAGGTGCACCTGCCGCAGTACGAGCTACTATTAAGTATAATGATTTACTCAAATATTGGCAATTAGATAGACAATATGAAACAATTGTCCAGGGTAGTAAAGTAAAATGGATCTATCTAAAAAAGAATCCATATAATATTGAAGCATTAGCATATCTTGATTATAATATGCCTCCTAAAATTAAGGAATTTTTAGATAAGTTTGCTGATAAAGAAAAAGTATTTGATACTATATTATTAAACAAATTAGAAGGGTTTTATGATGACTTAGGTTGGAAATTAGTTACAAACCCTTATGTTAATCAGTTTTTTATATGATTTATATTTTTGATGTTGATGGAACATTAACCCAATCACGAAATGTTATAGATCCTAAGTTTAAAACATTTTTTCAAGCATTTATTAAGAAAAATCGTGTATGGTTAATTTCAGGTAGTGATAAAGATAAAACCATTGAACAAGTTGGGTTTGATATATGGGGCTCAGCAGAACGTTGTTATCAAAATTCAGGTAATCAACTTTATATAAATGGAGAATTAAAATATCAATATGAATTTAATCTTCCAGTTCAATGTGAAGGTTTATTAGAAATGTTTTTAGAAAGATCTAAATACCCACACCGATATGGAAACCATATCGAAAAACGAGATGGTGCTGTTAATTTTTCTACTATAGGTAGAAATTGTAACCAAGAGCAAAGAGAGCATTATGATGCCTGGGATAAAGAACATCAAGAACGTAAAGAATTTGCTTGGGAAATTAAAGAAAGATTTAACTTTTTAGACGCAGTAGTAGGTGGAGAAATTAGTATTGATATCTATGAAAAAGGTAAAGATAAAGGTCAAATCGTAAAAGACATTAAAGGTAAATTTGAATTCTTTGGGGACAGATTATATCCAGGAGGAAACGATTTTCCTATTGAACAACAAATTATAGCTCAAAAACTAAAAGGTTGTAAAACTCACCACGTAAAGAGTTGGAAAGACACTGAAAAGTTATTACATTCATTAGTATGAAAATAGAGGTATCAAATGGGGAGATAGTTGATAAAATGACTATCCTAGAATTAAAACTAGATAAAATTACAAACATAACTCAATTAAAAAATGTTGAGAAAGAATGGGCTGTTCTTAATGATTGTGTAATGGCCTTATATCAAATTTATGGTAATTCTAAATTATATAGTAAAGTAGATGAATTATCTGAGATTAATAGTCAACTTTGGGATATAGAGGACTGGATTCGCGATTGTGAAAAGGAACAACGATTTGATAAAGAATTCGTGGAGCTAGCAAGATCAGTTTATAAATTAAATGATCAAAGGTCTGAAGTAAAAAGACAAATTAATATATTAACTAAATCAAATTTCGTTGAAGAAAAGTCATATAGTAAGTAATATTGAAAAATACTACCTAAATGGTTTAACTAAAGAGGTAGTATGGAACCTAGTAGGTGGTAAAGCTACAATTAATTTTGCTACTGAAACTAAAGATGCTGTAGGTACAGTTATATTTGATATGCCTTTACCTGATGGTCCCTTAGCTATCTATAGTACAGATGCTTTATTAAGATTAATTGGTATTACAAGTGAAGAAATACAAATTGAATTAAGTAAAGGTCCTACGGGTTTAATTGATAAATTAAAAATACAGGATAATAAATTTGATTTAAATTATCACCTTAGTGATATTAATTCAATGCCTGAAGTACCTAATGTAGCAGAAACCGATTATGATTTTTCATTTAGGGTAAATAATGAATTTATTACAGGATTCCTTAAAGCACATAACGCATTAGAAAAAATAAAAGACGTTACATTTAATACTGCTACAACCCCACAAGGTGAAGATGTAGTAGAAATTATATTAGGTGAACGCTCACAACACTCACATAAAGTTAAATTTACCGAATTAGCAAAATTTAAATCCCCAAGTGATATTCTACCATTTTCAGCTATTGTATTACGTGAAGTATTATCCGCTAATAAAGGGGTAGAAGGTACTATTTATGTAAGTAATAAAGGATTAATGAAACTAGAATTTAATTCTGAAGAAAGTACAGCTAAATATTTTATAGTAAGACAACAATAATGTTAGATCTAGAAGAAAAATATAAATTTATAAATGTTGTTGATGATTGTGTCTCTCCTGAGATAGCTACATTTTTAGAAAATGTTTGTGTCCCCCAAACAGACCACCAGTTTAGAAAAGGTATGTATGAATTACCCCCCTTTATGACTTATGGTTTTACACCTAGAATTGCTCAAAATAGTGTCTCTCCAGGAATATCAACTTTACTTTCTTCGTTAAACTCAACAATTGAAATTGAAGATAGACATCATACTTTTGAATATCTTTGTTTAAATACTATATATAGTGCTAGTCATAAAGTAAATCTTATTGTAAAAAATGTAATTCAAGGTAGAGTTTTTTTACATATGCCATCTCCTAATCCTGGACTAGACGATATTCATGTTGATATGCCTTTTAACCATTGGGTATTTTTATATTATGTAAATGATAGTGATGGAGATACCGTATTTTTTAAGGATGATGAGAAAACAGAATTAAAAAGAGTAACTCCTAAAAAAGGTAGAGGGGTATTTTTTAATGGTTTAATTAAACATTGTAGTACTAGACCTAGTAAATCTCATAGATGTATTTTTAACTATGGATTTTTAGGTGAAAAACTTTAAAAAATTAATATATTTATAATAAAATAACTAAGACTCTAGGGCGAGTAGTTATGTTTTATGTTTAACCGGTGAGCTAATGCCACCACAAATTTTAATGATATGAGTACATTATTTTATGAACGTACACCGTTCGACATTTTATTCAGAAATTTCTTCCAAGATGGAAGCAGCTACAATCCAGTTGTAGAATCTAAACTTTCCCACCCAGTAGACATTTATACTTCCGATAACGGGCTAACATTTGAGATAGCTTGTACTGGGATCTCTAAAAGTGATATTGAGTTACTTACTCAAGACAATACTTTAAGAGTTAATTATACAAAATCTAAAGAGGATAAAGACGTAGAGTATATCCACAGAGGTATTGCTAAACGTTCATTCAATTTAGGATGGAAAATCGATAGTAAATTTGATTTATCTAAAGCAAGTGCAAACTTTGCTGATGGATTACTGACAATTGACGTGCCATTTTCCAAAGGTTCGGAGTTAAAAAAGTTGCAAATTAAGTAAAAGTCTCTGCCCTAGAGCTAGGTTATTTAACATGCTTTTCGTATATTTACGTAAATAAACAGTTATAAAAATATGGCAAATCCAAACTTTAAAGGAAGACCTGTTGGTTCAGGCAAATCCACATTCATTGAAGATCCCATAATGGGAGATTTTAAGATTGCTATTGATGAATATAGCTTTAATGTAATTGATACTATAAAAACTAAAACAGTAGGTTTTTATACTACATTACCACAAGCCATATTAGCGATAGCAAAACATCAAATGCTCGAAGATCGAACATATGCTTTGACCGAGTATGCTAAAGAATTTAAAGAAACACATTTAAAACTTAAAGAAGCAATTTTAAAATGAGCAAAGCACGTGGACAGTCACCTATGCGTAGGTACAAAAGACAGGATCAATTTAAATTGACCACTAATCAAGGAAACAAAATTAATCAATCCAAAAATAAAAAATGAGTAAACTCAAACCAGTTAATGGAAACATTATCCTTCGACCTATAGAGGAGGAGGAGCAAATGTCAGGAAATATTATTATTCCAGACATGGGTAAAGAACGCCCAGATATGGGTGAGATTATAGCTATCTCTTCTGTTTATAATTTTAACAAAGGTGAATATGTACCTACAGTTTTAGAAGTGGGAATGAAAGTTCTTATCCCTAAAATGGGGGCACAATCACTAACTATTGACGGAGAAGAATATTATATAACAGCACAAAATTCAGTGCTATCAATTGTAGAATAAGATGACAGAAACAAGTTTCGGAAAGGAATTAAAAAACAAGCTATTAGAGGGAGTTCGAAAGCTAAATAACAGTGTTGCATCGACCTTAGGGCCTGCAGGTAGAACTGTTTTAATTAAAGAAGAGAATGGTGAAATTAAAGTAACCAAAGATGGTGTAACAGTAGCCAAAGCATTTAAAGAGTTAGAAGACCAAACTGAATCTATTGGTGCGGAATTAGCTAAAAAAGTATCAATTAAATCTGCAAATGAGGTAGGTGATGGTACTACAACTTCTACAGTACTAGCTACCGCCATCCTAGAAGAAGGAATCAAACAAATTAATGACGGTTCTAACCCCGTTAATATTAAGAAAGGTATTGATGAAGCAGTAGCAACAGTAGTAGCCAGATTAAAAGAAATGTCTACTGAAATTACTGATGATTCACAAATCAAAGAAGTAGCCACCATCTCAGGCAACAATGATACTGAAATTGGTAATTTAATTGCTACCTCCTTAGATAAAGTAGGTCGTGATGGTATTGTAACTATCGAAGAATCTAAAACAGGTGAAACATCACTTGAAGTAGTAGAAGGTATGCAATTTGACCGTGGTTTTAAATCACCCTATTTTGTTACAGATAATAATACAATGACTGCTGTATTAGATGACCCTTATGTTTTAATCTATGATGGTCGTATTACACAAGCTTCTGAATTATTAAATGTTTTAAATAAAGTAAGTGGTGAATCTAAATCACTATTGATTGTAGCTGAAGACATTGATGGAGAAGCATTAGCAACTCTTATTGTTAATAAAATGAGAGGAACTATCAATGCTGTCGCTGTTAAAGCACCTGATTTTGGTGATAGACGAACTATGGCTCTCGAAGATTTAGCTACAGTTACAGGTGGACAAGTTTTATCTAAAAATAAAGGACATAAACTTGATAAATTACAAGCCATTCAATACGGAGAATTATTAGGAACCGCCCGTAAAGTATCAGTTACAAAAGAAACCACTACCATTATTGATGGTAAAGGTGGTGAAGAAGCTATTGAATCAAGAGCAACTGAGATCAAATCTCAATTAGACAATGCAACATCAGCATTTGAAAAAGAAAAACTACAAGAACGATTAGGTAAACTAATTGGAGGTGTAGCAATTATTAATGTTGGTGGGAATAGTGAAATCGAAATTAAAGAGAAAAAAGATAGAGTAGAAGATGCTTTATTCGCTACAAAAGCTGCATTGGATGAAGGTATTGTAATTGGTGGTGGAACCGCTTTATTATATGCTGCGGGGGATATTGATATTAGTGGTAATGATGATATTGCTATTGGTCGTAAAATTGTTAAACAAGCAATTCAAGAACCATTTCTTAAAATCCATACAAACGCAGGACATGAACTTAACGACATTCGTTATGCCGCTTTTAAACTAATCGATTCAGGTAACGATTTATGGGCTGGGTTAAGCTATAAAGATCTAGCAGTAATTGATTACAAAAAATCAGGAATCATTGATCCTAAAAAAGTAACAAGAATTGCATTAGAAAATGCTGCTTCAATCGCTGGTACTATCCTTACCACTGAATCAGTTGTATATGAAAAAAGAGAGGATAAACAACAAGAAACCCCTAACCCAATGGCGGGGATGATGTAAATTTAATTAATTAATTATGAGTGCAAAACAAGAATTGTTTGAGCAAATTGCAGAGCAGTTTGCCATTTTAGAGAGCGAAAACAGTGGAACAACAAAAGCTTCACAACAACGCGCTAGAAAAGCCGCAGGTGAAATTAAAAAACTAATTACACCTTATAAAAAGGCAAACATGGACGCAGTAAAGTCCTAAAACTAAATTTAGGGGGGCGTTTGCTCCCCTAATTATTTTTCGTATATTTAATCCTAATATAAATTTTTTAATCGTTATGTATAAGTTCGCAAAACCCCTACCTAGTGTAGAAACTTTAAATGAATTACTTGAACAAGACCCTTCTAACCCTAGTGGATTAAAATGGAAGGTTAATAGGAGAGGAAAAGCTAAGGCTGGAACTAGAGCTGGTCGTCCCACTGCTCAAGGTTATTATCAAACTTTTATTAATGGTGCTCGTTACTACAACCATCGAATTATTTGGAAAATGGTAACAGGTAATGATCCTGAAGAAGTTATTGATCATATTCATGGTTTAGAGGGAGGAAATGTTTATTCAAACTTCCAAGATATTACTCAACAACAGAATATGACTAAAAAAATAGGAGAGATAATAAATGCTGCTTAAAGAACATACTTTATTCACAGAACGTTTTCGACCAACTGATCCTAAGGATTATATCGGAAATGAAGTATTCAAAGCAAGTTTAGACCAATGGATTAAACAGCAGGATATACCACATATCCTGTTGTATGGTCCTGCGGGTACAGGTAAAACTACCGCTGCTAAATTAATTGTAGCCAATCTAGATTGTGATCACATTTACATTAATTGTTCAGATGAAAATGGTATTGATACAATTAGAGAGAAGGTAAAATCATTTGCTTCTGCCGCAACCTTCCGCGCTTTAAAGGTGGTTATAATGGATGAAGCTGATTTTTTAACCATAAACGCACAAGCTGCTTTACGCAACGTTATTGAATCGTTTGCTAAAACAACGCGATTTGTATTTACCTGTAATTATGTTGAACGCATAATTGATCCTATACAATCTAGAACTTCAGTGTTTGAGGTATTACCTCCCTCTAAAAAGGAAGTAGCTAAACGTTGTAAAGATATTTTACATGAAGAAGGATGTAGTCATGCTATTGAAGATTTAGCTACAATTGTAAATAAAACCTATCCTGATATTCGTAAAACATTAAACTTATTACAATCAAGTATTATATGGGATCCAGCAGGTAAATTTTTACAATTAAACAAAGAAATTACTAGTCAATATGAGTACACAAAACAAATTATTGACTTAATTAAATCTAATGATAATGATGCTTTTACTAAAATTAGACAAATTGTAGCAGATTCAAACATTAGAGACTATAATGAATTATACCGAGCCTTATTCGAAAACTTAGATTCATTCCATAATCCAGTATTAGGTACTATTATTATAGCTGAGGCACAGTACCAGTCAGCATTGGCTCCTGACCGCGAAATTACTTTTATGGCTTGTATCGCTAAACTAATTAAACCATTCTAATGGAACAACAACCACAAATGAACTTGGATTTATCCAAAACAACCGCTATTGATACACCTTCAGGAGGTAAAATCTGGCAACAAGGAATGATATTACGTAAAGTATCTAAATTTGTAACAGGTACTACTGAAGATGCTATTGTACCAATCCCAGTATTTTATGATGCTGAAACAGGTAAAATTTTAGAAGATACTTTACCACGTGAATTAAGAGAAGAGTACGCTTAATGAACATATTTGACTGGCTCAATGAAATCTCATATGATAAACGAGATTGGAATGAATTTACCCCTGAACAACAGGCATCGTTCGATCCGTATATGATACATCGTTTTATTTCTATGAAACAAGATTATATTGAGATAGTCAATGAAGTCCAGTATGTCCCTATTCCAACACCTCTTTTATATGATTTATGGTGTCAAGCTTTACCTAAAAAGAAAACATTTTTTAGATATATAAAGGCTAAAAGACCCTTGCCTAATGATAAACTTCTTATTATATTAGCTAATCATTGGAAAGTAAGCAAACGTGAAATAAAAGATAATTATAGTTTAATAAGTAAAGATTATATTAAACAATTACTTTTTGAAATAGGTATAGACAAAAATAAACATAAAATTTATTTAAAATGAAAGTAGAATTATTCAAAATGTTAAAAACTGAAGCCGAAGCAGAAAAATCTAAGGCTATATTAACCCTTAATTTATTAAGTGAACACCCCGCAGGTATTGGAGACCATAGTACTAAAGATTTTTATGAAAATGCTTCTGAAGCATTAACAATGTTAGTTGATGCTGATGATAAATTAGAAGCTTTAGATAGATATTTTAAACCCCATGAAAATTTACTAGGATAATGGAATATTTTATTAAAGATTTTATAGGAACTTTTGATGGGTTTATTCCACCTTCATATTGTAAAGATCTTATTAATTTTTTTAATAAACATTCTAATTACCAAACTACAAGAAAATCTCAAGAACCCTCAGTTCCTTTTTTTGAAAAACAAGATGCTTTTTTAGATCCTAAATCTTTATCTTTAGAACTAAAATCTAAATTAGATAATTTTGAAAAATATTTTAAACAAACTTTATATAAAAAAGTATTACCTTTATATATAGAAAAATATGGTATTTTAGAAAATGATTTACCTATATTAACTTTAGAAAATTTTATAATTCAAAAAACCCTCCCTGGAGAAGGATACCATATATGGCATTATGAACATTCACCTGATGAAGTTCATTTAAAAAGATTAGGAGTTTGGACTTTATATTTAAATGATGTAAAAGAAGGAGGAGAAACTGAATTTTTATATATTCATAAAAGAATTTCCCCAAAACAAGGAAAAATTTGTATCTTCCCTTCAGCGTATACACATACCCATAGGGGTAACCCTCCTTTATCTGGAGAAAAATACATAATTACAGGGTGGATAAATTATAAATAAATGAGTGATTCAGTAAAAAAATACTTTGAAAGTACATCAACATCTAATGTTAAAACTATATACCCTGGTGATATAGAAGTCACAATAGATAAACCTAAAAAAGATAATTACGTACAATTAGTAAAGGCTAAATTTGAACAACGTTCACAAACCGGTATTAAAAAATATAATACTACCTTAGAACGTGAAGATTTAGATTTACAAGACTGGCTAAACCATTTACAAGAAGAGTTAATGGATGCAACGTTATATATTGAAAGATTAAAAGCTGAACTTAAAGGTAGGTTGGATACTCAATAGTTTCTTCGTATATTTACACAAATAAAGATAATTGGAAGTTAATTTTGCCACAGATAAGGTTGTATCATTCTCACAGTACTCGATGTATAAATCGTGTCCTCATAAGTGGTACCTTCAATACGTAAAAGGTTACAAAGACGATAAGCCAAATATGCATTTCGTTTTTGGAACTGCTATGCATGAGGCAATACAACATTATCTACAAACCATGTTCGATAAATCAGCTAAAGAAGCTGATGATATTAACCTTAACCAATTCTTCAAAGGTAAAATGATTGAAGAATATAGCAAATATAAGAAAAAACATGGACATTTTGCTACATCTGAAGAATTACAAGAATTTTATTTAGATGGTGAGGCTATTTTAGATTGGTTTAAAAAACACAAACGTGGTAGAAGAAATTATTTTTCTAAACGTAAACAGTTATTAAAAGGTATAGAGGTACCTTTAGTACTACAACCAATTAAAGAACGACCTAATATTAAGTATATGGGTTACGTGGATTTAATTATCTACGATAAACGTAGTGAACAATACACTATATTTGATATCAAAACATCTACTAAGGGATGGTCAAAATGGGAAAAAGGAGATACAATAAAACACAACCAACTTTATCTCTACAAACAATTCTACTCAGAATTATTTAAAGTTCCTTTAGATAAAATAAATGTAGAATTTTACATTGTAAAACGTAAAGTATTATCATTTGATGATGAAAACATAAAATCACCTCATCAAGCTTATCGTGTACAGAATTTTAAACCTGTTGACAATAAAAAACGTTTAAAACAAGCAAAAGAAGATTTTACTAGCTTTATTCGTGAATGTTACACCCCAGATGGTAACCCAGTAGATAAAGATTTTGATAAAAAAGTTGATAAACCTTGTGACTGGTGCGAATTTGGAAAAGATAGAGAATTGTGCGGAGCTGCGCTGGCTCCTGAAGAAAAATTCTTTAGTTTTTAGAATCTGTATATTTATATATATAATAAATAGATTATGATAAAAGATAAGTTACAATTAACAAGTGTAAAAGTACATAGGCACTTGTTTGATGAATTCAAAGTTGAATGTGTTCGTACAAAATTTTCACTACAAAAACTTGCAGACCGAGCCCTTTATTTGTATCTTACAGATAAAGAATTTAGAAAACAAGTTCACAATCAAACAACACTAAATTTAGACAAATAATAGTTTTATGAAAGAAGGTTATTTACCTAAGGAGCAAAGGAAAAAAATACTCTTGCTCTGTGATGATATTAGAATGCACTCTGGTATCGCTACAATGGCAAGAGAGTTTGTATTAGGAACCTGCCACAAATATAACTGGGTTAACTGTGGTGCCGCTATAAACCACCCAGAAGTAGGAAAACGAATTGACTTAAGTGCTGATACTGGTAATCGTGCAGGAGTAGAAGATGCATCTGTATTTTTATATCCTCAAAATGGGTATGGAGATTCTACACTGATTCGTAACATGCTTAAAACAGAAAAACCAGATGCTGTATTTATTTTTACAGATCCTCGTTATTGGGAGTGGTTATTTCAAATTGAAAATGAAGTTAGAGCTAAAGTTCCATTAATTTATCTTAATATTTGGGATGACCTACCCGCACCTATGTATAATGAAGCCTATTATGAATCATGTGATGCTTTATTAGGTATTTCAAAACAAACCACTAATATTAATAAAATTGTACTAGGGGATAAAGCTAAAGATAAAGTTATAGAATATGTTCCCCATGGTATTAATGAAAAACATTTCTTCCCAATTGATGAAAAGCATGAAAGTTGGGATAAATTACAACAAGCTAAAAAACAATTATTTGGAGATAAGGAATATAAACACGTGTTTTTCTTTAACTCTAGAAACATCAGAAGAAAAATGCCTTCTGATTTACTAGCTGCTTATAAAATCTTTAAAGAAAGTCTACCTGAAGAAGAAAAAGATGATGTATGTTTAGTACTTCATACTCAACCTGTAGATAATAATGGAACTGATTTATTAGCTGTAAAACATCTATTATTAGGTGAGGATGATAGTGTAAGATTTTCTACTGCTAAATTAGCCACTGAAGGTATGAATTATCTTTATAATTTAGCTGATGTAACTGTATTACCTTCTTCAAATGAAGGATGGGGGTTATCATTAACTGAATCAATGATGGCTGGTACAATGATTATAGCTAATGTTACAGGTGGAATGCAAGACCAAATGCGTTTTGAAGATGAAAATGGTAATTGGATTGAATTCGATGAAAATTTTTGTTCTAATCATTTTGGCACCTATAAAAAGCATGGTAAATGGGCTATACCAGTATTCCCTTCTAATACAGCAATAGTTGGTTCCCCTAAAACTCCTTATATATTCGATGATAGATTAGATTTTAGAGATTTAGCTAAAGCATTAGAGAAATCTTATAGAATGACTAAAGAAGAAAAAATAGAAGCCGGTAGAGCAGCTCGTGAATGGGTTACTTCAGACGAATCAATGCAATCAGCAAGACGTATGAATGAAAATATCATCAAATATGTTGATAAAACCCTCGATAATTTTAAACCACGTAAAAATTTCTTCTTTACTAAAGTAGAAAATCCGCCTGTTAAAAAATTACGACATAAATTAGTATATTAGTTATGAGCAAACCTTTTGTAGTAGTTAGCTGCCCAATAGATACATTTTCAGGATATGGATCTCGTTCAAGAGATGTAGTTAAAGCATTAATGCGATCTGAAAAATATGATGTAAAAATCTTATCACAAAAATGGGGTAATACACCTTATGGAGCATTAGACGAAAATAAACCTGAAGAAAAACAAATGTTGGATGCTATAATTCCAACACCCTTACAACGTCAACCTGATGTTTGGATACAAATATCCATCCCAGATGAATTCCAAAAAATTGGTAAATTTAGTATTGGTATAACAGCTGGTATAGAAACTGACTTATGTGATGTTAGATTTATTCAAGGGTGTAACAATATGGACTTAATATTAGGTTCTTCAAACCATAGTTTATTAGCACTTAAACAAAGCCAATACGAACAAAAAAATAAAGCTGGACAAGTAGTAGGTATGGTTAAATTAGAAACCCCTACTGATGTTTTATTTGAAGGTTTAGATTTAGAAAAGTATTACCACATTGAACCTAAAGATTTGCCCAAAACTGAATTAGTAGAATCATTAGATACTATTGACGAGCAATTTTGTTTCTTATATGTAGGTCATTGGTTAAGAGGAGCAATAGGAGAAGATAGAAAAAATACCGGTTTAATGCTTAAAACCTTTCTTGAAACATTTAAAGGAGCCAAGAAAAAACCAGCATTAATAATGAAAACAATGACTGGTCCTGCTTCAATAATGGATAGAGATGAAGTGTTACGTAAAATAAATGAAGTAAGAAAAGGTGTAGGAGGAAATTTACCTAATGTTTATTTAATTCATGGTGAAATAGATGATGCTGATGTAAACCACTTATATAACCACCCTAAAGTTAAAGCAATGATTAATTTAACTAAAGGTGAAGGTTTTGGTCGTCCCTTACTTGAATTTACTCAAAGTAAAAAACCAATTATTGCTTCAAATTGGAGTGGCCACTTAGATTTTTTACATAAGGACTTTGCCAGTTTAGTACCAGGAGAAGTAAAACAAGTACATGAATCAGTAGTTCAAGATAGATTAATATTAAAAGAATCAAAATGGTTTCAATTTGATATAAGTTTTGCTCAATTGTTAATAAAAGATTATTTTAACAGTTATAAAGGGTATCAAGTTAAAGGAAAACGTTTAGGGCATTATTGTAAAACAAATTTTTCATTTGAAAAAATGCAGGAGAAGTTAGAAGAAATTATGGATAAAAATGCTCCTAAAAAAGTAGAAATAAAATTACCTAGTATAAAGAAAATTTCATTACCAAAAAAAAGTTAAATGAAAATTTTAGATATATTCCCTACTAAAATATTAGGAAAGATCCTAAATAACCTTTCAGAAAGGGAATTAAATTCTTATAAAGATTTTATAATTAATGATTGTTCCGTTAATAAGGAATCTAGTACTAGATTAAAACATACTCAAAATCAACAAATATTAAATTTACCTATATTTGTTAATTTAAAAAATAATATATTAAAATATTCTAAAGCTTATTTAGATAATTTAGAATTAATATATGAAGACTTACAGTTTGCCTGTTCTTGGGGTAATATAGTTTATAAAAATGGATATTCAGGGGCACACCATCACAATAATAGCTATTTAAGTGGGGTTTTTTATTTTGATTATAGTTCACCTATTAGTTTTTTTAAATCTCCTAATATTCACCAAGGTTTTAAATTAGATTCAAAAAAAGAGAATGATAGTAATGAATCTTTTATTATAGACCCTAAACCTAATTTATTACTAATATTCCCATCAACTCTAAATCACTGTATTTTACCTAGTTCGAATGATATGAGAATTTCTATAGCTTTTAATATAATTCCTAAAGGAAAATTTGGTTTTCCAACAGCGGGTCTTAACTTATAAATTATGACAAAAGATAATCTTGAAAACTGTCCTAAATGTGGTGGAGATGCATGCTATACCACTAAACTGAACACTTCAGCTAAAAACTATTTTTGTTTTGGTTGTGGCTTTACTACTAATGATTTAATGCGTATTGGTGAATTTGGTTTTGAACAATATGAAGAAACCCTACCCGAACTTTATAAAGATATTAAAGTTGATGATGGTACAACACGTATCTGGTATCCTATTGTAGTAAATATAGAAGACAAAGGTACTGTATTTGCTAAAGGTACTAACTATCAAAATTGGATGTGGGCTGGAATTAAAGTAAAAGAAGTATCAAAAGAAGAACAAGAAAAGTTTAAAATACCGGGTTCTGATAAAGTTTACAAATATAAAACTGATATGTCTACTTTAAAAGAATGGGGACAACGTGACTTTATGGAGGCACTTGATTATATTGGATTTTTTCAAAATTAAAATATGTTTATAGATTTATTTCCAACTGTGCTTTATCAAGAAAATTTAATAGATATTTCTGACGAAGAATTGCAACAATATATTAAACAAGTTTACGATGAAGAATCTATAGAAGAACCTAATAATAAGGGAACTACTACTATAAATCAAAAATTATTAGATCTTCCCTTATTTTTTAAGTTAAAAAAACACGTTTTATATTATTCTCACAACTATTTTACAGAATTAGGATACTCAGATTTTGACATTCAAATAAGTTGTTCATGGGCTAATATAGTAAACACAAATCATAGTATCCAAAAACATTATCATACTAACAGTTTTTTAAGTGGTTGTTTTTACCCTACTAGTAATCCCTCTCCTATAATGTTTACTAATCCTATAGATGATAAGTGGATTTTTGAAGATATTAAAAATAGTTTTCCTAATAAACATCGTACTTGGGGTAGTTTTAAATATGTTCCTAAAGTAAAAGATATATTATTATTTCCTTCTTGGTTACTACATGAGGTTATTGAATCCAAACAAGATGGAAGGATAACAATTGCCTTTAATATAATACCTAAAGGTGAAATTGGGACGCTAGCAAATAAAATAAATTTTTAATTATGGGAATAAGTTTTGCAATTACAGCTTATAATGAGCACGAAGAATTAAAACAATTACTAAATCAATTAGTACAAATTGTTAAATCTAGTGATGAGATTGTTATACAATTAGATAATAAAGCAACCGAAGAAGTAATTAAAATAACTGATGAATTTTATGAAAAACATTCAGACAGGGTTATTATTAAAAAAACATTTTTTGGTTTAGATAACCACTTTGCTAATTTTAAAAATAATTTAAAAGAGCATTGTTCCAAAGATTGGATATTTCAAATTGATGCCGATGAAACATTAAGTGAAACTTTTTGTACTATAATACACCAGGTATTAGAAGCTAATGAAGAAATAGATTTAATAGCTGTACCTCGAGTTAATATAGTTAAAGGATTAACTGAAAATGATATTACACAATGGCATTGGAGGGTAAATAATCAGGGTTGGGTTAATTGGCCCGATGCTCAACACAGAATTTTTAGAAATAAACCTGAAGTAGGGTGGGTAAATAAAGTACATGAAAAAATAGTAGGGTGGAAAACATATGCTGAATTACCATCTGAAGATGATTCATATGCTTTATATCATATAAAAGATATAGATAGACAAAGAACACAAAACGAATTTTATGCCCAAATTTAAACCATATTTAAACCAAAAATTAACTATAACCCCCGAAGGAGAAATTTTTGATGAAGAAGGTTATGGAGTTATGATGGGTTTTGAAAAACCTTTAATGAAAAAAACTGCTGAGGTTATTTGTGCTAATAATGGAGACATTTTAAATGTAGGATATGGAATGGGTTTAATAGATAATTATATTCAAAGTTATAATTCTAACTCCCATTGGATAATAGAAGCTCATCCCCAAATAAAAGAAAAAATGTGTAAGGAAGGATGGTTAAAAAAACCAAATGTAAAATGTATTTTTACAAAATGGCAAAATGTGTTACCTTATTTACCTAAATTTGATGGAATTTATATTGATACTTATGGAGAAAGTATGTTAGATTTTATTAAAAATGCACATAAATTATTAAAACCTAATGGTATATTTTCTTTTTTTTACAACCCATTTTCACCTGAAGAATTAATTAATTCCACTTTTGGGGCACTTGAACAACATTTTAATAAAAGATCTATTCAAGTTGAATTTGATGAAGTTCCTAATTCTCAAGGTACTGAGCCATATTGGCTACCTGAGGTAAAGATTTTTAAATTATATTATTGGATATTAAAAACATAAAACATGAAAACATTAGTTACAGGAGGTTATGGAATGGTAGGTTCCGCAATGGAATCACAAATTAAATTATCACGAGAAACTTGTGATTTAACAAACCCAAAACAAACAGAAGCATTATTTAGAACAATTAGACCAGAAGGTGTAATTCATTGCGCGGGTAAAGTTGGAGGTATAGGTGGTAACTCAAATTATAAAGGTGAATACTTTTATGATAACTTAATGATTAATACTAATGTAATTGAATCATCCAGAAGAGCAGGTGTAAAACGATTAGTAGCCTTTCTATCTACTTGTGTATTCCCAGATAATGTTTCATATCCCCTTACAGTAGACCAAGTCCATCAAGGTGAACCACACTCTTCAAATTATCCTTATGCATATGCTAAACGAATGGCAGATGTTCAGATTAGAGCATACCGTGAACAATATGGTTTAAATTATACATCAATTATTCCATCTAACATTTATGGTCCTAATGATAACTTTTCATTAGAACATGGACACGTAATGCCTATGTTAATTCATAAATTATATCTGGCTAAGAAAAATAAAACAGACTTTACTGTATGGGGTAGTGGGAAACCATTAAGAGAGTTCATATATTCCAAGGATATAGCTAAAATAGCAGAATGGGCTTTAGAAAACTATGAAGGAACCGAACCACTTATTGTAAGTGGAGATGATGAAGTATCAATTAAAGATTTAGTAGGTTTATTAGTTGATGAATTCAAATTCAAAGGTAAAGTTGTATTTGATGAAACAAAACCAGATGGGCAATTTAGAAAACCCTCAGATAATTCTAAAATAAAAGAATTACTACCTGATTTTGAGTATACTCCATTTGAAGTAGGAATAAAAGAAACAGTTAATTGGTTTAAAGAAAATTACGAGAATGCAAGAAAATAAGGTTGCTTTAATTACTGGTATAAATGGTCAAGACGGATCGTACTTAGCCGAATTTTTATTAGAAAAAGGATATGAAGTATGGGGTACTGTAAAACGTAACTCCGTAGCTGAAAACCAAACATCACGTTTAGATGAAATTTATCCCCAATTATTAGGTAAATTACAATACGCTGATTTAACTGATTTAGCATCTTTAATTTCAGTTATACAACAATGTCAACCCGACGAAATTTACAATTTAGCAGCACAAAGTCACGTTCGAATTTCATTTGACCAACCCATCTACACAGCACAAGCTACTGGCGTAGGTACGCTTAATTTACTAGAGGCAATTCGTTTAACTAAACCGGATGCTAAAATGTATCAAGCATCAAGTAGCGAAATGTTTGGTAATAGTATAGATGCAGATGGTTTCCAAAGAGAAACCACCCCATTATCTCCAGTATCACCTTATGGATGTGCTAAAGTATATTCATACAATATTTGTAACAACTATAAGAATTCTTATGGTATGTTTATATCAAATGGAATCTTATTTAATCACGAATCACCAAGACGTGGAACTAACTTTGTAACAAATAAAGTAGTTAAAAATGCAGTGATGATTAAAAAAGGCTTAAAAGATAGTTTAGCATTAGGTAATTTAAGTGCTACTCGTGATTGGGGCCATGCTAAAGATTATGTCAAAGCAATGTGGTTAATCCTCCAACAAGACAAACCAGATAATTTTGTATGTTCTACAGGTGTATCCCACTCAGTAGAAGATTTAGTTGCTTATACATTTGGTAAATTAGATTTAGATTGGAAACAGTATGTTACACAAGACCCTAAATTTTTACGTCCTGAAGAATTAGAAGATTTAAAGGGCGATTCTACCAAATTAAGAAAACTAGGTTGGAAACCTGACTACACATTCGAGACAATGATTGATGAAATGATTGAATACTGGATGGAAATTCTATGAAATTAAAAATCAAACATTTTGATGCTAAAGTATTTGAATCCAAGATGCAACATCTTAGGGATATCGACTTTACATTATTTGTAGATGACATCCCTCAGTCTCAAGATGATTTAACTGATTTAAATGTTTTAGTGTTACAAGAACCAAATGAATATTTTGGTTTACACGATTGGGCAATCCAAAATCAAAACCTATTTTCCCTTATTTTAACTTGGGATGATAAGGTTTTAAATAATTGTGATAATGCCCGTTTTTTACCCTTTGGACATACTTGGTTTACACCTCATATTTGGAATAAATCTTATGAGAAAAAACATCAAGTATCTCATTTAGCAGGTAAATTACAGAAAACATATGGACATAGTTTACGTCACGAATTATTAGCTAGACAAAATGAGATAAAAATAGATAAAGTATTTCATCACACTTATGGTGATAGAAATAATATTGATGACGCCCGTATAGGTAAAGTAGATGTATTTTCTAAAAGTCAATATGGCGTAGCAATTGAAAACACCCAACATAGAGGATATTTTACAGAAAAAATATTAGATTTATTTTTATTAAAAACTATTCCAATATATTGGGGTTGTTCTAATATTAAAGATTTTTTTAATCCACAAGGTATTATCTATATAACAAGTATAGATGAAGCCATCTATAAACTAAATAATATTTTAGATGCTGATTACTATAATAAAGTTTTACCTGCTATAGAGGAGAATCATAAAAAAGCATTAAAATATGTTGATTATGAACAAAATATAGTTGATTATATAACTAAAGTATTTACTGAAAATGGAATACTTATTTAAAAAATATAAAGCAGATTGTACTGTATTTTTTGAAACAGGTACCCATATAGGAAATGCCATACAATCAGCTTATGACTTAGGTTTTAAACGTATAGTATCTATAGAGATACAAGAACGTTTTTATGACTATTGTATGCAACGTTTTCAACCATTAGATGCTTGGGAACAAATAAAATTATTTTTAGGTAGATCTGAAGATAATATTGAAAAATTAGTACAAGAATGGGTTAATGGTAGAGGAATGTTTTGGTTAGATGCACATGAAACTAATAGCCCGTATAAATTAGAAATAGAGGCAATAATGAAACATGAACGTAATGATCATGTTATAATAATAGACGATATAGACAAGTATGGAATAGATACAAATTGGATTAAAGATACCTTGTCTAAGCACAATCCTTTATATACATTTAACACATATGAGAAAAAAAGTTTGGTATGCTCCCTATAAGTTTGAATCTTATGGTGAGGAAGAAATTAAAGCAGTAGAAAAAGCTCTCCGTGATGGATGGCTAGCTGGGTTTGGACCTTATACTGTAGAGTTTGAAGAGAAAATTGCTAAAGAATTTGGTAAAAAATATGGTGTGTTTGTCAATTCAGGTTCATCAGCATGTTTATTAGCATTAGCATCCTTAGATTTAGAAAAAGGCAGTGAGGTGATCACACCTGCACTTACATTTTCTACTACATTAGCTCCTATTTTACAATTAGGATATAAACCTAAATTTGTAGATAGTGAATCTAGAACGTATGTACCTAGTGTATCTACAATTATTCATTCAATTAGTAGCTATACTAAAGCAATTATGATGCCTAATTTAATAGGTAATGTTTTAGATTGGGGAGCTTTACGTAGTGAATTAAAACGTATTGGCCGAGAAGATATTTATGTAATTGAAGATTCAGCTGATACTATCACGCATACTCCTTCAACAGACGTATCAACAACTAGTTTTTACGCTTCACACGTTATTACAGCAGGTGGAATGGGTGGTATGGTAATGTTTAATGATGAAAAGCATATGAAACGTGCCTTGATGTATCGTGATTGGGGACGTATTGGAGATAATAGTGAAAATATGGATGAGCGTTTTGCACATGAAGTAGATGGTATTCCTTATGACTATAAATTTTTATATGGTGTTTTAGGATATAATATGAAATGTGCTGAAGCAAATGCGGCATTTGGTTTAGTACAATTAGAAAAATTCCAATCATATAAAGAAATAAGACGTAAAAATATAGAACGTTATTTGGAACGTTTATCTATTATTAAAGAAATAGTTTTACCTGATGATAAATTTAAACCAAATTGGTTAGCTATTCCATTACAAACAGAACGTAGATTAGAATTACTCACATTCTTAGAAAAACATAATATCCAAACTCGAGTTACATTCGCTGGTAATGTTACTAGACACCCAGCATATAGAGAGTATTTACAACCCTTTAAAGTAGCAGATGAGGTAATGAAAAACGGGTTTTTACTTGGTGCTCATCATGGAATGGACACTTATGATGTAGATTATGTTTGTGATAAAATAGAAGAATTTTTTGGGTACGATTATGAATAAAAAACTTACCTCAAAAAATAAGTACACAAAAATGCAAAAAAAATACTATGAAGAAGCGGCTGCAACAGGTGATGGTGTAACCGTGGATAATGTAGTAGGCTCTTTTAATCAACATAATAATTGGTGGGATTACAATCTTTTGTTTACTAGGTTAGGTAATACTGATTATTCTAGCTTTAAAGTATTAGATTTTGCTTGTGGCCCCGGCCGTAACTTAGTTAAATACCGAGATAAATTTGGTCAAATTGATGGTGTAGACATTAGTAAAAATAACATAAAAAATGCTAAAGCATATCTTAAGAAAGAAGGAATAACTAATTCTGAATTATTTGTATGTAATGGTGTAGATTTAGATGTTATTAAAGATGAAAGTTATGACCTAATAATTAGCACCGTTGCCCTACAACACATCAGTGTTTGGGATATTAGAATGAATTATTTTAAAGAATTTCATAGAATTCTAAATCCTGGTGGTGTAATTTGCATTCAAATGGGGTTTGGCTCACCATCTCCTTCCACAGTATTTTATCATGAAAACTATTATGATGCTCCTGGTACTAATAGAGCATTTGATACTAGTATTGAACATCCAAACCAATTAAAAAAAGATTTACATAATGCTGGTTTTCCTTGGTTTAATTATTTAATTGGTCCTACAGGACCAGGTGATGTACACCCCTATTGGATTTATTTTAACGCACAAAAATCAAAACAATGATAAAAACAGTTTATATAACAGGTTGCTTTGGTTTTATAGGAAGTTATGTAACTAGAGCATGTTTAGATAAAGGTTGGCATGTTTATGGTGTTGATAAAATGACATATGCTTACTTTGAAGATGCGTATGATGAATTCCTAGAACACCCACGTTTTTCATTTGAACGAAGCGATATAAACGATTTAGACTTTTTATATGAGTGTGATTATATAATTAATACTGCCGCTGAAACACACGTTGGGAATTCTATAGTTAAAAGCGAAGATTTTTTACATTCTAATGTAAATGGAGTTCATAATTTACTTGAATTAATTAGAAATTATAGAGCAGAAGGTAAAGCTAAACCTATACTATTACATTTTTCTACTGATGAGGTTTATGGTGATATAACAGAAGGTGAACACATTGAAACAGACTTACTAAAACCATCTAATCCATACTCAGCTACTAAGGCGGCTGCTGACCAATTAATTACAGCTTGGGGTAGAACTTATGATTTACCTTATGTAATTATAAGACCAACTAACAATTATGGTATTGGTCAATATGTAGAAAAATTAATACCAAAGGCTACTAAATATCTTTCATTAGGTAAAAGAATACCATTACATAATGATGGAACACCTATTCGAAATTGGTTACATGCTAATGATACAGCTGAAGCAGTAATTACAATCATTGAAGCAGGTGTTAAAAATGAGATATATAACATTTGTGGTGGTTACGAGCAAAGTAACTTGGATACAGTAAGTAAAATCATTACATTATATCATCCTAAAGACGATAAATTAGAGGAAGATTTCCCATATTATAGTCAAGGGATAGAACAACATTTAGATTTATCTTACTCTAGACAAGGTCAAGACGTAAGATATGCTTTAAATGATGATAAACTAAGAGCATTAGGGTGGGAACCTAAAGCAGTATTTGATAAAGAATTACCTGATATAGTAGATTACTATAAGAAAAACTTTATATGGTAGATAAAAAAACTCTAATAGAGTTTGAAGATAGAATAGGAAATCTATTTAATCAAGCTAAAATAACTTCCCCTATACATCTTTATAGTGGAAATGAAGATAAAATAATTGAAATATTTAAGGATATTGATGTAGAAAATGACTGGGTATGTTGTACTTGGAGAAACCATTATCAAGGTTTATTAAAGGGTATACCCTCTAATGTAATGGAAGCTAATATTATGGATGGTAAATCTATGGTAGCCAACCTTCCAGAATATAAATTTATTTGTAGCTCAATTGTAGGTGGTATCCCATCTATAGCTGCGGGTATTGCATTATCAATTAAACTTCAAAACAAATCGAACCATGTTTGGTGTTGGGTTGGCGATATGAGTGCTGAAACTGGAATATTTCATGAAGCCTACAAATATAGTTTAAATCATGATTTACCAATTACTTTTATAATAGAAGACAACCGAAAATCAGTTTGCACACCTACACCAGATATATGGGGTAGAACCCAACCTTACTACCTTGAATCAGAGTACAAAGGTGGTATTTTAAAGCAAAAGAATTTAATTTACTACCAATATAGTAATGAAAAATATCCTCATGCTGGAGCAGGGGTAAGGGTTCAATTTTAGTTATATGAAATACTTAGACGAAATAAAAAAGGCAATGAGCCTATTAGCAGAACATCCTAAAACTTATTTTATAGGGCAAGCTGTAGAATATGAAGGAACTGGGTTATATGATAGTTTAAAACATATTCCCAGTAATAAACGTTTAGAATTACCTGTAGCAGAACACTTACAAAGTGGTCTAGCTAACGGGATGGCAATTGATGGAATGATTCCTGTATCTACATTTCCTAGATGGAACTTTTTATTAATGGGTACTGATCAAATTGTAAATCATTTAGATAAATTTTCTTCAATGTCTAATGGTAAATTAACTCCTAAAGTTATAATTAGAGTAGCTGTTGGTAGTGAATCACCTATTGATCCTCAATGTCAACATAAAGGTAATTTTACAGAAGCATTTAAAAGTTTAACCCAAAATCTTGATATCATTCAATTAGATGAGCCTGAGGATATTATACCTGCTTATGAAAAAGCCTTAAATAGAGAAGATGGTAAAAGCACTATATTAGTAGAATTTGCAGATTATTGTAGAACAAAATGAAAATATTAATCACAGGTGGTAATGGTTTTATAGGAAGAAACCTAATTAAAGCTTTAAAACAAAAACACGAGGTATTTTCTCCGTCAAGTCAAGAATTAGATTTAACTAATTCATATGATGTGGAAAAATATTTACGTAATAAGTATTTTGATTGGGTTATTCATTGTGCTATAATTGGAGGTAAAAGAACTAGCAAAGATGGGGCTGATGTAGTTTATAACAATCTAAAGATGTTCTTTAACTTAATGAATAATAAAGACCGATTTGGAAAGCTTATTAATTTTGCTTCTGGGGCTGAATTTGATAGAATGACTGCTATTAATTCTCAAACTAATCATTTATCAAGTAGTTATCCAACTGATCCTTATGGGATGTCTAAAAATATAATTAGTAGAATACTTCAAGATTGTTTACATTGTTATAATTTTAGAGTATATGGTGTATTTGGTATAGATGAAGATGATACTCGATTTATTAAATCGAATATTAAAAGGTATAAAAATAAAGAAGATTTACAAATACATCAAGAAAAAGCATTTGATTTCTTTTATATTGATGATTTAGTATCTGTAGTAAAATATTATTTAGACCATCCTACTTATCCATTAGATGATGATATGGATTTAGTTTATCAACAAAAACATAAACTAACTGATATAGGAAATATTATTAACCAGCTTGGTACACATAGAGTAATTGTTGAAGCATTTGATGGACGTGAAGCACCTTCGTATATTGGAAGTAATTTAGGGATACCTTTAGATATCAAATTAATAGGTTTAGAAGAAGGAATAAAACGCGTTTATAATGCATTATAAAATAACATATCATTGTATGCCGTGGGAGCTAGATTATGCTCTCTTAACTTTTACTCAATTAAAAAAGTCAAGTTATTATTTAAGTGGAGAGGATACTATTGAAATAAATCCTGTTTTAAATTTATCTTCTTATTTAGTTGATTGGGATAAAAGTAAATTACCTAAACAATTACTTATAGATAGATTTATGCAATACCTTAAGTTATTAAAAAATTATAAGGTAAATGCCACAATATATGAAGGTAATGAATTATATGGCCATTTAGATCACCAACGTGAAGCTGTATCTAAGGAAGTAGACTTTTATATTAATATTTGTCCTGACATGTATTTTAGTGAGCAGTTACTTGCTTTAATGATACAAAGCTCTAAACAAATAAAAAATAAATATTTTGTTATCACCCCAGAAATATCTAAATTATGGGATGCTACATGGGATGAAATAACAAACTCAGATTGGTCTCATGTTGATTATAATAACTGGAATCAAGTAGATACATTTGATATTAGAGCTAAAATGAAAACCAAGGGATCTGGTATTACCTTAGACCCTACTATGAGACCAAAATGGGCAGGTTGGTTTGATTTATATAATAAAGCAATGTATGAAGAATTATGCCCTATACAAGACGATTGGAAAGGATATGGTCCACATGATTGGTATTCATTAATGGTAACTGAATTTTGTAAAGGTAGAGGTATAAATTTCCAACAATATGTTATGCGGGGTCAAACTATATTTGAATACCCAGTAGGACCATTACGTGATGGAGGTTATACTAAAATGTATAAAAGTTTACTCCATATAAATGATGTTCCAAATCAAAGAGAAATATTTGAGGCAAATATGAAAATGTATATTGATAAAGGACTTAAAACATTACAAGAAAAAGGCATATTATGATTTATTGGCTTACAGGCCAGCCCGGTGCTGGTAAAACCGTTTTAGCAAAAATGTTACATAGTAACAGACTTTTAGATTTCCATATCGATGGGGACGATTTAAGAGAATTAACTAATAACAAAAACTATGGTATAGAAGGTAGAGTACAAAATGTAGCTACAGCTCAAAAAATAGCTCATTATCTCCACAATCAAGGAAGAAATGTAGTTGTATCATTAGTTTCACCTTATATAGACCAAAGAGAAGAATTTAAACAAATGCTTGGAGATAAACTAGTAGAGATTTACGTTCATACAAGCGAGGAAAGAGGTAGAGAACAATACCATGTGAAAGGGTATCAACCACCGTTAAATAATTTTATAGACGTTGATACTACACATGATGAACCTGAAGAATCATATAGAAAAATAATATCAAATGGCAGATAAGTATAGTTTATTTATAGGACGTTGGCAACCATGGCATGATGGTCATAAGTGGTTAATCGATCAACGTTTAAAAGAAGGTAAAAAAGTTTGTATAGCAGTTAGAGATGTAGAACCAAGCAAGGATCAACCTTGGACAGCGGATGAAATTATACAAAACATAAAAGAACACCTTTACTTTGAGGTAACAGAAGATAAAGTTATTATCATCAAAATCCCAGATATCGAATCTGTAAATTACGGACGAGGAGTAGGATATGAGATTATAGAACACGTTCCACCTGAAGATATAAAACAGGTATCTGCTACAAAGATTAGAGAACAAATGAGACAAGATGGTAAATTATAAAGTAATAGATAATTTTTTACGAGATGATATATTTCAAGAATTAAAATATACTTTATTTGGAAATAGAATTTCTTGGAGTTTTAAAAATTATCTAGCTTATCCTGGAGATAATCTAGGTGGAGTAAGTTTTGCTCAATATCTTTATGATCAAAATAAAATTACTCAACCTCAATATTTTTCAATTGTAGAACCTTTAATACAAAGGGCACAAATTAACAATTTATATAGAGCTTTAGTTAATTTAGTTCCAAAACAACCAAATAATATCCCTTCAGGAATACATACGGATCATAGTTTCCCTCATAAAGTTTTATTATATTATGTTAATACAAATAATGGATATACTATTTTAGACCCAGAAGGAGAAAATATTAAAATACAATGTATAAAAAATAGAGCATTAATATTTAATGGACAAATCCCTCACCAAGGAGTATTACAATCAGATACTCCTGTTAGATTAAATGTTAACTTAACTTTTGAAAAACATGGTAAGTTATAAAAGACATATTGCTAAAACGGTTAGCTGGAGAATTATAGGTACTTTAGATACTATGTTATTATCATCTATTATTACAGATAGTTGGACAATTGGATTGACTATTGGTGGAATAGAAGTAATAACAAAAACAGTTTTATATTTTTTACATGAGAGGGCTTGGTATAAATTTAGTAAATTTGGTTTAGATAAATGAGAATACTAATTATCGCTTTACCTAGAACGGGCTCTTCTAATCTTTTAAAAGGAATTGCTGAAGGAAATTCTCTTAATGAATCTGAGGTTTATTATGAACCCTTTCATTTAAGTAAAAAAAAACAAGATTTAATTTATACTAAAAATACTTTAGTAAAAACCCTAATTGAACAAACTACAAATGAATTTTTATTACAATATAAAGAAAAATTTGATAAAGTAATATTGTTAAGTAGAAAAAATCTTTTTAAAGCCACTGAAAGTTTAGCTTATTCTTTCCAATCAGAGGATTTTCATAAACCTTATAAATTTTCTTCTAAAGGTATAGATAAAAAATGGATAAAATATTCTAAGGATTATATTAAAAAAGCTTATATCCAATTATTGAACTTTAGCTCTTTAACTAAAATTCCAATAACCTACTATGAAGATTTATACTCAGGAAACAAAGAATTTGTAAAAAACTTTTTAAAAGTATATAATATACAAGTCCAAAATTTTGATGTTATGTATGAGTGTTTAAACCCCAAAAACAAATATAGAAAAAATTAATATGAAGCATTTAATATTAGGCTCTAGTGGGCAAATTGGAGGGCATCTAGTAAAATATTTAAAAGATAAAGGAGAAACAGTTTATGAATTTGATATTATTCGTGATCCATATGAAGACTTAAGAATAGAAGATAATTTATTATTAGAAAAATATATAACTAAGTGTGATATAGTTCATTTTTTAGCATTTGATGTAGGAGGAGCCAAATACTTAGAAAAACATCAAGACACCTCCCAGTTCATTTTAAATAATATGGGTATAATGTACAATACTTTTAAGGTTATTTGGCAACATAATAAGCCCGTTATATTTGCTTCTTCACAAATGGCAGAAATGGGGTATTCAACATATGGAGTACTAAAGTCTTTAGGAGAAAAAGTAACTAGGGGTATAAATGGGTTAGTAGTTAAATTTTGGAATGTTTATGGATATGAAACCGATCCTGAAAAATCGCATGTTATAACTGATTTTATTAAAATGGCTAAACATGAAGGTGTTATAAAAATGAGAACTGATGGAAATGAATCAAGACAATTTTTATATGCGGATGATGCTTGTGAAGCTTTATTACACCTTTCAAAAAGCTACTTTAAATTACCTAAAGATAAAAATTACTGTATAACTAGTTTTGAATGGACTACTATAAATGAAATAGCTGATTTTTTAGATGTTGTATCTAGTTGTGAAGTAATTAGGGGAACTAATAAAGATAATACTCAACAAAATGCTATGAATGAACCTGATTCTTTTATTAAAAAATATTGGCAACCTAAAATAAATTTAAAAGAAGGTATAATGAAATTATACGAAATGTACTAATGAAAATATTAATTTTAAGTAGTGGTAGAGCTGGATCTACATCTTTATATAAAGGTTTAAAAAATAGCATAAATGCTTCTAAAGGATATTTTGAAGTATTTGCCCCCTCGTATCCTACCTATATACCTGATAGTGGTTCTTTAAAAAAACATATAAAAAAACTTAATAAAACCCATTCTAATAGAGTTGTAATAGAAAAAAATTTAGTCTTCCAACCCACCCCTTTATTCCCAGACAATTCTATTAAATTTTATTGTGAGTATCTAAATAACTTTAATAAGGTAATTTTACTAGTAAGAGAAGATGTTAATGAAATAGGTAAAAGTTTTGCTTATGCTCGATTAAATGAAACATGGCATAAAAAATATACTTTAAATAACAAATTACCTCTAGACTTAGTTAATGACCAAATAAATTTGGCTAAACAATATAATAATATTATATTCCAAATAGCAGAACAAACTAAAATACCTATAACTTATTATAAAAACTTATTTTCAGGTAATCAAAATTATATTAATGATTTTTTAAAAGTATATGATATCAAGGTTGATAATATAGATATTTTGTATAAAGCTTTAAATCCTAGTAACCGATATAGACAATTATGAAACAAGGTATTGTAATACAAGGACCAACTGAATATTATAAAGAATTAGCTGATTATTATTCTAAATTTGAAAATGTAGTTTGGGCTACATGGAATGACGAATCAATAACTCGTTTAGATTATATAAGAGATAAAGGTATAGAGGTTATATTATTAGAAAAACCCATAATACCTGGTTATATGAATGTTAACATGCAGTTAGCATCTTCATATGCTGGGGTAAATCGTTTGTTTGAATTAGGAATAGATGAAGCATTAAAAGTAAGAAGTGATACTATAGTAACTAATTTAGATAAACTGTTGCCTCGTTTACAAGGTAAAAAATTAGCATTTATGGCTACTTGTAAAGTAGGAGTTAGAAAAGATATAGCTTATGATTTAGTTTATTATCACGATAGCCATGACTACCCAGCTGATAACGTTGTTTATGGTAAAATAGATGATTTACAAGATATGTTCAATTTCCAAATTGAAGATATGCTACCCATACCACCTGAAGCACTTATTACTTGGAATTATATGATAACCCAAGGTATAACTTTTCATTTAAGTTATGAGAATATGGTTCATGAGGGTATTAGTTTCTTTTTACAAGAATGTTTAGATGAAAACGTTGAGGTAAATTGGTTGAAACGTGGAGTTAATTTAGTAGATTGGTATAAAGATAAAACAGTATATGACTGGTAAAATCAAAGTTGCTTTATGTCTATCAGGAGAACCTCGAAATGATATTTATGCTTTTCCTTACATATATAAACATTTTATATCTAATCCCTTATTAGAAACTGATGTATATATACATTCTTGGAAGGATTTTGAATCTTTAGATTTATATAAACCTAAAAAATGTTTAATTGAGTATGATGGGGAAGAAATAATTGACAAGTATATATCAAAACTTCCTAACCTAGATAATGTAAGTCTCCCGGATAAACTTCCTTTAGTTAGTATTCCTATGTACTATTCTATATATAAATGTTTTAATTTAATTAAAGATCCCTATGACATTTATATAAGAATAAGATTTGATTTTTACCCCCAATTATCTTTAAATTATACTCCTATTATTAAAGATATATTAAATAAAGAGTATGATATTTTTATTCCTAAGGGAGAAATAGAAAATAAATACTGGAGTAGTATAGGTTTAGAAAAAGGGTATAATGATAGATTTGCCATATGTAATTATAAAAGTTTTAAAACTTATTCTAGTACTTTTTTAACTATACCTGATGTAATTAAACAACATAATTATCTCTCAGTTCATCATTTATTATATCATTCATTAAATTTAAAAAACTTAAAAATAAAATATCACCCTTTTTATAGTCAGATAATTAGAAAGGGAAATTTAAAAATAGATAACTATGGTTCAACTCATTATATTTGATTTAGATGGAGTTTTAGTTGAAGCTAAAAACATCCATTATAAGGCCCTTAATCAGGCCTTAGGTGACTATGCTATTAGTTGGAATGAACATCTATCAACTTATGATGGGTTAAAAACATCTCAAAAGCTAGATATGTTAACTACAGAAAAAGGTTTACCTGTAGAAGATCATAAGCGTATTTGGAATGATAAACAAAAATTTACATTAGAGGCACTATCTAATTTAGAAATTGATCCTAATTTATTAAGTACTATATCTCACTTATCAAGTGAAGGATATAAAATAGCTTGCTGTTCTAACTCAATTCGTAAAACTGTATTAACAGTACTAGCTAAATTGGGGCTAATCGAGTTTATGGATTTAATTATATCAAATGAAGATGTAACAAATTCAAAACCCCATCCAGAAATGTACTGGCAAGCTATATCTAAAATGGGATGTTTACCTGAAGAAACACTTATAGTAGAAGATTCTCCATATGGTTTACTTGCAGCAGCAAGAAGTAAGTCGTATATTCTACGTGTTAAAAATCCACAAGAAGTAACTTATAAAAACATTACAAATAAAATAAACGAAATACAAATGGGAAATAAACAAACTATACCAGCATGGCGAGATGAAAATTTAAATGTAATTATCCCAATGGCTGGAGCAGGTTCTAGATTTAAGGCAGCGGGATATACATTTCCAAAACCTATTATTGATGTAATGGGCAAACCTATGATTCAATTAGTAGTAGAGAGTTTAAATGTTAAAGCTAATTTTATATATATTGTTCAAAAAGAACATCGTGAAAAGTATAATTTAGATGCTTTACTAGGGCTAATTACTCCCAATTGTAAAATAGTTGAGGTAAATGGTTTAACTGAAGGAGCTGCTTGTACTTTGTTACTAGCTAAAGAGCATATTAATAATGGAAATCCTATTTTGATATCAAATTCGGATCAATATATTGAATGGGATTCAAATGAATTTTTCTATAAAATGAATGAATCAGATGCTGATGGGGGTATTGTTACTTTTAAAGCAACCCATCCAAAATGGTCATTTGCCAAATTAGATAAATTAAATAATATTACTGAGGTAGCAGAAAAAAAACCTATATCAGATAATGCTACTGCTGGTTTTTACTATTGGAAAAAAGGATCTGATTTTGTAGATTATGCTGAACAAATGATTGAAAAAAATATTAGAGTAAATAATGAATTTTATACTTGTCCTGTTTATAATGAAGCAATTCAAGATAAAAAAATTATTAAAAACTTTAAAATAGAAAAAATGTGGGGGCTTGGCACTCCAGAAGATCTCAGTTATTATATAGAGCACCATAAATGATTCTAATATCACATAGAGGTAATTTAAAAGGAAAGCACCCCGATGAAAACCACCCAGATTATATTTGGAAGGCAATTCAAGCTGGGTATGATGTTGAGATTGATGTTTGGTTTGTAGATGGTAAATTTAAACTAGGACATGATGAACCCTTATATGATTTTTCATTTGATTTATTTGATAGTTATTATAATAGACTTTGGATACATTGTAAAAATATAGAAGCAATGGTTGCTTTAAATGAATTTCCAAATGAAAACTTAATAAATTATTTTTGGCATCAAGAAGATGATATTACATTGACATCAAAAGGATATATTTGGGCATACCCTGGCAAACAACCCATTAAAAATAGTATAGCAGTAATGCCCGAATTAAATAAAGATGATTTAACCAAAGCTATAGGTATTTGTAGCGATTATATAGAAGATTATAAATGAAATTAAGTGCAGTAGTAGTAACACGAAATGATAATTACGGAGGTAATCTAAATGATAGAGCAACTTATTGCCTGAACTCACTAATAGATACATTTGACGAAGTAATACTTGTTGATTGGAACTCACCTAATAATAAACCCCAACTTTGGGATATTCAAGATAGAATAGATTTTAAAGGCAATCTAAAACATATAGTAATCACCCCAGAGGTAGCCTCTATATTAACTAATAACGATCCACACGCTCAGGTATGTTGTGAAACACTAGCTCGTAATATTGGTATTAGACGAGCTACAGGTGATTATATTGTATCAACTAATATTGATGTAATTGCTCCACGCAGAGATCAGTTAGAACAAACGATTAAAAACGAGCTAAACGATAATACATTTTATACTATATCTCGTAGATATACTGATTGGGAACAAATTGAGAAATTCCATGGTGGTGAACGTAAATTTAATGAGTGGAGAAAACTACGTGATCACCTAATAGAAAATAGTGAAGAACGAACTACAGGTGAATCTGTAGTTGAAGGTGATAACTATAGTATTATAAATTGTTGTGGTGATTTTCAAATTGCACATAGGGATATTTGGAATGAGATAAGAGGATTTGAAGAAGAACTTATTTATGTTTTATATAGTGATACAAACGTTCAAAAGAAAGCTATTAAACATGGCTTTGAACTTAAAGCAATTTACTCCCCAGCTCTATTCCATATATTTCATGGTAAAGGTGGAGGTGGATTTTTAGACGGCATTAACAGAAAAGTAAACGATATGTACCGAGCAGTTACTGCTCAGGAAAAAACCGAAAATGCCGACACATGGGGATTTGAACCCATTGAAATGGAGTATGAATTACTCTAATATTTATAATAAAATACTCTAATGGATAAATTACAACTTGCAGATATCTTAGAAGGTGATTACTCAAAAGATATTAATGTTACTAATGATACAGCTATGTATGACCCTCTAAATGAAGATGGTGAAAATCAAGAAGGTGTATTAAAATATAATACTACTATTGATGGTAGAAAGTATAAAGTTAGTTTTGATGTAAATAAAAACCCTACTAAAAAAGGTATTAAAGTTAAATTTTTTCCATTAAATGACCAAGGTGTTGAAATCACCCAACCCACAGAAGAGCAACTCGCACAACTACAAAATGATGTTGCTACACGTTTAGCCCCCAAATTTAATGAGTTTAAACTTGAATTCGATGAAGACGAAGATGCACCTGAGAAAAATGTAGCTGCATTTCAAGTACCATTATCTTCGTTTGTATCGTTTGTTGCAAACGTAGTATTCAAAAAATAATGGCTAAAAGAAAGTTATTAAACTTAAGGGTTGTAGGTAATTCCGATAAACTACTTAATCAATTTATTGATAAAAATAAAGCATATATCTTTAGAGAAACATATGCTGGGATAAAACACGCTATTAGACAAAACAAATCCATAGCTGAGATTTGTAATGTAAATACTAATAGTGCTACAGCTGTTTTACCTAAAGAAGGATGGGAAAACGCCCTTAGCTCTTCACTTGGTTACTTTGAATCAGTTGATGAATTTGAAATGTGTAGAGATATAAACACCACACTTAAAATGTTACGTAATGTCAAAAGATCCACTTCACTCTCTAAAACAATCTCTGGATCAGCTGTTACAAGCTGATACTTCGATTAAGAGAAAAAACAAAAAATCCTACGATCAAAAACGAGATTTGTTTATCAACGTGATAAATCAATTCGAGGCTGCTATTACTAAATCTTATTTATTAGAAAAGGACCATAAGATTGATATGTCTAAGTATGAGGAAGGTTTTTATCAGATAATAGATTCACTTGTATTACTGGCGTTTGGTAAAGAAATATACGAATTATTATCATTCTACTTCTATGAACGTTACAACCCAGATGGGAGTGAAAACGGGTTAATTATAGAAGAAACAGGTGAAGAGGTGTTTGTAAAGGATGCTATGGAATTATGGGATTTAATTGTTAGAGTTCAACCTGAAATATTCAAATAATGGGTAGAAAGCAAATAGTAATAACTAAAGAACAGCTATTAAACGCTATGAAAATGACTAAGTCAAACATGGCTTGTGCTCGTTATTTAGGTATTAGCTATATGCATTATAGTCGTTATGCTAAAAGTTATATTGACGAGGAAACAGGTAAAACACTATTTGACTTACATAAAAATCAGGCCGGTAAAGGTATTAGAAAGTTTTTAGGTGGTAAAGACCCTGATTTAAAAGCTATAATGGATGGTGAGTTATATATTAAATCATATAACTTAAATCGTTATAAAGATAGATTAATACAAGAAGGTTATATAGAAGAATGTTGTAGTAGCTGTGGTTTTAACGAACAACGAGTTCAAGATTACAAAACTCCACTCTTAATACATTTTAAAGACAAAAATAAAGAAAATTGGCGTATAGAAAACATAGAACTACTATGTTATAACTGTTATTTCCTATACATTGGTGATGTTTTCAATGAAAAGCAAATAAAAAACATTGAAGAAGACGCACCAGTTAAAAAAGATGATACTGTAAATTGGGAAATGGATGAGAATATGCTTGAACATTTCAAAGACATTGGTTTAGTAGAAGACGACGAAGAAGATTATGTAGCTCGTCTGTGATTCCAATTCTCGCTTATATTTATCCCCGAAGCGAGAAATATGTTAAAATTAACTGTTACATTAGTGTTAATGTTGTTATCGTCCTTTGCGTTTGGGCAGGAGACTATACAAATCGGAGAGGTTAACAACAAAATTCAGCTAGGTCCTTTTGCGGGTAGTAGGGACCTAGCTTTTGGTGTTCAATCTATTCTTGAAGAAGCAATACAAGATAAAGGATACAACTTATCCTATAATGCTGAAACTCAAATCCAAGTAGATTTATTATATTTTGATGTACAGAAAACCAATGTACAAATAGCTATTTACAGTAAAAATGTAGATGAATATCAAATTATTGCCCGTGCCTCATTACTTAAAAATGGTAAAAAGAAAAAACAGGTAGTAGCTAAAGGTACTGCTAAAGAAATATCCACATCAACTCTCATTATAGATGAAGGTGGTCAGTTCTCTCAAACAAATGTTTCGACAGCTTTAAAGAAGGTTTGTATTGAATTAATTGATAAACTTAAACTATAAATGAAAAAATTATTATTATTACTATTATTACCTTTACTATCATTTGGACAAAATGTTCAGCTTGGATTAGAAATGTTTCAAAATGATACTAATGAAGTAGTAGATGCAAACAATCCTATTGAAGAAGGATTACTACTAGGAGTAGGCCTACATATGTTTGCTGTAGGTTCTGATGACTTTACTTTACTAGCAGACAGTAGATACCTATTTGTAGATATCCAGTATAATAGTCAAATCTTATCACTTATTGATGATGCATATGATTTTCCATCTTTAGATCTTACAACAACTGGAGGTACTATAGAAGAAAGGTATACATTTTCAAATACAAGTATTAGCCAAAGAACAAATGACCTAAAATTAGGTTATAATAGATGGCAAGCAGGAGATGATGTTTATTCTGAATATAATGCTAAATGGAGTGTAGTAAGAATAGCAATACAGCTAAGTGATGCAGGTTTTGATGCTTTTATGGATGAATCTACTATACGTACTGAGGAACCTTTATTTGTTCAAGCATTCCAAGTTAAAACAGGTACAGTTTCTATTACAGAACAAGATATGTTTATAAATTTTGCAACAATAGATAATGTAGATGATACCCAAGTAACTTCACTATATACTACTGCTGCATCATATCCACATCCTGTTATTGAATCTGTATCTTACAATGCTAAACTTCATTTTGATCTACCAGAGGCAATAGATCCTACAAACTTTCAAGTAACAGTATATGAAGAAGGTGCAATAGATAGTCGTTTACCTGTAACCTTAGACGCAGCTGGAGATGCACTAATATCAGATGTTGAGTTAGGTAAAACATATTATGCATCTAATTTAGATCCAATAGATAGAACATACCTACCAGACGTTCATACGGTAACAGATGCTTATAGATCGTTTAAGTATTTAAATGACGTAGGAATAAATGGTACAGATGTAACCTATAACAACTTCGGATTATTCTCAGCGGATGCTAACTTAAATGGTGAATTTACTTCATATGATGTTTACGGTTTATTTGCCTATGTTTTAGGAATAGAAGTACAGGAAAATGGTGGTCAATCTGATGCACCCGGTGATACATTTTGTTTACCTTTCTTAGATGACAACGGAGTATGGTATCACGGATGTACAGCTACAGTATTATATGAAAACTACACTATAGAGAAATTAGGAGCTGAACTTGATATAAAAAACACAGGTGAAAGTACAGGACAATATTGGAATAGTAGTTTTACTCCAACAGAAGATAATCTTAATTTTGATTTTGCTTTCTGGCATCATGTTGATTTAGACCAATCACATAGTTCACAGTTCCCCGCTACATTAACTGCTAAAGCATCAAAGGCAGGTTTAAGCTTAAGTAATAAAGCAGTAGGTACTACCACTTTAGATATGGTCAGCAAAATAGAAAATGGTTTAGTTAAGGTTGAATTAACACATAGTGGAGAAGATATAGTAGGCCTACAAGCTAGAGTAAAATATGATACTTCTAAGTTAGTACTTAAAAATATAATATATGACACAGGCAATACTTTAACAAACTTTGGTAAACCATTTGATGGAGAGTTACTATTTGGAACTTTATCAAAAGACGGTTTAGATAATGTTAAAAAAGGTAAAGCATTTACAATAGAATTTACCCCTATAGGAATAGTAAACAACACTACAGGTTTATTCTATTTCGAAAACACAGATGCTGTTAAGCAAAACGGCGATAAAATGAACTTAAAAATACAATAAAATGAGCTTAAAATTCCAAAAAATATATTACACAATTCTATTTCTACTATTTCTAGCCTGCACTCCAGACTACGAATTTGAAATGGTGCCCTATGATTTTGTTCCTAAAGCTTTAGTAATTAAAAAAGATGTAGGTATAAAGTTAGATAATAATTTTGCTACAACATCAGCAAAAATGAATGTAAAACTTAATAGTACAGGAAACTACTATATAAAAGTATTAGATATAACTGGAAAAGTAGTCGCTAAAGAATTAGTAAATGGAAAAATTGGCGATAACATTTTTACAGTATACACGTCAACTCTACCTAAAAGTTCCTACAGGATAGAATTGTACTTAGAAGATGATAAAGTAGGAACTACATCAATAAATTTACTATGAAAAAAATATTCGCAGTATTAGGTATAATAGGTTTTATAGCGTGTACTAATCCTTCTATGGAAAGAGGTTTAGAATCTCTAAATGCTTCTTTAGCTGAACTAGAATCAGCTATGAGCGAAATAGATGTAAATCAAATATTAACTGATATTTCTACTATGCAAAGTCAAATTGAAGAAGCAGAAGATGATGTTCAAGTTTACCAAGAACAAGTAACAGAATGGGAATCTCAAATTCAAACTATACTTACAGATTTAGAATCAGTTACAGCTTTAATAGAAAGCTCTGCAACTAGTGATCAACTACAAGATATTTTAGCTGACTTAGAACACAATCAATCATTAATTGATATGTTAGTAGCTGTAGCAGACTATGATTACGACGGAGTATTAAATGCTTTAGATAAATGTCCAGACACTCCTCTTGCAGAGATTAATAAAGTAGATGTAGATGGTTGTTCTCCATCACAATTAGAAGATTAAGATGAAAGAATTTTTTGACGAATTTAAGAAACAAATTATTGCAGGTGTAGGTATAGTTATAACCGCAATAAGTGGAATTGTGATTACACAATTCAAAGAAATAGTAGGTATAGTAGATGAAGAAGAATCTGCTCCAACAGAGCAAGTTATTCAACAACCACAACAACCTAGTATTACTATCAATATTCCACAGCAAGAAGTAAAACGAGACACTGTGGTAAAAGTTGTGAAAGTTCAACCTAAACCAAAAAAGACCGAAACCGAAAAACGTAAGGATGAAGGTCTCGATTGGTAATTAAAAAAATTAGATTATGGCTTTCAAAGACATTTTTAAAGACGAAAACGACATCAACGAAAAATCAGTAGTTGGTTTCGCATCATTTGTAATCATGGTGTTATTTGCAATTGCAGATTTAACAACAGGTTACTTTGGAAAAGATTTAGTTATTAACGAGTTTGTTTACAATTCCTTTGTTATAGTAACTCTAGGAGCATTTGGAATTGGTGAAGCAGGCAAAATATTTGGTAAAAAAGAATAATTATGGCTATAGTACCTAAAGGAATAATCGTCCACTCAATGGCTGAGTATTTAAAGCTAGATGATGGACCAATGTATGCACACGACTTTCTAAAATCAATTAAATTGTCAGTACACGGTTTTATTAAACCAGATGGTACTTACGAAAAAATGGTTGAGACACCTGGTAAAGCATTCCACGCTGGTAAATCAGTGTTTGGTGAATTATCAGGTTTAAACTCACATTTTTTAGGCTTTGAATTATTAGTTCCAGGTACACATGACTTTGGAACATTTAGTAAAGCAATAGAAACTCCAGGAACATACACTGAAGAACAATTTAAACAATCAGTTGATGTATGTAAATGGTGGATGAAAGAATATAATATACCTGCTAATGCTGTAGTACGTCATTCAGATGTATCTGGAGACGATGTACGAGGCAAAGGTAAAGGTAAAACAGACCCTGGCTCAGCATTTGATTGGGACAGATTTAAACAAGAATTAGTTACATAAAATTTAACTTAAAAAACCAGTGAAGCGGAATGAAAGAATTTATTACAAACTATAAAACACTCATGAGTGAGTGTGAAACACCCTTAGACTATATTATAGCAGTCTGGGCAAACGTATTATTAGCTATATCCTTTTCAGGATTAGGTATGGTAGCATATGAGCTAATTACTAATCCACAACAATTTAACAACGTAACTTGGGGCATTTTCGATACCCTTGGTTAAAAAATTATTTGTACTTGCATTATTAGCTTGTACAAGTACTTTCGGACAAGTTGTTGGTAAAACAGTTACTGAGGATTACCAAGCGGAATTTGAGAAACGAGCCTCAATCTACTCAATTCCCGATTACATGGGTGAACCAGTACCTGTTGCTATACTCAGCATAGGTGTTAATGAAGAAATATTAGCTCAATATCCTGAATTAGGAGACTATCGTGTTGGATTAGGGTTATCTAACATTACAGTTGCCTTTATGGATGAAACATTCAGATTTGAATTCGTTGAAACAAAAGACGAAATTAAAAATCGAATGGTAACCCAATATAAAGCGTCTGCTAAAGGACTACTTACCGAAAAATATGAATTAAAAGGTAATATAGTAGGAGCTAGATATTTTGGATACATAGAAGTATATGATTTCTCTATTTCAGAAGATGAAACAATTAATCTTAAAGACGGTGTAACAAATAAACTAGTTACACGTTTAGGTATGCAAGTGCGTCTAGTAGATGCCCAATCAGGAATTTACATGACTGGTTCTGGGTTAGGTAAATCTACTACTACTAGAGAACTTACTATACTAAACGATGAGAATTTAGAAGAGGTAGCATTTAATCAATCATCAATTGGTACTGCTACTAAAAAAGCATTAGAAACAGCTGTAGCTAAGATAGTGCGTCGAATGATTCAAAAGAAGATATTTGACCACTAATGAAAAAACTACTAACCTTAATATTATTATTAGGTTGTAGCACATTATTCTCCCAGAACCTTATCCAAACTTATATGGATAGGTGTACTGGGGCTGTAACTGTGTTTACTGTACCTATGAACGGACAGACTACTGTAGCATTCTATAACAAGTCTAAAACATTTACCTCAGCTCAATTTCAAAATGGTGAATTGCAATCTTGGTTAGAGCAAACGTATTTATGGTGGGCTACACTTAACCCTTGTTCAACGGCCCAAACGAATGTTACTACAACACAGCAACAGACACAGCAAACAACTCAACAAGCAACTCAAGCAGCCGAAAACGCAGCTAAGGCAACTCAATCGTTACCTGTCGTAGAGGCACCCCCTACTCCAATTGCACCCGTTGCTCCAACACCCACAGCCAATGCACCATCTACTGATACAAACGTTGCCCCTACTACGAGTACACCTGAAGCTAGTACTGCAGTCGTGGACACTTCGAGTACAGATACTAGTGCACCAACTACAGATTCTGGATCACAAGCTAATACTAATGAATCTCCGACTACGGGAGACACCAATAGTGGAACTGAGACTAGCTCTGGAGAAACTGGGACGAATGAAAGTACAACGGAACAGACTTCAACAGAGACTAGCGAATCACAAACTGAAACTCAAGAAACAGAACCTTCAACAAACGATTCAGAGGGAGGAGAAAATGAGACTACTACAGAAGAATCTACGGATGAGACATCTGGCGAAAGCGAAGAAAATACAGAAACAGAAGAATCAGAAGTAGAAGAAACCACTGAAGAGGAATCAACAGAGGAAACTACTGAAGAAGAAAGTACAGAGGAAGAATCTACAGAAGAGGAATCATCTGAGGAGGAAGAATCATCTGAAGAAGAAAGTGAGGAGGAATCAAGTGATGAAGAGGAAGAATCATCTGATAGTGAAGAACAAGATAATAAGAAAAAGAAAAAAAAGAAACAAACATTAGGTCCTCCTATCATAACATCAAATGTTGCTTCAATGCAAGGTTTAGATGGTACCTATAGTTATTCTACTATGTTCGGTGTTTCACGTTCATCACTTATGGGCGATAAAACATACGGCTTAAATGCTATGGTTTATACTAACCTACAGCAATTTATGCTTACAGCTAGTTACACTAAAATCCACATCAATAAAGAAGGTAGAGTATCAAGGGTATATTCAGCATCAGCTGGTGCTGCTAAAATGTTTACTACACTAATGGCTAATATGAACCACAGTGTAGTATTTCTAGGTAAAAAAGGCTCAGCATCAGGTATAGCTTTAGGTACTTCTATCACATCACTTGAATTAAACGTAGTTAAAGGTTTAATATACTACGATGAAAATATATTATCACAATCAATTACAGGTTTTTATACAAAACCAATCCCAGTAAATAAGTTAACTATTTCCCCCATGCTAGCAGTGTCTGCTCCCTTCGCTTCACTCGAAATGTATTCTAATCGAACTACATGGTCCACAGATGTAATGGTAATAGGGGGAAGTAGTTTTACTTATTCTTTAACTAAAAGATTTGGAATTAATTTGGGTGCTAACGCTATCTATAGTACATTACCTAACTTCCCTATTATAATGAGTTACACTATAGGTTCTCGTTTTTCTTTTTAAAGTAATGCACATCCAGCTTGGCTACCCGGGAAGCCGTTCGTATATTTACAGGGTAAATAAGTAATTAATTAAAACACAAAGGTTATGTTAAATTATCAAAGCGAAAATTTTAAAAGTTTAGAAGAATTAAGAGAAACTGCTCCATCAATTTTTACTAAAAAGGGTAGTGACAATACTTCAGATAAGTATTCTCATATTCCAACTGATACAGTAATTAAAGATTTAGAGTTATTAGGATGGAATGTAGTAGATGCTAAAGAAGTTAAAGCAAGAAAGCAAGTAGGTTATCAAAAACACTTAGTTGTATTCCGTAATCCTGATGTGGTAATCAACGGAAAAGACGGTGATACAGTGTATCCTCAAATATTATTAACCAACTCACATGATGGTAAGAATTCATTCAGTTTTCAAGCTGGTTTGTTTAGAATGATTTGTGAAAATGGATTAGTAATTGCTACTAAGCAGTTTGAAGCAATGAAAATTCGCCATATGGGTTATGATTTTGAAACGTTGCAAGGTGTAATTAAAAATATGATTTCAAATCTTGATTTAACAGTTGAATCAATGAACAAAATGAAAGAAACTGAATTAACTGAAGAACAAACATTAGATTTTGCTAAGCAGTTACTTGAAACTAGAGTTGCTGGTTCTAAAAATAAATTTGGTGATGAAGCAATTTCTGATATTTTAACTCCACAACGTAAAGAAGATAAAGGAAATGGTTTATGGGAAGTATTTAATCGTGTTCAAGAGAATATAGTTGAAGGTAATTTCCAGTATTTAACTCCAAGTGGCAAGCTTAGACAAGCAAGACCAATCAAGAATTTTAGACAAGATATGAATATCAATGCTAGAATGTATGAGCAAGCTTTAACGTTTGCGGCATAAATAATTTGCCCCCCGAAAGGGGGGCATTATATTTAGTTAAATGAAAATAGCTTGTGATTGTTCTTACTGTTTAGAACATACATTTATTTGGGAAATAAATAGTATGGTGTGGGTTGAAATCCCAAAAAATGGCAGTCACAATTTAAAACATTTTAGATTTAAAAATAAATTAAATTTAATTAACTCTAATCAAATTAATAATTACAAAAGAGGATTTTTAATACTAAGAGATCCAATTGAAAGATTTAGATCTTTGTTATCTTTTTATTTTATTAATAATGTAGTACCTGTTATTACAGATAAAATATATCCAAATATTAACCCCCCACGATATTTAGGAGGTTCTTGGTTATATAATTTAAAAACTAATCATAAAAATATTTGTGATATTGTTTTAGATAATTTTAAATTTATTTCTAAAATAGAAGATGCCCATCATTTTAGTTCTCAAAAAAGTTTTATACCAAATGAATTTTATAATTTAAATTTTACAGTTTATAATTTAAAAGAAATGAATCTATTTTTTGGTATGGAAAAAAAAGTAAATACTACTAATACTTCTTCTATTTATATTAGTAAATCTAATGAACAAAAAATTAAGGATTTATATAGTGATGATGTTGAATTATATGAAAAATACTTAATATGATTGAAGTGGTACAAGTCATAGACACCCAGCATGAAAATAGGATAGGTAAAATATATCAATCTATTTTTTCTAAAGCATCTAAATATCATAATAAAAATTATGAAGCTAAATATAAAGAAATAATTTTTAAAGATATAATATTTCATGAAAATCACGATTTTATAAAAAAATATGAAGTAAATGTTTTGCCAACTACTTTATTCTTTAAAGATAATGAATTAGTTTTTAAAAAAGAAGGTATAATGGCTACAAATCATATATTACATATTCTAGAAGAAATTTAATATTTATAACATATAAAACAATCCAAATGATAAAACTAGTTAATTTAATGGAATCTATGAGCCGAGGTGGTACTATAAAAGATTCATTTTATAATATTGCCAATACTGCAGATGAAGTTGATGGCGAAAACTTAGGTATAGATACTTATCCTATTCAAGTTAAACGTTTAGGTCCTTCTGCTGATGGTAAATCAAATGAAGAAATTAAAGTTACATTTGGACTAGGAGATAAAGATTATTTTAGTATCTATGATTATAAATTTGGAGAAGATCCTACTAGTGAAGAAAATTATCAAGAAGAATATGATTTTAGTTTAGGTCTTCCTACAGGTAATACTGATACAGCTAAACGTTATGCTATGAAATTAGGATTTAAAGTTGAAGGTATGCCTAAGTCAAACGCTGAAATGGGTGATGATGAATTAGAGGATTATTATCTTAACTTAGATAGTTTAGATGAAAGCAAAGAAGTAGATGGAGGCGTAGAATTCTTTAAACGAATTGCATTTAAAAAGTAAATTATACTGATGCTTACGGAAAATCAGGTTATACAATTAAGGACATCACTTAATAATAAAGGGTATTGTCAAGTAAATAACATAATTCATCCTCAGTTAGTAAAGTATCTTCAAGTAAGTTCTCAAATATTAGAGCGTGATGCTCTAATGGAAACTAATGATGAAAAAGAAGTAGTAAAGACTAATGCCCAAAATTCTATTTCACAATATGCTCCTTCAATTGGTGAAAGTTTACTTATTTATTTAACCCCAATTTATTCCCAAATTGCAGGTAAAAATTTGTTTCCTACTTATTCTTATTATAGGAAGTATTCCAAAACTAATCTACTAGAACAACACTCAGATAGACCTTCTTGTCAATATTCGGTTACAATACAAATAGATAGTAGTATAGATAAATCTTGGCCTATTTGGATTCAAAGTAAAGATGGTAAAGATATAAAATGTAATTCTAAAAAAGGGGATGCAGTATTTTATAAAGGTGAAGAAGTATTACATTGGAGAGAAGAATTAGAATATGAATATAGTTCACATTTATTTTTACATTGGGTAGATAAAGATAATCCTGATTATAAAGAATTTTGGTGGGATGGGCGGTAAATATTTGTTTCTCTCAAATAGGTTTCGTATATTTATGGATAAGTTAAAAGGTTATGGCATTGTTACAATTTACAAATTTGAATAAACATGGAAATAAACGTTCACGTATTATTCATAAACCAACTACACAAATAGGGGTTAATCCCGAAGGTTTTGGTAGTTATATCCACGTTAATGTTTTTAAATACGAGTATACACATCCTGTAATGGCACCAACATTATTAAAAAAGGATGGTAAAACATATTTAATGCCCGAGTGGAGAGAAGTTCATCCTGAAACAACATTAAATGATATTATTTGGAAAAAACCAAAAATAAAAAAACAGGATAAATTTGAAAAGAAAACATGGAAATTCGAATCATCAAGTAGCGATTCAGTTTACATGGTAATACAGGTTGATTCTGCTACCTTGAAGTGTAATTGTCCTGGATTTTTTAGAGCAAAAGATAGAAATCTAGGATGTAAGCACGTTCAAAAAGTCAGAGCAAGTCTAACGAAATAATTTTTAATGAGGAAACCTATTTTAATGGTTATACTTACTTCAGGAATGATGATAGCTTCAGCAATGGTAGAAGCACAATCAATATTTTACATTCCTAGAGAAGTATCGATTAAGGTAACACCCGCTAAGATTAGTGTAGTAAAACCTAAACTAGAGGTAAAGAATGAAATACCTACAGTTAAGAACCATAGCACTTTTTTAACTGCTATTGGTTTTAGAGAATCATCTGGTAATTACAAAGCAGTAAATCGCTTTGGCTATTTAGGTAAATACCAGTTTGGTAGAAAAACTCTAAACGCAATTGGGTTTAATAATGTCTCTAATAGAGAATTTTTAGCAAGTCCAAAACTCCAAGAACAAGCAATGTTAATTTTGTTAAAAAAGAATAAACATACGCTTCGTAAAGAAATTAAAAAATATAGTGGAAAAGTAGTACACGGTGTGTATATTACTGAAAGTGGATTATTAGCTGCTGCTCATTTAGGTGGAGCAGGTAATGTTCGAAAATTTTTTCGTAAGGGATATAATTTTGCTGACGGTAATGGAACTAAAATAACATCGTATATGAAACAATTTGCTAATTATAAATTAAATATTTAAATGTTATGAAAGTTGGTAGTTTTGTCTCTTGCATTGATGATAAATTCAGTGCTGAGCAATTAAGTAAATTACAATCCATCCCTAAAGAAGGTGATTATTATACTATACGTGATATAGTGGAATACCCAGAATACAATAGAGTTGGGGTACGATTAGAAGAAATATCAAACCCATTAATCGAAATGAATGGGGGTATGAATGAACCCACTTTTAATATAATGCGTTTTGCTGAATTAGATATTCCACCTCCAATTGAAGAAGAGTTAAATGAAATTCTAGATTTAGAATTAGAACCTGTAGAAATAGAAGATGACGGATTACTTAGAAAAATTTATAATTAAACAAATTGAACATTATATTCCTGATGGTGTAGATGAATTATCCCATATACATTCTAGAGCATTTATGTTTGAAATAATTACTACACTTATTGAAGAAAAAAAAGTACCGCCAAAGTTGGCAGTTATTAAATATTTATCGATGAATTATAAAGAGATAATTTATAGCAAATTATCAGTATTAAATTAAATTAAATTTATGAAAACTATTTTAGTTATTATTTTAGTACTTGCAGTTATAGCTGGAGGTATATGGGTTGCAACCAAGTATTTTGGATTATTCAGCGACGCAGACAAGGATGGAATTCCTGATGAAGTAGAAGAAACAGTAGAAGATGCTAAAGCAGCTGTTAAGAAAACTACTAAAGAAGTTAAGCGTAGAGCTAAACGTGTCAAAGAAGAAATTCAAGACATTGGTGGTGCAGCTAAAGAACTTGCTAACCAAGTAGGTGATGTAGGTAAAGCTGTTAAAGGTAAACCAAGAACTGGTCGTAAGCCTAAGAAATAAATTGAAAAATTTATTATCGATTTTACTAACGCTAACTTATTTAAGTTGTACAGCGCAAGATGATTTTGTTAAACCTAATTTAAGGGATTTAGTTGAAGTTGAAACCTCAATCTTTAAAGTTTGGTATAGCGAGACTAAAGAACAACCTGTAAAATTAGTTTACAAATCATCCAATCGTCCCAAGAATGTAGATAGGGGTTCTATGAACTTTTATACTGAAGATGATTACCATACTTCAGATAATAAAGATTATTATAGAAACGTATGGGATAAAGGGCATTTAGCCCCTGCTGCTACATTTAGTGATTCTAAAGAAAACTTAAAACAAACATTTAGCTACTTAAACTGTGCTTTACAAAATCAGTACCTAAATAGAGGTCAATGGAGATTATTAGAAGAAGCAGAACGTAATTGGGATGATTTTGAAGAACTAGAAGTTACTATTGATATAGAATTTAGTGATTCAATTTTACCAACGGGCGCTACTATACCTTCTAAGTTTATTAAACATATTTATCTTACAAAAAACAACGTTTGGGAATGTTACGAATTTGAAAACGAACGCCCTGAATATGATTATTTAGAGTACAAAGTAGAACATATACATTAGTTATAAAAAATGGGTTATGGAAGAAAAATATTTAATTTGGCACGTCCAAGGTGGGATAGGTAAGAATGTTGCCTCTACATCTTTAATTCCAGATCTAAAAAAACAATACCCAGGAAGGAAACTTATAATGGTAGTTTCCTGGCCGGAAGTATTTTTAAATCATCCCTATATAGATAAAGTTTATTCATTAGGTAACCATCCTTATTTTTACGAAAAATATATTGAAAATAAAGATGTTATTATTTTTAAACATGAACCTTATGATCAAACAGGTCATATAACTAAGAAAAAACACCTAATTGAAAATTGGTGTGATCTATTAGGAATTGAACATAAAGAACAAATTCCTTATTTTTCTATTAACTATGCTCAAAATAAATTACAATTACAATGGGTAAGAGAAAAACCTGTTTTATTATTACAAACTACAGGAGGTCCCTTTTTATCTTCTGAAGGCCCCCCTAAACCTTATGTATGGACTAGAGATTTACCAATAGAAATAGCCCAAACTATAGTAAACAAATATAGCCAAGATTACCATATTATACAAGTTACAAAAGATGGTGGGTATGGGTTACAGGGTGTAGAAAGATTAGATAAGCAGTTAAGTAATATAGAACTATTTTCTTTAGTAGCAGCCTCTCAAAAACGTATATTAATTGATTCTTCACTACAACATGCTGCTGCAGCATTTAGAATGCCTTCAACAGTATTTTGGGTAGGAACTTCACCTAAAGTATTTGGTTATAAGATGCATACTAATATAACAGCTAAATTACCTGAAAAAGCCAATCAACTTATAAATTCATATATGTTTGATTTTAATTTTGATAATAATACTCATGAATGTCCCTATATGTCAATAAATGAAATGTTTGATATAGAAAATTTGGATATTTAGAATTAAAATCGTATATTAAATATATTAATCAATAAAGTTATAAACAATGAGTTATTTTTCAGTATTAGTTGAGTTGGAAGGAGAACCAAAACGAAATGGTGCCCCAACCAAAATCCGTGAAATGTATTTAGTAGATGCTATGTCATGTACAGAAGCAGAAGCAAAAACCGTAAGTAAGTTACGTGAGGAGGGAACTATTCAAGACTTCCGTGTTACCAAAACCACAGAAACAAAATATTTAGCTGTTATCTAATGAGTTATTTTGATGTTAAGCAAAAACACTACACTGAAATACTTCGTTTAATTGATGAAGTAGTCTCTTCGGGTGGTAGCGTACAAGAAGTACGTAATAAATTAACTAACTTAATAACAGAAATAGACGAAATAAAAGCACAAATATGAGCAAAATATCATCCAAACAACGTTATTTACAATTGAAGGATTGGTTACCTACATTTGTAAAGTCAACACCAAAAACAAACCAACCAAAAAAAGAATCACGTATAAATTATTATAAACAAAAAGGAAATTAAAATGAATAATGAAATTAATTGGGATGATTCAGTATCAACAAATGATATCCCTAACTTTAATTGGGAAGAACCCGTAGAATCCACAGAATCAACAAATGATATCCCTAACTTTAATTGGAAAGAACCTACTACAGATCTCTCAGAAAATCCCCAAAACAATTATCCTCAACCTGAACCAGTAGAAGATTCTGTAGTTACTAATGAGTTCAATACTGAAGATAGTATTATTGAGATAGAAGATTTAAATAATAATCAACTTGAAAGAAATTTTAATTATTTAGGAAATATTCCTTCTTTAACAGTAAATACTAAATTATGGAAGGTTAATACTGATAATGATGAAATTTTATCTAAAGATATAAATTTAAATGAATTAACTTCTATAGATAATGAATGCAAGTTTCAATTAAATTTACAACCAGAAACATCTTTATCAAATTTACTTCTTTCTATAAGTAAAACAGGGTTAAAACATGGGTTAAAACTTAGTAGTGCATTTTTGTATAGAGTAAAACCTAATGAATCTACACTTAATATATTTAAAGGTAATCCACGTTCACACTTTATTTATTTTCTTCAAGCTGATTATAATAGTGGAGAAGTATTACTAGATCTATCTGCCATAAATGGCCCTACAACTAAAATCCTAGATTCAACCCCTGGATTACTTGTTATATTTGATGGATGGGTTCCATATAGAATATCTAAAAACCAAAACCAAAAAGATTTAATAGCAGTTGCAGGTACTTTTGTTTAATGGATTATAGATTATTAACATTAGGTTTTATTTACTTCGTTGTAGGTCAAATTTTAATTTGGTTCCAATCACATTTACAATTTATATCTAGTTGGAGTAAAGATAACCCTTTATTAGTTGCAGTACCAGGTGTTTTAGTATCATATGTTTCAATTTTAGCAACTAAACATCTAGCAGAAGCATTTGATGGTTTAGTTTGGCCTAGTAGGCTAATCGGTTTTGGAATAGGGATAATATTATTTAGTTTATTAACTTGGATATTATTAGGTGAAAAAATTGAGATGAAAAGTGCTATTTGTGTAGTATTAGCATTTTGTATTTTATTAATTCAATTATTTTGGAAGTAATCCCTTTATTTGCTATTAATACTTTTAAATTTAGATTAAATACCAGTTATTTTGCTAGATTAATTGATGGTTTATATAAATTAAAGCAAAATGATAAAGAAGGGCGTGAAGTAAGTAATCAAGGTGGTTGGCAATCTAATGATATAACAAATAGTGAATTATTTAACTCATTATTACCTTTTTTAAATAAAAAAATATCCAAATTTTTTAAAGAAGAATATAAAGTAGAAGAAGTATGGGCAAATATTTCACCTAAATATTCTTATAATTCAATTCATACCCATTCTTTTATAGGAATGGGAAACTTTCCATATAACCAACTCTCGGGAGTAATGTATTTGCAATGTACTAAGGATAGTGGAGATTTAAATTTATATAACCCTCATTTTGTTGGTAGTGTATTTAATTATTCTCCTAAAGTAGGAGATGTGATATTGTTTCCTAGTACACTCCCTCATTCTGTAGGGAGAAATAATACTGATGTGGATAGAATTTCTATAGCTTTTAATTCAAATAGAATTGAATAAATGAATATACATTTAATAGCTCCTAAAGATAAAAATAAATGGAACCCAATATGGCATCATTGTTATAAAATTTTTAATTCATCTCCATACACAATAAAATTATGGCACGATGAAGAAATTGATAAAGAACTAAACAATGATGACCCAGATTTTTTTAATATATTAAATAAATGTCCTAACATATATAAATGGGATTATTTTCGTTATCTATTATTAGAGAAATATGGGGGAGCTTACTTTGATATGGATATAGAAGTCAAAAGAGACTTTTTTTCACTATTAGATTCTAATAAAATATATTTAGCAGGGGGATATTGTTCAAGTGGAGTAGAACCCTCAATCATGATTGCAAACCGAAACCAATTTACTTCTACCTTTTTTTATTCATTAAAATTATTTATTCAAGATAGAGTAATGAAGGAAGATGTATATCCCAATACTTGGGTAAATGTAGTTTGGAAAACTGGTCCTTGGGCTTTATCTTTTTATTTAAACCATTGGATAATGAATAATACCGATAAAAATATTGACATTTTACCATACGATTTATTTTCAAAACAAGAACACAGTTTATCTTATAGTGTACATCATTTTACTAATGAATGGCATGAAGGTGAATCAATTAAATCACCTAGTATATAATGCTTAACAATTCAAATACAGATTTGGGATACCATGAATTATTACCTAATTTTGGATATTTTATAGATACAGTACCAAAAAAATTATTAGATGAGTTAAAAGAACATGTTAATTTAATTCAAAATAATTTTTCTATAGGTAATAAAGCTAATGGTTCCTTAGCAGGTGAAATACAAAAAGAATATTTTATATCCCCAAAGTTAAAGAATATAAAATATATCCATGAATTAGTTAATAAATTTGAACAAGCTAGTAACTATATTACTTCACAGAAAAATTCAAATTCGATTTCTTTATCATTGGATGAGTTGTGGATAAATTATCAATCAAAACATGAATATAATCCAATACATAGACATGGCGGTTTACTTTCATTTGTTATTTGGTATCAAATACCCTATTTAATTATAGAAGAAAAAGAACAATATAGTTCTAAACCTAATAAATCTACTTCAACTCATGGTGATTTTCATTTTGCATTTCCTAAAAACAGATATGAAGTAGAATCAATCCCACTTTACATAGATAAACAAAAAGAAGGTACTATAGCAATATTTCCTGCAAATTTATATCATACAGTACATCCCTTTTATAGTTCGGATGATTATAGAATAACAATAGCAGGTAATATTATAGGTAAATAAAATAATAATATGGTTTTAGAAATAGGTAACAAACAAGGTCATGTAGTAATAGATGATAACACAGGTAAAATAATGACTGTACTAGTTAAAAACATAGTTGAGGGTAAACACGATTTTTTAACAACAACAAGTTATAAGAGAGAAGGGGATAAACATTATAATATAAGGTAAGCATCATGAGCAGTAAGTATTTCGGGAATAAACACGATAATAAAACGCAAGGGCAAAAGGGTAAACCAATGGCCCCAAACAAAAATAAAAGCGCTAAACAAACGCAAATAAAAAAATCGGGTAGGGGAAAATAATTAATAAAAAAGCATACAATAAATCCAGCGACGGTGAACATAACGAATAAGACTCAGACTCGAAAGTTTCTTGATGGATGTGTCCATTCCAAATACGTATATACAATCCTAAACCATACCAACCATAAACACGTTAGATGAAAGCACTACAACGTAACACCCGAGTTAAATGGCATAATCCAACAGGCGAGTTGGTCAACATAATATGCCATAAATTAAATGTATACAAACGTTATAAACGACGATATCCTAAAAGTCGATATGATATAGGAGGCATATAAAATGAATTATTATTATTTACAAGCACCAACGGTTATAGGAGAGTTACAATTAGGAGCCTCGGGGGAGTTGAGGGAGAAATGGGCTAAGGAGGCTTATAATTTAAACCATTCTTCATATCAAACAAGTTTATATAGTCAAATGTCTAGTTATCACGTTTGGAAGGAAACAAAGACATACAATAAACTCATCAATAATATCCAAATTAAAATAAACCAAGAATACGGCAAAGGGCTATTAAAACAATACAAATATCAGATCGATGAAGCATGGACCGCCGTATATAAGGAAGGTGAATACGCGGAACCACACCACCATAATGAATATAAAATAGCGTTTTGTTATTACATTAAGGTAGGTCAAAGTACCTCACCATTAGTGTTTGATCATTTAGGATTTAATATAGTACCTAAGGATGATATGTTAGTGATATTTGATGCTAATTTGGTTCATAGTGTGCCGCCTCATAAGGGGGAAGATCGTATAATGATGGCTGGGAATTGCTCGTTAACTACAATATAAACACGCTGGTGTTCATGATGTAAATGCGATTTAATGCGCTCACTATCCTCAACCACCATACCCCGTTATTTAATAATTTAAATGCGTTAAACGCGTTACCTATATAGCTATGGGTTACACCTGCCGGTGGGTTATACACAAGGGCACGTACAACCCAATATAGTGTATTACAAGTCGGTATGCCACACCTATTGGTATTAAATACCGGTGTGTACACTTGCATGTTGATGCAACCAAATTTCTCTATGAACAAAAGTATATACGCTTGTTCACAAATTAATGCGCGTTTTATTTGGAAAAGCAAATAATTCAGCGTATATTTACGTGTTAATTTAAAAGCGAAAATATGAACACATTAAAATCAATTACCAAAAATTACAAACCATTTTATTATTTCAACACTGAATCAAGATTGAATTTACTTGATAAGTCTAAATTTATTAAAATTAATGATAAAACTTATTACAAAATTAAATAAAAAAAATTAAATAACGTTTGGCTACGCAAGTAGCCATTCGTATATTTACGGTGAAATTAAAATTAAAGGTTATGACATATTCAGAGTTAAAAGCGTTAGGATTAGATTTAGCACAATTAAAACAACTGAAGCGTAATGCTCAAATGTTAATTGAAGATGCTGTGTATGAGGAGGCACGTCAGTTTCGTATTGGATCTAAAGTAAAAATTAACCATCGTAAGGCTCCAGGTACATGGACGATATCTAAGATAAACCGTAAAACGGTTATCGTGGAGCAAGATGGTAGACGTGTAAAATCATCAATGGGATTGTTGGTTGCCGCATAATCAATTCGTACATTAACGTATAAATAAAGCATCATGAGCGCACTAGACGACTTTGAAATAGAACCAGGTGAGGGAATACCATTGGGGTTCAAATTGGAGGTAACGCACCCCCGAGCAGGTTGTCTAGTGGGAGCTCAATATTGGGAGGCCGATGGCCAAGATGATTACAACACGTTTAAAATACATTTCCTATGGATAGCCCTTCGTTGGGATTGGGAGTAGCATATTTCCGCTTCACACTTAATTGTTCTACTACCCGCAACCACAACTTACCCGCTCACTAGCTTGGGCGGGGGTTATCCTTTTTGTATATTTAATGTCATAAAATTATAATATGGCAACATTAAACGAAATATACGACGAACTGGACAGAATATTGGGCGATGTACAAGAATACATCGAAGACAGCGACAATGGCAATCTATCCAGCGATTTAACCGGCAACGTGGAAAATCCATTGGAATCCATACTAGTCGCGCTAGATAACATAATTGACGACAAGACCGACGGAATATACGATCTTGACGGAGAAAGTGATTTTTTGGAAGAAGATGAGGATTTTTGAAAGATCGGGCCGATAGCGGGCCGATAGCGGATCATTAGCGGGATGCTCCCACGTTAGCCGCGGTCCATCGATGGTGCGGGGCCGGGTAAAGGAGTGTTGATGGATTAAGAGATCTATAACAGATCTACACATCGATTAATATATACGAATATACTATGATAAACAGTGGCCGAGAATGGGATTTTATTGAGGATGCATGGACATGCACATGCGGAGCATTAAACGCAGCTTATTTAGAAAAATGTGGAAATTGTGAAAAAGAAAAAAATTAGTTTAGAACAAGTAGAATTAGAGAGAGATCTATGGAACGCCGCGCTCCGTACCCCTCCTCCCTATACCCCTAAGACTAAATATACTCGTAAGGGTAAAACCCGTTTTAATCCTTTTCGACGTGAGGACTGAAATCTTAATCTTCTTTTTTAAAAAAAATTTTTATATCGATGAATTTTATTAGACATAATCCGTTTTTTCATGAGTATGATTTTCCTGTTAGTAAAGTGCTAGAAAAATATGGGGATGAATTAATTGAGCTTTATAAAACAACACCACGCCCTAAAGATACTCATAATATTTTATTAGAAAACCAAAAAATTTATAATTACCTCTCTCCTAATTTTTATAAACTTATTCAGTATTGGTATAATGTTCCTTTTCCTAAAGAATTTGTGAATATAGCATTATATGTTCAAGATAAAATTAACTATAAAAGTGTATTCCATTCCCATATCGATAAAGGAATTACACAGACTGCTTTAACTGCTACTTTTTATCTCCATGATTTAAAAGATGATGAGGGTGGTGAAATTGAAATAGCTATCCCTTCAGACCCACCTATTAAAATCAAAACTCAAAAAGATAAAATATACCTTTTCCCTAATTGGTTATTACATAGACCTCTTCCTCAAACCTCAAATAATATAAGAATATGTTTTAATTGGGGATATATAACAGACAAAAAATTTATACATAGAACTTCGGGAGACGCTTGGTAATCTAAATTTTTGTTCGTATATTTACCCGAATTTAAAAGGTTATATATATGAAAACAGGTGAATGGATATTATTCCTATTATTATGCTTATTAGTCGCAATATCATGCGATACACCCCAATTTGAAGAAGAATTATACTATGAACACGAGCGTGTTGAGGCTAGAGCCTTCGCTACTACTAATGGTTCCCAGGACTATATACAAACAATTTACTTAGATACTCTTGAATCATTTACCTACACAAAAATCTATGCCGAATCAACCGATATGGCCGAACATCAGAAATACAATGGTGAGGCTAATATACGAGCTACTTTCTCTACTGATAAACATTGGTATTATAGCGACGGTATTTTTCATGATTATCCTGTTTATTATGTTTATCCTACTAGCGTTAGGTTTGTGGAACCTGCAAGTAATCACCAATACGAACCATCCGAATTGGCTCTCTTTACTCAACAAATGGTTGGACCAATACCTAGATCGGCAATTATAAACCGCGAGCAAGTTAAAATTTATATGGATGTATCATATGATGGAGAATATCACGTTAAAGATTCGTTATTAATTGAATTACGCCCAAGATAGTATATACGTATTGTTGAATATACTCATAGTAAGTTAGCTTTTTCGCTGAGGAGTCTACTGAGTCAAATTTAAAAGTTATGTTAAAAAGAATAAATAAACAAGAAGCTGAAAAATATATTTCGATTAAAGAAGATTATACCGGTGGTGGTTTAGAGAATGCTGCTTTTTTTACCTTAACCCCCTCTACTAATAAAAAATATCCCTCTAGTGAGGGTTGGGAGGATGTTACTTATTATACCCCACGTAAGAAAAATATGTTTGTTGAAAGGGGAGAGGGAGACCAATGGGTTTATATTTTATCTAACCCTACTACCCCTAATCTACTTAAAATAGGGTATACTAAATTAGATCCTGATACTCGAGCAGCGCAAATTTCTCGTGCTACGGGTGTCGCATTACCATACAAAGTAGAGTGGGCTTTTAAGTGTTTTAACGGTGAGCAATTAGAAGGTGAGGTACACCGTTATTTAAATGAGTATCGCGTTAATAATAACCGAGAATTTTTTGAAATAGAATTAACTGAAGCTAAGAAAGCTGTAATGAAATTAGGAGAAAATTATGTTTAATTTAGAAGATACACTTAACGAATTAGAAAAAGACTTTAAAGAAGTTAACAAGATGAAATTTGGTCTTTTAGCTGCTTCTTTAGAACCATTTGATTTCTTATATCAGGATGTAAATGGTAAAAAGGCATATGAAACTCTAGAGGAAAATCAAAGAAAAGAAATACTTTCCTCTTTAAAAGGAGATTTGTTACCTTTATTTGAAGAAAACAAATATAAAGAAGGAATAGAAAAGGTAAAGTCTTTAATAAAGGATTTGGAGAAGTAAAAAATGTCCATTACCTTGGGGGTACGGTTGATTTTAAAAAATAAAAATGGTAGAAGAGAAAATAGGAAAAAAAGGGGAGGGGGAAATAACGGTTTATTCACTTCCATATTGTGATTATTGTAATTTGTTAAAGGGCACCCTTGACAAATTAGAAATCCCCTATACAGATATAGATGTTGATACAAATGTTTTAATGGGTGATTGGTTAGAAAATAACCTTAAAACCGAATCCTATCCTATTATATACTTCAGAAAATCCCCAGGAGAATATATTTATATACTATCCGAAACAAACTTGGAATCCCTAAATAGCGTTCGTATATTTAACACAATCGAGGAAGCTATAGAAATCCTTGCACAATATTATTATGAGATATAAAGAATTAATAGAACGACAATTAACACAAGTTGCTAACCAGCTTAATGTTTTAAAGCATCACTCACAACGTGGTGAACACGTTCAAGTAAATCAAACGATTGACAATATAAAAGAAATTTTAGAGCAGTCACAAACTTATTTAAACAACGAAACACAACAATAATGGTTTTAACAGCGGAGCAAATTAAGGATAACTATGAGGTACTCCTTAAGGGTATTGATAAATACGTTACTGGGGATCGTAAACAGCAGTTTCTAGACTTTTATAATAGTTTAGACGAACGTATTGCCCTGCTCCCAGCCTCTCACAAGAAGGCGTATCACAATTGTTTTCCCGGGGGTTATGTTGAACACGTTATACGTGTAATTACTGCCGCATTTAAAATAAGTGCTATATGGCAGGAAATGGGAACAAGAGATACGTATACTGAAGAAGAGCTATTTGTCTCCGCTTTAAACCATGATTTAGGTAAAATTGGATCTCTAGAACACACTTCTGTTTTCCCATCTCAGGATGAATGGAGAAAGAAAAATCTAGGTGAAATGTATACCTTTAATACTGCAAACGAATACATGACGGTCCCAGACCGCTCTTTATTCTTATTACAACAAGCAGGAATCCAACTTACAACTAACGAGTGGATTGCTATAAAAACACACGATGGTTTATACGATCAGGCAAATGAATCTTACCTTAAAGGGTTTATGCCCGAGACTAAACCTCGTACTTCACTTCCCTTTATTTTACACCAGGCTGACCTTATGGCAGCGCGAATTGAGTTTGAACGCGAATGGTTGGATAAATTTGGCAAATCCCAACCTAAGGAAAAAACTACAAAACAGGATCGAGTTAATACTAACTTAGATAAAATAGGTTCTAAAGATAACAATTTAATGGATTTAGTAAAGAATCTCTAAATGACTACAACCACTATTATTTTAATCAATGTTGGTATCCTCACTTTCGGGGTCATTTCCTATATTATTTGGAATTTGATGCGTAAAAATGAGAAACTAGAAGATGCTGTCAATAAACGAGACGAGTATATAGATGCTATGTCTTTAATAATGACCGAATCTAATCGTAAAATTAAGGAAATTGATTCAAAACAAATATTCGAATCAGACGATGAAATAGGGTGGTTTTTTAAGGGCATAAAGGAGATTCAAGAACTTATAAACGAGTACAACACCCAAAGATAAATGGATCTCCCAATAGACGAGAGCCTTCAGGGCAACATTCTAACCCCTCCAAAACGAGACGAGGGGCCTATGTATACCAAAAAAGGTACATTACGCCAAAGACGACCAAAAACAAAAAATCAATATTTTACAGCTGATACTGAGGAAGCAATCATCGAGTATTTAAATACTACTGATGAACGTTTGCGTAATAAAATATATAACGAACGTATATGGTATGGCTTCCATAAGCTAACAGAAAACATCATTCATACATTCAAATTTTACTATACAGAGGTAGAAACTATAGGAGAATTACAACATGAAGTAACAGCTTTCCTTTTAGAGAAACTTCACTTATATAAACAAGATAAAGGTAAAGCCTTTTCTTATTTCGGTACTATCGCCAAACGTTATTTAATTCTATATAATAATAATAATTATAAAAAACTAAAACAACGAGCCGAAGTAGATGCTATAGATAACGATCAGTCAATTACAATTGATATCATTAATAACCATTCAGATTTAGATAAATCTAAAGACGAGGCAACCGAGTTTATAGAATATCTTTTAAAATACATGGATTTATATTTGTTTGATCATTTTCCAAAGGAAGAAGATGCTCGGACAGCCGATGCTATTATGGAATTATTCCGTAAAAGAGAAAATATAGAATTATTTAATAAAAAAGCTATATATATTTATATACGCGAAATGACAGATCAATCTACTCCTCAAATTACTAAAGTAATTAAGAAAATGAGAAAAGTATATAAAAAGTTGATGACCCAATACATTGAAACGGGAGCTGTTAGTATGAGGTTCTAAATCTCTAGTATATCTATATTTATATCCAAAGCACCGCTTATGGATTTTTCGCAAGTAAATTTATTTGGAAAGAAAAGTTTCTCTGATTTATTAAAAGAGATACATACTAATCAAAAGGATAAAGAAGTTCAATTACGTTCGTTAATTGAAGGACTAAAACCATTAATCACCGATCCAGGTGAGGCAACAATGATTGTTCCATTAATTAAGGAATATATGGAATTAGCCATCAAAAACGATGATGCCCTAATTAAAATGGCAGGTATCGTTCAACGTGCTATGAATAGTAAGATGGCTGATACAGACGAGATACTTTCAGATGAAGACAAAGAGATGTTATTTAGCTCTCTCCAAGAATTAGATAAAAAAGTAGAAGAAATAAAGGTAGAGGATGAGTAAAAATTTTCCTACTTTAGGGAACTCCGCTATTGCATCAAAAACACCCTCACTATCTAAAACGGATAGTAACAAATTATTTTTTGCTAGGGTAATTGATGTTAATATCGAACCATCTAGTGATGGTCAATCTATCTTTCAAACATCTGGAGGATGGTCGGCTATTGGGTGTATCAAATTTGAAACACTTAACCGCTCATCCAATCAACCCGGAAATATTTTTCCACAAGGTAATATAGCTATACCTTTAGATAACAACATTAAAAAAATCCCTGCTTTAAACGAGATTGTTCTTATACATCCTGGTCCTTCACCTAAAGAACTTCAAGCAGGAGACAACGATACAGTTCAATATTTTTATTCTACAACTACAGTTTGGAATAGAAGTCATTTGAATATGCTCCCTTCACCTAACAGTTCAGCTACACAAACTAAAAATAATATAGATGTGCAAGCTGTAAGTTTAGGTATAGAAAATACAGAAGAACAAGTAGTAGTAGAACCATCCCCAGGTAAAACCTTTATAGAAAAATCTACAATACGTAATTTATATCCTGTAGAAGGTGATGTTTTAATAGAAGGACGTTTTGGGAATTCACTTCGTTTTTCTTCTACAGCTAAAGTATCGGGAAGTGATACTCAAAGCCCATGGAGTGAAGAAGGTTCAGATGGCAAACCAATTACTATATTAAGAAATGGACAAGGTTCAGAAGATGCATTTAATAATTGGTTTCCTATATATGAGGATATACAAGCTGATAATTCATCAATTTACCTTACCTCAGGACAAACCATACCTGTTGCACTAGCTTCAACAAATTTTGCGTCTTTTGGTGTAGATGCTACACCTATTGCTAATACTACGAAGTTAATTCAAGAAGTACAAGTAAATGGTCCAACAGTATCACCTAAAGAAGCAGATTCTACAGGTAGTGTTTCGGATATTATCAACCAAGAACCAGATTTATCAACAGAAAATACAGGATCAAATGGCTGAAGAAAAGAAAAAAAAATACCAACCCGAATTTCCGTATAGAGGTAACCAAATTATTATAGATTCTGATAGAGTTTTACTTAATTCTAAGGAAGATTCAACATTTATTGTAGGAAAAAAAGCAGTGGGCATATCTTCTGGTGGAACTATTAACTTAGATAGCGATGATAAATGTATAATTAATTCACCTGAAATAAGATTAGGCTTAGATGCATCACATCCTTTAGTATATGGTGATGAATTAGCAAATCTATTAAATCAATTTTGTGTTATAATGACCGAAACTGTAGTTCCTGATATGAAGGATGCTGTTGATAGTAATGGAACAAAAGTAACTGGGGTAGCTACAGCAGCTATAGGAATGGAAAAAGCAATTAAAGGTTTAAATGATGGTTTATCAAAAATATTATCAACCACAAACTTTACTAGATAATGCCTAACGGATTAAAAAAAGCTGTTAATAATACCGATAATTCTTCTACTAAGTTTTTAGAAGGGATTAAACGTCAAACTTTAAACATTATCTATGGTAAAGGCAAAACAGCCTCTACATTTGTTAACTTTTCAGATTCAGCTGAAAGACAACAATTTATAAAGGGGATAAAAAATATAAGAGAAAACCCCGCTCTAGTCCCTATAACTGAAACCATTAAAGTATTTAACACTTACGATATATGTAATCCACTTCAATTTATAGCTACCCAAGCTTTCCCTCCTGGAAGTGATGTAGCTAATGGTATTAATAAGTTTGAAGGACAGGTAGGTAAATTATTAAATATTTTTAAACAGTTTCAATTTGTTCAAGGAAATCAAACAGCAGAGGGGGTTTACGGTTATCCTGATCCTTTAAAAGAAGAAAACCCCTTAATTACTTTTAATCCTGGAAAAATTACTTTAGTGGTTCCTAGAGAACAACCTGGAGGAGAGGTAAATGCACCTGTCCATAAAGGATCTCAAGTAGTTCTTAAACAAACTGAAGATCCAAAAATAGGATCTAAAATGATAGGAAATATAGATAAATCTTTCCCAGTTACAGGTGAAGAATTAGGTTTGTTTTCTGATGAAATTATTGGAGTTGGATATATAATAGAAGTAACAAGTATTTCCCCATCAGATCCTCCTTATGCTACAGATAAAAATGGAAATACTTTAAAAGATGAAGATGGTGATCCTATTTTAAGAGGATTTGAATTGTTTACTATGGATTTTGAAGCTGATCCTTCTACAACTGATGTACGAGAATTAGCTACTGAATTAAATGGTTTACTTACTACTATACGAGAATTAGGTATTGAAGGAATAAAAAACGATTTAGCTCAACTCCCAGATACTATACCTTTTGTAGCTAAATTAAAAGCTCCATTTGAAAAATTTGTTAAAATATTAGAAGGAGACCCAGAAAATAATCAAGAAGGTGTGTTAGCACCTATAAATGACGCAGCTACAGATGTAGGAGGATTGCAAGCAACTTTAGAAGGAGGTCTTAATGCTCAACAAGTATTAGAAAGAGTAAGAATTGTAAGAGATATTCAATCTAAAATTTTACCTTTTACAAATGTAACTTCTTTTGTAGAAGAAAAATTTAAAAAACAAATTGGAGATGTAAATAAACTTTTAAAAGATTTTATTCCATTTGATGCACCTTTAGGACCTAATGGAAAACCAAAATTTAGTTTAAGATTAGTTGTTCAAACATTAGTAGATTTTGCTACATATATAGAAGGTGCTATCACGTTTATTTTAGCTTTACTTCGTACTGTAAACATGATGATTAAAATTATTACTATAGTACTTAAAGTATTAAAAGTAGTAATTAAAGTAATCAAAGCTGTTATTAAAGCATTACCTGCTGCATTTATACCTGTTGGGGCAATACAACTAGTAACAGAAAAGTTAGCATATGTTGATGATGCTATTCAAACTGCTATTGATTTCTTAGATAAATTGTCTAAAAATATAGATCTTGTAATTAGTAGTTTAACTTTAATTAAAAAGTTCCTAACCGTCTTTATTAAAGAATTAGCTAAATTTGCTGAAAAACTAGATAGTTGTGAAACATTCCCAAATGAAGATAGAGATCTTATAGAAAAAGCTTTAAGAGGTTCATATACAGCTCTTAACAACCTAATTTCAGTAACCCCTAAAGGTAAGGGTCCGGGGGGTCAATCGGGGGCTGTAACTAATATAATTAATTCTACAGATGATGATGTAACAGTTATAACATTAGAAGATGGTTCATTAATGGTATTACCTGGTTCAGTTTATGGATTTGATAAAGATGGTAATATAATATTTAATGGTAAATTAGTTTCTTTAGCAACCGGAGTTGTATTTGATGATGCTAGGGGTCAAGATTTAAGAGATTTGTTTGCTGAAGGTAATCAATTAAGATATTATACATACAATAAATTTACAGCTGCTAACCAAGGTTTATTAGAGGCAGCTGAAAAAGCATTTTTTGATTTACAAAAACAAGTAGATCCTGAAGATCGATTTGGTAATTTTGTTGAAACATACTTAGGTTATGTTTTAAAAATTCAAGAAGAAAGACCTATAGATAAAAACGATAATAAATTAACTAGAAGAAGAGGTGTAGCTTTAGATTCAAATGAACGTATTGTAGCTGGAACCGAATTAACCTTCTCTACTAATTTATCTACTATAATTCAGGAATTAAAATTTAAATTAAAACGTGACGTTGAGGCCGGTATTATAGGTGTTAATACCTCAGATAAAGATCCAAACGAAATAGATGATGATTCCGCAGTTGAAATAGCTAAAACAACTGGTGCTAACCCAATAGCTATATCTAATATTAAAGCTGAACAAGCTAATAGAGCAGCTGCTTTACCCGAATTAGAAGATAATCCTGATCCAACACCAATAGAAGGAAGAGTTGGAAATTCTTCTTATAGTTCTTTAGAAGACAATACTGCTGCTTCTTCAAAACCTAACCCTTCAGTCAAACAAAGGCCCCTTGATACACAAAAATTAGTTAGAGAACCTTTAAATGAATTTATTCAATCAAATCCTTCCTTAGCTAAAATATCAAATACATATTCTGTATTAAGTGGAGCATCTTCAAATCAATTATCCCAAATTTTAAGCCAACCTGGAGTAGAAGAGTTATCTGAAGATGAACTTATAGCAAATTTAAAAGAATCTATTTTAAGTGAAATGGATCCTAACCCTGATAAAATAAAAGAGGTTCAAAACAAAACAGATCAGTGGTATAATGGGTTAAAAGAAAAAGCTAAAGCCGATTACGATAGAATGGTAGCTAGAACACCAGGTATAGCTAGAAAAATATTACCTTCATTTGAGAAATACTTTAATAAAATAGAAAAACAAGAACTTCCAAAATGGATTAAATTACTTTTAAGACAAAAGTATACCGAAACAGAAGTAGAATATGGTATTTCTAATGACGATATTAGAGAAGAATACCGAATTAAAATAGATGGTACTAAAGTTAAAGTAAAACGTAAACGAGGTAAAGAAAAAGAGTAATATATAAATATTTATAATCATGAAAATAGAAGCTTTTAGAAAAATTATTCGAGAAGAAGTAAGAGATGTAATTAAGGAAGAACTTTCTTTAATTATGAGTACTCCTGTTACTGAAACAAAAGTAGTTCAGAAGCCAGTTGTAGAACAAAAAACACAAAGACCTTCATTATCTGAATTAACTGAAGAACCACAACCACAACAACCAACCCAACCTTTATTTGAAGGAGCAGGTGCTATAGCTAGTATCCTAAATCAAACACATGCTGAAGGTGGGTGGAGAAATATTAATGGTGGTGGATATAGTGCACAAGACGCTGTTGGTTTTCAAGGTGGGATGCCTGGAGGTGAAACTAAAGTAGTAAAATCTGTAGATGAAATGATGGCATCACAACCCAAAACTTCAGATATAAATCAAATATCCATTGATGCCGTACCAGATTTTTCGGGGCTAATGGGTAAAATGAAAGAACAAGGTAAAATATAGTGGCTTACATATTTAAAAATATTGATGTTTTAGATCTTAACCCTTCAACGGGAGTAGGAATATCTGTACCCTTTAATGGTCCTACAGGTGTTAATACAACCTACACAACTCAAGACGCTATAAAATCAAACCTTTTAAATTTTATTTTAACAGGAAAAAGAGAAAGAGTAATGAATCCTGGTTTTGGAGCCGGGTTATTAGGTTTAGCTCCTTCTTTAGAAGATCCAATTGGAGAACCTGGGGTTTTATTTAATCAAATAACAGAAGAAAGAATAGACGAGATTGAAAATCTTATTTATGGTGGTGTTGATCTATATTTTCCTACTGTTCAAATAGAAAGTTTAAATGTAGAATTAGAACCTGATTCTAAAACTATTACTATATATTTAAAATATACTGTAGTCAATACAAATATTGAAGACGAATTACAAATAAACCTCAACAATGGCGGAGTCTAAACAAATACAATATTTAAATAAAGATTTCGACGGATTCAAGCAAAAATTACTTGAATTCGCTCAAGTTTATTACCCTGAAACTTACAATGACTTTTCAGAGACATCCGCTGGTTTGATGTTAATTGAAATGGCCTCATATGTAGGTGATGTTTTAGCATATTATGGTGATAATCAAATTCAAGAAAACTTTTTGGAGTATGCTAAACAAAGAAACAACTTACTTTCTTTAGCTTATAACCACGGTTATTTCCCTCAAGTAACAAATGCTTCTACAGTTGATGTAGATATATACCAAACATTACCTGCTACTACAGCCGGAGGTTCAGTCCAACCAGACTGGAACTATGCAATGATATTATCTGAAGGTGCACAGTTACAATCTTCTAACAATACAAGTGTTTTCTTTTATATAGAAAATAAAGTAGATTTTACAATATCTGGAAGTGCAGATCCAACTGAGGTATCTGTTTATTCTATTGATGGTGCTAACCAACCTAATTTTTATCTATTAAAGAAAAAAGCTAAAGCAACAGCAGGTACACTTAAAACAAAAACATTTACATTTACAACTCCACAAAGATTCTCTACTGTAGAAATCGAAGATACTAATGTAATTGAAATTGTAAAAACAACAGATAGTGATGGGAATAGATGGTATGAAGTGCCATACTTAGCCCAAGAAACCATTTTTGATCCTGTTACTAACACAGCAGCAAACGATCCACAACTATATCAATATAATGGAACTACACCTTATCTTTTAAAAATTAAAAAAGCACCTCGTAGATTTACAAAACGTTTTAAATCAAACAATAAACTTGAAATACAATTTGGACCAGGTGTTTCTTCAAACCCAGATGAAATCATTACCCCAAATTCAGATAATATAGGATTAGGATTACCTTATGGCACGGATAAATTAACCACAGCCTGGGATCCAGCTAACTTCTTATATACTAAAACTTATGGCATTGCACCTTCAAATACTACTTTAACTGTAGAATATCTTGTAGGAGGAGGAGCTACCTCAAACGTTACAGCTCAATCATTAACAATTTTATCTTCTGGTACAGTAACGTTCTTTGGTTCAAGCTTAGATTCTACACTACAATCTACAGTTAGAAATTCTTTAGCGTTTACAAACACTAAACCTGCTATTGGAGGTGGAGATGGAGATACAAATGAAGATATTAGACGTAAAGCAATAGCTCAATACCCTACCCAGTTACGTACTGTAACTAAAGACGACTATGCTATTAGAAGTTTATCTTTACCTTCTAAATTTGGTAAAGTAACTAAAGTATATGTTTCACAAGAGAATGGTAGAAGAGATAGATCACAAGAGGAAAGATATGATACAAATGCTTTAGCAATGTATATTTTATCAAGTAATTCTCAAGGTAATCTTGTAGTAGCTGATCCTGCTTTAAAGGAAAACTTAAAAACATTCTTAAACGAATATAGAATGTTAACAGATGCTCTTAGAATAAAAGATGCATTTGTAATTAATATTGGAGTTGAATTTGATATTATAATTCAACCTAACTATAATAATAGATTAATTATTAATAACTGTATAGATGCCCTTAAAACTTATTTTGATATTGATAAGTGGCAAATCAACCAACCTATCTTATTAAATAACGTTCGTAACGTAATTGATAATGTAGAGGGTGTTCAAACAGTTAAAAAACTACAAATTGTAAATAAAGTAGGAGAATCTTTAGGTTATTCAAAATATGCTTACGATATAAAAGGATCAACCATAAACGAGATTTTATACCCATCTTTAGACCCTTCAATATTTGAATTAAGATACCCAGACACTGATATTAAAGGACGAATAGTAACAAACTAATAACATGGCAGTATACAAAATATTTCCCGAAAAAGATGCTTTTATCCAATCTAAATTTCCTGCTCAAAATACAGGTTTAGATGAGATTTTAGATATTTCAAATTATAATGGAATTAATGTTCAGTCATCTGCTCAAGGTGACTTGCCTGCTGTTACACGTGCGTTAGTTCAATTCAAAACAACGGATATAAACAATGTAGTTAACAATACAATAGGCGACGCGGCATTCCAAACAAACTTGAAATTATACATGGCATACGCTGAAAACGCGCCATTAAACTATACCCTAGAAGCATATCCTATATCTGGAGCTTGGGATATGGGAACTGGTAGAGTAAGTGATGTTCCACAAACTACAAATGGTGTTTCATGGGGTTGGAGAAGCGAATCTGGTTCAAATGCTTGGACTACAGACGGAGGAGACTGGTATACAGATCAATCAGGTTCATCTCAAGATTTTGTTTACACAAGTGATAAAGACATTTTAATGGATGTTACTGACATGGTTAAACTATGGAATAGTAGCTCAATTGATAATCACGGCTTCATAGTTAAACACAGTGCGAGTATCGAATTTTCATCTTCATACGTTGAAACCGCTTATTTTTCCGTAGATACACACACAATATACCCACCTACACTAGAATTTAAGTGGGACGATTCAACTTATTCAACTACATTACCTCCCGTAACTGGTAGTGATTTCATTTTGTCTTTTACAAATTTAAAACAAGAATTTGAAGACAGTGGAATATATAACTTTAAACTAAGAGCAAGAGATACTTATCCTGCTAGGTCATTCCAAACTAGTTCTGTATATTTAGATGCTAAAGTACTTCCTACATCCTCTTATTGGGGTCTAAAAGATTCAAAAACAGGAGAAATGGTAGTAGATTTCGATACTTCATATACAAAAATTAGCTCCAACAATGACGGAAACTATTTTACAGTTTACATGGATGGGTTAGAACCAGAAAGGTACTATCAACTAATGGTTAAAACTGTAGTTGGAAGTGAAACAATGATAATTGAAGATAAAGGAAACTATTTTAAAGTAGTTAGATAATGGCTAAACAAGAGGTAAAACTTAATAAACAGGTATTTGGAAAAATATCTTATCCTAACGTTGTAGATACTGAATTTAGACAACTAGTTCAACCAGAACAAGCTGTAGAAATAGAAGCACCTATGACTGTAGCAGAATTCTTTGCTGAATATGATCGTTTATTTTATGAAATACCTCAAAGAGGTAGCTTTGGTTCTCATGAAGAAATAGTAAATCGAAGCGCTGGATATATAGGTGTAGTTGGTCAATCAGAAGAAATTCAAGCATTGCTTGATGAAATCAATGATTTAAGAACTCAACTAATAACAGCACAACAAGAAATTGTAAACTTGAGTACTACAATATAGTATGGAAAAAACTAGCGTTGTATATAACCCTCTAGATCCTTACATAGCGCAGGACTACACCACACAAGATGTTAACTTATTAAATGAGTTTTCAATTAATCGTGAATTTGGTGCTGAACAAGATACGGTAGAATATCAAGTATATTCTACTACAAATCAATTACTGGCTGTAAATTATAGTTTTAAAAATTATACAGTCCAAACTACAAAAGATAATTCTAGTGTATTTGATACATTATATTTAGACCCTACCCAAGATGTAAAAGATGCTGGTTTTGATATAGGAAAATATAATACTGTATATTATTTTTACAGACCTATATTTTTAAGTAATTCAAGCACTAGATACTACATTAAAGAAATTTCTTCGGATAGAACTGAAGTTAAAATTTCTACAAACGATTTATCTTACAATGCTGTAAGTACTTCATACTTAAATTATCTTACATCTAAAAACTCTAAAAGTTTCTATTCTGATTTTATTCTTAATTTTGGAAATAATAGAACATTAATTGGAGTTAATAGTTTACTAGATACAGATAATACAGCTGAACCAGGAATATTCATTAAATTATATGAACCTCTCCCAGCTGATTATAATGTAAAAGATACTTTATGGGTTGTAGAACAGGTATCCGACCCTTATGCTTTCAATGTTAATATTGAATTTGAAGATGAAACTGAAGAGCAAGTTGAATATTTAAGAGGCCCAAATACAGATATTGAGTTGAACAAATCAACCAATATGCCTACTACGTACTTTAACTTAAACGAAGTATTAGATACCTCTTTAACTTCTTCATACCAACAAGTAAAATCAATTTTAGAAGAAAAAAGTGTCGATATTAATATTGATCATACTGACTACACAAACTTTGTTCACTTTTCTTCTGCATATGAAAGGTTAGCTAACTTTAAATACAAGCTAACCCAAATACAAAATTATCAAAGTGATTTAAACCAATTAAATTCACTTGATGCTTTAACAGATCAATCTGCTATTTCGGCTTCAAAAGCAACTATCCAAGAAAATATAGATACCCTAATTGAACAATTTGACAATTATGAATACTATCTATACTTTGAATCTGGAAGTAAAGCTTGGCCTAAGTCAAATACAACCCTACCATATGATAATTACGCTGTAACCTCAGATTCATCTTCAGTATGGTATGGTTCAACTGACGAAGATAGCGCTTACTATGGTGGTCAAATATTATCTGCTTCATTATATGATGATGATAACAGAAATTATATTTGGAATACTTTACCTGCATATATAAAAGAAGATCCACAAAATCAAAACTTAGAGTTACTTGTAGCAATGTTAGGTCAACATTTCGATTATGTTTGGACTTATACTAAAGCAATTGGGGATCTAAAAGAAGCAGATAACAGACCTGACTATGGTATTTCAAAAGATCTTGTAGCAGATACACTTCGTTCTTTAGGTATTAAACTATATACCTCAAATAAAACAAACGAAAACTTATTCTCTGCTCTAACAGGACTTTCACCATCAGGTTCACTTGTACCAGATACTGGTTCATATAGAATAGAAAACTACGTTTCAGCTTCAAATGAACCTATTACATATGATAATGTAAATAAAGAGATATATAAACGTATTTACCACAATTTACCTTATCTATTAAAAACTCGTGGTTCATATAGAGGTTTAAGAGCACTTTTAAACTGTTTTGGTATTGAAGATACCATTTTAAGAATACACGAATATGGAGGTATAGAGAAAAACGTACCTCAAACAACTCAATATTACGAAAATCACGTTTATGCTTTAGCTACAAACACATCTAGTGTAGTAGAAGTTCCTTGGTTACCTGCTATAATGCCTATGGTAGGGGAATTTTGGGAAGAAATGGACGTTGATTGGAACAACATTGAAGGTTGGTGGAATGGAGTATTAGCTGAAGATCAAGTACCAGATACAATCGAATTTAGATTTAAAACAAATGGTATACCTTCAGCATCTCACCATACTCAATCCCTTTTTCAGGTAAATAATAGCGATTCATCTTCTCAATTTGGTATTCAACTTTTATACCCCTCTGAATCGATTGCTACCTCAAATGGTGTTTATGACCATTATGGTGAATTAAGATTTATTTTATCTGGCTCACAAGGATATGCTTCTACAGATGCTATTTTCTTACCTTTCTTTACAGGTAGTTTCTTTAACTTAAAGTTAGATAGACAACCATCTAAAATGAACCTACAAGATACAGGTTCAGATGCGTTTTATGAACTTATAGTAAAACAAGGCAAATATGATGGACATAGTGGATTTATAGAGCAACAAGGCTCAGCTAGTTTATTTATCTCAGGTTCAACTTCTTCTTCATATAATGAAGGATGGTCAAATTATACATTTAGCTCGGGTAACCAACAACTATATGGTTTCTTAGGTGGAGCAAGCAGTAGTAACGTTATAGCACCTGATGGTGTTATATTTGATGGTGAATACCAAGAATTTAGATATTGGATTACAAATCTATCTCAATCGGTATTTGACCAACACGTACTTAACCCAACCTCATATGCTGGTAATGATATTACAGCCTCATACTATGATTTAGTTTATCGTTTACCTTTAGGAAATTACGATAGAATTTCGGGTTCAAGAAGAGTATCTGTCCACCCCATGGTTACAGGTTCTTCTGCTCCAACATCTTCTTTCTTAGGAACAGGTTCTTCAACTGTAAATTACGGTATAATAACAAACCTTACAGCTAATAGTTTTGTATCTGAAAGTAAAATAGATTTAATTCAAGGTCCTGATATGGGTGCCTTTACTCTAAACGAAGATAAAATTAGAGTAACAAACAACGAAATTATATCTGGTTCAACACTCTCAGCTTATGTTTCTGTACAACAAAATATCTTAAGTAGTTCAAATATAGATTTTACAGCAGATTTAGATATAGCCCAAATTGCTGTTTCACCTCAAGATAGTATAGATAGAGATATTGAAAATCAAATGGGATGGTTTGATATTGACACTTATATAGGTGATCCAACTAACTCAAGTTCATTAACTTACCCTGGTTTAGAAGAAATTAAAAAATTCTATTTCCAAAAATATTATAAAAAGACAAGTGTTTTAGAATCGGTTAAATTATTATCATATTTTGATAGTTCTTTATTTAAAATGTTAAAGGATTTTGTTCCTGCTAAAACACAACTTAATACTGGTTTAGTAATCAAACCTACTATTCTAGAAAGAACTAAACAACAACGCTTTGAACCTACTTTTGTCCAATATGATTATAGTGGATCTTTAGTAGTACCTAGTATTACTGGTTCAAACCCAATGAGTCAAAATTTAAATACTACATTTACTGAAGCAATTCGTATCCCATCTAGCTCAGCGGATACAATTACAGCTTCATATGTGCTATATACACATACAGATAATAGAGAACCATTTACAGGTGAATATAGTGGTAGTGAATTTACAGTTTACTCTCAACCTACTACTAATATTGTAACCGAGTTAAGTTTATTTAGAGTAGAAGCAGATAATGATACTTATGTTTCTTATTCTGCTATACCTTTTAACCCTACATTTAATAATATATCTGAAGCAAGAAAATCAGTTCAATATATGGACTTAGATTACTCTTCGAATATAATTACACCTGTTAATATTGGGTTTATTACAAGTAGATCATTTGGTGAAATAACAGAAGCTGCTACTTCATTTTTAGATGCTCCTATTCAAGATAGTAATTATACTTTAAGACGTAATATAAATCCACGTTATTTAGGTAGTAAAACTACTTCTAAATTATATAATACTTATACTTTAGGAGATAATTCATATGGACAAACAGCAGCCATAGATTTAAATTCACTTAAATTTGCTTACTTTTCAGAAGTAGTAGAAACAGGTTCTTTCTTCCCAGATAGATCAAACGTATATATTAAGTATTTAATTGATGGTAGATCAAATGTTACAGAATTAACTCGTAAAAATGAAACTATATTTGAAGTACAAAATATATTCAATGCTAAAAAACAAGCTAACATTTCATTAGATAATAACCAGGAATTTTCAGATCAAAAATATCTTGATGGTTTAAAACCTGTATATGCTGGTGGATATCGTTATTTACCTACACTACAAAACCCAACTGGTAGTTCTACTTTATATTATAACTTTATCTCAGGATCTATCTCTAATATAACAAAAGAAGATTTAAGAGAAATACCTACTAGTTTAGGAGGAGACTTTATTAAAATAGGAAACTTTAATTTAGGTACAATTGAAATAACAAGTGGTAGTAATGTAGTTAATGTAGGAGGATATCCTTCTATAACATTAACTCGAAATACTCCTATAAACCAATCTTCAATTTGGTGGGATAATGATTTATTAATTAATGTTGAAGGTCAAGTTGAACTTGAAATTAATATACCTAAAAATGTTTCTGCTTCGTTTAATGATATAACTTGGAATCCATTTAATGGTTCACAACCTATACTATCTTCTTCAACTGATTTAGGTGAATTTACTTTACTTAAAGCAACTTATCACGTAACTAACTCTGTTATTTTACCTAAAAATACAAACGAGATAGCAGCCATATTAGATGATTCACCTTCTGCTATGGGCGGTAGGTTTGAAACTAGTTTTGGAGATCCACAAATTGTAAGTGCTTCAATTAGTATAGGACAAGAATCAGCTAACCACTCAGAACCAAAATATACTTACTATTTCCCTTCTGATCCTGTAGTTTCTTTAACTTCAAGTATTACAGATGGAGGGGATGCATCTAATGGAAACGCTTTCTTTGTAAGAAATAATACAGGTTCATTCAACATATTAACAGCATCTGTTTCAATGTCATATTGGTATGAAAATATAATCCAAACCTCTTCAGTTTATATTAGTGGTTCAGATTCATACGGTATAATAGATGAAGCATTCTCAATTCAAGAAGGAGACCTATTTAGATTTGTAGATGTAAACGCAGGTGAACCCGGAACAGGAAGTGGGGTATTCCCTAAAGAATTTGAACGTCAAGTAAAACGTGTAAACGTTATACTAAGAGACGAGGTAACAAATACAAACCGTTTAGCAATTGAATTTGACAAAGACATCCCAGCTAGAGCCTGTGAAGACTTTCCAGGAGCAACTTTACCTGAAGATGCTAGACAAATTAAACGATTTGTTATATTAAAAAAAGTACAAGATGAGACAAACATAGTACTTGACTTTGCTAAGCAACCTGGTAGAACCTCTTCAGGAATTGTCTTACCAGCTGATATACCAAAAGCTTTACAAGAAAAAGCAGGTAACATTGTAAAAGAACTTAAATCACAGAATTTAATATCATAAAAACTTAAAAAACACTATATTTATATACAACAAGACTAAACCATGGGATATTTAAATAATAACACAGTTACTGTTGATGCCATCCTCACTAAAAAAGGGCGCGAGTTGTTAGCTCGAAACGATGGCTCATTTAGAATTACACAATTCTCTTTAGCAGATGACGAAATCGATTATACTTTGTATAATCCAAATCACCCATCTGGTTCTGCATTTTACGGAGAGGCAATTGAAAATATGCCTATTCTAGAAGCATTCCCAGATGAAACACAAACAATGAAATATAAGTTGTTAACTTTACCTAGAGGTACAGCTAAATTACCTGTACTTGAACTAGGATATACAACTATTACATTAAAACAAGGTTCTTCATTGTCAATTACACCTCAAACACTAAACTATTTAGGTACAGATTCAACATTTGAAGCTAGTGGATATACAGCTACAATTGGAGATTCAAGAACACTTTCAAACTTTGAAGGAGTAGGTGTAAACACTGCTACAGCAGCTAACTTAAATACAACAACTACTGTAGGTACAAACGTATCTAGAACAGTAATTGGAACAACAATTAATTTAACTGCAACTACAGTTAATACATTGTTTGGAACATCAAATACATTGAACACTATCTTAACAGTAACAGGTAGAGATTCAGGAGCAAGATTAACAATCCCACTTAACATAACAAAAGTAACATCGTAATATTATGAGCTTTGTAAGTTTAAACGCTAGTGATTTTGTAGTAAGTGCGGATTCTATCACTTCTACTCTGTGGACAGGTCAAACACCTACACTAAATCAATTTTTTACTTCATCCCAAACATCTTCATTTAACACTTATTTAGATGTCTACCAAACATCCTCTTTAAGATCAGATGCTGAAGTACAATTTTCAATTGCCTATGGTGAAGTAGCAGGTTCAGGATCTGCCCCTTATAACAATTTAGTAACTGGAAGTTCTCCTTCTAAAGTAACCTATGGTCAATTTAGAACTTTAGTAAACGGAGACGAAAATACTAACTTTAGTTTTGGAACTGGAAATACAGATTCAAGAGACATTTATGTATTAAATGTTAATAGAGCAAGATATAAAGAAAAACTATTCCCTGGTACATTCAATCTTGTTTTATCTGGTTCAGATGGAACTGAAGTAACACGTTTACAGTTAACAGACAACTCTAAAGACGTAACTACATTAACATTTACAGATGCAGGACGTGTATTCGATATTGTAAGTGGATCAAATGGTTCAGCTACAACTGCTGTTCCAATCTCAGCCTCTACTACAACAGCAGGATACACACCTTCAGGATCATATGGAAAATATTTACCTGATGTTGGTTTAATTGTATTAAACCCTAGAGCACTTGCTCTATCAGGATCACAAGGAGGTTTAGGTATAACTGTAAATAATGATTTAACAGATGAAGCTCTTATAACTAACCACAGTCAATTATTTGAATCAATTAAACTAGCCCAAACATTCTCACTTAACTCAGAAGAAACTATAACATCTGATTATATTTTTGTAAGAGTAAGAAATACCGATTTTAACTACTCTACTAACCCATCTATGATTAGTGGTAGTGGAGAGTTCGTATATTCAAGTTTGATCAATAATCCCCAAACCTTTATAACAACTGTAGGTTTGTATAATGATGCTAACGAATTATTATCTGTAGCTAAATTATCGAAGCCATTAGTTAAAGATTTTACAAAAGAAGCTCTAGTAAGAGTAAAATTAGATTTTTAATGAATGAGTTTTGCATACAAAAAACTAAACCCTGCTGAAATAAAATCAGTACCATACGTTGCTAATAAGCAGTATGAGTACGATTCATCTTCATATGCAGATAATAACATTCAAACTTATATAGGGGAATATATTCCTATCACTACAGATCAACCCTTTGATGCTGTAAATGATAACTTAACTACTGATGGAAATTATAGACGTTTGATTTATGAATCAATTCGTCACTTATACTACCAAAATTACGTTACAAAATCCTCTCAAGATCAAGATATTGACTCTGATGATTTAATTTATCCCGATAACGTAAATTATTTTTGGCATTCATCTTCATACGATAATTATATTCAAAATACTATGGCTTCGGGTACATTCCCGAACTTTAGAGAATTTCCTTATTTTGAAACAGTAGAATATGATTTTGATGCTACTTCATCCCAATATGGTGATGCACTTTACTTTATAGAAAATGCTGCTAAAATTAGAGTAATTTCTATCCCAAAAGACAAATATGGTGAAGGAATTAAACCAAATACATTTGTCATTTCAGGATCTAACTTTTATATGGCAGATGATGGTCAAGGAAACATCTATGACTATATTAAAGTAATAGCTCGCTATGGTGAACGTTTCTATTCAGCTGCTCCTGGCTATTATTCAGGTGAAGGATTAGCTACACCTGTAGGAAATGTATTTTACAATCATGGTTTAGCTGTAATTACAAATGTAGATTACCTTTGCTTTATAGAAGGTAACCCCGTAGCTCGTAATGATTATATTACTCTTCTTAATACCCAAGAAGAAAAAATATTAAATATTATAGAGAGAGACTTTGATGATTGTGTATCTCTAGATTCAGGATCGGTATCTACTTCTCCTATTGAAGGATATTCATTCCCTGATTATAGTATAAGTGGAAGTGGAGATATAGTAATTACCCCTAATTTAAATAGTATTATACCTGGGGGATATCGTTTACAATATACAGTAGACAATACTTTAGGGTTAACAAGCAACACAGCTTCACTTTATTTAAATATCACATCTGAACCTTTAACCTCATCAGTTAATTCAGTAACTCAAACATGTTGGCAAGGAGATATATCATCTTCAGTAACATTTTCAATAGATAAAGGCATTCCACCTTATAGCTGGTCTATAGATGGGATAAATTATACACCTACAAACGATTTATTTCAACCAATATTAAGTGCTTCATTAACCCCAACCCGTTCTTTAGTATTAAGTATTAAAGATAATGCAGGTGAAATTGTAACTCAATCAATTAATACTGCCTTTATTCCTATAGATAGCCATATATTCCAAAATGATGTATCTAATTGTAGTACAAATGATGGTAGTATAATTGTAAGTGCAAGTGGGGCAGAAGGAGTAATATCAGCTTCCTTAACAGCATCCTTTTCTAACTCCTTAGAAACACCTTGTGAACTTACAGGACTAGAAGTAGGAACTTATACGGTATATCTTCAAGATTCTAATTTATGTACTAGTTCTTCTATAATAGAAGTAACTAAAACAACCCCAGTTACAGCAAGTTATACAATTACACACATAGATTGTTTTGGAACAGCAAGTGGTAAAATTATCTTAGATGAATTAGATGAAAATGATGAACCTCAAGATTATTTTTTAACGGGAGGAACAGAACCTCTAACATGGAGTTGGTCAGGTCCCGATGGGTTTTCAACTTCATCACAAAATGTAATTAATGCTACAAGTGGGTCTTATATATTAAATATATTTGATGCTGATGGATGTAATTATTCATTTAATTATGAAATTACTTCTTCAACCCAAATTACGTATACCGCTAGTTTAAATTATAACTCCCCAGAATCTTCATCTATAGATATAACTAATATAACAGGGGGTACTGAATTATATTCATATATTGTTACTACTGATCTCTCTATATACAGTGGATCACTTACTACTCCTGGTATTACAATTGGCCTCCCAGCAGATAATTTAAATTCAGGTTCTGCTAGTATAGAATTATATGATAATCAATTAAATTGTTATGCTTATACTACTAGTTTAGAAATTTATAGCAGAGCATGGGAAACAAGTGAATCTTTTTGTGAAGATGGTACAGGTAGTGTATCACAACGTAACCTTAATTTCTATACAAATGAACCAACAGGTGCAGAATGGGTAACAGTAAAAATACATTCTGGAAGTGAAACACCTGTTGAATTAGCCACCTCTGGTAGCGCTACAGGAAGTTATTCTTGGAATGGAAATGATACAATTTATATAGATATATTTACGGGTTCTAATGATGATTTTTATTTAAGAAGAGAATTTAGTGGATCAAGTGATACGGGTACACCTGCTACTATAACAGGTAGTGAAATAACAAATTCAGTATTATTAACGGGTAATGCTAATATGGTACATTTTGAGGAAAACTTAGATGTATCCTTAACATTTGGACCGGATTATGGAATATCTTCTTTGCATTTAACTGCTTCTAAAATTAATACTGAAGAATTAACTACAGATATAAACTTTAAATTTGATCGTCAAATTCCATTATCCAAAATTAGAGATAATTTTACAGCTAGTGCTGCTACCTTAATTACAACTGGTAGTGATGGAAGTGGATCTAACTTTATAGCACGTGATAATGAATTTATAGATACAAAATATGGAGATACAGGTAGCTTTATAGGACCAAATAAAAAACTATTCAGAGATAGTTACGCTTTTGGAAATATTATAAACACAATCTCTGGCTCAAGCGTAGAGTATACTAGTGGATCTATATTTAGTGGATCAATTTCAGCAAGTATATTTGGTGGAGATAATGGGCATTATTTTACCCAACGCACAGATAAAATTTGGTTAATGACAGCTGATGTAGATAATATTGAATATTTAGAAGTATTCTCATACACAGATGCTGATGAATACGAAAATGACCCTATAGGAACTAGAACAAATACTAAATATACTCACAGAGAATATAAAATATTTGCAGGTTCTCAACGAATGGAACATGATCTTATGTATATTATGATATTACATGAAGATGAGTATGCTGAAATGCCTTTACCCGCTGGATTGGGTGGTGGAGAAATATTTAATAGAAAACTTCAAAACTTAAAAGACGTTAACCGAGTTTACTATTTATTTATGTCTCCGATTGGATCATCTGCCTCACAAGCAGAATTAGATTCTAGAGCAATAGCAGTTGGACAATACTTTATAGATAACGTAATTTATGGCTAATACAGGTTACCAAATATCACCCACAGTAAGACAATACTTTACTTCTGGACCAAATTCAGGTAGTGTAGTAACGGCTTCTTTTGATGTTGATTTAACTGTAGCCCCTTTTAGCGCTTCGTTAAACAACGAAGATTATTTTTATAGAGCATATGATCCTATCGATTGTGAACCTGGATTTGAAGACTGTCAAGTACCACTTTTAACTAGTTTAAATACTGGTTCTCGTAGAGGGAGATTTGCTATAAATTATTTAACAGCCTCTAGTTATTTAGGATCAAATGACCCCTTAGCTATAACTGCTTCTGTATCAAATGACCCTAACTTTGGAACATCAGAAATATTTTCTTCTTCTATAGGAGATCTCATACCAGTTACAACTTCTTTTGTAAGTGGTACAGTATATTTTAAAGCATTTGCTTCATGTAGTGGTCCCGACCAGTCCCCAGATTCATCTCCTTTATCATTTACATATGATTTACTACCTCCTCCTTTATCAGTAGGTAGTGTAAATGTTATATTTAAAAATAACCTTTCCTCTCCTATGGAGGTACAAATTCGTAGCACTAGAGGAAATGCAGACTATAAAATAGCAGCTGGAAATTCTGTAACTTATGATTATAGTACATCCCCTGATCCGGGTGCCTGGACATCTACAGGTCGTTCAGAAGATTTAACAGTTACGATAAAAGGAGGATCTAGAAGTGCTTATGGAAATTTTATCCAAAGAACTACTTCAGGTATAGAAAAAGAAACTTATACTACAGGAGGAGGATATGATGCCCCTACCGCTAATTCAGATAATAGTTCAACTTTTACACCTGATAAAGGAGTAACATTTAATATAAGACAATTAGTTTTACCTGCTAATGGTACTACTACAACTACTACTTTTACTTTATTAACAAATACCCCACCTCCACCCCCACCAACACCTGAACCTGAACCAGACCCAGGACCTGGACCCGCCCCAGCTTCTACACCTTATGTTGCAACTCAATTTGGTTCTGTACCTTATTCTACACAAGACACCGTTTGTGCTAATACAGGTGTAAATTATAGAGAAAAAACTTATTTTAAAAAAAACGGATATCTTTATAATTCTAGAGCGGATGCCTTGGATAATACAAGGGCAGTATTTCCTTCTTCTGTAAACTATATACTTACAAGTCTAACTGTTTATTTAATTGTTAATAAAGATGGATATATTCAAAATAGAGGAGGATGTATACTACCTTCTATTTCAATATACACTGTTAGAGGATCATTCCCTGATCAAGAATCTGCTTGTAAAAGAAGCAAAACAAATGCTGGTTCAAATACTTTTTCATATAAAGATAATAAGCTACAAGGTTCAAGTCTTTCAGGTAGATACCCCCTAGGTGGAACTGGTAGAGGAGGACGCAATGTTATTTTAAGTGCTGGAAGAATTATAGGATATGAAACTTGTGGAACAGAACTTAGTAATGTTTCTTATGGATCTACTGGATGGAGCAACTCAACTTACCCACTACTCACCCCAGAAAATATTAACCCTAGATCCTTAAATAGAATTTGTGGAAATTCCTTAGCTACTTATAAACTAGGACCCTCAGGAACTATATATTATGCTACAAGTCCTTATGTTCCATTAGGAGGAAGCACAGGCCGATGGTTCAAAACAACCTCAGGTACGTTTGTAAGAATACAAAGTGGTACTATAATTGATACAGCATCCCCTTGTTAAAAAATAAATTATGGCTATAACAGTAGGACCAAATAAAATATTATTTAAAAATAACTATACAGTTTACGAAAACGAGATTGTATGTACTGTTGATGCTGGTGAATTTAACATGAGCCAAAATCCTACTATCGCTACTGATAGTTCGGGTTTATTAAGAGATTTTGCTACTGGTTCAGATTTTATGCCTTATGCTACAACTATAGGGCTTTACAATGATAATAATGAATTATTAATGGTTGGTAAATTTGGCCAATCAATTCCTATCTCAAATGAGGTAGATACAACGTTCGTAATTAGATACGATCAATAAAAACACAATATGTGGTTATATAAAGGAGAGGTTATAGGGAGCATTGAACAAATGCCCAAAGATACATTTGGCTTCATTTACGAAGTTACGTACATTCCAACAAACGAAAAATATCTAGGTAAAAAAGTATTATACTTTGAACGTAATAAACGTTTAGGTAAAAAAGCCTTAGAGACGTTACGTGAAGAAAGGAAAACTAAAGGTTTAAGAGGTAAAACACCTTTAAAACAAAAAATAGTAACTGAATCTGATTGGTTAACATATTATGGTTCACACAATAGAATTAAACAATTAGTTAAAGAAGGTAAAGACGATCAATTTTCTAAAAAAATATTAGAATTTGCATTTGATAAAAAACATCTTACGTATCTTGAAACAAAACACCAATTCAGTAATTCCGTTCTAGAGAATACTGAATATATTAATGATAACATTTTAGGTAAATTTTTCAGAAAAGACTTGGTCAACCCAAACACTTAACGTACATTCACGTCTAAAGATAGGTTATGGCTAGGAAAAAAGTTAAAATTGGAGATAAAGTAAAATACGATTTTATCATATCTAAAGGTATAGGTGAACTAATAAATATAAGAACCGAAACATATGGAACTGTATCTAACACTTGGTATTCAGTAAAAGGTGAAGATGGAACTATATATCCTTGTCGAAAAGAAGCAGTAACATTATTTAATGATTAATCAAATATTACTTGGATTAGTCCAATCCGTTTTAGGTAGAAGCAATCCTACAGCTAGAGGTAACCACTCCTTTAATTGTCCTTTTTGTAATCACAAAACACCTAAACTAGAGGTTAACTTAATCCCAAATAAGAAAAACGAAAATTTTTGGCATTGTTGGGTTTGTGATGCAAAAGGTAAAACGTTATTTAGTTTATTTAAACGTTTAAAAGTATCAACTGAAAAACGTACTCAATTAAGTGAAATATTAGGTACAACAGACAAATACGATACTATAGTAGCTAGTAGTAATGTAGAATTACCTAAAGAATATAAACCATTATATAACCTAACCAAATCAGATATACATGCCCGGCATGCTTTAGCTTACCTTAAAAAACGAGGTTTAACAATGGTTGATATTTTAAAGTATCAAATTGGGTATTGTGAAAATGGGCGTTATGCAAATAAAATTATTATACCTACATATAGTGCTGAAGGTACATTAGAATATTTTGTAGCTCGTTCATTTGAAAGAGAACCATCTAGAAAATATGATGCACCATCTTCAGATAAAAATCTTATAGGGTTTGAAAATATGATAAATTGGAATGTACCTATTGTATTATGTGAGGGTGCATTTGATGCTATCGCTATAAAACGAAATGCTATACCATTATTTGGTAAAAACATTTCAAGAAAACTGATGCAAAAATTAGTTACATCAGATGTTAAAAAAGTTTACCTAGCTTTAGACAGTGACGCTATAAAGGCAACTTATAAAATAGCAGATCAGTTATTAAAAGCGGGTAAAAAATTATTTGTAATAGAGTTAGACGATAAAGACCCTGCCGACATGGGTTTTGCTTTATTTACAAATAAAATACAGGAAGCACAAGAATTTACATTTTCTTCACTCCTTAATTTAAAATTATCTATATGATATTACGTAAAGCGAATTTTCCTAAACAGGAATACAATCGAACATTTACGCAGATTACAACAAACGATTCTCGTTTTTATGAGGATGGGGAAAAAACATACCCCTCTGTAACTTATGTTTTATCTTACTATCCTAAAGGAAGACACTTTGAGGAATGGCTTAAAAAAGTAGGCCACTCAGCTGATTATATAGCTAAAAAATCTGCAGATGAAGGTACAATAGTACATAACTTAGCAGAGGCATATCTATTAGGTAAAGAAATTAAACTAATGGATGAAGGTGGAAATCCTAAATATGATCTTAAAGTTTGGAAAATGTTCTTAGCATTTGTAGATTTCTGGGAAACTAGTGGAGCTGAACTATTAGAGACAGAAGTATTCTTATACTCAGATACACTTAAGGTTGCTGGAACGTGCGATCTTGTGTGCAAAATCAACGGAGAACTATGGGTAATCGACTTGAAAACATCTAATCACCTACAGACGACGTATGACCTACAGACCGCGGTTTATACGCGCTGTTTTGAAGAATGTTACGATCAAAAAGTAGATAGAGTAGGTGTGCTTTGGTTAAAATCCAAATCAAGAGGACCAGATAAAACAGGTAAAAGACTTAAAGGTAAAAAATGGGAAGTATATGAATCACCACGTACTGTAGATGAAAATTTAGAAATATATTCCCATGTACGTGCTTTATTCGATTTAGAAAACCCTAATCTCAAACCTATCTCAGAAAAATGGCCAACAACTATTAAGAAAAAATGAATTTAATCCCTGCTACTATACTAGATAATTTTTTAGAAAATCCTAATGAAATTAAAGATTGGGCCTTATCTTTAGATTATTCTAAATTAGGTGAAAATGGTAGATATCCTGGAAAAAGAACTAAATTACTTGAAAATATTAACCCTCCTTTCCATAAATACATAACAAAAAAAATTATTTCTATTTTTGCAGATTCTAATAATGTTATAGGGGAATCTAGTAGTTCATTTCAATTAATTCCAAATTTTGAAGGTAACGGGTGGATACATCAAGACACAGATTCTCAAATTACAGCTATAATTTATTTAAGTAAAGAAAATACAATAAACTGTGGAACTTCCTTATATGAAATAAATTCATCTAATATTTTTAATCTTACCCCTGAAAGAAAAGCTTATAGTCAATATAGAAAAATCCATCATTCTACTGGTAAATTACCTCTTAATATTTTAGAACAAAAAACTATATTTGAAAATAATAACTTTAATAAAATTTTAGATGTTAAAGATAAATTTAATAGGATTTTTTGTTTCTCTAGCAGTCAATACCACTCAGCAAATTTTTTTTCACCTAATAATGGAGAAGACAGACTAACTTATATTTCTTTTTTATATAATCTTCGTACATTAGATGGAAGTCCCTTTTTCCCCGTAATGCGTACACAAAATATTTCATTTCAATAATAAATTTATTAGGCTCCCTCACCTCTTTTTCGTATATTTATATGTTGACAATGTAACCCTATGTATAAATTACGAGATATAATCTTAGAACAATCCGTTAATCCTAAGGCACTTATACTCGCTGGCTCCCCTGGTGCTGGCAAATCGTCTTTTATAGAAGGAGTTAAAAATGCTCTTATCTTAAATGTAGACGATTACTACATGCGCAATTTAAAGGATATGGGAGTGTCTTTAGATTTAAAAAACGCAGATGCTGAAGAAAGAAGCAAAGCAGCCTCAGCAATGGCAGCAGCAAATAAAGAATTTCGCCCTTATATGCGAGATATCATCTTAGGTAAAAAGAATTTTATACTAGATGGTACAGCTGCTTCTTCTAGACCAACTTTAAAGTTAAAAGAAGAACTAGAAAATCTAGGTTACGATATACTAATGGTATATGTGTTTGCTTCACTAGAGAAAGCATTAGATAGAAACGAGACACGCTTTCAGCGCTCACAAGGTGAAGATAGAAGTTTATCACCTGCTATTGTATTACGTACCTGGAACAATATAACTCAAAACTACGAGTTGTATCAAAAAGAATTTGGAGACAATTTCGTTTCTGTTGTAAACGATAAAGCGTTAGAAAAAGGTGAACCTATGAGCTCACTAGAATCTCTAGTAGACAAATACATCACACCATACGCTCCAAAAGATACAAAACCAAAAACAGATAAAGAGAAAGCTCGCTCTGAAAAATCAAAATCAGAATTAGCACAACAAATCAACGACTTTGTAGAATCAGATAAAGTAGAAGATATCAAATCAAATTCCGTATCTAAAGACGAGGCAAAGTCTCGTGTAAATTCATTTTTCTCATGAACCCAGAAAAAATAGGTAGTCAAATAGCGAAATCTATCCTATTAGAGGAAGTTGTAGAGAAAGTTGCTCTATATCCTGGTGCATTCAAACCACCTCATAAAGGACACGTTGCTACTGCTTTAAGAGCAAAAGAAGGAGACATAGATCGTGTTATTGTCTTTATGTCTACAAAAGAAAGAGATGGTGTTTCTGTAGAAGAAGCTCAACAAGTTTGGGATTTATATAAACAAAATAACCCAGAATTAGAGAATGTAGAGATTGTTCAAACACCCACCCCAGTAAAAGACGTTTACGATTATGCTAAAGACAACCCAGCTAATTTAGTTAGAGCTGTATTTGGTAAAGGGGAAGAAGATAGATTCAAATCACTATTAGATAAAGAAAAATATCCCCACGTAGAGGTATTCGATGCTGGAATGGAAGGAACATATTCAGCAACTGAATTGCGTAAAGCAATACGAGATAATGATTTAGAAACTGTAAATGATTTTATACCTGATGGTCTTAATGTAGATGATTTTATGTCTATATTTCAGTTAAATGAAGCTATATCCGAATCAATAGTAGGTGATAAAATAGTATGCGATAACTGTGGATGGGAATGGGAAATAGCAGATGGTGGAGACGATTTGTATATATGTCACAAATGTGGACACGATAATACACCACGTAAAGATTATCTAAAAGAAGCTAGATATAAAAAATTCCTAAACGAAGGTTGGGACAATTCAAAAGGCAAAGTAATAGGAGATTTTGTAAATTATGTTAGCGAATATCTTTCTATAAATAAACCTAAAATTAAACTAATCAACTCACCAGACTATACTCAAGAATATCACAGTTTTGGTGGTTATCTACCTTCAGAAGAAAAAATAATGGTTGTTGTTCACAATCGTAACATGGCTGATATATTAAGAACCGTAGCACACGAGATGGTTCACCATATGCAAAATCTAGACGATAGATTAACACCCAAATCAGGTGAAGACGGATCACCAGATGAAAATGAAGCTAATTCGTTAGCGGCGGTTATAATGAGAAAATTTGGACGTGAAAATCCACACATATATGAATAGAATAAAGGGTAGTTTAATGGATTTATTGCAAGAAGATCTTGCTAAAGCATACGATGTTTTTGTCGATATGGATGGGGTGTTAACAGACTTTGAAAGACGTTTTGAACAATTCGCTGGTGTAACCCCAGACGAATACACTTCTCAAAAGACAATCCAATTTGGTAAAGAAAAAGCAGATGAACAATTTTGGAATCTAATAGATAAAGAAATTGGAGTACGTTTTTGGGCTGGAATGCCATGGATGCCTGAAGGAGAAAACCTATACAAACATATCAAAAAATATAAACCCACCATTTTAACATCTCCCTCCAGAGACGAATCATCTCGCATAGGAAAAGGTGTATGGGTTAAAAGAAACATGTCTGGTGTACCAGTAAAATTTGGGTACAAAGCATCTGGTAAAGCAAAATATGCTGGACCAAACAAAATATTAATAGACGATAGAGAAGATAATATAGCAGCTTGGAAAGCAGCAGGAGGAATTGGTATATTATTTAAATCAACAGAACAAGTTAAAAACGAGTTATCTAAATTAGGGTTATGAGCGAATCACGCTTAAATAAAGAATTCTCTGAACGCGACATCCAGAGAATGCGCAATATAGTTTCTGGAAATACAGCTGAACGCACTAGAGTTCAAGCAGGTTACCAAAAACAATCAGTAGAACATGGCGAGGGCGATGTATGGGAAGAATCAGGTAAAACCTGGACTATAAAAAACGGTATTAAACAAACCGTCACCAAACATGACAAACTAAGGGAAATGGTTAACATGCCCTTAAAATGTCCTAAATGTGAAAATGCAATGAAATCTACCAAATTGAATCAAAAGATGTGGTCTATACACGGCAAATGTTTCGATTGCGTAGTTGAATATGAAGCACATTTAAAAGCTACAGGAGGGTATGAAGAGTATGCTAAAAAATTAATGAACGCTAATAAAAATTCATTTGTTACTGACTACGAGCAAGCCGTAGAGGCATATATAAATGATAAAGGAGACACATTTATGTCTGAGGCTGGAGATTTAGAAAATTGGTCAAAAGCTAAAATAAATCCCGAAACAATTAAAATTTTAAAGGAAAACATCAAACAGCTAAAAGAACTAGAGCTGTAATATCCTTATATATTTATTATAGAATAATTCTACAAACATGAAAAAACAAGAACTACGTAAACTTATTAAAGAAAATATTACAGATTGGCTATCTGAGCGTAATCTTCCCGAAACTGAGGAAACACAACAAGCTCCTGTAAAAGAAAAAGTAGCTAAAATCGAAGATCAAATTGCTGAATTCTACTACGTTACAAAACCTACTAAAGAATCTTCTGTTGAAGAACTAGTAAAAAGTGGAGACGTATTTGAATTTGCTATGAGTGGTCTAACTCGTGAAGACATTTCAGGTATCTACAAATCTGAAAGCAGAGCAAAATCAGCTGCAAATAAAGTAATTAAAGAAAGAGACATTAAGCTTAAAGAAACCTATAAAAAAGGTCAAGACAAACTTAAGCAAATGGAAGCTTCAATTGACGAAATTAAAGGTCAAATCGAAGGTAAAATGTCTGAAGCAACTTCTAACCCAGATATGCGTGAAGCACTTACATCTGAATCTAATGGTTTAATGGAAAAATTATCCATGCTAGAAATGCAAATGGATAAACTACGTGAGGCATTAGAAAAAGAAGGTTTACGTTTCGAGAAAAAATCATCTAAAAAGTCTAAAAAAGAAGACGAAAAAGAAGACAAAAAAGACGAAAAGGAAGATAAGTAATCTATGGACAAGCTAAAACTCAGATACTTAATCCGAGAGGCTATAGAAAACGTTGTTGGAGTTTCAGCAAAATTCTCTATAGGGGATAAAGTAACTACGGTAGATGGAGACACTGCTACTGTTACAATGGCAGAACATCCGTTCTACACTGTAGAGTTAGAGGAGACTGGAACAACTAAATCGTTTAACTTTAAAGATTTAGCTCCATTCCAAGAAAAAGAAATATCTAAAACATCAGAAGGCATTATGCTCCAAGAAGGCGCGATTGCCTCTCCTGGTTTAATGTTCCATCAACAACACAAAAAACCACTATCAGAGTGTATTTTTAGAATAGGTTCAGAAGCATACGTAGACTTCTATGCCGAAGCAAGAGAATTATTCAACGAAGGCGTTCTAAAAGTAAACGAACTTGATAGAGATTTAATTCGCAACACTGACATAGGCGAATATGGAATATTTGAAGGCAAAAAAATTGCTTTAGATATTCCTTTTATTAATGAAAGAGAAGATGCCTTAGGTATTTACGATGATGGTAGAGGAAATTCCGCTGCAATTGGATGGACACCTGATGGGTATCTAGCTACAGTAGATGGTGAATACGATTTTCAAATCGGACCTGCTAAAACAGTAGAAGAGCTAATTAAGATGTTAGCTGATGAAGGTTTTACAAATAAAATATTTGAAGCCGAATTTAAAGGTAAAGACGTTCCACTAAACAAACCAAAACGTGGTGGTTCAAAAGCATACTATGTTTACGTTAAAGACGGGGACAAAGTTAAAAAAGTATCATTCGGGTCTGGTGGCCTAAGAGCAAAAATTAACAACCCAGAAGCACGTAGAGCTTTTGCGGCACGACACAATTGCGACAAAAAGAAAGATAGAACAAAAGCAGGTTATTGGTCATGCAATTTACCACGTTACGCGAAGGCCCTAGGATTAGGTGCTAACAAAAACACATTTTGGTAGAATGGAAAATTTTAATTTAAAAAAATATTTAGCTGAAGGTCGCTTACTAAAAGAAATTGACGGAGATTTTGGTGTTAATTTAAATACACCTGAAAATGCAGTTAAATTTAAAGATCTCCTATCCCAAATGGGTATACCAGCTGAAGTTGATGGTATTTTTGTACAATTTGATGGTAGTATTGATGATATGCGAAAAGTAAGTGTTTTAGCCGATAAATTTTTAGGCGCATCACAAGATTCTTCACCATTTAAAGATGAAAGACCAAGTGACACTATAACACTAGCTGTAGATAAAGCATATTATGATGACGATAAAGGTGAGTTTACTCTAACACCTACAGATGTTATAGTAACAGCTGATAACTTTGAAGATATTATATTTGACGAAGTAGGAGATGAAGAGGTAGATTTTACAAGTTATGTTCGCACATATCCTAAAATCTTTAAAAGAGTTTAAAATGGCAACTTACACCGACTACGAATATAAAGGATACCACGTTAGACATTTTTCACACGATACAGAAAGTGCTGATCTAGTATGGCATCGTGATAGAAAAGATAGAGACATTACTCCAATAGGAAAAACAGATTGGCAAATACAATTTGACAACGAGTTGCCTAGGCCAATAGATGATTGTATCTTTATACCAGAAGGTAAATGGCACAGAGTAATTAAAGGTAGTGGGTGCCTAAAAATATTAATAAACGAATATGCTTGAGTTAATCATTATATTTAGTTTTTCAGTAGCCGCAGTAGGTTACTTAGTTGTATCTACAAGAAATAAAATAAAACAGCCAGGATGCTGTGGACAAAATTGTAATTGCCATGAAAATAAGTCAAGTTAAAGAAGTACTTAATTCAATATTTGAAGAGGACGAAAGTCTAAAATACGCTTTAGCTACTAACCTAGCTAAATATGGTCGTCCTCAATCTAAAAAATCAGATCAACCTTCTAAACTAACTAAAGGTTTAGAGAAGGGTAGAGAAAAATACGTTAAAGATTTAAAGAAATCTATGTCTGAATTAGATGATAGTGGTTTAAGCAAAGGATATCTTGAAGCTAGAAAACTTATTGATAATTTAAGAGCAACTACATTCAGAAAACTAAATGACGACGAATTAGAAGAGTTTAGAAAAACAATTGCGGATGCGTTTGATTTTGATTTAAAAGAAGGTTTAAGTGAAGATAAGGCAGATGCTACGAGATGGTTTAGTAATCTAAAATATTTCTATCAAAAAGCATTTAGAGAGTTAAAAGGTGAAGATAGAGAAACGTACAAACAGTTAGCTAAAGATTTCTTTTCTAAATTAGAAATAGACGATAAAGTACGTCCTGTAGGCTTAGACGAAGACGAAGGCACATTAAATAAAATAGCAGATATGCTATCTCGTAAATTTGACGATTTACGTTTTGATGTAAACACAATGGCTGATCGTATTGATGTTCGTGGCTCACAACAAGATTTAATGAATTTTGGAACTGAATTATCGGGTAAAAAAATATTCGACTATGAAGTGTTCCATACAGATGATGACGATAGAGGAGAAATAGTTCGCATTGTTAAATCAGATTCTATATCTAGAGGTGGTGTAAACGAAGAAGAAAAAAAAAAGCTGACCGCTGCCTTAGAATAGCACGTAGAAAAATGCCACAATCATCTGCTTATCGTTCTGGATTGATCGTAAAATGTAGAAAAGGAATGATATGGAAAAAGGAGAAATAAAAAAATTAATTCGAGAAGTCCTATTAAGCGAGAAAGAAACCTTACGTACTTGGTTTTCTCGTAAAGGGTCGCCTGGTAAAAAAGGTGGTTGGGTTGATTGTAATTCTCCAATCCGTAAAGACGGCAAAATCACAGGTTACAAACCTTGTGGAAGACAAAAAGGCGAAAAACGAGCAAAATACCCATCTTGTAGACCTACACCAGCGGGGTGTAAAGACAAAGGTAAAGGTAAATCATGGGGAAAAAAGAAATGAGATATTTAATAGTTTTATTGGCATTTTCATTAATGAGCTGTGGCTCATTCACACACACTTCGTATCGTGTTGAAAGCGTATTAGCAATTACCGAAAAAGGTGATACAATTGCTGTACCATTACGCGAATTTGAAAGACAAAAGTATAACACTTATACAAGATTTAACTACAATAACAACTGGTACTGGAACAACTGGCGCTACGATTTTAATTGGAGATGGCAACAACCCTTCTTTGCTTACCCAAATCAATTTTGGTGGGGTAATAATCTTCGCTATACTAATCCTAGCAGGGGTTATCGCGCACCTAGTAGACCGCAGGTTAAACCACAAACAAGACCACGGACAAGACCTCAAAGACCAAGAGTAGCTACACCTAGAGGTAGCAGATCAGAATATACCCCTAGAACACCTCAACGCATTCAACGAAATACAACCCCAACTAGAACAAGAACTACACCAAATGTGCAAACACGTGTAAATGTAGGTCGCAACTCTAGTGGAGGTAGACGAAATAATTAATATTTATATTAAAATATACCTACAATGGATAACTTCAACTTAAAAATTTTCATCAACGAAAATAACCTTGGTGCTTATTCTAAACTAGAAGGCCAAAAACGCGACATTGATGGAGACGGAGATATAGATTCAGACGATTACAGGGCTGCAAAAGATGCTGCTATTAAAAAAGCAACTGGTAAAACCGAAGCCATCGCTGACCCAGATTCACTTACCTCAATCATTATGGGAGGTTTAGCCGCGGTTGGTGCTGTTAAAGCATTACCTAAACTAGTTGATCTATTAGGAGACGAGACTGGAGATATCACTGTCGATAGCTTAAAAAAAGCATTGTCTAAAAAAGATACAAACGAGGCATCTAAAGAAGAAGAAGAAACATTCCATAAAAAATTAGATACTTTAGTTCACAAAACATTTGGTCCAAGCAGTGATGAAAAGGACATGAAAGAAGATAGATTTGTAGCTTCATCTATGGAAGATCTAGAGCAAGTAATCAGAAATCTAGCCCATACTGCTAACATATCAGAAGACGAAGCATTAGAAATGGCTATTAAAAAGCTAGAAAATATGCTAGATGGTAGAGATGATATGGATGAAGATTTAGACGTAGGACATCAGGATGATGAACCAAACATGTTAAAGAAAAAAATGTATAGAGCAGCTAAAATGGCAGCTATGTTATACAAAGAACTAGACAAATTTGATTCATTACCTAACGAAGTTGACTTCCCAGATTGGTGGCAAGCTAAATTAACCAAAGCAGCTGACTATTTAAACTCAGCATTCGATTATCTAGATGGCGAACAACAAACAGCTAAGCTAGATGCTATGGGTGAAGAAGTAGAGGAAATGAAAAACCCAGGATATTCTTCATCTAGCCAGAAAAACCAATATGCTAACAGAGTATCTAGACCAACTAAATTTGGTAATGCTCCTGAATTAGATAAAGAATTAGGAGATACAGCTCAAAGAGCAATGGATATTCTAAAAAGAAAAGGATTAGCTGAAGACAACATCAAACTCTCAGACGCACTTTAATGAATAGCAAACAATTAATACAACTTTTAGAGCAAGAAGTAGAAGACTTCATGCAAACTCAAGCCGAAAAGATCGTTAAATTCGAAGACGATCCTAAGGAATACATTCTACAAAAATATCCTTCACTAAAGGCTACTCTAGAAGATTTAATGACAAATAGTTTTGACGAGTACATTACTGGAATCTATGTAATGGCTCCTAAACCAACTACATTCAAAATATTACTTCACAATGGTCAACATTTTTTCCTTATCTATGCTAGAGATTCTTACATAGCAAAAATACAAGGAAAAAAATATTACCTACTTAACTTAGGTGAAGAAGAATATGCTATTAAAGCAATAGCAGATCTACTTACAATGGGTATGCCTCCTGGAGCAAAAGGACCAGAAGGTGAAGAAGAAAATGATACGACAGCAGGCGCAGATGAAACACCAGATGAGGCACCAGCTGACGATGCAGGAGGAGACGATGAAGAATTGGCTGAAACTAAAGAGGAAACTAAGGAAGAAAAGCCAAAACGTAAAACTCCACTTAAGTTTAAGATTTTAAAAGAGGACATAGAAAAAAAAAAGTCACCTCTTAAATTTAAAATTTTAAAAGAAGCCCTATCTCCCGAGGCTCAACAAGCAAAAGACATTCTAAAACAAAACTTTGATCTAGAAGATAAAAATTTTCTAGAAATGACATCTACTAGTTTTAAAGTTTTAATGGACAATAGCGAACGTAGAGATTTCCTTAAAAAAGCATCTGAACTAGACGATTTTGAATTTGAATTAAAAGGTGCTTCTGTAGGTAGATTAAAATATCAACCTGAAGATCAAGCTAAACCTATCTTAATTTATGCTAAACCAGCAAATGTTCAAGGTTTAGGTTCAGCAGGTAAACAAAACGAGGATAATTTCATTAGAAATATTAATGAAAAAATAGCAGAGGCTGGAGGATCAGCAGATATTGATATTGTTGCCCCAAACTCCGAAACATTAACTACTAAAGGTATAACTGAAGTAAGAGATTCTTCAACAGCAGGTGCTGGTAAAGGAGACAAATCAGATGCTCAATTTTTAGCGGACGGTAAAGTACTCCAAAACATATCTTTAAAACAAGCCGAAGGATTTAGATGGGCTTCTGTAAAATCGGACCCTGAATTTGCTCCTTTTATTAAAACATTCATTGATAAAGCCTTGGCTGGTAACATAAAGGGTCTTAAATTAGAACGTAATACAGAAGTAGCAGGAGAAAAATATCTCATGTTTAACGATGAAGGTGAAAGAATCACCTTAGTTGTTATAGATGACTTCCCAGAAGGATTCGAAGAAAGAGTAGTATTTGGACCTGAAACACCCAAAACAGTAGTAGTAGGTGGTACTTTCAGTAAAGACGATAAAGATTTTAAATTAAATGGTAATAAAATTACTGTTCAAGCTGCTGGGATCTATAGAACACTAGAAGACATTGAAAAAACAGGACAAGAACCTGTATTTGTTATAGCACAACACGCTAAAATGTCTTATGGTTTAGATTTTAGAATCTTCCCAGCTAATAAAGCAAAATTAGGTCCTAGATCTAGAGGGGTAAAATTATCATATAACGACGTAGTATAACATTTAGACTGATTCATAGCCAGTCGATTTTAAAAATTATATAGGAGCTGTGGCCCATTTATTGGAGCCACAGCTCTTTTTTCGTATATTTAACAGTTAAATAAATAGTAAATGTCTAAAAACGTAGTAATTATTGGAGCAGGAGTAGCGGGTGTAAACGCTGCCACTAAACTAATTGACAACAATTTTAAAGGTAAAATCACCATCATTGATATGGGAAAAAACCCATACGAAAGACCATACGAAGACGTAATGACCGGATTCTTAGGAGCAGGTGGTTGGTCTGATGGTAAATTAACTTACCATACAGCAATTGGTGGTCAACTCTCAAAGTACACAGGCGAAGATAAAGCCATGGAATTGATGGATCAGGTGATCACTAACTTTAAACGTTTTCACCCTAAACCAGAAGAAGTACAATGTTCAAACCCAGTAGAAGAACCAGATTTTATTAAACCATACTTTGGTTTACGTTTGTTTCCTGTATGGCATGTAGGTACAGATTACCTACATGAGATAGGTAAAAATTGGTACGATTTTCTAGTAGAAAATGGTGTAGAATTTCATTGGGAAACTAAAGTTACAGATATTGATTTTAAATTATCATTAATTACAATGCGTTCTGTAAAACCTGAATTTTCCCAAATGGATGATGATAATATTTTTTATGATCAACTTATATTTGGTGTAGGAAAATCAGGTATCGACTTTGGAAAACAACTAGCAGAAAAATATGAGCTACCTACTGAACCAAAATCAGTACAAATTGGGGTACGCTTTGAAGCACCACAAAAACACTTCCAAAAACTAATCGATGTATCATATGATTTCAAACTTTATCGCAAATTTGAAGATGCTGGCGTATCGCTTCGCTCTTTTTGTACAAACAATAATGCAGCTTATGTGGCCGTAGAGCAAACATATGGAGACCATAGTTACAATGGACACGCTAAGAAAGACGAGGCGTTTAGAAACGATATGACCAATTTTGGTATCTTAATGGAAATTAATGGTATTGAAAAACCATTTGACTGGTCAAGAAATGTAGTACAATCTGTAAACAAAGAAGGTACAGGTTTATATTATAGCCCATCTCGTAGACCATCAACCACATCTGAAGGTGTAGATGTATCCGCTATTCAAATTAATAGCAAAGAGCTAGAAACCGTTAGAGAACAATTTGAAGGATACTTTCAATATATAGACGATTTTATTGCTGATATGAAAAAAGTATTCCCAACATTACAACACGATTGGGGTATTTACATACCCGAAGTTAAATATTTATCACCAGAACCATTAGTTAATTATAACAATTTAAGTCTAACAAAGTATGAAAATGTCCACTTCGTCGGAGACGCTCTCTCAGCTCGAGGAATTACTGTCAGTGGAGCACAAGGAATCTACGTTGCCGAAGACCTTATCAAATAAGGAACTTGGCGATTTGTTAGAGGCTATTGATTTATATTTTCTAATGAATTATGATGTAATGTCTTTCTATGAGAAAGGTACACAAGATGAAATAAAATTATTTTTAGATCTGCGTAGTGAGGTTTTAAGTAAATATAAAGGCCCGGTTCAAGCCTAATATTTATATGTACAATAACAAAACCCTCTACAATGGACGAAAACATAATACACGTTCTATTAACCTTGATTTCAGCACTTGGTAGTGTTGGGGCTTGGAGGTTCTATGAGACTAAATTAAAATCTAAAGCTGCTAGATTTCAAAATCCACAAAAGGCAAACGAAAACTTTATAGCTGATTTACAAGCTAGAGTAGCAAAATTAGAGACTTTATTAATCGAATCATCTGAAGAAAAAGATGAAATGCGTAACATTATTACGGGTTTATCCTCAGAGGTATCTGCTTTAAAGGTAAAAATAGAATATCTTGAAGAAGAAAATGCGTACCTTAAGGGAAAAAGATCGCGAAAATAGTTGGATGTTTAAAAAAGCATTCGTATATTTACGCCTAATTTAAATGTTATATATATGCCTAAAGTAAAAGAAGATTGGTCAACAAGATCAATTACAACCCCCGAAGGAATTAAAATTACCTTTTTCAACAACAAACTTCACAATTGGAATGGTCCTGCTATAGTTTACAATGATGGCAGTAGAAGAAAATCTGAATACTATCTATATGGTATCCAAAGAACTAAAGACGATTGGTTAGAATTTAGACGAGATCGTAATGGTGTCCCTCCGGACAAGAATCCACAAGTACAATCAAGATTTTAATATGAGAAAAGCCGTTATAGTGAGTGGGTACTTCAACCCACTCCATAAGGGCCATCTAGAGTTATTTAGAACGGCCCGAGAATTTAGTGATGATTATTTAATTGTAATTGTAAATTCTGATTTACAAAGAGAATTAAAAGGTTCTAAAGAATTCCAAGACGAGAATGAAAGACTAGAAATAGTCAAATCAATCAAATACGTTAGCGAAGCAAGAATCTCACAAGATTTAGATAAAACACAATGCGAAACCCTAAGACAAATTTACAATGATTATGGTAAAATTTGGGACTTACATTTCGCAAATGGTGGTGATCAAGATAACAAATCTATACCAGAAAGCGTGGTTTGTGAAAAACTAGGTATTAAATTAATAGATGGGTTTGGTGATAAAATTCAAAGTAGTAGTTGGTTATTAAAATAGTAAAGTATGAAAATAGGTTTATGTGGTACAATGAGTGTAGGTAAAACTACATTAGTTAATGAATTAAAGAAATTAGGTCAATTTAAAGGTTTTGAGTTTGCTACTGAACGTAGTGAATATTTGCGTGATTTAGGTATTCCATTGAATACTGATTCAACATTAAATGGTCAAACTATATTTTTAGCAGAACGTGTTGCTGAATTAATAAAAGAAAATATTATAACTGATAGAACTGTATTAGATGTTATAGCATTTACTAATTTAGCTGAATCAATTGATTGGAAAGATAAAGAATATTTTGAAGATTATGCTAGAGTATTTGTAGGTCAATATGATTATATTTTCTATATTTCTCCTGAGGGTACTATTATGGAAGATAATGGTGTTAGAGAAACTGATTTAGAGTATAGAGAATTAATTGATCAGGCTATTATTAAAGCAATGAACACTTATGGACATAGATGTAAAAATGTACATATGTTAAAGGGTACAACACTTGAGCGAATTGAGCAGATGCTTGGAGTAATTCAATTTTAAATATTTATAATAAAATATTATATCATGCAAGATAATTTTAGCATCCGTAATTGGAAAAATACAGTATTACACGAAGATGCCTTCAACGAAGGTGCAGGTGAAGTAGATGTATACGGATATAGAACCCAACATTTTGATATGTGCCCCGCTGCTACAACTTTATTTAAAAATATAATGGCGGGTCAATATACAGATGGTGTACCCTCAGCCAGAGAAGAAGCATCAGTTATAGCAATGGCTAAATTACATGATGCTCTTTTTAATATGGAGAAAAAAGCTCTAGGATATGGTGAGGTAGACAAATCATACTTAGATCAAGCTGAAAGATTAGAGAACGAAATATATATGCAAGCAAGAAATCTCGATTTAGAAGATGAAGTTAAAGCATATATCCCTGGTCATATAGATAGAATTGCAAATGTTGTAGTTAATCCTGCAGATGTGTCTGAACAAGACGAGCTAGAAGATGACGATATTGAACTTGAAATCCCAGGTGAAACACCTACTGTAGATAAAAAATTACAAGCTAAAGCATCTAGACAAGATGTTAAAATTAAAGCATATAAGGAAATTACTTCTAAAATGAAGGATGCTCTTGAAAAATTCAAATCAGCAGAAGGTGATGCTAAGGAAACGGCTAAAGAAGAACTTAAAGCATTAACCCCTGAATTTCAAGCAGCTAAGAAAGAATACGAAAAACTAAAAGGCGTTAAGCTTTGAACAGAATAAATACAGTTATAATTTGTATTGCGGCTATTGCTATATTCTATATCTTAAATAAAGAATCGGATATAGACATAACCCAATATGAAACTGAAATTAACCTTTTACAAATTCAATTAAATGAATTACAAGAGGTTAACGACAGTTTACAAACTGTAGAAAAGGAATTAGAAGCCAAAATGGCTTCTTATGATAATACCATTAGAAATTTAAAAGGTCAAATAAATGTTATCAAAAAAGAAACTAAACGCAAACTTGATTCTGTTGATCAGTTTGGTGATGATGAGCTGGAACAGTTTTTCGCAAAGCGATACAAGCAGCTCAACGATTCAATTAATAAAACCAGTAGCGAAACTGGTAATTAAAGACTTAATTCAGTTCGATGGTTTAACTCAAGAAATGCAATCAATGCAAACCATCCTATCTGAGACAAATCAAAAATTAATTATTCAAGGAGAATTGGTATCTAATTTAAGAATACAGGTATTAAATACCCAAAGCATGTTAGAGAAAAAAGATAACCAATTAAATTCTCAAAAAAACGCTACTATTTCTCTACAAAAGTCATTAAAAAAAGAAAGACGAAAAACCAAATTATATAAAATCACCTCTACAATTGGAGGTGCGGCTATTCTTCTACTTTTAGTACAATAAACACATGGCTGAAAATTTAAAAAGTATAATTAAAAGTGAATTTATAAAATGTGCCAAAGATCCGGTATATTTTATGAAAAAATATTATACGATTCAACACCCACAAAGAGGTAGAATTAAATTCAATCTATACCCTTTCCAAGAAAAAGTTCTTATGCACATGCATAATGAAGACTATATTATTATTAATAAGTCTCGACAGTTAGGTATATCTACTTTATGTTCTGCATTTGCCTTATGGATGATGTTATTTCAAAAAGATAAAAACGTGCTGTGTATCGCTACAAAGCAAGAAACAGCCAAAAACATGGTAACAAAGGTACGCTTTGCCTACGATAATTTACCACAATGGTTGAGGATTAAAACAGTCGAACACAACAAACTATCGCTACGCCTAGCAAATGGTTCACAAATTAAAGCAACATCCGCAAGTTCAGATGCTGGTCGATCAGAAGCAGTATCTTTGCTACTAATTGATGAGGCCGCCTTTATTGATGGAATTGATGAAATATTTGCCTCAGCTCAACAAACACTAGCCACTGGGGGTGGGTGTATCGCATTATCTACCCCATATGGTACTGGAAACTGGTTCCATTCTACATGGGTTAAAGCAGAAGCAAGAGAAAACACATTCTTACCAATTAGGTTACCATGGACTGTACATCCAGAGCGTAGCCAACCTTGGAGAGACGAGCAAGACGTTATATTAGGGCCTAGAATGGCAGCACAAGAATGTGATTGCGATTTTAGTACCTCCGGGGATACAGTAGTAGAACCAGATATATTAAATTTTTATGAGAAAACATATATTCAAGAACCTGTTGAACGCAGGGGAATGGATGGTAACTTTTGGGTGTGGCAAATAGCAGACTATTCAAGAGACTATATGGTAGTAGCTGACGTTGCCCGTGGAGATGGAAACGATTATTCAGCATTCCACGTATTTGATATAGAGGAAGCAACTCAAGTTGCCGAATATAAGGCACAAGTACAAACTAAAGACTATGGTAATTTACTATATGCCGTAGCTACAGAATATAACGATGCTCTACTAGTAGTAGAAAACGCTAATATTGGGTGGGCTGTAATACAACAATTAATTGATAGAGGTTACAGAAACCTATATTATTCACCTAAAATGGATGTATCAATGACCAATGCTGATCAATATCTTTCAAGATATGAAAATGGTCAAGGTATGGTTCCTGGATTTACTACATCAATGAAGACAAGACCACTTGTTGTCTCCAAATTAGTTTCGTATCTTCATGAAAAATCTGTAACAGTTCGTTCTAAACGATTGTTAGAGGAATTAAGAACATTTATTTGGAAACATGGTAAAGCACAAGCACTATCAGGATATAACGATGATTTAACTATGGCCTTTGGTATATCAATGTTTTTAAGAGATACAGCACTACACTTTAGACAACAAGGTGTAGATATGGTTCGTGCAACATTAGGAGGAATACATTCTACTAATCACGAAGCTCCTAGAATTTATAGTGGAAACCCACAAATAAAAAATCCTTATGAAATGGAAAACCCACGTGGAGGTAAAGAGGACATCTCCTGGTTATTAGGGTAATTAATATTTATATACATATACAATAAAAATGGCAGATACTTCATTATTTGGTAGATTAAGGAGATTATTCTCTACGGATGTAGTAATCCGAAATGTAGGAGGAAATCAACTTAAAGTAGTCGATTCTAACCAAATACAATCTCTCGGACAATTACAAACAAATTCACTATATGACCGATTTAACAAGTTATATAGTACAGTTGGTGGTCTAAACTTCACAAACCAACAACAAATTAATTTCCCATCTACCCGTATTCAGCTATATACTGATTATGAAGCGATGGATACAGATTCAATTGTTGCTTCTGCCTTGGATATTGTTTCAGATGAATCATGCTTACGAAATGATATGGGCGAGGTATTACAGATTCGCTCTGCAGATGAAACTGTACAAAAAATATTATATAACCTATTTTACGATGTTTTAAATATCGAGTTTAACCTATGGTCTTGGACTCGTAACATGTTAAAATATGGTGATTTTTATCTTAAATTAGAAATATCTGAAAAATTTGGTGTATATAATGTTGTACCGTTTTCTTCTTATACTATTATTAGAGTAGAAGGTAGCGATCCTCAAAACCCATCAGATGTAAAATTCAAATATGATCCTAGCTATTCAGTATCTGAAAACCCACTAGGATTCCAACAAATATCACCTTCAATGGGTGTAAATACAGGCGAAGAAGTATTTTTCGATAATTACGAGATGGCTCACTTCCGCCTACTTTCAGACTTTAACTATCTACCTTACGGAAGATCATATCTTGAACCGGGTAGAAAAGTATGGAAACAAATGACATTGATGGAAGATGCAATGTTAATCCACCGTATTGTAAGAGCGCCTGAAAAACGTACTTTCTTCGTGAATGTCGGTAATATCCCACCAAATGAGGTAGAGACCTACATGCAAAGAATGATCAACAAAATGAAGAAAACACCTTATGTTGATCCAAATACAGGTGATTACAATTTAAAATTCAATATGCAAAACATCTTAGAGGATTTCTATATTCCTGTTAGAGGTGGAGATGCAACTACAAGAATCGAGACCACAAAAGGTCTAGATTACGCTGCTATTGAAGACGTTACATATCTAAGAGACAAATTATTTTCAGCACTTAAAGTACCGAAAGCCTATTTAGGATATGAAGGTGATTTAGAGGGTAAAGCAACATTAGCTGCTGAAGATATTAGATTTGCTCGTACAGTAGAACGTATTCAAAAAATATTAATATCTGAATTAACTAAAATTGCTTTAGTACACTTATATGCTCAGGGGTATGATGGAGCTTCACTTACAAACTTTGAATTATCATTAACTACTCCTTCTATCATTTATGACCAAGAAAGAATAGCATTATTGAAAGAAAAAGTTGATTTAGCTCAACAAATGACAGATAGTAAATTAGTTCCTTCTGATTGGATTTACGATAACATCTTCCACTTTAGTGAAGACCAATATCAAGAATATAGAGATCTAATTATTGAAGATCAAAAACGTGCATTTAGAAGAAATCAAATTTCTGAAGAAGGAAACGATCCTGCAGAATCAGGTGAAGCATATGGAACACCACATGCACTAGCCTCATTATACGGAGCAGGTAGATACCCAGGCAGTAAAGGAGTGCCACAAGGATATGATGTAAACGATTCTGAATATCCAGATGATGCACTTGGTCGCCCCGGAGAAAATGCTTCAGACTACAATACCCAAGACAGTAATTTAGGTAGAGATACCTTAGGTAAAGACAGAATGAAAGGTAGAATGGGAGATGAAGAAAGACCTGGATTATCTAATACTGGTTTAACGATTGAGAATTTAAACACTAAAGCTGTATTCGCTAAAAACGAAAGAAGTCTAAAATCAATGTTTCCTAAACAAAAAGTATCACTTTTTGAAGGTGAAAATTTACTAGATGAGGACCAAATTCGTGAAGAAGTTGAATAGCTTTAATATTTATTGATAGTAGCGCACTACTTATGAAAATAAAACATAACAAGTACAAGAATACTGGAATTCTGTTTGAACTGTTAGTAAGAAAAATTACTGCAGATACTCTATCAAGCGGTAATTCTAAAGCAGCCTCGCTAGTAAAAAAATATTTTACTAAAAGCGAGTTAGCTAATGAAAATAAACTTTATCAGACTATCAACAATTCAATCTCTTTATCGGAAGGTAAAGCAGAGACTGTATTATCTACAGTACTTGAACTATCTAAAAAATTAGATAGAGATAGATTAGCAAAAGAAAAATACAATTTAATTAAAGAAATTAAAGAAAATTTCGATTTAAATGACTTCTTTCAAGCTAAAATTAAAAATTATAAGCTACTAGCTTCTACTTATGTTCTGTTTGAATCATCAAACAATAAAGGCTTCGGAAACCCCGAATCAATTATTACCTCAAAAATTACCATTTTAGAACACATCACATCTACCCCAGATTCTAAAATGTCTTTATCTCCATTAGTAGAAGAACTAATGGCCTTAGATAAAGGTACACGTGCGCTTACCTACAAAATAATGCTCGAAAAATACAACACAAAATTTGACGGGCTATCTAAAGAACAAAAAGAAGTATTAAAAGAATATATAAATAGTGCTACGGATGCTCCAAAGCTTAAAGAATTTTTGAATTCTAAGTTTAAAAGTATATCTACTACGCTGAAAGAAAACGTAGATAAAATAGAGGAGCCGGCACTTAAAATAAAAATTCAAGAAGTTATAAATCTTATCGATCCTATCCTAGAGACTAGAAAGTTAAAAGACGATCATTTAGTTGCGCTACTACAATATCTCGATCTTTCTAATGAAATAGTGACAGTATGAAACTAAAAGTAACAGGTTTAAAGCAAGAGATGAGCACCACTGGAACTGGTGCTTCCTTTGCAGCTGGCTCCGGCGAGCAATATGCCTCACCTAAAGCGTTTAAAATACGCAAAGATGAAATAGGCGAACCTTTTACTGACCCCAATCCTTCTATTCCAAACCGACCTTCGAAATTCATTGACTACAAACAATTGTTTGAAAAAGCGATTGAAGAATTATATAGCCCTATTAAAGACATGACCAGTAGTCAATCAAACATAGGCGATAATTCAGGATACGATATGGATACTCAAGACGCAGCATCTGTATTAGAATTATCTCAATTTTCAAAAGGAGAATATACTGTAGGAGATACTGAAACTGAAAAGGGTACAAAATATACTGTAACAGATATCGATCCTGAAACAGGAAGAATATCTTGGGATGTAGAATATGTTCCCGCATTCGATTCTGTCTATAAAGAATTTGACGATTTACGTAAAGTAATTGCTAAACTCGATCAAAAAACAGACGACAAAGTGGTAGACGATATTGCTGCTAGAATCAAAACTGAATTCAACAGATATCGCACCCACATCAGAAAAAATTACCCTGAAGAATACAAAAAATTCACTATAAACGAAGCTCGTTATAGTCAATTCAAAAAGAAATCTCAATTCCGTACACCTACACAACAATTACATTCAGCTGTACGTGAAATTAGACGTAAAATTGACGAAATGACCAAAGTAGTGGCGTTTACTGAAAGAATGCGCACAGAATTAAAAGCAAGTAATGAAGGCATGTCATATCTAAATCGTACTCGTGAAGCCATTTCTAAAATAAACGAAAAATTACAAGAATTAAATAATAGAATAAAAGGTTTAACTGAATAATGGCAAAAGGTTTAACGCTTGGTAACTATTTATCCAAGCCAAAGAAAAAACGTCCAGGTGTACACGCTAAAAGCAAAACATCAAAAATAAAAAATAGTAAAAATTACGTTAAGACCTACAGAGGTCAAGGTAAATAAATATTTATATACATGACAACACAAGACTTATATACCAAACTGGTAACTGGTGAAATTACAGAACAAAAGTTCTTGTATGAAGTGCGTCGTGACGCTAGATTGCCCTGGATTACCTCATCTAATAATTTTACAGATACAGTAAAGATCCTTAAAAATAAGGGTATGATATCTGAAAAACAAACAAAAGAATCTACAGGAAAGCAAGAAGTAGATATTATTGCTAAAACTATTGATATGGTTAACCCATATGAATACGCTAGAGGTATGGATATTGAACTAGGTCTTGAAAACGAAGCTGTTGGTAATGTAGATATTACAGAAGACGACGTTAAAAAAGCACAGAAAAAAGTACTTAAAAATCTTACTAAAGACCCTAACTATTACTCTAAAAAGAGAATAGCATCTATGGGTGATAGCGAATACGAAGTAGAAGTAAACGCAAAATCTATTGCTGCTTTAGAAAAGCAAAAAGGCAAAATTATCCGTGAAGGAGATGATGATGGATTCGCATCAGAAGACGAAAGAGAAAACTATTACTTAGATTTAGACGATGTAAATGAACACGGAGAAGAATACGATAGAGTAGCTGATGTAAACGCTGATTCAACTCCACTAGAAGAAGAAAGTGTTGAAGAACTAGGTAGAACTAGAGATGCTATCTACGAAAAATACGCTAAAAAATATGGTGTTGATGTAGATGAACTTAAAGATAAAGTTGAAGCACTTAGATTAGAAGCAATCGAGGTAGACAATGAACAAGATGCAATTAATGTTCAAAAGAAAGCCCCCGATGCTGACGTTCGTATAGTAAAAAAGTAAGATGGCTCAAAAACTATTAATAGAATATTCCGTATTTACACCTAAAAATACCCAAATTACAGAGGGTATTTCTGGTAATAAAAATATGATGGTTGAAGGTGTTGTTCAGCGTGCTGAAGAATTTAACCATAACGGAAGACGCTATCCATTTGATATACTAAAAAGAGAAGTAGACAAATATATAGGTGGCCCTATCGCTGAAAATAGAGCACTAGGTGAATTAGATCACCCAGAATCATCTGTCATTAATTTAAAAAATGCTTCTCACAATATTAAAGAGTTATATTGGGATGGAAACGATTTAATGGGTAAAATTGAAGTTTTACCAACCCCATCAGGCAATATATTAAAAGAATTATTCAATAATAATATTACTGTTGGTATTTCATCTCGTGGTATGGGTTCTGTTAAACCTTTAGGTGAAGGTAGAGTAGAAGTAGACGATGATTTCGAACTATTATGTTGGGATTTTGTTTCTACCCCTTCTACACATGGTGCTTTTATGAAACCTACAGGATTAAACGAAAGTAGAAAATATACTACTAACAAATACACAAAACTACACGAGATAGTTTCAGATATTATCTGCACCCAGTCAGGTATTTGTTGCCTACGCTAAATTTCCTTATTTTTTTATACTCCCTATATATTTATCTACAGATAAGATAGATATTCCCAATAATATCTCACTCAAGATATAAACTCTTATATTACTTCCCTTAATAAGTAATCCCGACAAAATTTTATTACAATGTCAAACACAAAGTTTTTCAACGATGCTATCGCTGAAGCTAAAGCTATTCGTGAGACTGCTCTAGCCAATGCCAAACTCGCTCTTGAAGAGGCTTTTACTCCACAAATCCAATCTATGCTTGAAAAGAAGCTTTCAGAAGAAGCAGACGAGCTAGATGAGGAAAAAGATCTTGACGAATCTACTGTAGAAGAAACTACAAATGTAGATGAGAAAAAAGATATGGATGAAGCTAAAAAAGACGATATGGACGAGGCTAAGAAGGACGTTGACGAAGCCAAAAAAGATGACATGGATGAAGCAAAATCTGATGTAGATGAAGCTAAAGACATGGAAGAGGCTAAGAAAGACGTAGACGAAGCTAAAGCTGACGTAGATGAAGCAAAAGTTGACGAGAAAAAAGACATGGAAGAAGCTGCTGTAGAAGAAGCATCTGACATGGAAGAAGGTTCAATTGAAGAAATTGACCTAGATGAATTATTAGCTGAACTTGAAGCTGCTGAAAGCCAAGTATCAGAAGAAACTGTAGAAGAAACAGCACCTGTTGCTGAAGAGCCTGTAGCTGAAGAAGAAGTTGCCCTTGGGGAAGCTGAAGCTGAAGACGAAGTAGGTGAAATTACAGTAGATGAGCTTAAAGACATTATCCGTGACGTCCTTGCTGATGTAATGGGTGGTGGTGCTGGTGAAGGCGAAGATATGGAAGTTGACGTAGATGGAGATGGTGACATGGATGTTGCTATTGACGGAGACGAAGACGGAGATATTGAAATTGACGAAACAAAAGTTGAAGAGAAAAAAGAAGTTGAAGAAGTTAAAGCTGAATTAAACGAAGCTATTACTGTAATCAACACTTTGAAATCAGAACTTAACGAAGTTAACCTTCTAAACGCTAAGCTATTATACGTGAACAAATTGTTCCGTAGCAAAACCTTAACTGAATCACAGAAAGTAAAAGTAATCAATGCATTTGATAGAGCTGAATCTGTGAAAGAAGTTAAAAACATTTTTGAAACAATCAAGGATGCTGTAACAACAGAAGCTAAAAAGCCTGTAAACGAATCTCGTTCATTCGCTTCTAAAGCTGCTGGAGTTGCACCTAAGAAACCTATTGTTGAAAGTAACGATTTCGTAGCTAGAATGCAAAAACTAGCCGGAATTATTTAATAACGACTTAAAATTTATTTAAAATGTCAAACGTAGTAAACCAACTATTAGAGACCGCTAACCCATACAAGTCAGTACAAAAAGATGCTGCTAGACTTGCTGGAAAGTGGGACAAGTCAGGGTTACTAGAAGGAATTTCTGGTGACACTGATAAAGCTAACATGGCAATCATGTTAGAAAACCAAGCTAAACAACTTGTTGTTGAAGCAAACCAAACTGGAACTGGCGCAAGCTTTACTCCCGGAACTGGTGAGCAGTATGCTGCAGTAGCTCTACCCCTAGTACGTAAAGTATTCGGACAAATCGCTGCTAAAGAATTTGTTTCTGTTCAACCAATGAGCCTTCCTGCTGGACTAGTATTTTATCTAGACTTCCAATACGGAACAACTCAAAAACCATTTACAGATGGTAATTCAATGTACGGTACTCCAACTGAGCACTTCGGTAACACAAACGAAGGTGGACTTTATGGAGCTGGAAGATTTGGATACTCTATCAATGAGCACACTGCTTCTGCTGCTGGTGTATTTGCTACAGCTTCTTGGGCTGACGCAAACTTTGATTCAAACTTCTCAGAATCTGTAGCTCAAGCTGCTGGATCTGATTATTTGAAAACTCTTACATTCACTACAGCTTCTATTTCTGCTGATATCGATACTGATGCAGTACGTTCATTCGTACCTTCTTCAGGATCTTGGCTAGAGGCTAATACTTTATCTCAATTTACTAAACTTAGTGGTGGTAACTTAGTATTTGTAGTATCTGGATCTGCTACTAACCTATTAGATGATACTATATCTGTATACTATTCTAAGAAAACTGCTGATAATGCACGTGGTGATTATGAAGATGGTTCAACACTAGCTACAACTGACCCAGCAAGAACTGAGATCTCTATCCCAGAAATTGATGTACAGTTAAGAAGTGAAACTATTGCTGCTAAAACACGTAAGTTAAAAGCACAATGGACACCAGAATTTTCTCAAGACCTTAACGCTTTCCATTCACTAGATGCTGAAGCTGAATTGACTAATATCCTTTCAGAATACATCTCATTGGAAATCGATCTTGAAATTCTTGATATGTTAGTACAAAATGTACCTACTTCTCAAGTTGCTAACTGGTCTGCGAGAGTAGGCGAGGAAATCAACTCTGCAGGAACAGGATTCAATTCTAACACTAACGGTGTATATTATACTCAAATGAGCTGGTTCCAAACACTTGGAATTAAATTACAGAAAATCTCTAACTTGATTCACCAGAAAACTCTACGTGGTGGTGCTAACTTTATGGTAGTATCTCCAACTGTAGCAACTGTACTAGAATCAATTCCAGGATTTGCTGCTGATACTGATGGTGATGTAACTAAAGCTACTTATGCTTTCGGTGTACAGAAAATCGGTGCTTTAAACAGCCGTTACAAAGTTTACAAGAACCCATACATGAACGAATCAACAATCTTGATGGGCTTCAGAGGAAATCAATTCCTAGAAAGTGGTGCAGTTTACGCTCCATATATTCCATTAATCATGACACCTCTAGTGTACGATCCAAATACCTTCACTCCAAGAAAAGGTATCATGACTCGTTATGCTAAGAAAATGGTACGTCCTGAATTCTATGGTAAAGTAAATGTATCTGGATTAAACGTAATCTAAGACTAGATAATTTTACTTATTTAAAAGAACCCGCCCCGTAAGGCGGGTTTTTTTATTTTAAAATATATTTATAGTATATATGTTAATAGAAGAAGTACCATTTAAAGTCTTCCTTGAAAGGAACCCACATCTAAAGAATCGACCTATTAACGAGCAGTCGTTTCATTATCACGATTATATATCTAAATGTCAAATGCAACTAAGATATATGATAGAGTGTGGAGGTCAAGGAGCATCTTCTACTACAAGTGAGGGTGGAGGACCAGTAACTGATACTTATTTTATATTACAAGAAAACGCTGACTATGTGTTACAAGAAGATGGCGATAAACTAATTTGGACAATCTAATACCATGGCTGACAAGAAAATAACAGAATTAAACGAACTCTCCTCAGCATCTTTAAATGACATATTTGCTGTAGTAGATATAGCTGGGAGTGAAACTAAAAAAATTACTAACGAAAGCTATATCACAAATGTTAGAAATCACGAATCTCCTTTAACCGCCTCTGGTGTGGTAATATCAGGTGATTTAATTCCAAAATTTCCTTCTGGCTCAACTTTAGGTACAGCAGACAAACCATTCGCCGAACTATATCTACAATCAGGCTCTATCTACGTAGAATCTGATACACCTGGGGATCCACCAGCTGTTATTTCAAATGTAAGTGGTAACTTAGAGATATCAGTCGGTGGTATGTTACTAATAGAACCCGGCAACTCATTTATAGCAGATACAGGCTCATTTAAATATCTTTCTGGTAGCTTAGAACATATTGGATCACTTATCCGATCAGGTTCAACTGATATATCAGGATCACTTACAGCATCTTTAACAAATGAACACGTTTGGATAGGAGATGAAAATAATAGAAGCACCGAAATATCGGCCTCGGCATTAGCTACCTACCTTACTTCCTCATTTGTTACACCAGAACAGACAGGCTCATTTGTTGAATCAGCTTATATATCACTTTACTCTTCAGCATCTCAACAATTAGCAGTATCTGGAGCAGCACAACCAGTTACTTTTAATAGTGTGTGGGCACAAGATGGAGTAAGTCTATCGGGGGGTTCTCAACTAGTAATGGAAAAAGCAGGGACTTATCAATTTAATTTTGTTGCTCAAGTTCAAAATACAGAAAACGCAGTACATGATTCGTACTTTTGGATAAAATACAATGGAAATAATTTTCCAAACTCAGCAACTCAAATGTCTTTACAGCCAAGAAAGAATGAAAGTACTCCATCTGCTCAATTGATGACTGTGAATATAGTAGGTGTTGCACAAAACGATGATGATTATATTGAATTATATTGGACAGGTGATAGTAATACTATACAGTTAAATGAAACTCCAGGTAATGGAGTTAAACCAGAAACACCTTCGGTAATTGCAAACATAATAAGGGTAGGTTAATATTTATATGTGAACGTTCTTTCACATGTATTAACCCTTTAACAAACCGTTTATGGCAAGTAAACCCCATACGGACGAAGTATATCGTCCAAAGAGGATACCTAAAAACCCAATTAATTTTAAATTACAATTAAACGAAGAGCAAAAAGAAGCAAAAGCTAAAATATTAGACAATACAATAACCCTCCTAGCAGGGCAAGCAGGTTCTGGAAAAACGTTATTAGCATGTAATGTCGCACTCGATGGTCTATTCAGACGAATGTATGATAAAGTAATCATAACCAGACCAACTGTATCAAAAGAAGAAATCGGATTTTTACCCGGAGATTTAAGAGAAAAAATGGACCCTTGGGTTCAACCCATATATCAAAATATGTTTTTACTATATGACAAAGTCAAAATAGAAAAATGTATTGAAGATGGTACTATAGAAATTGTACCTGTATCGTTTATGCGAGGTAGAACATTTCTAGATTCTGTTATTATAGTAGATGAAGCACAAAACGTTACACACGATCAAATGGAAATGATCGCAACACGTATTGGAAAACGATCCAAAATGATAGTGTGTGGTGATACACATCAAGTAGACCTTAAAAATAAAGGTGATTCAGGATTCAAATTCCTATATAATGCTGCTAAAAAGGTCAAAAATATGGAATCCATTACTTTGATGACAAACAATAGAGACGAAGTAGTTCAAGACCTTATTGATTACTATAACGAAGCATACGACAAAAAACAAATTGTAGGTACCGCGGGTAGCAGTGGAACAACAAGAAGGTAAATATTTATAACAAAATCTAATTATGTCTCAAACCCCTATTATATGGACGGGTGCTTCCACATTCGCAGGTGGTCAAACTCCATTTGGCTTTTATGATAGTGATACTCAATTTTCTACAGATGCTGATAAAGTAGCACAATTTTGTGCTTCACGTTTAGGATATCCTACAGTTGATGTTGAAATGGGTAGTGGTTCGTTTTATGCTTGTTTTGAAGAAGCTGTAACTACATATGGTAACGAGCTTTATTTATATCAAATACGAAATAACTTTATAAATTTAGAAGCCTCTAATACAGGTTCTGAATTAAATCAATCTGTAATTAACCCTAACTTAGGAAACGTTATTAGATTAGCTGAAAATTATGGGTCAGAGGCAGGTTCAGGTGGTAATGTAACTTGGTATTCAGGCTCAATCCCACTAACAGCATCAGTTCAAGAATACGATTTAAATGCTTGGAAAGATACCCAAGGTATTACAGGTTCAATTGAAGTAAAACAAGTATTTTATCAAAATACTCCTGCAATTGTTAGATATTTTGATCCTTATGCTGGTACAGGATATGGATCTCAACAATTACTTGATGTATTTGGGTTTGGAAACTATTCTCCTGCAATTAACTTTTTGTTAATGCCAATCTATTATGATATTTCTGTAATTCAAGCAATTGAACTAAATGATCAAATTAGAAAATCAGCATTCTCATTTGAATTAGTTAATAACAAATTAAGAGTATTCCCTATCCCAAACTTACCAGGACAATTATTCATTCAGTACATTAAAGTAGATGAAAGAAATGCCCCTACATCATCTAATTTCTCAGGTGGCGATATGGTAACAGACATTTCAAATGTTCCTTATGAAAACCCAACATATGAATATATCAATGCACCTGGTAGATATTGGGTATTTGAATATACTTTAGCATTAGCAAAAGAACTATTAGGATACATAAGAGGTAAATACTCTCAGGTACCAGTACCAGGAGCTGAAGTAACATTAAATCAAGCTGATTTAATTGCTGCTGCAAATACAGAAAAAGCAGCATTAATTGAAAAACTAAGATTAGATCTAGATGAAAACTCTAGAAAAATGCAATTACAACGTAAAGCAGAAGAAGCAGATGCAATGGGCAGAACATTAGAACAAGTTCCCCTACCAATTTATATAGCATAATATGGCCCTATACGGAAAAAATAGAGATGTATTACTATTTCAGGGGCTCAATACAGAACTCCTACATAAAATCATCGAACAACAGGTTGGATACTACAAGCCTGTTTTAGACGATACACCTGCCAATCTATATGGCGAAGCGCAAAATAAAACGTGGTTAGGCCCTGTTTTAATTAAATGTTTGCTCGATAGAGGCGAACAAGAAGTAGTAAACGATGAATTTGGTGTAGATAGAAATAGACCATTATCAGTTCGTTTCTTTAGAAAAGATTTAGTTGACGCTAATATTGTTCCTGAAATAGGAGATGCGATACTTTGGAATGAAGATTACTATGAAGTTGATAATCTAGTAGAAAATCAATTAATATTAGGTAAAGATCCATCATATCCATACAGTGATACAGTAGACGATTTTGGTTCAAGTCACTCAATCATATTAACATGCCACTATACAAGACCAGAACGTTTAGGAATTAAAGAAGAAAGAATGTAATGGAGTTTAAACCGAGACCATATACAAAACGAGAATTTTTATCTAAGTTACAGGAACCTTATGTTAACCCTGCAACTCAAGAAGAAGTTCTACCTAAACAAGCTCCTGCATCTATAGAAGTTAAACCTGGCCAACCAGAATTTAATAGAGCAAAAGAAGTATCGATGAAAGACGATACTAAAAACAAAACTATATCAATTGGTTTAAAAGATATAGATAGCTCTATAATGTACTATCTTGAAAACGTAATTAAACCTACAGTAACCCAAAACGATAGACAAATATCTGTACCCATTATATATGGTTCTCCTGAAAGATGGAAATCAATGCAAGCAGATGGTTTCTATAGAGACAAAAATGGTAAAACAATGGTACCTCTTGTAATGTTTAAAAGAGACAGTTTTACAAAAAATAATACTTTAGGTAATAAATTAGATGGTAATAGAGTTCAAAACGTACAATATTTTGAAACAGGATACTCTAAACGAAACGTTTACGATAATTTTAATCTTTTAAGAGATCAAAAACCTCAAAAAGAATATATTTTAGGTATCATCCCAGATTATATAGATATAACTTATAGTTTATCTATTTTTACAGATTATGTAGAACAAGCAAACGAGATAACGGAAGCAATTGAATTTGCTGCTCGTTCATATTGGGGTGATCCTGAAAGATTTATGTTTAGAGCAGATATTCAAACATTTAACACACCTGTTTTATTAGAAAACGGAAGTGATAGAGCAAATAGAACAACAATGAATGTTTTAGTTAACGGATATATTATACCATCGGGTATAAATGTAGCTATGGCTGGACCTAGCCCCAAATCATATAACGTTACTAAAACTGTATTTAAAGAAACAGTAGTATAATATATATTTATTATAGAAATAGTCTAGCCAGATGAGCAACCATAGAAAAATAAGCACCCAAGGAATTGATAGTGGTAGTATTATCTACCCAGAACACGTTTTAAGAGCAATTGACGCCTTAAATGGTGATGCTGGACCTTATGATCTTGTTATATCTGGTTCATTAACTTCAACGGGTCCACAATTTATTTCTTCAGGTAGTTTAATTGAAAATAATAATGCTCCTGCCGCTTTAATGTATAACACCTCTTCAGGTGACATTTATTATAGTACAGGTAGTTTAGGTGGAGGAAGTGGTGTAGTAGGTACAAATGGTACCTCTGGAACCTCTGGAACCTCTGGTATAGATGGAACCTCTGGAACTTCTGGAAACACAGGTACATCTGGTACATCAGGTACAGACGGAACTTCTGGAACAAGTGGTACAAACGGTACTTCTGGTACTTCTGGAGCAGATGGAAATTTATTTACAACAACTTCATCCACTTCAATATCAATTGCTACAGGAGCCCAATCCCTTAATGTAGCTACAGGATTAGCTTATATTAATGGTCATGGTATATTAATAGCATCTGCAGCAAACTCAGCTAATTTTATGCTAGGTAAAGTTACAGGATACAATTCCAATACTGGTGCTATGTCCGTATCTATACAAACCATTGGTGGTAGTGGAACTTACTCAAATTGGAATGTAAGTTTAGAATCAGCCCCTGGTACTTCTGGTACAAGCGGAACAAGCGGGACTTCAGGAACAAATGGTACTTCAGGTACAAATGGAACATCAGGTACCGATGGTAGTTCAGGTAGCTCAGGAAGTTCAGGATCAAGTGGTACATCAGGTACATCAGGTACTAGTGGTACTTACTCAGGTACTTCAAGTACATCTTTAGCAATTGGAACTGGATCTACTTCATTAACCGTAGAAACTGGTTTATCATTTGCTGCAGGACAATCAGTAATAATCCAAGAAAATGGAAATACTGCTAATTATATGATTGGTAAAGTCACCACATATAATAGCGGAACAGGTGCCTTAACAGTTAACATTACAAGTACAGGAGGAACCGGAACAATTTCATCTTGGACAATAGAATTAGGTTCAGGAGATGGTACTTCAGGTACATCTGGTTCTTCAGGAAATTCAGGAACATCCGGCACTTCAGGTACAAACGGTACTTCAGGAACAGATGGTTCATCAGGTACTAGTGGAGAAAATGGAACTAACGGAACTAGTGGTACTTCAGGAACAAACGGAACATCTGGTACAAATGGTACAGATGGCACTTCAGGAACAAATGGTACTTCTGGTACAGACGGGACTTCAGGAACAACACCTGAAGCACAATTTACAGGATCATATACTGGTTCATTTACAGGAGATGGTACAGGTTTAACCGGCGTGGCTTCATCCACAGGTTCTTATACAGGATCATTTACAGGTAGTATATTAGTAGACGATGCTTCTGGTTCATTTAGTGGATCATTTGAAGGAGATGGATCTAATTTAACAGGACTTGTAGCTGGTATAAGTACAATATATAACACACAAGTAAGATACGAGGCATTAAACGCTGGAAACAGTGGTGCTGATGGTAGAGTAGAAATTTTATCTACAGGTACTGTATATGGTGGTTTAACTTGGTCTAGATCAGGTACTACCCTAACTATTACAAAAACTAATCATGGTTTATCCACAGGAGATTATATTGTAATAAGAAACATGAATTCAGATTATACTTATGTTTCTGTAACAGCAACTAATTCTAATACATTAACTTGTACTGTAGCCGATAGTGGAGGAACATCTGGAACTGAAGGAGCGTATGTACCCGCATTTAAAGCAAGTTCATATACACAAAACGGTGTAACCATTACATCACCTAATACCGGAGATTGCCAAGTAGATTCTATTCAAATTACTACACCTACTAAAACAAACAGTAACTTTAATTTGATAATGCCTAGTTCAGTATCAAATGGTGCTGGTGGTAATAATAGTTTATACTATCAAAACCCTCCATTAATACAAGTATGGGCTTTAAGTAATGGTAACCAAAATTCATCCGCAGTAATAACATTAAATACTTCAAGTAATTTTAATCAATTTGAAGTAGGTGGTTTAGCATCACTTGTAAAAAGTTTAATTAGATTAACATTCTAGAATGGCATATAGAGACCAACCATTTATAGGTGCAGTTAGTGCCGATAGCATATTAAAAGAAAACTTTATAATTGCTACTGGTAATTTTGCTAGTGCTTCTAACCAAATTGCTGATTTTAGTGTTTCATCTGGTGATGAAAATTTATTAAGAGTAGGTCAAACTATTTACTCTGTAGGAGGTGCTGTTCCTACAAGTGCTACTATTACAAACATAAATGGTAGTTTAATTACTTTAGACACCCCATCAGTTGGAACTATTACGTCGGATACAATTGGTATATCTCTACCCTCAGGATCTTATTTATTTCAATCTGCTTCTTTTACTGATCCTAATAATGAAATTACTGTAGGAGATATTACAGGTAGTAACACTGATCCCTCATATGATTATGCTATTTTAGGTGTAGCTAAACGAAATAATGCTACTAGAAAAGGTGTATTTCATATCTATAAAATTTCTGAAGTAGTACAAACTAATATAGGTGGTTCTGAATTATCATTTTTTGTAGAATGGGGAGAAGAAGGAACCGAAGCTGATTCAGGAGATATTTTACAAACTTCTGAAGAAACTGTTGCAATTGTAAATTTAACCGATTCAGGTTCAATAGCACCTGGATTTTCAAGAGCAATTGCTGGTTTAGAAAATATTAAAGATGGCTCAGAATATGCTGGATTTAATGTAGCAATATCCCAATATCTATCTGATATATCAGGTTCATCAGGAGGTACTTCAGCAACAGGTTCATTTACAGGATCATTTACAGGTTCAATTTTAGGAGATGTTTTAGGTACTGCTTCTATAGCAGATTTTGCTACTACTGCTTCTTATATATCAACTGCTAGTTTTTCAGATAGTGCTACAAGTGCTTCATATGCTGAAACCTCATCTATCCAATACGATTCAGGTTCAGGTACTATTACAGGATTAGACGAGATAAAAATTAATGATTTTGATGATAACGTAGGTGTTACATTTCAAGATAGTAAATTAACACTAACATTTGGCTCACCAACTGTACCTTCTATCTCAAGTTTTTTTAATAGTGGGTTTGATACAAATAGATTTAATTTAGTAGAAGACGATTCTACTGTTACTGCTAACTGGAGTAATGGTGGTTATACTTTTTTAAGTGCTTCTATCTACACAGGAAGTATAGAATTAACTCATAGTTTAGATGCTGGTGATACTAATTTAACATTAGCTTTAACTACATCAGGTTCACAAAGGTATTTCTTATATTATACTGCTTCAAGTCCCTTAGACAATACAGAATATTACTTATCACAAACTTTAACTAGTAACTTAAGTAAAACAAACCCAACGAATCCATCAATATCACCTACCCCAGCAGTACAATTAGGTGCTTCATCTAATCAAATAGAACAAGGGGGTACAGGTAGTATAGCATTTACAAGTGCATACGGAAGTTCAAATGGATGGGATCAAGTATCATTAGTAAATACCCCAGTTGCAACACCTTTAGAAGTAACAGGTTCAGCTACTGGTTCAAATAGTTTAAGTATTCAAGCAGTAGCAAGTTATGAATCACCCGATGGAGATAATAATCCACAATTAACTACGAATAGAACAGCAACAACTACCTATAGTAAAATACGTAGTGTAAGATATGGTGCTTCAGCAACAACAGCATTTACACAAACTCAATACGAAGATTTAGGAGCTTGGGATACAACATTAGGAGGAAATATAGGTACTATAGATAAAGGTAACACTTCCCCATCAGGAGATAGTTTAACTATTACTTGGAGTGGAGATAAATACCATTATATAGTATATGATAGTAATAGAAGTGATTTAACTAATATTTCTACAGGAGGATTTGGAGTAATAGGACAGTTTACTAAAACTACAGTAGGAGACTATACAGTATATAGAACTAATGACTTACAAGCAGGAGGTGGTAGTACTAGTATAACCTATGATTTAACATAATATATAGCAGATGGCAATTACTTTACCTGGTGGCTTTAGGATAACGAATAACGAAGCAGTTGATTCTAGAATAAGTGTAGCTGACCAATCAGCACGTTTAGGATTTTCTGCTGCTAACGTATATGAAGGTTTACTTGTTTATCAACAAGATACAGATGAAATATACGTTTTAACTGATACTTCCGATCCTACAGATAATGATAATTGGAAAAAGATATATCCTGTAGCATCAATGACAGGATCATTTAGTGGATCATTTACTGGTTCATTTGATGGTTTAATAGATAGTGCTTCATTTGCTGAAACAGCATCTTACGCTATGTATGCTGTATCTGCTTCACATGAAATAGTTCACGAAACATCCTCTTCATTTGCTGAAACAGCTTCATTTGCACAAGGTGGAGATGGTGAATTTACTGGTTCCTTTACTGGTTCCTTTTCAGGTTCAAACTATTCTACAGACTTTACATTTGATGGTGATACTTTAATTGTATCAGGTAACGTGTTTGTAGATGGAACATTAGATGCTGCAACTAAAAACTTTAAAATACAACACCCTACAATGGAAGGGTATTATCTACTCCACTCATCATTAGAAGGACCTGAACGTGGAATTTACCATAGAGGTAAATTAAGTGTCAGTAATATTATCCACTTACCAGACTATTGGAAAGAATTACCTGTAGATGATACTGATATTACAGTACAACTTACTCCAATTGGTAATGCTTGCCATCATTGGGTTAAAAGAGTTACTAAAGAAGAAATTGAAATAGAATGTGAGTGTGGTAAACCAAGTTGTTTTTATATTGTACATGCCCAACGTTATAATGAGGGTAAATTTGAAATATTAGAACCAAAACGCAACAAAAGCTTGTAAAATGTACTAAAGGTTATTATATTAAATGTTATGAAGGTTCAAGCTCACACGAGTTTTATAGGTACTACTGGCTACGCAAATCATGCGCAGTCATTTTTTACTGAACTTGATAAATTAACCCCAACTAAAGTACGAAATTTTACAGTAGGTAAATCTTGGCAAGGACCTAACCATACACCTCACGATAAAGAACCCTATATTACACCTCAAATGAAGAAGATGCTTCATCTTCAAACATTATTTAATAATGATGGTTCTAGAAGCAATTTACCAATATACTCTTATAAAGACGGCTATCGTGCTGACATTGATATTATACTTGAAGAACACGACCACCATTACTTCTACGATGCATATGATGGTTATAAAATAGGATATAACGTTTGGGAATCAACTCGCTACTCCGAACAATTTTTTCAACAACTACTTACTTTAGATGAACTTTGGGTGCCAACTAAATGGCAAAAACAAATCTCTATAGAACAAGGATACCCAGAAGATAAAATATTTGTTATACCTGAAGGAGTAGACGGTAGAGTATTTAAACCTACTTCTAAACCTAAGAAAAAAGATAAATTTCAATTTGTTATAGTTGGAAGATGGGACTATAGAAAAGGTATAAAAGAAAGCATAGAAGGTTTCCTCAAAGCATTCCCAGATAACCAAAGTGTTGAATTATTATTAAACGTTGAAAATCCATACCCTGTAGATGGTATGAACTCTACAGAAGAACGTTTAAAATATTATGGGTTAGAAGATGATAGAATAAAAATATTAAAGTTTTTAGATAGAAAACAATATATTTCATTACTACAAAACGCTAATGTGATAATATCTTGTGCCCGTGCTGAAGGATGGAATTTACCCTTAATTGAATCTTTAGCTTGTGGTATCCCTTCAATTTATACTAAATGTTCAGGTCAACTCGAATTTACTAAAAGTGAAGGATTAGGAATAGATATATTAGGTGAAGAACCTGCTACAAATGGTAAAAATCTAACATATGAACACAATATACCAGGTAACTTTTATACACCTGATTTAGACCATTTAGTGGATCAAATTAGAGATTCATATGAAAATTATGCTTATTGGAAAGATTGGTATTTGAAACGTTCTAAAGAAATACGACAAAAATTTTCTTGGAAAAATCAAGCTAAAAAAGCATACGAACGTTTACAACAAATCGATATTAAACCAAAGAAAAAATTACCTAGATTAGAGGTAAATTTTGCAGATGGTCCCTATGCCTGTTTAAGAGATGCAGAACAAGAATATTTAATAGATTTTGTAAATCAGGATACAGGTAAAAGCGAATATTCTGTTAATTTACAAAATAACCATTGGGGTAAATCATTCCACAAATTTTTTATAAATTGGGATATTCAAGTTAAAGATAAATTTGGAGAAGTAGTTACATCTCACAAATATAATGCTGCTGGTAAACGCGTTTATATTGCTTGTGGTTCAAAATCATTAGGAGATACATTAGCTTGGTTCCCTTATGCCTTAGAATTTCAAAATAAACATAAATGTCACGTTATAGTATCTACCTTTTGGAATAAATTTTTTAAAAATAAATACCCTGAATTAACATTTGTAGAACCAGGTGAAACTGTACCTAACATATACGCAATGTATGAGTTAGGATGGTTTTACGATGACAATAAATTAAATGGTTTTAAACAACCCTATGATCCTAAACAATTTACTTTACAACAAACTGCAACTAATATATTAGGATTAGAATATAAAGAGGTTTTACCTAAACTAGATTATCAAGTTAAAGAACGTCCTTGGAAAGAAAAATATGTTTGTATCTCACCACACGCTTCAGCAGGTGCAAAATACTGGCAACACCCTACAGGATGGCAAGATATAATAAACCACTTAAATAGTAAAGGTTATAAAGTAGTTCAAATATCAAAAGAAAAACACAACGATAGTTGGGAAAATAGAAAATTACCCCAAAATAAATCCTTTGAAAATATTATAGATGCAACAGGAGACCATCCTATAGAAGATATAATCAATATTATTCACCATTCAGAATTATATATAGGAGTATCAAGTGGTTTAGCTTGGTTATCGTGGGCAATACAAAAACCCGTAGTAATGGTATCTGGATTTAGTTCAGAATGGACTGAATTTAGTACAAAAATCCAACGTATTATAAACAAAAATGTTTGTAATTCTTGTTTTAATAACTTTAAATTAGATGCTGGGGATTGGGATTGGTGTCCAATACATAAAGATACTTCTAGACAATTCGAATGTACTAAAAAAATATTACCCGAAAGTGTAATAGAGGGCATTACTCGCAGCCTTAGTTAATATTTATTAAGGAATAATCCTAGGTAAATTCATTAATTAATGGCTAATACAATAAGCACATCGGGCATTCAGAGTGGTAGCGTAATTCACGCCGAGAATGTAACTCGAATTATAGATGCTCTTTCTGGAACAGCAAACAACAATATCCAAATCTCAGGTTCTTTAGGAATTACAGGAAGTTTTGACATTGGTAGCGGAAGTATAGCAGAAACAGGAGTAGGAGATGCTCCTCAATTACTTGCTTATAACACAGCTAGTGGAGAAATAACATTTACAAATAGACAATCAACCTCGGGTACCTCTGGTACATCTGGTACTAGTGGTACATCTGGAACATCTGGTTCTTCAGGTACTTCTGGTACATCTGGTACATCTGGTTCATCAGGCTCTTCAGGAAGTTCAGGTACTTCAGGAACAAACGGTACAAATGGTACTTCTGGTACATCAGGTACATCTGGTACTTCAGGAACAAGTGGAGAAAAAGGAGGAGTTGAATATAATTTTGACGATTCTACTGGAGATGCCGATCCCGGAAATGGAAATATTAGATATAATACAGCTACTATAGGTACTGTTACTTTTTTATATATAGATAATGTAGATCAAAGATCTACAGATCAAACCCAATGGTTTGCTGCTTGGGATGATTCAACTAATACTAATCCCTATGGGTATGTTACTATTACTAGTAGAGATACTGGTAATATTGTTAATATATTTGAAGTTCAAGGCACAGTAACAGCATCCTCAGGATATTATAAAATTCCTGTTATAAATTTAACAGGTACTTTACCTTCAAATGGAGATAAATTATCGATCCAATTTTCTAGAACCGGAGATGTAGGTACTTCCGGAACCTCAGGTACCTCTGGTACTTCAGGCCCACTTTCAATAAATGGTGGAACCACAGGATCCATATTACTATTTTCAGGTAGTACAGGTACTTTAAATGCAAGTAATTTTTTAAATTATGATGCTGATCAATTACAAATTACTTCTTCAAATTCATCATACTTAGGTTCAGTTAACATAACTGGATCTTTAGATGTATCTGGTTCAGTAATATTAAGTGGTTCATTTAGCGGTTCATTTGAAGGGTTAATTGATTCTGCTTCTAATGCTATAAATGCATTAACATCTTCTCATACTTTAGGTACAGCCTCATTTGCAAATAACGCTACTACTGCCTCCCACACTTTTGGAACAGCTAGTATAGCAGACCGTGCTACAACAGCCTCTATAGCAGACAATATAAAATCAGGCTTAATTATTTCAGCCTCTTCGATTGCTGTATCAAATAATTTAAGTGTAGAAGGTACAGCATCATTTGGATATTTAGAAAGTATTACAGGTTCAGCTAAAATAATTGGAGACGCCTTTATTATATTAAATAATAATACACCTGCAGAACGATACGCTGGTTTAGTAGTACAAGATTCAGGTTCAAATAACAATACAGCTTCTATACAGTTTGATGGTCAAACAAATGACTGGTTTTATGAATATACAGATGATGGAGGAGCAACAGTAGATCATGCATCAATAATGTTTGGCCCTGCATTTCCTACAAAAGGATCCCCAGTTTTCCCTGCAAGTGAATCTGTACTAGTATCAGAAGGTGGGCATCATATTACTAGCTCTGCAATGTTTATTAAGAGTGATATTGTAGATATACAATTATCAACCAAAACCACAGGCTCAGTGTTAATATCAGGTAGTGATCATATCACTACTGGTAGTTTATCTATATCTGGAAGTTTAGGTGTTGGAACTGAAGCATCCGGTGTAGTAGGAGCAATATTGGCAACAAACGATGTTGTAGCGTTTGCTTCTTCAGATTTAAGATTAAAATCTAACTTAAATAAAATAGAAAATCCATTAGAGAAAATAAATCAACTTTCGGGATATGAATTTGATTGGATTCCTATGGAAGGTATTCACATTCACTCAGGACACGATATTGGAGTAATAGCCCAAGAAGTAGAAAAAGTATTTCCTGAAGTCGTTGCTGATAGAGAAAATGGATATAAAGCTGTAAAATACGAAAAATTAGTATCGGTTCTAATAGAAGGAATAAAAGAATTAAAAACAGAGCTTGATCAATTAAAAACTGAACATGCTATTATAAAAGATAGATTTAATATATAATGGCTAAAAATGTAAGAATAGTTCCCGCCTCCGGTTCTATTTACTTTACAGCTGATGGATATGATATAACCGGATCTGTAGTATTAAGAACATTAGGAGATACCGAAGATTTGGAATTCTCCACTGGAGGAGACCAACCTGCATTACTTATATCTAAAGAATCAGGCAGAATTGGAGTAGGAACAGTTTCTTCATCAGCAAAATTAGAAGTTTCTTCTTCAGTAGATGAAGATCTTTTACTTATAAAAAATGCAAGTGGTAGTATTAAAGTAAACCAAGAAGGTGTACTAGTACTATCCCCCTATCAAGGAGAAGTAACCGCGGTAAGTGGTGCACTTATATATAGTGCTTCTAATCTCTTTGTAGGTGGTTAAATATTTATAGTAGATTAATATCATAATAACCCTTAATTAAAAACAATATACAATGGCAGAATGGAAAAAGATAGTCGTCTCTGGTAGCGACATATCCCAATTAAACAACGACAGCGGATATTTAGTTGCTGGTGGAACAATCGATTCCGCTTCAGTCGCTGATAGAGCTACCTTACTATCCCCAGATGCCACAGCATCTTTTGCTGATAGTGCTTCCTTTGCTCGAATGGCCCTCGAAGGATCTGGATCTTTCAGTGGTTCATTTGAAGGAGATGGATCAGGATTAACAGGATTAGCAACAAACTTAACAGTTGATGGTGATACCGGTACACAAGATGTAGATCTTATTACAGATGATTTACAAATTCTTGGTACTACAAACGAAATTGAAACTGCTGTAACTAAAGTTGGTAACGATGTAAAAGTTACACTTGGTTTACCTGATAATATTACAGTAACAGCTTCCTTTGCTGATTTAGCAGGAACTGTTCATGATGGTAATATTACAACTGCAAAACTTGCAGATGGTGCCGTAACAACAGCTAAGATTACTGATGCTAACATTACTACCGCAAAAATTGCGGATGCTAATGTAACAGATGCCAAATTAGCCTCAGATTCAGTAACAACTGTAAAAATTGTAGATGCTAACGTAACAGCTGCTAAATTAGCAACTGATTCTGTTGAAACTGCCAAAATTGTTGATGCAAACGTAACAACTGCAAAACTTGCAGATGACGCTGTAACAACAGTAAAAATTACAGATGCAAATGTTACCGCAGCCAAATTAGCAACAAACTCTGTTGAAACAGCTAAGATTGTAGACGGTAATGTAACAACAGCTAAAATTGCAGATGCAAACGTAACAGATGCTAAACTAGCTTCTAACTCTGTAACAACTGATAAAATTGTAGACGCTAATGTTACTACAGGTAAATTAGCAGATAGTGCCGTTACAACAGCTAAAATCAATGATGGTGCTGTAACAAATGACAAAATTACAGATGGTACAATTGCCAACGTAAAATTAGTAAATGATAGTGTTACACTAGGTAGCACAGAAATAGATTTAGGACAAACTGTAACTGAAATTTCTGGATTAACCAGTATTTCTGCTACAACTGGTAGCTTCGTATTACAAGTATTCGAATCCTCTTCTACAATTATTACCTCTGGTTCAAACATCTTTGGTGATAAACAAGACGATATACAACAAATTACAGGTTCATTAAAACAATCTGGTAGTTTTACACTCTCAGGTAGTTTACTTCAATCAAACGGTGTAATTAGTGGTTCATTCCAAGGTGACGGTTCAGGATTAACTGGAGTTACTGTAGATACACTAAATAATGCTCTTACGGATGGTAATGGTATTACAGACTTTACATTTGATGGTTCAGCTACTGCAACAGTAGCAGTAGAAGCAGATGGAGCTACTTTAACAGTAGGTGCCAATGGAGTTAAAGTTTCAGACAGTGGAATTGATACTACTCAATTAGCTGATGATGCTGTAACGACAGTTAAAATCACTGACGCAAATGTAACAACTGCAAAAATTGCAGATTCTAATGTTACTACTGCTAAAATTGCAGATTCTAATGTTACTACTGCTAAAATAGCTGATTTAAACGTAACTACAGAAAAACTCGCAGCTAATGCAGTAACTACTGCTAAAATTACAGACGCAAATGTAACAGCTGCTAAATTAGCAACCAACTCAGTAGAAACTGCAAAAATTGTAGACGCTAACGTTACAACAGCTAAAATTGCTGATGCCAATGTTACTACAGGTAAACTTGCAGACAATGCTGTAACAACAGCTAAAATTACAGATGCAAACGTTACTGCGGCTAAACTTGCAAGCAATTCAGTTGAAACTGCAAAAATTGTAGACGCTAACGTAACAGCTGCTAAATTAGCAACGGATTCAGTTGAAACAGCTAAAATCGTAGACGGTAATGTTACCACTGCAAAACTTGCAGACGATGCTGTAACTACAATTAAGATTACAGACGCTAATGTTACTGCAGCTAAATTAGCTACAGATTCAGTTGAAACAGCAAAAATTGTTGATGCAAATGTAACAACTGCAAAAATTGCAGATAGTGCTGTAACAACAGCTAAAATCGCTGATGGTGATGTAACAAATGCTAAATTAGCTAACGATAGTGTAATATTAGGTACTACAGAAATTGATTTAGGTCAAACTGTAACAGAAATCTCAGGATTAACTAGTATTTCAGCTGTAACAGGTAGCTTTGTATTACAGGTTTACGAATCCTCTTCTACGATTATTACTTCAGGATCAAACATCTTTGGTAATGATCAAAACGATATTCAACAAGTAACAGGATCATTAAAACAATCAGGAAGTTATACACTTTCAGGAAGCTTATTACAATCAAACGGTGTAATTAGCGGTTCATTTATTGGTGATGGTTCAGGATTAACAGGAGTTGCTGTAGATCAATTAAATAATTCTCTTACAGACGGAAATGGTATTGCAGATTTCACATTCGATGGAAGTGGTGCTGCTACTGTAGCTGTTGAAGCAGATGGATCTACCTTAACAGTAGGTGCTAGTGGTGTAAAAGTTTCTGATGCAGGAATTGACACTACTCAATTAGCCGACAATGCTGTAACAACTGCTAAAATTACCGACTTAAATGTAACAACTGGTAAACTTGCAGACGGTGCAGTAACAACAGCAAAAATCACTGATGCTAACGTTACAACAGCTAAAATTGCTGATGCTAACGTTACAACAGCTAAAATTGCTGATGCAAATGTAACAGTTGACAAATTAGCAACTGATTCAGTAACTACAGCTAAAATTGTAGATGCCAATGTTACAACTGCCAAAATTGCAGACGCTAACGTTACTACAGGTAAATTAGCTGATGATGCTGTAACGACAGTTAAAATCACAGATGCAAACGTAACAGCTGCTAAATTAGCAACAGATTCTGTTGAAACAGCTAAGATCGTTGATGCAAATGTTACTACTGCCAAACTCGCTGACAATGCCGTAACAACGGTTAAAATCACTGATGCTAACGTAACTACCGCAAAAATTGCTGATAGTAATGTTACAACTGCAAAAATTGCAGATAGTGCAGTAACAAACGATAAAATTACAGACGGTACGATTGCTAATGCTAAATTAGTAAACGATAGTCTTACATTTGGTGTAACAGAACAAGCACTTGGTTCAACTATAACAGAAATTAAAGGTTTAACTTTAATTAGTGCTGATACAGGTACATTTGTTCACCAAATTTTCGAATCCTCTTCTACAATTATTACTTCCGGATCAAACGTATTTGGTAATGATGCAGGAGATATTCAACAAATTACTGGTTCATTAAAACAATCAGGTAGTATTACATTATCTGGTAGTTTATTACAATCACATGGTGTAATTAGTGGTTCATTTATTGGAGATGGTTCAGGATTAACTGGATTAGCTACAATATTAACCATTGATGGTGATTCAGGAGGTACCTCAACAGTAGATTTACAAACACAAAATCTAGATATTGCTGGTACAGCAAACGAAATTGAAACTTCAGTTTCAGGTCAAACTATTACTATTGGTTTACCTACTAATATTACAGTAACAGCTTCATATGCTGATACAGCAAGTATTGCTAGAACTGCAGATTCAGCTTCAAACTCAACAAATGCTATTTCAGCCTCAGCTACAGTAGCGGGTCAATTATTCCCAACAACAGAGGGATTAAATGGTCAAGCTCTTGTAACAGATGGTGCTGGTCAATTAATATATGCTGATGCATTCGGAACTGGTTCAACTAAGAAATTAAACCAAACCGTAGCAGCAGAAACTTGGTCGTTTGTTCACAATTTAGATGAAGAATATCCTATAGTACAAATTTGGGATACTACTGGAGATATGATTCTTCCAGACAGAATTGTAACTATAAATGCCAATACTGTTGAAATTATATTCCCTGTGCCTGTTGCCGGTATCGCCGCTGCAATGGTAGGTGGAATGGGAATTTCAGCTTCTGAAGCAACCCATGCTCAAACAGCCTCAGTCGCTGATCGTGCTACAGAATTAAGCGTAGATGCAACAGCTTCATTTGCTGATGTAGCAGGAACAGTTCACGCTGGTAATATTACTACTACTGAATTAGCTGATAATGCAGTAACAAATGCTAAAATTACAGATGGTACAATTGCCAACGTAAAATTAGTAAATGATAGTGTTATTCTTGGTACAACAGAAGTAGATTTAGGTGCCACTTCAACCACTTTAGTAGGATTAACTAACGTAGAAAGTACTATGTTCAGTGGTTCCTTCAAAGGTGATGGTTCCTTATTAACTGGATTAGTAACAGAATTAGATATTGCTGGTGATACAGGTACAGATGCTTTAGATCTTAAAGTTGATACATTAAATGTAGTCGGTACTACTGGTGAAATTGAAACCGCTGTAACAAATAATCAAATTCAAATTGGATTACCTAGTAACGTAACAGTTGGAAACGACTTAACTGTAACAGGTGATGCAACTATTGCTGGAGATTTAGTAGTAGGTGGTGCTATAGTAAGTGCTTCTTCGTTGGAAGTTGCAGATCAATTTATTATATTAGCATCCGGTTCAAATGGTGCGATTGATGGTGGTATCATTATTAATCAAGTCGATGATGATCCAGATGGTAGAGGTAAAGCATTTGCTTACGATTCTAGTGCAAACAGATGGGCATTACAATCAGAATTGGTTGATTCTGCCACAACAATTACACCAGATGCGTATATGGGTGTTATTCAAGAAAGTGCAGGTGCTCCAAGTTCCGATCCAACATATGGTGGAACAAATGGTAAAGGTACGATTTTTGTAGATACCTCAAATAACGAAGCTTATATTTACATATAATAGACAATGTTTAAAAAAGTTATGGGATTATTAGATAAAATCAGAGAAAAGGAAGCTGCCCAGGAGGCGGCTTCCTCTGTCTCTAAAAAAGAAAAAAAGACTTCTAAAGAAGATTTATCATTAAATGCTGAAGAAACAAAAATTCTTTTACATTTAATTAAAAATTCAAATTTTAAAGGAGAAAGTGTAGAATTAGTATACAATCTTACTTTAAAACTCCAAAAAGTTCTAAATATTTTAGGTTAAATAATATATATTTATACTAGAGCATTATTGGCCCGAAAGGGAAGTGGGCATCCTATGATGTAACCAACCGTAATAGAGTATATATGCCAAACTGGAAAAAAATAGTCGTTGGAGATTCCAACGCATCCTTAGCGTCACTTAATATAAGTGGTAATTTAACTGCATCCGCAGCATACCTAGAATCTGCCTCAATTGGTCATTTACAGACCATATACGAGACAGCTTCCGTTATTTATAGTTCAGGCTCAACCAAATTTGGTGATACATCCGATGATACTCATGAATACACCGGTTCTCTTTCAATATCAGGTTCAATATCAATTGTTGAAGGAGCCCAATTAACAGGTACTTCAAGTTTTGCTATAACAGCATCGCATGCCCTAAACGTACCTGACACGGCTTCCCACGCTTTAACAGCGGTAACAGCCTCACACACATCAGGTACTGCCTCATTCGCAAATAACGCTACTACATCGTCTTATACGCTAACTGGTGACGGGGTGTTTAGTGGTTCATTTAGTGGATCATTTCAAGGAAATGCAGCCGAACTAAATGTAATCCCCTTCCCGTTCACTGGTTCAGGTGAAATGCAAGGTGATTTAACAGTTCACTCTTTACAAGATTATACTGACGAAGATTACGTAGAAAGTTATTTCGCAGGTACCGCAATATACTCAGATGGAGATATAGCATTAACAGGTAGTATTTTTAGTGCTTATATTAATGCAAATACCTTTACAGGATCATTCTTAAATGATACAGGATATGTTGTGTTAACACAAGTATCTCAAAGTTTAAACTTTACTGACGATTCTGCTGCACAAGCTGGTGGGGTGCCGTTAGGAGGATTGTATAGAAACGGAAATACCATACAAATTAGAATAAGTTAACAATATTTATAATATATAATAGACATGCCAAACGGAAGTTTAACATTACGCTCAGGATTAGGTAGAAAATTAACTACCGGAGAAATGGATGATAACTTAATATTTTTAAGTGCATCCTATTCTCATCGCCAAGATTTATTAGATAGTACAGGATCATACGTTGTATCACATTCATTAAATGAAAATTATCCTGTAGTAACAGTATGGGATACTGGTAGTGGAGGAGTTAATCCTGAAGTAGTATTACCTAATAGCATAATTTCAAACAATACCAATACTATAACAGTAAATTTTGGTGAGCCTTTTAATGGACATATTATAATTAAAGTATAAGTTTTAAATAAAACTCAATATTTATCATCGATTAAAACAACATAATAACCCCCTAAGAAAAAATAAAATATGAAATCATACGGTATAGCAATGGTAGCCGGTACCTTAGCGATGGATGGAAATGCATCCTCTAATCTATCCGGATCATTTACGGGATCTTTTTCAGGTAGTACAACAGATGAGTTTTATGCTTCTGGTGCTTTTAGTGGATCCTATGAAGGTGATGGAGCCTTATTAACGGGAATCGTAGCTACTGATCTAGATATTGATGCCTTTGGAGATGATTTAACCGGTACTACCATTACGGGGGCAGATAGACTAATTGTATCCGATGCTTCAGAAGGAGGTTCTGAAGGTAGAATGAATATATCCCAGTTAGCCCCAGCTTTAGTTGGAGCGGGTTTAGATGCAAGTCAAGGTAGTCTTAGAATTAATGCTACTGCAGCAGGAAATGGATTATCTGGAGGTGATGGTTCAGCTTTAGCAGTAAATGTAGATGATTCTTCTATTGAAATTGATACGGATTCATTAAGAGTTAAAGCAAGTGGTATTACCAATGCTATGTTAAATGGTTCAATTGCTAATGATAAACTAGCAAATGATGGTATTACTATTGCAGGAGTTGATACTTCACTAGGTGGAACCATTACCGCAGATACAATTGCAGGTCAAATCTCTGCTGATACAATCACAAACTCTCAACTAGCTAATGATAACATCACAATTGCTGGTGCTTCAACTGCACTAGGGGGCACTATTACCGCAGATACAATTGCAGGAGCAATTTCCAATGATACTATTACTAATGCACAATTAGCAAATGATTCTATAACAATTAATGGAACTTCTACTGCATTAGGTACTTCTTATAGTGTAACAAAAGCAGATGTAGGATTAGGAAATGCAGATAACACATCAGATGCTAGTAAACCAGTATCAACTGCTACTCAAACTGCATTAGACCTAAAAGCACCATTAGCTTCACCAACATTTACTGGAACAGTAAGTGGTGTAACTAAAGCACACGTAGGACTTGGAAACGTTGATAACACTGCAGATTCTGCTAAACCAGTATCTACTGCACAACAAACCGCATTGAACTTGAAAGCTAATTTAGCTTCTCCAACATTTACTGGAACTGTTATAGCACCAACACCTTCAAATGGTGATGATTCTACTAAAGTTGCTACTACTGCATTTGTAATGCAAGAAGTATCTGATTTATTAGGTGGTGCACCAGCAGCGTATGATACATTAATTGAACTCTCTGCTTCTCTTGCAAATGGAGATTCTGATGTGGTTGCTTTAACAGCTGAAGTAGCTACTAAAGCTACAAAAGCAAATAACTTAAGTGATTTAACTAACGCATCTACAGCAAGAACAAACTTAGGGTTAGGTTCAATTGCAACATTAAGTAGTATTGACATTTCAACTAATACAAACTTAGCTGCTAGTACAGGTATTACCTTAACAGGAGATACATTAACAACAAATGATGGACAAATTGTTCACGATAATTTAAGTGGATTTGTAGCAGATGAACATATTGCCCATAGTGGGGTAACACTAACAGCAGGAAATGGTTTAACAGGAGGAGGTACTATAGCTGCAAGTAGAACATTTGCAGTAGGAGCAGGTACACTTATAGATGTAGCAGCAGATACCGTAAATGTAGATCTATCAGAACTATCAACTTCAACAACTAATGGGGATGGAGATTATTTTGTAGTAGTAGATACATCAAATGCTCAAAGAAAATTAACAAAAGCAAATATTGCTTTATCTGAATTTAATAACGATTCTGGATGGACATCGAATGTAGGAGACATTACAGGTGTAACAGCAGGTAACGGTTTAACAGGAGGTGGCTCATCAGGAGCTGTAACAGTTAATGTTGTTGCGGGTACAGGTATTAGTGTTGCTGCAGATTCAGTGTCTACAAATGATGGGCAAATTGTCCACGATAACTTATCAGGATTTGTAGCTAACGAACACATTGATCACTCTGGAGTATCAATTACCGCAGGTAATGGTTTAACAGGTGGTGGTACAATTAATTCTACTAGAACATTAAACATTGGTGAAGGAACAGGTATCACAGTCGCAGCAGACACTATATCTACAAATGATGGAGAAATTGTCCACGATAACTTATCAGGATTTGTAGCTAACGAACACATTGATCACTCTGGAGTATCAATTACCGCAGGTAATGGTTTAACAGGTGGTGGTACAATTAATTCTACTAGAACATTAAACATTGGAGCTGGTACAGGTATTGATGTAGCAGCGGATGCTATTTCAGTAGACGTATCAGATTTTATGTCTAATGGTGCAAATAATCGTATTCTTACAGCAACTGGTACGGATGCAATGAATGCTGAAGCAAACCTAACATTTGATGGTACAACTTTTCTAGTTTCTGCTGCAAAATCCCGAACAGATGGTCTTGGGGTAGGTATTGCACCATCATCAACTGTAGGGGTAATTCAAGCTTCAAATGATGTTATAGCATTCGCTTCTTCAGATGAAAGATTAAAAGAAAACGTAACATCTATTGAAAGTGCTTTAAATAAAGTAGAATCTTTAAGAGGTGTTGAATTTGATTGGATCGCTAATAAAGAAATCCACCCTAACGAGGGACATGATTTAGGAGTAATTGCTCAAGAAGTTGAAGCAGTGCTACCAGAATTAGTTCAAACTAGAGAAAACGGATATAAAGCAGTTAAATACGATAAATTAACAGCCGTATTAATTGAGGCAGTAAAAGAATTATCTGCTAGAGTAAAAACTTTAGAAGGATATCATAATTAAAATAAATTTATAAAAAATGGCATTAACCGGAACATTTGAAACTTATACCCCTGTCTTCTCAGAAACAGAATATACTTATACTTCTTTATCAGTACCTAATGATATTAGTGTAGATGATCCTTATTATGTTCATAGAGGAACTACTATTATACAATCTCAATCTGCGGTAGAATCTGTAGAAACTTCTTCTGTTAGTGGATATATAAGTGTTTACCAATTCACATCTTTTAAATCTGAAATTACAGGTGATACATATGACTCCTTAGCAGTTTGGTATAATGTTTATAATAATGAAGCCTCTAGAAGTGCTGATTGGAATAATTGGTCATCTCAAGGAGAAATAACTTTTTCAACAACTTTAGCCCCTGAAGATGATGTAAGATCAAAGGGATATGAATTACTTAAATCTCAAGACGGATGGGGTAATTTAACAGACGCATAATAAATAAAACTAAAATAAAATGGCAGTACCAAGTTCAGGACAGTTAGGATTATACGAAGATATTTTTACAGCTTTTAATGAACATTCTCAAGGAGATAATTCATTGCACAATGCTTCCACATACGCCGGGTTTTCTACCCCAGACGCTATGTCTGATTTTTATGGGTATGTAGATGCAGTTGCACCTTCAGTTACAACAAATGCTGCTACTAGTGTTGGAAGTACTAGTATGACAATAAATGGTAATGTAACTAGCGATGGTGGTGGAACAATTACAGAAAGGGGATTCTATTTTGGAACCTCTACTACTGCTACCAGTAATACAAAATATGTAGTATCAGGCACCACAGGAGCTTTTTCAAATAGTAGAGGAGGATTATCAGCTGGTACTTTATATAGAATATTTGCCTTTGCAACTAATGTTGCAGGAACCACAATAGCTGGTAGAGTTGATCAATATACTACATTTACAGCTACTTTTTCCCCATCATCCTTTTATGTAAGAATAGGAGGATATCATACTGATAGACACTATTGGTATAATCCAACTTCAGGATGGGTAAATAATTCTACTACTACTAGAAGGCATGCTAACCATGGTGGAGTAACTGTTCAATCTGCAACTAATACCCCTAATTTAGGACAAGGTCAACTTACAAATCATCCCCAAGCCCAAGGTGGATCACCATTTGCATGGGGATGTGTGAATAGAAATAAAACACAACTTTTTTCCACTCAATTTATCTATAATGGTCAAACTAGAGGAGGTACTTACTCTTGGTAGTTTATTAAATAGTAAAAATAGGGAACGCTTGCGTTCCCTTTTTTTGTTCTCGTATATATTTTAAATATTTATATTAAATAATTAATTAAATTCGTTATGGCAATAAAACAAACAAAGGTAACAGAGGAGGAATTAAAGGAACTAGAAAACTTTCAACAAAACATTAACGTTATAACATACCAATTAGGACAGTTAGCGTTAAGAAAGTTAAATTTAGAAAAAGAAGAAGAAAATTTGGAAATACGATATGACCAAATACTTCTACAAGAAAAAGAATTGGGCGATCGTTTAAAAGAAAAATATGGTAGTGCCCAAATCGATTTAAAAACAGGTGAGATCATACAATCGGAATAATGTTTTTGAACTCCCCTTACATATTTATCATTGATAAAATAACTAATAACAATGGCTGAAACTTTATTATCCCCAGGAGTATTAACACGTGAGAACGATCAATCACTAGTTACTCAAGGACCTATTGTTGCAGGTTTGGCTTTAGTAGGCCCAACTGTAAAAGGACCTGTTAATGTTCCAACAGTAGTTACTTCATATAGTGACTTCAAAAATAAATTTGGTGGTGCATTCGAAAGTGCTAGTATTCGATATGAATATTTAACTTCAATCGCTGTAAACAATTACTTCCAACAAGGTGGTGAGACTGCTTTAATAACTAGAGTTGCATCTGGTTCTTACACTCCCTCAACCGCTGACGTTAGAGCAATTATGCATGCTGATTCTTCTTCATTCACATTAGAGACAATTTCTCAAGGTGAAATCATGAACAACTCAGGTAGTGTATCTACAAGTGGTTCATTAGTAAGTGGTTCAGGTGATAACGTACGTTGGGAAATTGCAGGAATTGATTCAGGAAGTGGTACGTTTAATCTACTAGTTCGTGGTGGAAATGACAATTCTAAATCAAAAACAATATTAGAAAGCTGGAATGATTTATCATTAGATCCAAATTCAGACAACTATATCGAAGCTGTAATTGGTAACCAAACAAGAAACTTCGATACCGATAGTGATGGTAATCAATTTATCCAAACAACTGGATCTTACGTTAATAACAGCCGTTACGTAAGAGTATCTTCAGTAGGGTTACCAACATTAAACTACTTAGATAACGACGGAAACTTTAAAGCAGAATACACTTCATCTCTACCACAAGTAGGAAGTGGATCTTTAGAAGGAGCATTTGCAAATGGTACTGGTAAAATTTATGGAGATGGTGCTAATGCAAACACTAGATTAAAAATGTTTGATGAAATTGATGTTTCATCTATCCAAGGTCTAGAACCATCTCACTATACAGCCTCACTAGCTCTTCTACAAAATCAAGACGAATACGATTATGAAATCTTATCTATTCCCGGTGTAACAATTCAAAACGGATTAGTTGCTGTAAATACAGCGATTGATACGGTTACAGAAAGAGGAGATGCGATTGCCGTAGTTGATACAAGAAATTATGGTTCAACACTTAACCAAGCCGTAACTTCCGCTGGAGCTGTTGATTCAAGCTACGCTGCTACATACTGGCCTTGGGTTCAAGTACAATCAGGTGAAACTGGAAAACTAGTTTGGGCACCTGCTTCTACAGTAATTCCTGGAGTATATGCTACTAACGATAGATTAGGAGCTGAATGGTTCGCACCTGCTGGATTTAACAGAGGTGGTGTAGGTGGTGTAATCCAAGCTGAAAGAAAATTATCACCAGCTGATCGTGATAAACTGTATTTAGCTAAAGTTAACCCATTAGCTACATTCCCAGGAAATGGAACAGTAGCATTTGGACAGAAAACATTACAAACTAAAGCAACTGCCTTAGATAGAGTAAATGTAAGAAGATTGTTAATTGAATTGAAACGTACTATTGGAAACATTGGTAAAACGTTACTATTCGAACAAAACACAGCTGCAACTAGAAATAGATTTTTATCACAAGTTAACCCATATCTAGAATCAATACAACAACGTCAAGGATTGTACACTTATAGAGTGGTAATGGATGATACAAACAACACAGCTGATGTGATTGACAGAAATCAAATGGTAGGACAAATATTCATCCAACCAACTAAAACAGCTGAATATATAATCTTAGACTTTAATGTAACGCCTACTGGTGTAACATTCTAAAAGTTTAAAAATACAATATTTATAATAAACATAAATTAAAATGGCAGTATTAGATCCCAATGAAATAATGTTCACCGCCTTTGAACCCAAAGTGCAAAACAGGTTCATTCTATATGTAGACGGTATTCCCGCTTACTTAATCAAGAACGCAACTGCACCTGGATTCGACGCTGGTGAAATCACCTTAGATCATATTAACACTTACCGTAAAGTAAAAGGTAAAGTTCGTTGGAACGATATGACTTTAGGTTTATATGATCCTGTAACCCCATCAGGAGCTCAAGCCGTAATGGAATGGGCACGTTTAGCTCACGAATCAGTAACTGGTCGTGACGGATATTCAGATTTCTACAAGAAAGACTTAACATTAGATATATTAGGTCCTGTAGGAGATGTAGTATCAGAATGGGTGATCAAAGGAGCATACGTTAAAACTGCCAGTTTCGGTGAATACGATTGGAGTGCAGATGCTGCTATCAATTTAGATATCACCATTGCAATGGATTATTGTATCCTAAACTTCTAAAAATACCCCAACCCTCCAACCCTGAATTAGGTGTTCCATTTGGAACACCTTTTTCTATTTCGTATATTTATATACACAAATAAGTTATTTATAGTATGGAACAACAAGTTACAGAAAACAAATTTAAATTTCCCACTGAAGTCGTTGAGTTACCATCTAAAGGATTAATATATCCTAAGGACAACCCACTATCATCCGGCAAGATAGAAATGAAATACATGACAGCTAAGGAAGAAGATATCCTTACCAACCAGAATTATATTTCAAAAGGTATAGTGTTGGATAAACTCATTGAATCGCTGATTGTCTCTAAAATTAATTATAGAGATTTAATTACAGGAGATAAAAATGCCTTATTAATAGCATCTCGTGTATTAGGTTATGGTAAAGACTATACCTTTAAATCCTTTAATTCTTCAACAAGTCAAATGGAAGATTTTACAATTGATTTAACAACCCTAGAAGATAAACTATTAGATCCTAATGATCTTAAAGAAAACGGAGTAAATGAATTTGAATTTACATTACCACATTCAAAAACCACCATTACTTACAAGTTATTAACACATGGTGATGAAAAGGATATAGAAAGGGAAATTAAAGGATTACAAAAAATTAATAAAGAAACTTCACCGGAATCCTCAACCCGTTTAAAATACTTAATTACATCAGTAGATGGTGATAGAGAAAAGAAAACAATTAGAGAATTTGTAGATACCTACTTATTAGCTAGAGATTCTAGGTCTTTGCGTGAAGAAATTAAACGCATAGCCCCAGATGTAAATTTAATATATACCGGGGAAGATGACGAGGAGGACATCGTTATCCCCATCAATCTTAACTTTTTTTGGCCTGACGCCCGAATATAGGCAAAATCTATTTTCTCAAATACATGAAATTGTATTTCATGGTAATGGGGGATATGATTGGCATACCCTATATAATATGCCTATTTGGCTTCGTAATTTTACCTTTAAAAAAATTGAAGAATATTACGAAAAACAAAACGAAGCTAATGATAAGCAAAATAATATGCTTAAAAATAATAGCAAAGAAATAGCAAGACCTAATATTAATCCTGCTAATGTATATAATGCATCAGTGCCTACTAAAAAGTAGGCACTTTTCATATTTATATTATATACCCTTATATGGCTGACGAAGAAGATAATATTAAAAAGGAGTTTAGATCTGCAGCAGAAGAAACAGCAGCGGTGTTTGGAAATACCCTAGCTAGTATCTCAGAAGAATATTCTAGAAAATTAAGAGAAGAAGCAGATAACCTTGATGATTTAGGTAAATCTTTATTAAGAAATTTTAAAAATGATTTAGCTTCTTTAGGTAGATCTAGTTCAGCTTTATTAGATATCCAAACTAAATTATTAAATGGTAATTTAAAACAACAAGATATAGCTAAAGCTATTCAATCTATTGATTTAAAAATCAATAAAATTAGAAATGATAGAAATCAACTTGAACTCGAATTTGGTAAACTTTCTAAAAAACAAGAAGAAGACTTTACTAAAGCATTATCAATTGCCCAGGAACAGAAAAAATCAATTAAAGAACAAGGTCAAGAATTAGATAATGTTAATAAAAAATTAGGAGTAGCAGGAACTGCTCTAGGAATTGCTGGAGGAATCCTTAAAAAAATATCAGGCACTAATCCTTTTGAAAATATAGTCTCCTCAGCGGCCGCCGCAAATGCTCAAATTAAACTTAATAATGAAGAATTAAAAGATTCTTTAAACCTTACAGAAGAAAGAAGAGCAGAACTTACAAAAGAAAATCAAGATTTAAAATCTCAAACAACTGTTAGAGGTCAAATTGGAAAAAAACTTAAAGAATCCTTAACAGTTACTAACCTAGTAATGGTAGCGGGTGCCGCTATTTTAAAATCTGCACTTGAATTAAATAAAGTTCAAACTGAATTTAGAAGATTAACAGGAGAATCAGCATCAAATTTTACAAGTTTTAATGACGCTTTAATTAGTGGTATTGATCAAATTAAAACCCTAACAGCACTAACAGAACAATTTGGGTTTAATGCTAATGCTGCTTTTGATCAAATTAATATCCAAGAAGCAGCTGAACTAGAAGTATTACTTGGCCTATCAGCTGAAGAAGCAGGTTTACTAGCATTTAATGCCCAAGTAAGTGGTGAAAATTTAAAAGATGGAGCTGCTAATGCCTTTAAAGGAGTAAGTCCTTTATTATCTCAAAGAAAAATTTTACAAGAAATTGCTAAAGTTTCTCCTTCTATAGCTATGTCTTTTGGTAATAGTAATGAAGAACTAGCTAAGGCTGCTTCTAATGCTAAATTATTAGGATTAAATTTAAGCCAAGTAGATAAAATAGCAGGAGGTTTATTAGACATAGAACAATCCCTTACAGCTGAATTTGAAGCTGAAGTTATTACTGGAAAACAGTTAAATTTAGAAAGAGCAAGAATGTTTGCTTTAACTAACGATTTAGCAGGGGTAACAAAAGAATTAACTAAACAGGGTATTACCCAAGAAAGTTTTGCAAAGTCTAATAGAATTGAGCAAGAAGCAGTAGCTGCAGCACTTGGTTTAAGTAGAGATGAATTATCTAAATCTTTACAAGAACAAGCTATCCTTAGTGGAATGAGTGCTGAAGAAATTAAAGCTAAAGAAATAGCAGATGCTAAAAGATTAACAGCACAACAACAACTTAATAAAGCAATAGAAAAAATGACTGTTGCTCTAGCAGGGCCTGTAGAATTAATGGCTAGTTTGCTTAGTAATTCGGTAGTATTATATACTACTATGGGAATGATTGGAGTTATTATGACCCAGTCTATTTTAGGTAGCATGGTTAAGCTTGGTGCAGCACTAATTCCCGTAATTGCAAGAATGGGGTTTCTAGTTGGGTTAAGTGTAGCTGATGCTACTGCTAAATTAACAGCTTTGTCTGCTGCTACTTTAGGTATAGGAACCATAGTTGCACTTGCAGCGGCAGGTGCTGGTATAGCTTATTTATATAATAAAGTAAGTGAAGCTAAGTCACAAGGTGTCAATGATGGTATAGCACCATCCTCAAAAGGTCCATTTACTATTACAGATAGCTATGGAGCAACGGCAATCACAGCTAAAGGAGATGGATTAGCAGTATCACCAAACATCAGAAGAGAGGGTAGAAACGATAGTGCCCCAATCGATTACGAAAAACTAGCAAACGCAATCGCTAAAGGTGCTGAAAGAGGTACTTCACGTGCTACTGTAGTTACAAATTTAGATGGTGATAGAATATCCACTCGATTACAACCATCACTAGCAGTTAATACTAGAAGATATTCAGTTTAAAATATTTATAATAAATAAAATTAAAATTATGGCGATCCTAGGAACAGAAAAAACATCCAATTTAAGTACAGGAGGAGTAAAACCTGATAATCTTGATATTTTAAGAGATTCAAACTTACATGATGTAGCTTCTTTAAGTGGTCAAGGTTTACCACAAGTAAATCCTGCAATAACAAAGCTACAACCTGCTAACCCATCAGATCTTGATTTAAATGGTGGTTTACCTAAAACAGGTACTTATAGAGATAACGCACCTGAGGGGGCATCATTCTAAAAAATGGCTATAAAAGATCTATATAACGATCCTGATAGCTTTAAGTATAATTCAAAAGGTAATAAGTATACAAAAGATATTAGAGGTGGTGGTTCTTCAGGTCAACCTTTTATAAAGGCACCTGTACCTGATACCATTGACCAACTTAATAACTTAACTACCGAGGCATTAAGCTTAGACTATCCAATTCGTGGTGGTTCCTATGAGGAGCTAGCCGCTAGAACGGACTTTGCTCGTATAGATCGTTTTTTATTATCTTACCCTCAAGGTAAAGCATTTTTAGATAAACAAGCCGGGTTAAATTTATCTAACCCTTTAATGGAATCCCGTCAACAAGGTGGAAGACCAAACACTATGCAATATAGTGATGGTAGAAACCTAATGAAACAAATAGCTGAGGGTGGTACTGGATTCAGGTACCCACAAGCGGGATTAAATGAGAATGAACTTGGTTACATTGAAAACACATATCAATATGTTGTATCACATAAACCAAAAGATAGAAATAGATTAGTTGCTTTATATAATTTTAAAGTAAACCCTTCACCTACAGATACATTTGAAGGAGGAGCCATTGCTCGTGAACTAGGAATAAATGATTTAATTGATTCAGAATTATTTTTCTACCAAAATGGTCCTGGTTCATTATATGGTTTAGGTAGTACTACAATCCGTACTGCTACAGATGCTAAAAATCGACCCTTACTAACTAAAAACGCTCCTAATTTTACTGGTCCCTATTATCAAACTAATTTAGATAATATAGAAGTCCAAGCTAGACCAGTAACCACGTATCAATATTTTAGCACTTTAGGAGCAAGTAGAATATATCAGTTAGGAGATACTTTAACTGGTGTAAGTCAAGATAATCAAATCCAAAATACTTATCAACAATCTAGTAAAGATTTTATTAGAGTAGAAAAGGTACCTGAAGTACCCACTACTACACAATACACCCAGCTTGGATATACAATGGGGTATACTACTTTACTAAATCAAAAACCCCAAGGTGAAACTAATTCATCCCTTCCTTCTGAAGATTTTAGAAAAAATATTTTAGAACCACAAAAAGTTTTTTCTAGAGATTATAGAAATCGTAATGTAAACATAGCTACTAGAGTAGGAATAGGAAACCCTGGCAGTTCTTTACTAGACAGAACTGATATAGCAAATACAAACCCAACTACCCAGGATAAGGTAAATATGTCTCCTTTAGTAACTAGAGGAAATGATGTCCCTGTTGAAAATGATGGTGAAGTAAGAGATTTAATAAAATTCGCTTTTGAAACATTATCAAATAATAATGATGTAACCACCAGAGCTCATTTTAGAGCATTTTTAACTGGATTTAGTGATAGCCATAGTGCACAATGGGATTCAAAACGTTATGCTGGTAGAGGGGAAAATTTCTACACATACCAGGGATTTGATCGTGATGTAAGTTTTAATTTTAAAATTGCACCTCAATCACGTCCTGAATTAAAAGTGTTATATCAAAAATTTAACTTTTTAGTCTCTTCTCTTTATCCTGATTATACTGGTAATGGATTTATGAGAGGAAACATTACCAAATTAACCATAGGTGAATATTTTTATAGAGTACCTGGAATTATTACAGGATTAAATATAACTGTAAATGATGAATATCCTTGGGAAATAAAAATGACCCAACCCGAAGATGGGGCTGATGTAGATATGATGGAATTACCTCAAATTTTAGATGTAGCTGTTTCATTTAAACCTATTTTAGATGTTTTACCTAAAAAAGGTAGAAAAGTTCCAATAATAATGACTAACCTTGTTGAAAATAACTTCTTATCTCAAACATTTTAATGGCAAGAAGATACGAAAATATAGGAACATATAAAGGAATTGGTGGTAAAGTAATTTATTTACCAACCCAATACCCTAACCTTGTACCTTCAAATGAAGATTATTATATTATATCGAGAGATCAAGATAGATTAGATTTAATAGCATACGATTTTTACGGTGATGCTACTTTATGGTGGGTTATAGCTATGGCAAACGATTTACCTGGAGATTCAATGTTTCCTCCACTTGGTTTTCAATTAAGAGTACCTGCTAATATAGATGCAGCATTAAATGCTTTTGATGGCGCTAATAGTTAAAAAATGTTATGGCTAAATATAAAAATATTGTTGGTACTGGTTTATTAGATTACGTTCAAACACAAATTACAGAACGTGAACAAATAGTTAACCAACCAACCCGCACCCCAGACCAATTACAATGGTTAACTAATAGAACAGGATGGTTTCGTCTTAGTTCAGGAGTTGACTTTAACCCCGCTCCTAAACCTCCAATAACTACTCTAGAAGGCCCAGGTAGAGGTAAAGAAGGTCCTGCTAATCTTGTAGAAGTTTTTAATCCTGAAGGATATTCTGATAATTTAGCTAAACAATATGTTTTACAAAGTGGAACTGTTTCAACTACAGATGGAAATGATATAAATTTAAAAAAAGGTTTTAGTGAAACTTATTCTCAAGGTGAAACTGATAAATTAGGTTATAAACCTATGCCTGGTATTACAGGTGTTAAAGTAGGCACCGGAGGTAGATGGCAAACCTTAATGCAAGCCGATATAGATTTTGTCTGTTATGACCTAGACCAGTTGGATATAATGACTAAACTTTATATGAGTTTAGGAACTAGTTTATTTTTAGAATGGGGACATACCCCTTATATTGATAATAATGGAACATTACAGAAAAACATTCGCCCAATTAATTTCTTTAGTTTTGATGATAAAGATGAATTGTTACAAGCTATAACTAAAAAACGTCAAGATACTTTTGGTAACTATGATGGTATGGTAGGTACAGTTTATAATTTTGATTATAAATCAAATAATGATGGTTCCTATAATTGTAGTGTTAAACTTATGGGGCCTGGGGGTATGTTAGAATCATTAAAAATTAATGGATCTATTAATATTGATTTTGATGCCGGGAAAAATATAGAAGCAGAAAAGTATTCTTCTACATTAGGAAATGCTTTATACGCTTTGCATAATTATTTATCTAAAAGAGATGATTTATTTAAAACTGAAAGAATAGCTTATTCTTCGGTTGGTCCCTCTTTAGTAAAAAGTGATTTTTCAACTGCTAAATTTGGTAAAATAGAACCCAAAGATTTCTTTAAAGGAGAACCTGAAAATAATGTTTGGGGTGGTATTGAAGAAACATTAGAAACTACTAATTGGGGTGAACTTTTAAATAGCATATATTCAGCAGCAACTTATAATAAAGTTTTTTTTAATAAAAATAACTCTGAAGTAGAATACAAATTAGATGTACAACCTCCCGCTTTACCTTCTCCTTTATCTAATTTTTCTGCTTTTGGAAATGCCTATCAATTAGTAATGGGTCTAAAATCCCCAGAACTTAACGATGGTTTAAATACAATACCTACAGATTTTTATAGTGGTTATGCTAATATTTTAAAAACTGAAGAAAAAGAAAATCAAATAGGTACTTATATTACTTTAGGTCATTTATTTGCTTTAATTCAACATATAGGAGTTTTTACTGAAACTAAAGAAGGTATAACTTTAGATGCATCCCCTGATACTTCAACTTGTAAACCTATAGTATATCTTGATTACCACCCAGACAATACAGAAATTCTTACTGGTCCCTTAGAATGTAGTGTAGACCCAACTAAATGTTTAATACCATGGTCACCTACAGAAAAACCCTCTTCATTTTTTGCTCCACTAGATATTGATTCTGATTCTAAAGAAGAATGGTGGGGTGGTTTAGATAAATTAGGAAATAAATTTAAAAACTTTGTAAATTATCCTGATAAAAATAAAGTAAATCCTGTATTAGGTGATAGTTTTATGGGGAAAGTATTTAATATTTTAGTTAATCTTAAATTTGCTTATACTACTTTAGAAAGTCTATCAAATAATGAAGATAAAAGTGTTAATTTAATAGAATATGTAAATGCTATATTAGATGGTATTAATCTAAGTTTAGGTCAAGTTAATAATTTAAGAGCATTTGTTGGAGATGATGGTAAAGTATTAAGAATTATAGATGAAAATGTAGTAGAACCTTTAGTACCTGAAAAAATGATATCTATTCCTAACTTCGGGTTAAAATCTACAGTTTATGATTATGGTTTTAGTTCTAAAATTACCCCTAAGTTAGCTTCCCAAATAGTAATAGCTGCTCAAGCTAGAGACACAGGAGGTGTAAAACAATTTTCTGAAGATGTTTTATCATATCAGAGTATGAATGTTGGTATTGTTGATAGATTTTCAACTACAAAACTCCCTGCTGTAATATCAAAATCAACCAAAGATAATACAGGTAAACTTAGAAAAACCTATCAAAAATTATACGATCACATTTATTATTGCTACTCAGCAGATGATTCAGCTAATTTAGGATTAAAAATTAATAGTATTTCATCTTTAATTAATACTTTTTCATCTTTACAAGGAATTAGAAAAAAAACAAATTCAAAAACAGCTGGTACTGCTTTAATTCCTTTAGAATTTAATTTGACAATGGATGGATTAGCAGGGGTTTTACCTTACAATGCTTTTTTAGTACCTAATAATAGATTACCTAAAAGTTATAGAAATAGAGTAGCGTTTTGTGTGTTTTCTATTAATCATAATTTAGACGATAATCGATGGACTACTACTTTACGTGGCCAAACAATATTATTAGATAAACCTATATACATTAATACAACACAAACAATAAAAGCTACAGGAGGACCCGCTTTATCTCCTAATTCTAATCTTATTGGTATAGATTTTCCTGAACAAGAATTAATCGGTTCAGAAGTTACTATAGGTAGTTCTAATATTTCTAATAATGAATATTCTCCTAAGAGACTACCCCCTTCAGATACTACAACAATATCAGATCAAACCACTACAGAAACATCCACCCAAACTACTACCACTCAATCCACTTCTACCCCAGACTTAGATATTTTAGCTGCTATACCTTTTATAAAAGACCAAGAAGGATTTGAATCAGAACCTTATCCTGATCCTAAAGATGACCCTAATGGAAGACTTTCTATTGGATATGGTAGTGATACTATAACAAAACCTGATGGTAGTTTTTATAAAATTACTAGAAAAAGTAGAGTAACTGAACAGGATGCTGAGCGTGATCTAATTCGTAGGATAAAAACAGAATTTAGACCTAGAGTAATTCAAAGATTAAGAGATAGAGGGGTAGATTATAATACTGTAGACACTAAAATACAAGTAGTATTTATAGATCTAGCCTATAATTACGGTACCTTATTTTATGATTTTGTAGAAGCATATAAAGCAAATGGAAAACAAGGTGTGATAGAAGAGTTAAATAATAGGATTGAACGTTTTGATCGTGGTGAACGAGGACAAGTAAAAACAAGAAGAATAGCTGAAAAAAGATACTTAGGAGGATAATGGCATACGTACCAAAAAATATGGTTAACCAAAACCTGTACACTAATGGTGGAGAATTTATAGACCCATCAACAGGTAAATACTATCAAGGATATTATCACCAATATTTTTCAGGTGAAATATTCTCTGGTAAAGGACCTACTGATGCTAATCGCAAAAGTTTAAGTAGTGCTCCTCCTGTTTCTAAACAAGCTCAAAATAATGTTCCAAACACTAAACAAAGTATAGATTACCAAAGAGCTAAACCAACAGACCAAGAAATATACAAATTTGGTTTAACCCCTGAACCTTATTATCCTGTCCCTACTAGTCAGGATTATAAAAAGGGAGCATTTGTAAGATATTTTGCTAAAAAACGTAATCAATCTCCTCCTACTATTATAGAGATTGATAAAGTAACTCACGATGATTTAAGATCACAAAGAGGTAAATATAATTATGCTCTATGGACTGTAACTTCTTTATATTGGAAAATTACAGGGCCAATTTATGATTCTAAAGATAAATTTGGAGTATTAAAAGCAGGTATTTATAATACTAATGAAAGAATAGTTAACGCCTCAAATGAACAATTTAGAGGTATAAAAGGTTACTTATCTGATCTAATACAATTTGCTCCTAAAGCAGATTTAGAATTAGTATCTAACTTATATTCTGATAAAGGTCAATTAATTGTAAAATTAGATAATAGCAAATATGAAGGTTATTACCATTTAATGGCTGATGGTACTATAATGGATGGTACAACACACAGTCAATCAAAAGGTATAACACTTTTAGCAGGAGACGTGTTAATTCAAAATCAAATTAGTACATTGATAAACACAGCATTAGGAAATCTTGGTGCAACATAAAGTTATGAATAAAAGGTTATGTATTATATTGTCGAAACAGAAGAGCAGTTAAATAGACTGCATTGCAAAGGAACAGACTGCTATATTCGAATCATTCCAATGAATGACGAGTACCATTCTGCTTTGACTTCACCTTGTCTTATATACTTTAAAACATTTGAAAGCAAAGGATATATTTTCCCTATTAACCATTCAGAGGCATTTAAATTGCCTTTAGATAAAGTTAAAGAATGGATAGAATCCAAATACGAGAAAATATACACTACAAATAAAAAGGAGTGTTTATATCACTTCGATTTACCAAAATTAATTGATATAGGTTATGATGATAATAATGTGGATCATTCTCTTATTAGGTCCCGTACTTTTGATAGGTATGGACATTTACCATTCTGCAATTCCTTGGTTCCGATCTCGAAGATATACGAGACGGAAGAAAAAATATTTGAAGAGATTAGAGAAACAATCCCAGAACAAGTAAACGAATTTTATAACGATACTTTCCCTAGAGTATTTAAATCAATTGAAGAGCAGGGGTTAAGAGTACATCCTGATTATTTTGATAAACACTTTAAATATCATGAAAAACCATGGTTTTATCACGCAGATACAGTGTATTCTAAATACAACCTATATAATCTCACCACCCGCCCCACAAACTCATTTAACGGTGTTAACTTTGCTGCTTTAAATAAAAATGATGGTTCAAGAACAGCATTTATCCCTAAAAATGATATGTTCTTTGAATTCGATTACGATGCTTATCACGTGAGAATCATGGCTAAACTAATTGATTTTCCATTAGACAGGGGCTCTGTCCATACCCAATTAGGGCGCATGTATTTCGGTAAAGATGAGCTGACTGAAGAAGAATATGCACAATCTAAAGAACTGACATTCAAACAGTTATATGGGGGTGTATTTAAAGAATATAAAGAGATACCTTTCTTTAAAGCAATGAATGAATACATAGATAAACTATGGGCCCTATTTAATGCTACAGGAAAATTAGAGCTAGTAGGAGGTAAAATATTAGACAAAGAACAAATCCACAACCCTACACCAAATAAAATACTAAACTATGTAATTCAGTCCGCAGAAACGCATAATAATGTAGTTTCTGTAAAACAAGTTATAGAATATTTGGAGGATAAACAAAGTAAGGTTATATTATACACATACGATTCATTCTTAATCGATTATGCAGTTGGAGATGGGAAGGAAGTATTAAAAAAAATCAAACGGTTATTAGAAATAAATGGTTTTGTAGTAAAGGTTGCGTATGGTCCTAACTACAATTCTTTAAAAGATATATAATATTTATTATGGATTACGATATTAATTTTGACGATTTGGCAAATAAACTATTTTGCACATTTACTAGCGAAGAACAACTAGAATCCACTGTAGATACTATAAAAGAACAATATCAAATCTTGTTTAACAAGATATTTGTTTTGTATGTAGAATCAACTAACGAATATGTGTGCACATATAACGTAGATTCTTTTAATATGTCTGATACTATATTAGATAATACTATTCTTTTGCATAGAAAAAAAGAATCTAACACTTTATATACGATAAATGCACTAAACGATTTAATCCGTTCTTTAAATGGAGGTAGTTTAGATAAGAATTATAGAGTAAATTGGCAAGATTATCGCAACTGTATTTTACTTACAACTAGTGGCGAGTTAAAAAAATTAGATACCAAAGTACACGAAATAATTAATTTCTAGTTTGGTTATCTAAGAGTAGGTTATTATATTAAACAAGTTATAAAAAAATAGTTATATTATGAATTTAGATTTAATCTCAAGCAAGTTAGAAAAACTACAGGCCCCACAAGGTCAAAAATCAGACCAAAAGTTTGACAGAAGTCAGTATTTTTGGAAAGCTCCTATGGGCAAATCACAAATCCGTTTTGTGCCCTACAAGGAAAACAAAGAAAACCCATTTTCCGAAGTATTTTTTCACTATGGAATTGGAAACAGAACGATGATTTCACCTATCAATTATGGTGAAAAAGATCCTATCGTAGAGTTCTCAAAAGAATTACGTAAAACATCTGAACCTGAAAACTGGCGTTTAGCTAAAAAGTTAGAGCCCAAAATGAGAGTATTTGCTCCCGTTGTAGTCAGAGGTGAAGAAAATAAAGGCGTACGTTTTTGGGAATTTGGAAAACAAGTATATCAAGAACTACTTAGTTATGCTGCAGACGAAGACTACGGAGACTTTACAGACGTAGTATCTGGTTTAGACATGACAGTAGAAGTAGTTCAAGGTAATCCTTACCCACAAACTTCACTTAGAGTAAAACCAAAACAATCACCATTATCAGATGATAATGCTTCGGTTGAAAAATGGTTAGCTGACCAACCAGAATTGCTAAAATATTATAAGAAATATTCTTATGATGAAATGAAAACAGCACTTCAAGATTGGTTAAACCCAGAAGAATCTACTGGTGAAACAGCAACTGATACTCTATTAAATGATCCTTCAGATCTAGAGAAAAAATCTTCAGATCCTGGTTATACACTTAATGTCAAACAAAAAGAGACAGTAAGCGATAGCGATTTCGACGACTTATTTAAAGATTAATTTTTATGGCTAAAAAGAAAGCTAGCCTTGGAGGCGATATTTCCAAGGCTGTTAAGGGAACATTCTCCCTTGATAAGTTTAAAGCCGCTAAAGGCTTAGGAACAGCAAATAATACCTTTAAGGAACAGGAATGGATACCATTATCACCTGCTTGGCAGGAAATGGTATCATTACCTGGTATTCCTCATGGTCACATTACATTATTACGTGGACACTCAGATTCAGGTAAAACAACTGCTTTATTAGAGGTAGCTGTTAACGCCCAAAAAATGGGAATTTTACCTGTGTTTATTGTTACTGAGATGAAATGGTCTTGGGAACATGCAATGATGATGGGCTTAGAAGTTGAGTTAACTAAAGACGAAAATGGTCAAGTTACAAGTGTAGATGGTAATTTTATTTATGCTGATAGAGGTCAATTAGGTACTGTTGAAGCCGTTGCAGGATTTATGGCAGATCTAATGAATGAACAAGCAAAAGGTAATTTACCAATGGATATGGTATTTTTATGGGATTCCATTGGATCTGTGCCTTGTCAAATGTCAGTTGAAAAAGCTAAAAACAATAACGAGTGGAATGCTGGTGCAATGTCAACTCAATTTGGAAACTTTATCAACCAAGAAATTCTATTATCACGTAAAGAATCTTATCCATATACTAACTCGTTAGTTGCTGTTAATAAAATTTGGGTTGAAAAACCCATTGGACCTATGTCACCACCTATTATGAAAAACAAAGGTGGAAATACAATGTTCTTTGATTCAACTTTAATTGTTACATTTGGTAATATCTCTAATTCAGGTACTTTAAAAGTAAATGCTGTAAAAGATGGTAAGAAAGTAGAATGGGCTAAAAAGGTAAAAGTAGCAGTAGAGAAAAACCATATCTCAGGTGTTACAACTACAGGAAAAATTGTAGTTACCCCTCACGGATTTATATCTGATACTAAAAAAGATATAGACAATTATAAAAAAGATCACCAATCAGAATGGGGAGCTATTTTAGGTGAAGGACCATTTGAAGTAGTATTAGAGGGATCAGACGAAGAAGACTTTAAAAATATAGCTTCTACGTCAGATGAATAAAACCTATCAAGATATTCTCAATAACTTGCATGAGGAGTCTAATCTGGAGCCCCTGCACTTAAACAGCAGGGTGCTCCTAATAGATTCAATGAACACATTTTTACGTTCATTTGCTATGATACCAGCTATTAATCCACAAGGTAATCATATTGGAGGGTTAGTTGGTTTTATGAAATCATTAGGTTATGCTATTAAATTAATCCAACCAACACGAGTTATTTTAGTATTTGATGGTCAAGGGAATATTACAAATAGGAGAAATACATACTCTGAGTATAAAGCAAATCGTCAGATAAAACGAATTACTAACTTTAATGTATTTTCCACATTAGAAGAAGAATCAGAATCGGTTTCTACTCAAATGATGCGTTTATTAGACTATCTAAAAACGTTACCTGTTAGTATTTCAATCATTGATAAAATTGAAGCAGATGATACAATAGCTTATTTGTCTCAGAAATTAAAGGACGATGTTATAATTTATTCTGCGGATCAGGATTTTTTACAATTGGTAAATAAAAGAATTACAGTTTATTCACCAATTAAAAAGAAATTTTATAGACCTAATGATGTATTCGAACAATACGGAATGCACCCCTATAATTTTATTACAATGAAATGCTTAATGGGGGACAAATCAGATAATCTCCCAGGTGTTAAAGGTTTAGGTCCTAAAAAATTGATGAAGTATTTTCCTGAAATAGCAGGCAAAGAAAAATTTACATTACAGGAAGCATATCAAAAAGCAACTGATAAAGTAGATGAACATGGGATCTATGGTAATGTTCATTTGTTCAAAAATCAACTTGAGATAAATTATGAGTTGATGTGTTTAGAAGAAATTGAATTAGTTGAAAGAGACCAAAAAGAATTAGATGAACTTATAGAAACAAATCCCTATAACTTTAATAAATCTAAATTTTTAGGGATGTATGAAAAAGATTTATTAGGTCGTGGAATTCCTAATACAGAATTTTGGTTATCAGAAGTATTTTCTTATCTTCAAAACTATAAGATTAAATAAGTTATGACATTAAAGAGTTTATCTCAATACGGCCCTCATTTTCAAGTAAAGGTTATACATTCGTTATTAAAAAATAAGAAATTTTTACTTAATATTAGGGATGTAATTATACCTTCTTATTTCGAAAACCAAGCTCACCAATGGCTTGTAAAGGAGACATTACAGTATTTTGATGAATTTCATTCTACACCTACACTAGATTTTCTTAAGATCGAAGTTAAAAAGTTAGATAATGATGTTTTAAAAACAGCAATTGTTGATCAATTAAAAGAAGTTTACAAAATGGTAAACGATGATCAAGAATTTGTTGAACAAGAATTTCAAAATTTCTGTAAAAACCAAGCATTAAAATCCGCATTATTAAGATCAGTTGATTTACTTCAAGATGGGATGTTTGATGACATTAGGTTTACAATTGATAATGCATTAAAAGCTGGACAAGACAAGAATATAGGGCACGAATATCTTAAAGACGTAGCATCCCGTTATAAAGAAGAAGACCGTCAAGTAATACCTACTCCTTGGCCAATTATTAATGAAAGATTAATGGGTGGTTTAGGTGGAGGTGACTTTGGTCTAATATTTGGTTCTCCAGGCGGGGGTAAATCATGGACAATGGTTGCTTTAGGTGCCCACGCTGTAAAATTAGGATTAAATGTTGCTCACTATACATTAGAATTATCTGAAGGTTATGTTGGTAAAAGATATGATGCACATTTTGTAAACCAACCTGTAAATACAGTGCATCTACACCAAGATAAAGTCAAAACTTATTTAGAAAACCTAAAAGGTAGTTTAACTATTAAAGAATATGCCCCGGGACATGCTTCAATTACTACAATTGAAGGTCACGTTCAAAAAATGACAGATTTAGGTTATCCACCTGATATGATTTTAATTGATTATGTTGATTTATTAAAAAGTAGTAGTAATTCTAAAGACGAAAAAGAACGTTTAGATAATACTTATGTTTCTACTAAAGCTTTAGCACGCACTTTAAATATTCCTGTATGGTCTGTATCTCAGGTTAATAGAGCAGGTGCAAAAGATGATGTAATTGAAGGGGATAAAGCAGCAGGTTCATATAATAAAATTATGATTACAGATTTCTGTATGTCTTTATCAAGATTACCTCAAGATAAAGTTAATGGTACAGGAAGATTTTTCTTAATGAAAAATAGATATGGTATGGATGGAATGACTTATCACGCAGATGTAGATGTTTCAACAGGTCATATAGAAATGGATGAAAATCCAAGAGAATTACCTGATCCTTCAACTAATCCCCAACCCGCATTTGCAAACGAGAAAACAGAACAAGATAGAAAGCAACTAGCTCCACTTGCTAATAATTTCTTTTCAAACCAATCAAACCCTTCGTGATATATACTATAGTTAT